>Ga0247758_1000048_pt1 | contig 84614 bp, 67 predicted proteins | sample UWRJL156409C4_FD_180950 | JGI IMG/M metagenome (GOLD analysis project Ga0247758, IMG submission 180950) | Plant litter microbial communities from Arlington Agricultural Research Station in Wisconsin, United States - UWRJ-L156-409C-4 | ecosystem: Environmental > Terrestrial > Plant litter >... | reverse complement strand
ACGCCGTCGAGCAGGAAGTTGACGGCGCCCAGCCCGGGCATCTCCCACCGCCGCACCCCGCCGTCGAGGTACTGGTCGAAGAACGCGGCGACGCGCGCGGTGGTGACCTGCTCGGCGATGACCGGAGCGAACTCGGGCCGCCGGGCGATGATGCCGACGTTGGCCTGGTCGCCCTTGTCGCCGCTGCGCCCCCAGGCCAGCCGGCGCAGGGGGACGGTGACGCCGGGCACGGCGGGCGTCACGGTGGCCGGGTCCGGGTCGGGCAGCGTCGGGGTGCCGGCGCGCACGGCGGGGTCGCCGGACGCCACGGCGACCGGGAGGACCGTGTCCCCGAGACGCACCGTGACGTCGACCGAGGCCTTCTCCACCAGCAGGTGGAAGACCTCGATCACCGGCGCGACGCGCGGGCGGCCACCGAAGAAGCCGGTCATCCCCTGGGCGACCAGCGCCATCGGCGCGTACTCCAGCGCGAAGAGCTCCAGCGCCGCCTTGTCCGGATGCCGCACCCCGATCTTGACGACGGCCTCGGTGGCGGCGTCGTTGCGGTGCTCGGGCCCGTAGGTGTCCCCGGCGCCGATCACCTCGATCGACGTCTCGGTGAAGGGGCCGAAGCCGGCCTCCCCGATGATGCGGCCGGCGCGGGAGACCAGCGCCTCGCCGGCCCGCCGGGCCTTGGCGGCGGCGTCGAAGCCCGCGAACATCGCGGTGGTCATCGAGCGGAAGCCGTTGGCGTGGGTGGCCGTCACCTTGTAGGTGCTCGGCGGCTGGGAGCCGCGCGCGCCGCGCACGCCGACGCGGTCGGGGCCGACCTGCTCGAGCCGCACCTCGCGCCAGTCGCAGACCACGTCGGGCATGACGTAGGCGCCGGGGTCGCCGATCTCGTAGACGATCTGCTCGCTGACGGTGGCCACGCTGACCAGCCCGCCGGTGTCGTCCGGCTTGGTGATGACGGCGGTGCCGTCGGGGTGGCACTCGGCGACCGGGAAACCCATGTCGTCCCACCCCGGGACGCTCTCCCAGTCGGTGAAGTTGCCGCCCGTGCACTGCGGGCCGCACTCGACGATGTGGCCGATCAGCGTGCCGGCCGACAGCAGGTCGTAGTCGGTGTCGGCCCAGCCGAACTCGTGGAGCAGCGGGCCGAGCGCGACCGCGGAGTCCACGCAGCGACCGGTGACGACGATGTCCGCGCCGGCCGCGAGCGCCTCGGCGATGGGCCGCGCGCCGAGGTAGGCGTTCATCGTCATCGGGTGCTCGGGGAGCTCCTCCCCCGTGAACATGTCGCGCGCGCCGGCGGCCTGCAGCTCGGCGAGGGAGCCGCTGCGGTCGTCACCCTCGACGGCCGCGACCGTGAGCGGCACGCCGGCGGCGGCCGCAGCCTCCTCGTAGGCCTTGGCGCAGGCGGCGGAGTTGAGCGCGCCGGCGTTGGTGACGACCTTGATGCCGCGCTCGTGGATCTCCTTCAGCAGCGGCGCGAGGACGTCGACCGCGTCGGCGACGTAACCGGCCTCGGGGTTCTTCGCGCGGGCCCGGGCCAGCAGCGCCATCGTGATCTCCGAGAGGTAGTCGGAGATGAGGTAGTGGACGTCGGCGCCGTCCAGCACCTGTCGCGGGGCCGCCCGCGTGTCGCCCCAGAACGCCGCCCAGCTCCCGATCCGCACCAGTTCTCTGCTCATGCGGCGTGACACTAAATAAGCGTTTAGTTGATGTCAAGGACCCGGCCTGGGAACATGCGCGGCGATGGCCGCCCGACCGCCTGCCCGCAAACCGTCCGTCCTGCCGCCCCCGGACGGGGAGACGCTGGGCGCCGAGGTCACGCGGGAGAAGCTGCTGCAGGCCGCGCACGAGCTGCTCTACGAACGGGCCGGCGAGCCCGTCACGGTCAGCGAGATCTGCGCGCGCGCCGGGGCCAACGTGGCCATGGTCAAGTACTGCTTCGGCAGCAAGGACGGCCTGCTCGACGCGCTGGTCGAACGGCTGCTCAGCCAGCTGACCGGGGAGATCGACCGCCTCGACGCGCTCGGGCTGCCCCCCGGCGAGGCGCTGCGCCGCCACGTCGCGGAGATGGTCCGCAACTACGTGCGCTTCCCCTACGTCAACCGGCTGCTCAACGAGCGCCTGGTCCGGGGCGAGCCCGACACCGTCGACCGGCTCAGCCGCGCCTACGCCGAGCCCACCCGGGCCTGGTACGCGCGGCTGCTGGCCGAAGGGCACCGCGACGAGGGCTGGCGCGAGGTCGACCCCACCTTCTTCTTCTTCACGGTGATCGGCGCGTGCGAGTTCCTGTTCTCCGCGCGGACCTGGCTGGAGCGGTCGTTCGCCGAGCCCATGGACCAGGAGCTCGTCGAGCGCTTCGTCACCCACACCACCGAGCTCGTCCTCGCGGGCCTCGGTGGCCGGCCCGCCTGAGCCATGGCGGCGCCGACCGACGTCCTGCGGGAGTTCGTCGCGACGTCGCGCGCCTCGCTGGAGGCCGACGCCCTGATCCTCGCGGTGGGCGAGGAGGGCACGCCGCTGGAGGCCGTGGCGGCCGACGGGATCGACGCCGCCGCGGTACGGGAGGTGCTGGCCGACGTCGTCGCGCTCGGCGGCACGTTCCCCGTCCCCCGCCCCCTGGACCCCGCGGCCAGCCCCAGCCTCACCCGGCACGGCTTCGCCTCCGGGCGGTGCGCCGAGCTGCAGCTCGACGGCCGCGCGCTCGGCGTGCTCGTCGTCCTGCGGACCGCCGCGGCCGAGCACCCGCGCGACGGGCTCGTCGGGGCGGTCGCCCGCCACGCGGCCGTGGCCGTGGCCGGTGCCCGGCAGCCCCGTTCGCGGGCGCTGCTGCCCGGCCTGGTCGCCGACCACGAGGCGTTCGACCGGCTCGCGCTCTCCTCCACCAACGTCACCGAGCTGACCCGGGCGGTCGCCGAGACGCTCGCGCCGATCCTCGGCGTGCCCATGACCGCGCTGATGATCTACGACGAGGGCCGCGAGGTCCTGCAGATGGCGCCGGGCTCGTTCGGCGCCGACGAGGCCACCACCGCGTCGTACCAGATCAGCGTGTTCGACGTGCACAGCAACGCGGCCCGCGTCTTCGCCACCGGACAGCCGTACCTGAGCAACCACGCGGCCGGCGATCCGGGCATCCGCCCCGACTACGTGCGCGCCTTCGGGATCGAGCGGCTGCTGTCCGTCCCGCTCGAGCTGGCCCAGCGCTCGATCGGCGTCCTGCACCTGGCGAACAAGCCGACCGACTTCACCCTCGACGACCTCGTACGGGCCCAGGAGCTGGCCTCGCGGGTCGCGACCGTGGTCGAGGTGGCGCGCACGTCGTTCCGCATCCGGCGGGAGGAGCGGCTGGAGCGCATCCTCTCCGGACTGGCCCTGGCCATCGCCTCCGGCGAGAACCTCCAGGACGTCCTCTCCCCCGCGCTGACCCAGCTCGGGGAGGCGACGGAGGCCAGCGTCGTGGCGCTCGTCCCCACGTCGTCGCCACCGATCGTCTGCCGGCTCGAGGGCGGGCCGACCGAGCGCGAGGCCGCGCTGCTGCTCGAGGCGCGCAGCCAGGCCGGGCTGCGGGCCGACGTCGCCGTCCCCACCGCCGTCGGGGACCCGGGCTGGGCCACCTACCACGTGCCCGTCCACCTGCGCGACCAGCGCGTCGCCACGCTGTCGGCGCTGCGCTCGCGCGGGGAGCCGTTCGCCCACGAGGAACGCCACGCGCTCTCCCGGGTCTCCCACCTCGCCGCGCTCGCGTGGGCGATGGAGCGCTACCAGCAGCAGGGCGCGCAGCTCGCCCGCATGGAGGAGCGCCAGCGCATCTCCGACGAGCTGCACGACGACGTGCGGCAGATGCTGGTGGAGGCCCAGTCGAGGATCGACCGGACGCTGTCGGGCCTGCCCGCGGACGCCCCCGCCCAGCCGCAGCTGGAACACGCCCGCAGCCTGGTCATCCGCGGGTTCGGCGCGCTGCGCACCGCCGTGCACCAGGAGACGCCCAACCGGTCCGGCGCCGACCTCCCCCTGCGGCTGCGGACCGTGGTGTCCGGGGTGGAGGACGAGTTCCCCATCCCCGTGCGACTGGAGCTGCGGCCCGAGGTGGCCGACGTCGCGCGCGGACTGCCGGGACCGGTCGCCGACGTGGTCGTGAAGGTGGCCCGTGAGGCGCTCGTCAACGCGGCCAAGCACGGCGGGCCGTGCCAGGTGCTGGTGCGGCTGGACCTCAGCACGCGTGGCCACCTGCGCCTCAGCGTGATCGACGACGGCGTCGGGATGCCCACCGCGGGCGCCGCCGACCCGAACCACGGCCTGGGCTTCCTGCGCCGCGCGCTGCGCGAGCACGGCGGCCGGCTGCGCGTGCAGTCGGCCGCGGCGGACGGCACCAGCGTGGTCGCCACCGTCCCCGTCTGACCCCTTCTCACGGGGACGTCATCCAGGTTGTTGCCGAGGGGTGGCAACAACCTGGATGACGTGCGCGAACTAGAGGTCGACGCTCGCCACCACGCGGGTGCCGCCGGTGGGGCCGCGGCGGACGGCGAGCGTGCCGCCGTGGCTCATCATCACCTGCTGGAGCGACGCGAGCGACTCGCGGCTGGCGCCGTGCCGGCCCACCGGCCCGACGCCGTCGTCCACGATCATCAGCTCCAGGTGCTCCTGGTCGGGCAGCTCCAGCCGCACGGTCACCCGGCACGGCCCGCCGTGCCGCGCGGCGTTGACCATCGACTCACGCGCGACCCGCACCAGCGCGTCGCTGACCTGCCGCGGCAGCCGCTTGCCCGCCGCCACCGCCTCGGCCGGCAGCTCCAGGTGGATCGCCTGGGCGAACTCCTGCTCGACGCTGGAGACGGCGGACGCCAACCGGTGGCCGATGTCGGCGGCGGGCGGGCTGGACAGCCGCTCGATCACCGTGCGGATCGCGGTGTCCCCGCGCACGAGCATCCCGCGCGCCTGGCCGGTCGTCCGCGCCGCCTCGGCGTCCAGCGTCCCGCCCTCCAACGCGGCGTCGAGGCTGAGCTGGGCGGCGAAGAGGATCTGCGCCACGTCGTCGTGGAGGTCCTCGGCGATGCGCTGGCGCTCGTGCAGCAGGGCCAGCTCCGCGCGGCCCTCGCGGTAGCGGCCGGTGGCGCCGGCCAGCGCCACGAGGTTGGCCAGGCGCGACATCGCGTGGCGCTCCTCCTGGCTGAACGGATCGGCGCGGGTGCGCAGCGCGGCGAGCGTGCCCAGGCGCCGCCCGCCGAGCTGGACCGGCACGTGGAAGGCCGTCCAGCCGCCGCCCCGGTCGACCTCGGGCATCCCGGGGGCGATCACGTACGCGCGCATGCCCGGCTCGGTGCGCGCCTCGGCCAGCAGCGCCTCCCGCAGCGCCGGCGCCACCTCGCCGCGCCGGTGCACGATCGGTTCGCCCCGCTCGAAGACCACGGCGAGCAGGCTGGCCTCGATCACGTCGCCGAGCTCCGCGAACGCGTTGGCCACGAGGTCCTCCTGGCGCTGCCCGGAGGCGACGGCGACCGCGACGTCGGCCAGCAGCTCCTCCAGCCGCCGTTGCGTGCGCAGCCGGAACATCGTCATCGACAGCTCGACGGCCGCGGCGATCTTGGGGGCGAGCGCCTCGGCCTGGCGCGCGTCCTGGACCGTGAACGGCCGGGCCCCGCCGACGATGTGCAGCACGCCGATCGTCTGGCCGGCCATGGCCAGCGGGATCGTCAGCAGCCGGTCGATGTCGAACCGCTCGACGTACCGGTCCAGCAGCGCGGCGTCCTCCCGCGCGTCGTTGCTGATGTACGCCCGGCCGCTGGTGAACACCCGCGCGGAGTTGCTGTGCATGTCGAACGCGCTGACCGAGCAGGCCGCGGTGGTGGCGTCGTCGGCCCGGAACGCGCCGGGCAGCAGCTGGAGGATCTCCCGCCGCTCGTCCCACACCATGATGCCGGTGGAGACCGCGTCGAACAGCGGGGCGAGCGCCGCGTCGAGCGCCGCGCTGAGCTCGGCGAAGGTGCTGACCGAGAGCACCAGCCGATCGAGCGCGGCCAGGCCCTCCAGCCGCTGCTGCACCGACGGGGCGGGCGCCCGGCGGCGCGCGAGCGACAGCGCCGCCTGGCGCGCGAACACGGTGACGAGCTCCTCGTTGTCGAACGTGCCCGGCGCGCTCTTGAGCGCGACGATCGCCCCGACGGGCTCCCCCTCGAACGCCGCGACGGTGGCCAGCACCGCGGCGTAGCCGACGCGCAGGAACGTCCACGCCCCCACCGCGTCGTCGACGAGCAGGGACGGCACGCTCAGCGTCGGCGTCTCGTCGAGCGCACGGGCCACCGCCTCCAGCGCCGGGCCGAGGCGCTCGGCCTGCGGCTCGCCCAGCCCGGCCGAGGAGACCACGACCGGCGGCCCGGAGCCGGACTCGGGGAACGCCACGACGACGACGGCGTCCGCCGCCAGCGCGCGCCGCGCGGTCACGGCCACCCCGCGCACGTCGGGCGTGGCGAAGCGCATCATCGTCCCGGTGCCGACAACCCCGGTTCGCCCGCCGGCGCGATGAAGCCGGTGCGGATGGCCTTCGCGATCAGCTCGGTCTTGGTCTTGGCCGAGAACTTCGCCTTCAGCTTCTGCACGTGGAAACGGACGGTCGACTCGGAGATGAACAGCCGCTCCCCGATCTCGTTGTTGGTGAAGCCCTGGGCCGCCAGCTCGAGCACCCGTTCCTGCTGCGGGGTCGGCATCACGTCGGTCATGCGGCCCGCGACCAGCTCGTGCAGCTGCTTGACGATCTGCTGGCCGGAGGAGGAGTCGACCTCGCCCTCCTGACGCATCACACGGTCGATCGCGGCGCGCAGCTCGGGCAGCCCGGCCGCCTTGGTGACGTAGGCCGAGGCACCGGCGTTGAGCGCCGACCGCACGGTCTCCTCGCTGAGGTACGTGGTGAGGATGATCACCGCCATGCTCGGGAAGCGGGTGCGGAACTCCCGGGTCAGATCCTCCCCCGTCATGTCCGGCAGCCGCAGGTCGACCAGGGCGATGTCGGGCAGCGTACGGCGCGCCTGCTCCAGCGCGTCCCGGGCGGTCGGCGCCGTGCCGACCACGTCCAGCCGCGGGTCCGCGGCCAGCGAGGCCCGGAGCCCTTCCCGGACCACCTCGTGGTCATCGACGATCAGAATGCGCACTGATACGACCCCCTTTGGCTCTCCAACCAAACTGCGAAGCGATGCTACAGATCCTGTCCACCCCGCCCGTCCAACCGGTCGGACGGGCGGGGTGAGCAGGGCACGTCCCTAGGCCGGGACCGCAGCGCTGGCCAGCCGCGGCGCGGACACCTGCTCCAGCTCGTCGGTCGCCACGTCGACGCCCAGGCTGCTCGCGCAGGCCGGACACGCGTACTCGCGGATCGTCACCCGCGGCGACTCCGTGCGATCCCGGACGACCATGTCCAGGACGGCGAAGCGCTCGGCGATCGGCTGCTCGACGAGCGCCGCCCCGTCGCGCCAGTTCGCGTCCGCCGAGGCCAGGCTCTCCCCGCACGAGTCGCAGTGCCAGCCGCCGTCCTTCACGACCACGGAGACGCCGATGCTCGACGGCGGGCGCATCTCCTTGGCGGGCGTACCGCCACCGATGCGCTCGCTGCGGATCGCCTCCCGCCGTGCCGCGGTCGCCGCCGCGTCGGGCGACCCGTCGGCCGCCAGCACCACGCCGTAGACGACCTGCGCGTGGTCGGCCGTCACGTAGCCGGCCTCGACGTCGTCGGCCACCGTCTGCGGCGCCCGGAACAGCGGGTCGCCCAGGCCGCCGCCCCCGCCGCTGATCGCGACGAACACGTCGCCGCGCTCCAGCTTCAGGTGCGTGACCTTCGAGCGGATCTGCTCCTCGCGCCCCGCGAAGCGGGCGCGCGTCGGCAGCTTGCCGTCCTCCAGCAGCGAGGCGACGTTGCCGTCGCGCACCGCGTAGAACGTGCCGGCGCCGGCCGGGAAGCCACCGCCGACCCCGCGCGGCGGCACCTGGGCGCAGGCGTTGAAGCCCGGGCCCGCCATGAGGTCGGAGTAGTGGATCGCGTAGGCCTGGTCCATCGACTGGCCGCCGCGCGTCTGGCCCGGACCGCCCGAGTTGGGGATCAGCCGCCGCCACAGGAAGAGCACCGGGTCGGCGCCCTCGTGGTTCTCGATGTCCGGGATGCCGCCGCCCGTCGTGCACGTGAGGCCGTAGGCGTCCTGCCCGTCCTGGATGGTCTGCGCGCCGCCGCCCGAGCCGATCGCGTTGTCCGGGTAGAAGATCACCGACACGCCCTTGTGCTGGTTGATCCCGAACAGCGCGTTACCGGGGAAGCCGTCCTGGTGCTGGCCGGCGATGCGGCCGCGCAGCACCGGGTCGTCGCTCAGCGACATCGCCTGGCAGAGGACCTCCTTGGCCAGCTTGCAGGCGCGCATGCCGACCTCGGAGTGCGCGTTGCTGACGGGGGCCGGCGGGACCGCGTTGACGATCGTGCCGGGCTCACCCAGGTCGACGGTGATCGGCCGCCACAGGCCGCCGTTGACCGGCAGGTCGCCGTAGACCAGGACGGTCATCAGGCCGGTCATCGCCTGGCCGAACATCGGGCCCTCGGTCGAGTTGACGAACGCGTCGATCTGCGGGACGCCCGAGTAGCTGAAGCGCAGGTCGCTGCCGTCCACCTCGAGCTCCAGGCCGAGCTGCAGCAGCTGGTCGGGGCCGTCGTGGCCGTCGAACTCGTTCCAGTCCGTCGCCTGGTAGACGCCGTCCGGGATGCGGGAGATGCGCTCGCGCAGCACCTCCTCGCTGAGGTCCTTGTTGATCTCGCAGTACTCGCGGTGCCGGTCCAGGCCGAACTCGCCGACGATCTGGTCGAGCTTGCGCGACGCCGTGTTGTTCGCCGCGATCATCGAGCGGATGTCGTTGAGCACCGGGCCCGGGGCGCGCACGTTGGCCCCGATGAACTGCTCCCACTCGGTGTCGATCTGCCCGTCGCGGATGATGCGCACGGGCGGGAAGCGCAGGCCCTCCTGGTACACGTCGTGGGCGCCCGGCGCGTAGCCGGAGATGCCGACCCCGCCGATGTCCAGCACGTGCATGTTGGCGAAGCTCCAACCCAGGTGCTCGCCCTCGTGGAACGTCGGCATGATCACCGAGACGTCGCCCTGGTGCATGGCCCCGCCGGTGTGCGGGTCGTTGACGATCCAGCCGTCGCCGGGACGCAGGTCGTTCGTGTCGACCAGGTCGGAGATGACCTTCGTCCCGATGAGCGACGACCCCACGTGGAACAGCACGTAGGACGAGAAGCCCAGGTGCTCGGGCTTGGTGTCCATCAGGCACGTCGAGAAGTCCTTCGACGCGGTGACGATCGGGGAGCCCGAGGTCCGCACCAGCGTGAGGCCCATCTCGTTGGTCAGGTTCTGCATCGCCTTGCGGTGGACCTCCGCGGCGATGACGTCGTAGTCGCGTGTAGCCATGGTCGGTCTCCCTATCGAGTCAGGACGTAGTTCATGTACGTGTCGCGCTCGGCCCGGGTCCCGGGTGGCACGTAGATCGTCGTGTCGGTGGCGTCGATGATCGCGGGACCCTCGATGCTCCGGCCGACGGTGAAGCTCGCGTCGTCGTAGATCGGCACCTGTGCCTGCTCGCGCGTCCCCGGCAGGAAGACCTGGCGGGTGTCACGCGGCACGAGCGCGTCGGTCGAGCCGTCCGCGGCGACGCCCTCGAGCGTCGGGCGATCCTGCCGGCCGATGACGGTGACGCTGTAGTTGACGAGGGTGATCGGCACGCCCTTCCACGCCGTGCCCTCCCCGTACGTGCGCTCGTAGAGCTCGGTGAAGCGCTCGGTGAGGACGCCGGCGTCGTCCGCCGTGAGATCGTCGTCCGACAGCGTCAGCGTCAGCTCGAAGTCCTGCCCCTGGAAGCGCAGGTCCGCGGTGCGCTGGATCTCCACCTGGTCGCCCGAGAAGCCCTCGGCCGCCATCTCCGCCCGGGCGGTCGCGACCATCTCGGCCGCCGTGGCGTTGACGCGATCGGCGCCCTCCGGCTTGCTCAGGTCCCAGCCGACGCCCTGGTCGGTCCGCATCACGAAGTCCGAGGACAGCAGGCCGAGCGCGCAGAAGACCGAGCTGTTCTGGGGGATCACGATCGTCGAGATGCCCAGCCGCTCGGCGATCTGCGAGGCGAACAGCGGCAGCGTGCCGCCGTAGGCCAGGAACAGGAAGTCGCGCGGGTCGTAGCCCTTGCCGACGCTGACCTCGCGGACCGCGTTGGCCATGTTCACGACGACGAGGTCGTGGACCGCCGCGGCCGCCTCCTCCGTCGACCAGCCGAAGCGCTCGCCGAACACGTTGTCCAGCGCAGCGCGCGACAAGTCGGGCTCGAGCTGGACGCGGCCGCCGAGGTAGCGGTCCGGGTCGATGAAGCCCATCGTCACCATCGCGTCGGTGACCGTCGGATCCTCCCCGCCGCGGTTCAGCGCCGCCGGACCCGGCGTGGAGCCGGCGCTCTGCGGGCCGACCTGCGGCACGCCGCGCTCGCTGACCCAGCCGATCGAGCCGCCGCCCGCGCCGACCGAGATGACGTCGACGAGGTTGACGCCCGTCATGAACGGGCCGAGCTGCAGGTTCTTGTCGATGTGGATCTCGTTGTCGCTGATGATCCCCGTGTCGAAGCTGGTGCCGCCCATGTCCCCGAGCAGCACGCGCTTGTGGCCCATCCGCTTGGCCAGCTCGTTGGCGCCGATCGCGCCGCCGGCCGGGCCGGAGCCGAGCAGGCCGAGCGGGTACTCGCGCGCCTTCTCCAGGCTGATGCCGCCGCCCAGGCCCTGGAAGAACGCGAGGCCACCCTGCAGGCCGGCGTCGCGCAGCTTCTGGTTGAGCGAGGAGAGGTAGACGTCCGCGCTGTTCTGCACGAACGAGTTGAGCACCGCGGTGGTCCAGCGGCGCGTCTCCCCCTCGACCGGGAAGACCCGGGACGACGGCGTGACGAACAGGTCCGGGTACAGCTCCTTGACGGCCGCCTCGGCCGCCAGCTCGTTCTCGTCGTTGACCAGGCTCCACAGGAAGCAGACGGCCAGCGCGTCCACGCCGACCTCCTCGACCAAATAGCGGGCCTGCTCCTTGACCTGCTCGACGTCGAGCGGGACGAGCACCGTGCCGGACCAGTCGACGCGCTCGTCGATCTCGGCGATCGCGCGGCGGTCCACGAGGTCGGGGACGTTCACCTGGAGGTGGTCGTCGATCTCGGTGGTGCGCGGGCCGCCGGCGAAGCGGAAGGCGTCCTTGAAGCCGCTGGTCACCAGCACGCCGACCCGCGAGCCCTTGAGCTGCGTGATCGCGTTGGTGACGACGGTGGTGCCGTTGATGAAGAGCTTGGTCCGGTCCAGCAGCTCGTCCATCTCCAGGTCGTACTTCTCGGCGGCGACGCCGACGGCCTCGAGGACCCCGCGGCTGAAGTCGTCGTAGGTGGTGAGGGCCTTGCCGCGCTCGACGCGGCTGCCGAGGGCGACCGACACGTCGGTGTGCGTTCCTCCGACGTCCACGCCGATGAAGGCCTCGCGGGTGCTTCCGTTGTCCGTGCTCATGTGGTCTCCTCTGGCGTCACGACGCCGTCATGTCCCCTGCGCGCGATGGCGCTCTTCCACTTTCCCCTGACCCGGCGTCCGCGCCAGCTCTCCAAACCGACAGTCGAGAGCGGGCCCGGGGTCCTCACGACCGCGAGACCTCGGCGTCCGCGCCGGCGTCGGCCGCCGCCAGGCGCCCGTCCGCCTCCGCGAACCACTCGCGCAACAGGAACTTCTTCGGCTTGCCGCCCGCGGTCTTGGGCAGCTCGTCCACGACGCGCACCGAGGTCGGCTTCTTGAAGCCGGCCAATCGCTCGTGGCAGAAGGCGATGATCTCGTCCTCGACGACCTCGGCCCCGTCGCGCGTCTCCAGCACCGCGCACACCGTCTCGCCCCACTTCTCGTCGGGCAGGCCGATCACCGCCACGTCCGCGACGAGCGGATGCGTGCGCAGCACGTCCTCGATCTCCGACGGGAAGATGTTCATCCCCCCGCTGATGATCATGTCGCCCTTGCGGCCGGAGATGTAGAGGAAGCCCTCGTCGTCGAAGTGGCCCATGTCGCCGGTGTGCAGCCAGCCACCGGACAGCAGGCGCTTGGTCAGCTCCGCGTCGTCCCAGTAGCCGGCGGTGACCGACGGCGCGCGCACGAGGATCTCCCCGTCGGCGCCCGCGGGCAGCTCGGCGCCGTCCGCGCCAGCGATGCGGATCTCCGCGTGCATCGACGGCTTGCCGGCCGAGCCGGGCTTGCGCCGGGCGTCGTGCGGGGCCACGAAGGAGACGGAGCCGCCGCCCTCGGTGAGGCCGTAGACCTGGATGAAATCGGCGGACGGGAACGCGGACTGCGCGCGCTCGGTCGTCGCGGCCGAGACCGGCTGGCCGCCGCACATGATCATCCGCAGATGGCTCATGTCGTAGGAGGCCAGCTCCGGCAGGCGCAGGATCTCGTAGAGCATCGTCGGCACCCACAGCACGTGGGTCACCTTGTTCTCCGACACGTAGCGGACGATCTGCTCGGGCTCGAAGCCGCTGGACCGCTTGATGTGGACGGTGCCGCCCTGGTGCAGGATCGGCCAGGTGAAGTCGTGCCGCCCGCCGATGTAATAGAGGTCGATGATCGCGTAGCACGAGTGCTGCGGGCCGAGCTGGTAGTCGACCACCTGCTGCAGCGAGTTCCACATCACCGTGCCGTTGGACCACACGACGCCCTTGGGCCGGCCCGTGGTGCCGGACGTGAAGATGATCTCGTGCGGGTCGTCCAGCCGGCCGCCGCGATCGGGGCGCTCGCCGCTGGACGAGCCGCACAGCTCCTCGTACTCCAGGTCGCCGGCCCCGCCGTCGAGGGAGACGATCGTGCGCAGGTCCGGGATCTCACCGGAACGACGCAGCTCGATCAGGGTGCCGAGGAAGCGCTCCTCGACGAACACGACGCTGGCGCCGGAGCGCGTGAGGAGGTTGGCCAGCTCCCCGGCGCGCAGCCGCCAGTTGAGGGGGACCATGATCGCCCGGGCGGCCGCGATGCCCGCCTCGATCTCCAAGAACTCCAGGCGGTTGGAGCTGAGGACCGCGACGCGATCCATCGGCTCGATGCCCAGGCCGATGAGGCCGTTGGCCACCCGGCGGTGGCGGTCGCGCAGCTCGCCGTAGGTGCGGGACTGCTCGTCCAGGACGATCGCCGGCTTCTGGAGGTCCAGGCCGCCGCGCTCGAACAGGTACGGCAGCGTCAGCGAGTTCCAGCGCGCGGCCTGGCTGACGTCCAACGGGACCTTCGCGGGGTCGTACCCGAGCATCGCATTCTCCTGGACCGGCATCGAGGGCGAGCTTGTCAGCGACCCGCTCCCGGAGGTACTGGCTTTAGCGCCAGTCGGGGCCGCGGCAGGCGGTACCGCGGGCGTAAGGGCGGGATCGTTCATCGCCAGCCCATCAGGTGGCTGAGGTCCTGGCGCAGCGCCGGTAGGGCGAAGCGGCTCCACAGGAACCGGATGTCGTCGGTGCCGCCGTCGGCGTACACGCGGATGCCGGTCGAGAGGATCGCGAAGAGCATCAGCGCCCCGAGTGCGGAGAACGTGTCGACCGTCTCCTGGTCGACGGGGACGCCGGTCAGCTCGGTGTAGCGGGCGTGGAACCACTCCCGCTCGGCCGTGGCGTTGAGGAGCGGCGAGCCCGGGGCCGCGAACTTGCCCGCGTGGTAGTCCAGGGACATGTAGCCCAGGTCGAAACGCGGGTCGCCGACGAACGACAGCTCCCAGTCCAGGACGCCGGTGATGCGGTCGTCCTCGATCAGGCAGTTGCCGATGCGGTAGTCGGCGTGGACGAGCCTTGGCGCGACGGGGGCGGGCTCGCGGGAGCGGACCCAGGCGTACGCCTCGTCGACCACCGGATCCTGCACCAGGCGGACCTCCTCGTAGATGCCGCGCCAGTGGTCGACCGTCTCGGAGAACGAACGCAGCGGGATCTGCCCCGCGACGCGGTCGGCGTCGATCGCGTGGATGGCCGCGAGGTCGCGGACGAGGTCCTCGGCCAGCCCGCGGCCGTCGTCCCAGCTGCGCTGCAGGACCTCGCGGTCACCGGGACGCCACACGTTGAGCGAACGGCCGGGCAGGCGGTCCATCGCGAAGTACGGGCCGCCGAACGCGGAGGCGTCGTCGTCCACGAAGCCGTGGACGCGGGGCGTGGGCACCGGGTCGTCGACGAGCAGCGCGTACGTGTCGTACTCCTGGCGCAGGCTGGTGTCGAGCAGCGCGCCCTGGGGGCGCACGCGGACGACGTAGTCGTGGGCGGAGTCGGTGCCGGCGGCCGGGTCCTCCACGCGGGCGGTCCACGAGTGGCGAGACCACCCGCCCTCCAGCTGCTCGAGGCTCGTGACGGAGGCGCGGGGGCTCGCGGAACCCGCCTCCTGGAGCGCGGCGAGGAGCGCCGCCGCGCGGCCGGCGTCCGCCGGGGCCACGCTCATGCCGCGATCCTCGGCGGGCCGGCGGCCAGCGCCGCGACCTCGTCGTCGGCCAGCTGGCCCAGCGTCCGCTGCAGGTGCTGGCGCAGCGGACCGTCCGGGTCGGTCGCGCGCAGGTCGGCGAGCAGGACGACGAGGGCCTCCCCGATCTGCGTCGGGTCGGTGGCGGCGTCGACCGCGGCGGCCGCGGTGCGGACGGCGGGGCGCCGGTCGGCGGCCAGCAGCTCGTCGAGGCGGGCGCGCAGCCGCAGCAGTAGCGCGGGCGCCGCGGCCTGCTCGGCGGCCAGGTTGCGGGTGATGCTGTACGCCGACAGCAGCTGGCTGCGGCGGTAGTCGTCGGGCGGCGCGTCGGCGTCCGCGGCGGCGCGCAGGACGCGGCCGACCGCGACGACGAGCAGCTCGGGCTTCACGGGGTTGAACACCCCTCGCATTCAACTCGCGCGCGGCCGGCCCGGCCACTGTCGATAGCGCTAAGCCGCCGCACCCCCGAACTTCCGTACGTGGTGCTCGCTGAGCGAGCACGAGGTACGGAAGTTCGGCAGGCGGGTGGGAGACACCCGCGTCAGAGGGTGAGAACGGCCTTGCCGGTGAGGGTGCGGGCCTCGATGCGGCGGTGGACGTCGGCCACCGCGGCGGCCGGGACGACGGTGATCGACGGGCGGAGCGCGCCGGCGGCGTGGAGGGCGAGGATCTCGTCGAGCGCGGCCTGCGGCTCGGCCGGATCCTCCTCCATCACCCGCGCGACGACGAAGCCGCTGACCGTCTGCCCGCGCGGCATCAGCACGCGGGCGTCGAGGGAGGCGGGCGCCTGGCTGGCGGAGCCGACGACGACGTACCGGCCGTTCATCGCCAGCGCCCGCAGCGCGGCCGGGAACAGCGGGCCGCCGACGCCGTCGATCACCACGTCGCAGCCGCGACCGCCGGTCGCCTCCCGTACCGCGGCCGGCAGACCGTCCGGGTCGGGCGGCAGGACGACGTGCGCCCCGTGCGCCCGCGCGACCTCGCGCTTGGCCGGCGTGGAGGCGAGCGCGACGACGTGCGCGCCGAGGGCGACGCAGAGCTGCACGACGAGACCGCCAAGCCCCCCGGAGGCGGCGGGGACGAGCACCGTGTCCCCGGCGCGCACGCGGCCGTAGCGGTGGACGGCGTAGAGCGCCGTGGTGCCCTGGAGGAAGAGGCCGGCGGCCACCGTGGGCTCCGTCCCGGGAGGCAGCGGGTAGACGCGGTCGGCCGGGGCGACGACGACGTCCGCGTAGCCGCCGCCGTGCTCGCAGAAGACGGCGACGGGAGTGCCCGGCGGCGGCCCGGTCGCGGGGCCGGCCAGCACGTGGCCGGCGACCTCGAACCCGGGCGTGAACGCCAGCGGCTGGTCGCGGCGGTACTCGCCGCGGCGCACCATCGTGTCGGCGAAGTTGACCCCGATCGCCGCCACCGCGACGACCACGTCGTCCGGCCCGGCCGCGGGGATCGGCTCCTCGGTCCAGCGCATCGCGTCCGGCGGCCCGAACGCCGCGAGCCGCACCGCGCTCCGGGTCGCGGGAACGCCGTCCCGTCCCGCCGAAGCGGACATCGTGGCCGCGGAGCGAGCGTGATGTCCGCTTCGGCGGAGGGTGGGGACGACGGCGCGGGGCAGTGAGGCCAGGGCCTGCACGACCTCCTCGCCGCGCTGGTTCTCCACCGTCAGCGTGAGGACGACGCGGCCGGCGTGGGCGACGATCGAGACCGCCCGGCACGTGACCGTGTCCCCCAGCCGTACCGGGCCGCGGTAGGCCACGTCGACCTCGGCGCGCGCCGGCAGCTCGCCGGCGCCCAACCAGCCGGCCAGCGCGGCGAAGCACGTCTGCAAACCGATCGGGCCGTGGGCGACGACCGTGCCGAACGGGCCCGCGGCGGCGTAGGCGGGGTCGACGTGCAGCGGGTTGAAGTCCCCCGAGCGCGCCGCGTAGTCGTCGATGTCCTCCTGCGTGACCGTACGGGCGACAGGCACGAACGGCGGCCAGGCGGCGGTCATCCTCCGTCACCGTCCGGGGGAGCGAGGATCGTCCACTCCACGCGGGCGCACGGCGCCCCGTCGTCCACCAGCGCGAACGCGAACGTGGTGGCCAGGCCGCTGGAACGCTCCCGCTGGGCGATGACCTCCACCTCCACGTCGACGTCCCCGGTCGCGGGCAGCGGACGCACGACCGTGAAGCGCTGCTCGGCGAGCACGCCGCCGGGCGGGATGCCGGCCAGGGCGCGGCGCAGCACGCGCAGCGTCATCAGCGGCAGGACGCCCCCGCCCGGCAGCGCGGCGGCGGTCTCCGCGGTCAGCGTCTCGCGGAAGGGCCCCCACCGCCGGCCGACCCGCAGGTCGCGGTAGCGCACGTCGGACAGCAGCGGCGGGGCGACGTCGTCGCTCACGCGGGGGCGCCCGGGGCCAGGTGCTCGATCAGCGCCAGCGTGTTCTCCTGCACCCGCTCGGGCGTCACCCGGAAGCTCGGCGCGTAGAGGATCACGTGGTCCAGCAGCTCGGCGTAGCGCGGCAGCTGGGCGCGCACCTCGGCGGGCGTGCCGGCCAGCGCCATCGCGTCGACCATCGCCGGCGTGACCGCCGCGACCATCGCGTCGTGGTCGGCGCGGGCGAACGCGGTGCGGATGGCCTCGCCCTCGGGGCCGAAGCCGCCCGCCTCCAGCACCGGTGCGTAGCTCTTGGCCGACGCGTAGAACGCGATCTGCGCCGCCGCCTCGGCCCGGGCCCGGTCGGCGTCGTCGTGCACCGAGGCCACGACGAGGCTGGCGATCCGCACGTCGGCGGCGTCGCGGCCGGTCCTGTCCGCTCCGCGGGCGATGGCGGGCAGGACGATCTCCTCGATGTACCGGGGAGTGAAGAGGATGTGCCCGAGCAGCCCGTCGGCGACCCGGCCCGCCGTCTCGACCATCCGCGGGTTCACGCCCGCCGTGTAGATCGGGATCCGCTCGCGCAGCGGCGCCAGCAGCGTCCCCGTCGGCTCGAGGTGCAGGCGGTAGAAGCGGCCATCGTGGTGCACCGGCTCCTCGTGCAGGCGCCACAGCCGCCGCAGCAACGGGACCAGCTCCTCCATGCGCACGGCCGGGGACTCGGGGTCCTGCCCGTGCCAGTCGGAGATCATCCGCCGCGTCCCGTTGCCCAGGCCGAGCACGAGCCGCCCGTCCGAGACCTCGTCGAGGTCGCGCGCCTCGGCGGCCAGCGTCAGCGGACTGCGTCCCACCCCGTAGGCGATGGCCGTGCCGACGGTGCAGCGTTCGGTGCGCGCGGCCATCTCCGCCAGCGTGACGGTGGCCGAGCGGTTGTAGAGCTCGGGCGTCCACGCGGCGTCGAAGCCGGCGCGGTCGGCGGCCGCGGCCACCTCGCCCATCGCCCGCACCGACGTGCCCTGGGGCTCGATCCCCAGGGTCGGCGGCGCGCCGGCGACGCGCGCGATCACCGGCCCGCGAACGTCGGGGGCCGCTTGTCGCGGAACGCCGACAGCGCCTCGCGGAAGTCGGTGCCGCGGGTGGCCAGCGTCTGCCCGCGGTTCTCGGTCTCGATCGCGTTGCGCAGCGAGCCGGCGTCCACGTTGGTGCGGATCACCCGCTTGGTGAGCATCACGCCGAACGGCGAGTTGGCGGCGATCTGGTCCGCGATCGCGAACGCCTCGTCGAGCAGGTCCTCGGCCGGGACGACGCGGTTGACGAGCCCGATCTCCGCGGCCTCCTCGGCCCCGACGAACCGCCCGGTGAGGAGGATCTCCGAGGCGATCCCGAGCCCGACGACGCGGGGCAGCGACCACGAGACGCCGATGTCGCCGGCCGACAGGCCGATGCGCACGAAGGCCGCGTTGAAGCGGGCCGCGGGGGAGGCCAGGCGGATGTCCGCCACGAGGGCCATGCCGAGGCCGCCGCCCGCCGCCGCACCGTTGACCGCCGCGACGATCGGCTGGGGCAGCAGGTGGAAGGCCTCGATCGCGCCGGCCCACCGCTCCTGCCCGAGCATCATCTCGGCGGGGCTCATGTCCGGCAGCGTCTCGGCCTCGTCGAGGTCGAGCCCCGCGCAGAAGCCGCGCCCCGCGCCGGTGAGCACGACGACGCGCACGCTGTCGTCCTGCCGCAGCAGGTCGCACACCGCGTGCATCTCCTCGAACATCTCGAACGTGATCGCGTTGAGCCGGTCGGGACGGTTGAGCGTGAGCAGCGCCACGCCCTCCCGCGGCCGCTCCAGCAGCAGCGTCGCGTAGGTCGGGAAGTCCGGCGCGGCGCTCACGAGCCCGCTCCCGCCGCGGCGGCGAACGTCGCCTGGCTGAGCTTGCGCATCTCCTGCCGGGCGATCACCGACTTGTGCACCTCGTCGGCGCCGTCGCCGATCCGCAGCATCCGGTTGAACCGCCACATCGCGGCGAGCGGCGTGTCGTCGGAGACGCCCTCGGCGCCCCACACCTGGATCGCCCGGTCGACCACGTTCATCACCGCGTTGGGGACGACGACCTTGGTGATCGACAGGTCGATGCGCGCCTCGCGCTTGCCGACGGTGTCGAGCTTCCACGCCGCGTGCTGGGTGACGAGACGGGCCTGGTCGATCTCCATCCGCGACAGCGCGATGAAGTCCTGGATGAACTGCTTGTCGGCCAGCGGCGTGCCGAACATGACGCGGTCGCGGGCCCGCTCGCACATCAGCTCCAGCGCGCGCTCGGCCACGCCGATCAGCCGCATGCAGTGGTGGATGCGGCCGGGGCCGAGGCGGTCCTGGGCGATCTTGAAGCCGGCGCCGCGGCCGCCGAGCAGCGCGTCCTGCGGGACGCGACAGTCCTCGTAGGCGATCTCCCAGTGGCCGGGCCCCGCGCTGTGGCCCATGTGGGACAGCGGGCGGACCATGGTGAAGCCGGGCGTGTCGGTCGGCACGAGGATCATCGACGCGCGCTGGTGCGGCGCGGCGTCCGGGTCGGTGACGGCCATGACGATCGCCACCGAGGCGCCGAGCGCGTTGGTCGTCCACCACTTGCGCCCGTTGAGCACCCACTCGCCGTCGACCAGCTCGGCACGCAGGGCCAGGCCCGTCGGGTCCGAGCCGGCCACGTCGGGCTCGGTCATCGAGTAGCAGCTGCGGATCGTCCCCTCGAGCAGCGGCTCCAGCCACCGGTCGTGCTGGGCGGCCGTGCCGTGCTCGGCGATGATCTCCATGTTGCCGGAGTCGGGCGGCTGGGTGTTGAAGGCGTACGGCGCGACGAACGAGCTGCGCCCGATCTCCTCGCAGATCAGCCCGTACTCCACGTTGGTGAGGCCCGGACCGAAGCGCTCGTCCGGCAGCGCCAGGTTCCAGAGACCGGCGAGCTTCGCCTGCTCACGCATCTCCAGGATCACCGCCGGGAAGGCGGTCGTCGCGCTCACCTCGCGGTCGAGCGCCTCGTAGGCCTCGTTCTCGACGGGGTACACGTGCTCCTGCATGAACGCCCGTACGCGTTCGAGGAGGATCAGGGATCGTTCGCTGTGCTCGAAGTCCATCGCACTCTCCTGGCGTTTTCGCCCGGGGCAGGACGACGCGCCCGGTCCGGTCCGACGACGCTACCGCCCGACCGTCGCGGCCCCCATTGGCGGAAGCGCCAGTGTGGACGGGCCGCCGCGGCCCGTCCACGCCGTGACGCGCGGAAGCGACAGTCGACGGACGGCGGGGGTGCGTCTACGGTCGAGCGGGCCGGACCACCGCCCATGCGCCGCTCGTTCCAACGACCATTCACGCTGCCGCGTCACGCCACCGAGATCGTGCTGGTGCGCCACGGGTCGACGGTCCGGCCGGGTGCCGCCGACGGCTCGGCGCTCACCGCCGGCCAGGGTGACCCGGCGCTGGAGCCGGTCGGCCACCGCCAGGCGGCGGCGGTCGGCGCGCGCCTGGCCCGCAGCGACCCGCCGGCCGCGCTGTTCGTGAGCGGCCTGCGCCGGACGGCTCTCACTGCCGCGCCCCTCGCGGCCGCCACGGGGCTGACGCCGACCGTCGTCCCCGAGCTCAACGAGGTCCACCTCGGCGCCTGGGAGGGCGGCGAGTTCGAGCGGCGGCTCGCGGCGCGCGACCCGCAGATCCTGCGTGCCCTGGCCGAGCAGCGGTGGGACGTGCTGCCCGGCGGCGAGGACATGGGCGAGCTGGCCACGCGGATCGCCCGCGGCCTGGCCGACGTCGTGGACCTCACCGGCCCCGACGCGGTCGCGGTCGCCTTCGTGCACGGCGGCGTGATCGCCGAGGCGTGCCGGCAGGCCACGGGCAGCGAGCCGTTCGCCTTCCTCTACGCCGAGAACGGGTCGATCACCCGGCTCGTCCACCTGCCCGGCGGCCGCTGGCGGCTGCGGGGCTTCAACGACGTCTCCCACCTCGACGAGGAGGTCCTCCCGTGACCGACCGGATCATCGCCCCGCCCGGCCTGCGGCTCGACGCCGCGGACGAGCTCCCCCACGTTCCCGACGACGCCGTCAACTTCAACGAGAGCGTGTACCTCAACGGCTTCGACCCGGTGCAGCGCGTCGGCGGCTGGATGCGGCTGGGCAACCGGGTGAACGAGGGCCACGCCGAGCTGTCGGTCTGCCTGTACCTGCCCGACGGCCGGGTCGCGTGCCAGTTCGCGCGCCCGCCGATCGCCGCCAACGACGCGTTCGACGCGGGCGGCCTGCGCTACACGGTGCACGAGCCGCTGGAGCACGTGGAGATGACGTACGACGGCGAGCTGCTGGTGCTGGACGACCCCGAGCTGCTGCGCGATCCCGCGCGGCTGTTCGCCGACGCACCGCGCGTGGCCGGCCGGGTGCGCCTGGACGCCCGCGCCGTCTCCCCCGTGCACGGCGGCGAGCCGACCGCGCCCGAGTTCGAGCACCACATGCTCTACGGCAACGCGTTCTCCCGCGGGCACTTCAACCAGCACGTCGCGGTCACCGGGGCGATCACGGTGGGCGACGAGCACTGGGCGCTCGACGGCCACGGCTGGCGCGACCACTCGTGGGGGCCGCGGTACTGGCAGGCGATCTGGTTCTACCGCCTGTTCCTCGCCAACTTCGGCCCCGACCGCGCGCTGATGCTGCTGAAGAACACGGCGCCCGACGGGCGCTCGCGGCGCCTGGGCGTGGTGCTGTGGGACGGGCGCTACGAGGAGGTGGTCGACCTCGACGTGACCACCGAGTGGTCGGCCGCTCAGGACCCGGTGGCGGTGACGATCGGCGTGCGCACCGAGCACCGCTCCGCCCTGATCCACGGCCGCGTCCTCACCCTCGCGCCGCTGCGCAACCGCCGCCGCGACGGGGACGAGGTGCTCGTCTCCCGGGTCGCGGAGGCGTTCTCGGAGTTCACCTGGGAGGACCGCACCGGCTACGGGATGATGGAGTACATCGAGCGCCTGGACGACGGCGTGCCGGTCGGTTTCCCGCTCTAGCCGCGCGGTTAGCGGACGGTGAGCGTCTTGGAGAGCAGCACCTTCGGCGTGGCGCCGCGCGTGGACCAGGTGAACGTGGTCCGGCGGGTCATGCCCTTGGTGCTGATGCGGAGCAGGTCTGAAGCGTCGGCGTTCCACGAGTAGCCGCTGAGCGTGGCCTTCGCGCACTTCTTGGTGAGCTTCTTCTTCTTGCCCGTCGGCTGCTTCCAGCAGAGCTGGTAGGGCACCTTCACGCCGAGCGGGTCAGCGGTGAGCGTGAGGTACGCGATGCCGATGCTCTCGAGGAGCGTCGCCTTGGCCGTGTACTTCGTCTTCGGCGTCGGGACCGTGAGCGGCACGACCGCCGAGAAGCCGTCGGCGCACGACGGGTCCTCGATGCGGTCGTAGGTGTTCGGGTCGTAGCTGACGCAGCTCGTGGAGTCGAGGTCGGCGCGCAGCATCACGAAGTAGGAGCCGGGGTCGATCTGCGAGCCGTCGAGCCACTGGCCCGACTGGATCTCCGAGTCGGTCAGGAACCCGGTCTCGACCACGTTCTCCCGCAGGAACGAGCCGTCGGTGGCGCGGTCGGGCTGCGAAGCGACGTACACCGTCACGGAGTCCGCGCGAGGAGCCGCAAGCGCAACGGCCGGATGCCGGTCCTCCTGGCCGACCGCCGTGATCGTCGGCGGGACGGCCAGTGCGGGCGTCACCGCCGCGACCAGCGTCACGAGAACCGCGAAGCACAGGACGACCGCTGCTCGAGTCATTGCACCGACTCTATCGGCTATATAGGGAAAGCAGCGGCTAGCCGGTGGCCTGCATGCCGCCGTCGGCGAGCCAGTTGGCGCCCTGCGCGTAGCTGGCGTCGTCGGAGAGCAGGAAGCGCACGACCTTGGCGATCTCCTCCGGCTGCCCGTAGCGGCCGGCCGGCACCGACGGGAGGAACAGGCCGGCGCCCTCGCTCGCGTCGCCCGGCTCGGCGACGGCCCGCTCGATGCGCTTGACGAACTCCGTCTCGATCACCCCGGGGCTGACCGCGTTGACCCGCACGTTGGTCGTCGCCACCTCGCCCCCGACCGCGCGGGTGAGGCCCGCGACCGCGTGCTTGGTCGCGGTGTACGCCGCGAGGTTGGGGAAGCCGACCCACGCGGCGATCGACGACGTGTTGACGATCGCGCCGCGGTCCTGGGCGAGCAGGATCGGCAGCACGGCGCGGACCCCGAGGAACACGCCGCGGACGTTGACCGCCACCAGCCGGTCGAACACGTCGATGTCGTAGTCCTGCACCGGCATGAACGGCCCCTCCATCGCCGCGTTGTTGTGGAACAGGTCGATGGTGCCGAAGAGCTCCAGGGCGCGGGCGACGTACCCGTCGACCCCCTCCACCGTGGACACGTCGGCCTCGAAGCCCTCGGCGCGCACCCCCAGCGCGGCGACCTCGGCCGCCGTCTCCGCGACGGCGTCGCCGCGGATGTCCACCAGCAGGACGTCCGCGCCGTGCCGGGCCAGCTCGAGCGCGGAGGCCCGGCCGATCCCGGACGCCGCGCCCGTCACCACCGCTGCTCGTCCCGTGAACTGCCCCATGCCGTGCTCCTCGCTTCGGGGCGCGAGCGGACGCCCGCGCCGGTGCAGAGCAACGGTAGGCAGCGGGGAGGGCCGCGCCACCTGTCGCATGCGCCAGTCGACGGACCGCCGGCCGGGGGCTACGTTCCTGCGGTGGACGACGACCTGCAGCGGCTGCTGGCCGAGCGCGCGTGCGAACGGCTGATCGTCGACTACGCCCGGCTCGTGGACTTCGGGGAGGCCGGCCGCATCGCCGACCTGTTCACCCCGGACGGCCGCTGGGAGGGCACCGACCTCGTGCTCGACGGCCGCGAGGAGATCCGCGCCTGGTTCGACCGCCGGCAGGGCCTGGCCCGCCGCGTGTCCCGCCACGTGTGCACCAACGTCGGGGTGGACGTCGTCTCCCCCGACGAGGCGGTGAGCCGGTGCTACCTCGTCAACTACCGCCACGACCGGCGCGGCGACGACCGCACGCTGCCCGTCCCGACCGAGGTCCCCAAGTACGTCGGCGAGTTGCACGACCGCTTCCGCCGCACGCCGGACGGCTGGCGCTTCACGCACCGCCGGGTCGAGGTCGCGTTCCTGCGCCCGTCGTCCCGCCCGCGCTGACCCCCTCTCCCGCCGAGACGTACATCACGTCCGCCCAGCGGTCGTGACGTACGGATGAACCCTCCCGGGCCCCGCGGCGGCGGATACGCCCTAGACCGGCCCCGCCTCGTCGCGGTGGCGGCGGGCCATCTCCTCGTAGCGGCGGGCGCCCTCCTCCACGTACCGCCGGCCGGGGGCGTCGGTGGGGACGACCTTGGCCGGGACGCCCTGGGCGCGGTGGCCGGCCGGCACGTGCACGCCGACCGCGACGGCACCGGCGGCCGCAACCGCCCCGTCGTCCAGCCGGGTGCCGGGGAGCAGGCGGGCGCCCACGCCGACCAGGCAGCCGTCCCCCACCACGGCGTTCTCCACGAACGCGAGGTGGCCGACGATGCAGCCGTCGCCGATCGTGGTGCCCTCGCCGTCGGCGTGGACCACCGCGTTGTCCTGGATGCTCGTGCGCGCGCCGATGCGGATCGGGCCGTAGTCGCCGCGCAGCACGGCACCGGGCCAGATGCTGCTGCCGGAGCCGATCGTCACGTCGCCGATCACGGTCGCCCGCTCGTGCACCCAGGCGTCGGGATGGACGTCGGGCACGAGGTCGCCGAGGCGCTGGATCACGAGAGCCGCTCCATCCACCCGAGGATATTGACCCCGCCCCGCCGGCCGACCGGACCGGCGGAGCGGCAGACGGGCGACGCGGACGGGTCAGCGCGGACTCGGCAGGCGGTCGGTCGGCGTCCAGCCCCATTCGGGCGGGAAGCCGTCGGAGCCCGCGACGAGCATCCGCCGCTCGGCGATCCGCCAGCCGCCGTCGGTGCGCACCACGCGGTCGTGGTACTGGGCCCACAGGTGCCAGTCCGGCCCCGGCACCACCGGCCGGTGCCAGGCGTAGACGTTGCAGGAGGTGACCGCGGCGTCCGGCCCGTCGAACGTCACCACGACGTTCGACAGGTGGTGGCTCGTGGCCGAGAACAGCTTCAGCGCGGCCTGCGCGTCGTCGTGCCGGGCCTGGGACCCGCGCGTCGGCGGCCCCACGCCCGGCCCGTAGTCGGCCAGGCAGTCCTCGGTGAAGCAGGCGGCGATACCCGCGCAGTCGTTGCGGTCCGAGCAGCGGCAGTACTCGTGCAGCAGGTCGACGATCGCCTGACGGTCCAGCAAGGCCGCCAGGCCGCGATCGCCGTCGCCGGGCCCGGAGGCCGCCTCGCTCACGTGGTCATCCCGGTGGCGTTGCCGCCGGTCACGTTGAGCACCTGCCCGTGCACGTAGTCGCTCCACGGCGTGCAGAGGAAGAACACGCCGCCGGCCGCCTCGGCCGGGGTCGAGGGGCGCCCGAGCGGGATGACCATCGCCGCCATGCCGCGCAGCTGGTCGGGGATGCCGAGCTGCACGCGCTCCCCGTCGATGACCATCGCGTTGTCCTCGTCCTTGGAGGCCGTGAGCCGCGTCTCCACGTAGCCGAACGCCACGGCGTTGCAGTTGATCTTGAACTGACCCCACTCCTTGGCCAGCGTCTTGGTGAGGCCGACGACCGCGGACTTGCCGGCGGCGTAGTTGGCCTGCCCGGCGTTGCCCATCGTGCCGGAGATCGACGTGACGTTGACGATCTTGCGGAAGACCTCCACGCCCTCCTCGCGCTCCTTCTTGGCCGGCTCCCGCAGGTGCGGCGCGGCCGCGCGGACGATCCGGAACGGCGCGACGACGTGGATGTCCAGCATCTTCTGGAACCAGTCGTCGCTCATCTTGTGCACGGGCGCGTCGAGGGTGTAGCCCGCGTTGTTGACGATGATGTCGATCTTGCCCCAGGCGTCGATCGCCGTCTGCACCAGCTTCTCGGGGGCGCCGGAGGCCGTGAGGTCGCCGCCGAACACCACCGTCTCGCCGGGCAGCTCGTCGGACGTCTGCTGGGCCACGTCGGCGTCGAGGTCGTTGATGACGACCTTCGCCCCATGCTCCCCGAGCAGCTCCGCCGTGGCCCGTCCGATGCCCCGGGCCGACCCCGTGACGATCGCTACCTTGCCGTCGAGCACTCCCATTCCCAACCTCCGTCTGCGTGATGCCCGCGGACCCATCGTCCGGGCGAGCGCGGCGGCGATGGTCCCGCGCCGCGCCCGCTCCCGGCAAGCGCGTTCGCAGGACAGAAGCGGCTACGCCGGAGGCGGGCCGGCGAGCAGCTCGGCCACGCCCTCGATCACCACTTCGCCCACCAGAGCGGCCGGCGACAGGCGCAGCAGCATGCGCACGACCTCGGCCAGGTCGGCCGGATCGATCAGCACCGAGCGATCGGTGTCCAGGTACTCGGTCATCGCGGTGTCGACCGTGCCCGGGCACAGCGCGCAGGAGCGCACGCCGTCGCCCGCCAGCTCGCGGTTCATCGCCCGGGTGAACGCGATCACCGCCGCCTTGGTCGCGGAGTAGACGGACAGCCAGGCCTGGGGATCGACGCCGGCCAGCGACGCCGTGTTGACGACCAGCGCCCGGCCGTGCTCGGCGCCCGCCGCCTGCAGCAGCGGCGCCGCTTCGCGGTAGGCGAGCACCGTGGCCCGCAGGTTGAGGTCGATCTGGCGGTCGAGATGGCGGCTGGAGATCTCCCCCACCGCCTGCCCCGCGCCCGTGCCCGCGTTGTTGACGAGCACGTCGAGACGGCCGTAGCGCTCGCGGTGCGCCTGCACCGCGGCGACCACCGCCGCCTCCTGGGTGAGGTCGTCGGCGATCCCGTGGACCACCGCGCCCGCGTCGGCCAGCTTGGCCACGGCGCTCTCCACCTGCTCCGGCCGCCGCCCCACCACGGTGAGCGCGTAGCCCTCCTCGCCCAGCATGCGGGCGATCGCCAGCCCGATCCCGCCGGACCCGCCGGTGATCAGGGCCGCGCGCGCGGCGGCGGGAGCGACGACCAGCTCCATCGGCTAGAGGTTGCCGGTGGCGTCGTCCAGCAGGCCGGCGAAGCGCGTGACCGCGTCCTGGCGGCGGGCCGGCACGTCCTCGGTCGGCACGGTGTGCGGCTCGTACCCCGCGAGGATCCGGCGGGCGACCGACTGGCGGTGCACCTCGTCGGGGCCGTCGTAGATCCGGGCGGCGCGCGCGTTGCGGTACATCGACTCGAGCGGCAGGTCCGTCGAGAAGCCGAGCGCGCCGTGGGCCTGGAGCGCCCGGTCGATCACGTTGTACATCACGGACGCGCCGTAGTACTTGATCATCGCGATCTCCTGGCGGGCCGCACGGGCGCCCTCCTGGTCGATCCGCCACGCGGCGTAGAGCGTCATCAGGCGGGCGGCGAGGATCTCCGCCGCGGAGTCCGCGACCCACGCCTGCACGACGCCCTTCTCGGCCAGCGTGGTGCCGTGGGTGACGCGCGACACCGCGCGCTCGCACAGCATCTCGAACGCCCGCTGGCTCTGGCCGAGCCAGCGCATGCAGTGCTGGATGCGCCCGGGGCCCAGACGCCGCTGGGCGAGCAGGAAGCCCTCGCCCACACCGCCGAGCAGCGCGTCGGCGGGGATGCGCGCGTCCTCGTAGACGATCTCCGCGTGGCCGTAGCCGCCGGCCCGGAAGCGGCCGGGGACGCCGGTCGGATCCTCCATCGTGGGGATGTCCCGCAGGATGTTCACGCCCGGGATGTCGGTGGGGACGATGAACATCGAGGCGCGCTGGTGGGGCCGCGCGTCGGGGTCGGTGACGGCCATGACGACGAGGAAATCGGCGACCGAGCCGTTGGAGGTGAACCACTTGCGGCCGTTGAGGACCCAGCCGTCGCCGTCGCGCTCGGCGCGCGTCTCGAGCATCGTCGGGTCCGAGCCGGAGGTGCCGGGCTCGGTCATCGAGAACGCGCTCTTCAGCTCACCGGCGAGCAGCGGCTCCAGCCACCGCTCCTTCTGGTCCGGCGTGCCCTCGGCGGCGATCAGCTCGGCGTTGCCCGCGTCGGGCGCCTGGCTGCCGAACACCGTCGGGCCGAACGGCGAGCGCCCGGTGACCTCGTTGAGCAGCCCCAGCTCGACCGCGCCGTAGCCCAGCCCACCGAGCTCCGGCGGCAGGTGCGCGGCCCACAGGTTCTGCTCCTTGACCTTGTCGCGCAGCGGGTCGAGCACCCGCTGGAAGCCCGCCTCGTCGACGCCCTCCAGCGTCTCCAGCGCGTAGACCTCCTCCTCCATGAACGTCTTGGCCCAGGCCAGCTTCGCCTCGAACTCGGGCTCCGTCGAGAACTCCCACATCGTGTGTTCCTCGCTTCGTGTCTTCGAAAGGCTTAGGACAGGCGCTCGACGAGCATGGCCATTCCCTGGCCGCCGCCGATGCACATGGTCTCGAGGCCGATGGTGGCGTCGAGGGTCTCCAGGTCGTTGAGCAGCGTCCCCATGATGCGGGCGCCGGTCATGCCGAACGGATGGCCGAGGGCCAGCGCGCCGCCGTGCGGGTTGAGCTGGCGGTCGATGTCGATCCCCAGCTCGTTGCACACCGGGATGACCTGGGCGGCGAACGCCTCGTTCAGCTCGACCACGTCGACGTCGTCGATCGTCATGCCCGCCATCGCGAGCACGCGGCCGACGGCCTCGATCGGGCCGACGCCCATGATCTCCGGCGCCAGGCCGGAGACCGCGGAGGCGATGATGCGGGCGCGCGGGCGCACGCCGAGCGCGGCCGCCTTCTCCGCCGAGGTGACGAGCACCGCGGCGGCGCCGTCGCTGAGCGGGCAGGCGTTGCCGGCGGTGACCCGGCCGTCGGGGCGGAACGCGGGCCGCAGCGCGGCCAGGCCCTCCATGCTCGTGCCGGGGCGCGGGTGGTCGTCCTTGTCCACCACGGTGCCGTCGGGCAGCGTCACGGGCACGATCTCCCGCGCGAAGAAGCCGGACTCCTGCGCGGCGAGCGCGCGGGTGTGCGAGCGCACCGCGATCGCGTCCATGTCCTCCCGGGAGACACCCCACCGGTCGGCCACGTTCTCGGCCGTCTCGCCCATGACGATGTACATGTCGTTGACGTAGTCGGGGCGGCTCGGGTCGGTGAAGCGCGGGTTCTTGTCGCTCTCCTCGAAGTCGCGGCCGGCCACGCGGCTGACGCACTCCACGCCGGCGGCGACGAAGGTGTCGCCCGCGCCGGCGACGATCGCGTGGTGGGCCATGCGCACGGCCTGCAGCGACGAGGCGCAGAAGCGGTTGACGGTGGTGCCGGCGACCACGTCGGGCAGGCCGCCGAGGGCGCCGACCAGGCGCCCGAGGTTCATCGCCTGCTCGCCCGACTCGTTGGCCGTGCCGCAGATGACGTCGACGACGTCCCCCGGCGGCAGCTCGGGCACCCGCTCCATCAGGGCGCGGATGACGTGCCCGCCCAGGTCGTCGGAGCGCATGTCCTTCAGCGATCCCTTGAAGGCGCGCCCGATCGGCGTGCGCACGGTTTCGACGATCACGGCTTCCGGCATGACGACCTCCGAGCCCGGTCGATCCCGAGCGGCTGCTTGACCCACATGGCTTCCAGCATGGGGTCCCGCGACGTGTCCCGACAATCGACTTCTCCAGGGAGAAGCGCATTGCGAAACGATGGGGGGAGGAACAGGATCGTCCTGTGCCGACGCGGGAGGAGAGCAACGTGGGGCGAGAAGCTGACGCGACCGAGCAGACGGAGGAGCCCAAGCGCCCGGGAGTCCCGGCCGTGGTCCACGCGATCACGATCATGCGGCACTTCCAGGAGCAGGGCAACGAACCGCAGTCGATGACGGAGATCGCCCGCGACCTGGGCATCAACGGCAGCACCTGCTTCAACATCCTGCGCACGCTGACCGACGGCGCGCTGCTGGCCTACGACGCCGACACGCGCCACTACCGCCTCGGCATGGGCCTGGTCGAGCTGGCCTCGATGGTCGACAGCCACGGCCACCTGCTGCAGGCCGCCCAGGTCCACGCCGCGCGCGTGGCCAAGGAGGTCGGCCAGGTCTGCCTCATCCTGCGCAAGGGCGCCGACGACAGCTTCATCGTGGTCGGCAAGGCGGAGGGCACGCGGCGGCTGAAGGTGACCGCCTCCATCGGGGACCGCTTCCCCCCGAACGGTGCCGTGCTCGCCAAGGCGTTCTACGCGTGGTGCGACGAGGAGGAGATCGAGCAGATGCTCACGCTCCACGGCCTTCCCGCCCGCTCCGACACGTCGATCACCGGCTACATGGACTTCAAGAAGGAGCTGGAGAAGACCCGCGCGCGCGGGTACTCCACCAGCTTCGGCGAGTACTTCGACGGCCACAACGCGGTCGGCACCGCCGTGCTCACGCCCTCGGGCGACCCGGCGCTGCTGCTCGTGGTCACCGGCTTCGCGTCGCTGATCAAGTCGAAGACGATGCCCTTCATCGGCAGCCGCCTCTCGCTCGCCGCCAAGGCGGTGACCCGTGACGTCTACGGCACCGCGCCCCGGTCCCTCCCCCGAAGGACGGCATGACCACAGCCCTGGACTCCTCCCGCTACTCGTTCTTCGACGTCACGATCGAGGACGGCATCGGGTCGGTGATGATCAACCGGCCCGAGCGGATGAACGCGTGCAACGCCCAGGACCACGGGGAGTTCGCCACGATCCTGCGGGACATCGCGGCCGACGACCGCATCGAGGTCGGCCTGCTCCACGGCGCCGGCCGCGCGTTCTCCGTCGGCGCCACGTACGAGTGGATGGACCAGCTCACCCGCGACCCCGAGATGCTCGCCGAGCTGCAGGTCCAGGTCCGCGAGCTGGTGCGCGCGCACATCGAGATGGACAAGCCGATGGTCGCCGCGATCAACGGGCCCGCCACCGGGTCCGGCCTGATGTTCGCGCTGCTGTCCGACTACGTGATCATGGAGGAGGACGCCAAGATCGCCGACGGGCACATCAAGGCGGCGCTCGCCGCGGGCGACGGCGGCACGCTGATCTGGCCGATGGCCGTCGGCATCACCCGCGCCAAGCGGTACCTGATGACCGGCGACTGGATCGACGCGGTCGAGGCCGAGCGCATCGGCCTGGTCACCGAGATCGTCCCCACCGGCACCGCGCTGGCCCGCGCCACCGAGGTGGCCGAGCGCTTCCGCGAGATGCCGACGATGGCCGTGCGCTACACCAAGCGCGCGATCAACCAGCTGCTGTCGGCCACCGCCGCGACGACCCTGGACTACTCGGTCGCGCTGGAGATGCAGACGTTCTCGCTCGGAGGCGAGGAGGTCCGCAAGGCCGTGGCCGAGTTGCGCGACGTCAAGAGCGCGCGGGAGAGGAACGCATGAGCACGAGCACACGACCGGCACGATTCGAGGGCCAGGTGGCGATGGTCACCGGCGCCGCCCGCGGCCAGGGGCGCTCACACGCGGTGCGCTTCGCCGCGGAGGGCGCCGACGTGATCCTCTGCGACCTGCCCGGCACCGACCTGCCCAGCGTCCCGTACCCGATGGGCACGAGCGACGAGCTGGCCGAGACCGCCCGGCTCGTTGAGGCGCAGGGCCGCCGCGCGATCACCTGCGACGTGGACGTGCGCGAGACCGCCCAGGTCGACGCCGCCGTCGCCGCCGGCCTCGACGCCTTCGGCCGGATCGACGTGCTCGCCGCCAACGCGGGCATCGGCAGCATCTCCACGATCGCCGAGATGAGCGACGACATGTGGGACACGATGATCGCCATCAACCTCAGCGGCGTCTTCCGCTCACTGCGCGCGGTCGTCCCCCACATGGTCGAGCGCGGCTCCGGCCGCATCGTCGCCACGTCGTCGATCGTCGGCCGCCAGGGCTCCCCGAACATCGGTCACTACGTCGCGGCCAAGTGGGGCGTCATCGGCCTGGTCAAGAGCCTCGCGCTCGAGGTCGCCGACCGGGGCATCACGGTCAACGCGGTGTGCCCGACCTCGGTCGACACGGCGATGATCCAGAACGAGGCGTTCTACCGGATCTTCCTGCCGGGCCAGGACACGTTCGACATGGAGGACGTCAAGCGCGCCTACACCGCGCAGAACCCGATCCCGATCCCGTGGGTCGAGCCGAACGACGTGTCGGACGCCGTGCTCTTCCTCGCCTCCGACGAGGCGAAGTACGTGACCGGCGAGGCGCTGCCCGTCGCGCTCGGCTGGAACGCCCGGAACGCGAGCTAGGCGAACGGCGATGGGACGCTTCGAGGGACAGGTGGCGATGATCACCGGCGCCGCACGCGGCCAGGGGCGCTCCCACGCCGTGCGCTTCGCCGCCGAGGGCGCCGACGTCGTCCTGCTCGACCTCCCCGCCGAGGTCGAGCTGGCCACCGTGCCCTACCCGACCGCCGGCGAGGACGACCTGGCCGAGACCGTCCGCCTCGTCGAGGCCCAGGGCCGCCGCGCCGTGGCCTGCGCCGCCGACGTGCGCGACGCCGCCGCGGTCGACGCCGCCGCGGCCGCCGGGCTGGAGGCCTTCGGCCGCATCGACGTGCTCGCCGCCAACGCCGGCATCTGCACCTTCCACCCCATCGACGGCATGCCCGCCGACGTGTGGCAGGAGATGATCGACGTGAACCTGAACGGCGTCTTCCACGCCGTGCGCGCCGTCGTCCCCCACATGGTCGAGCGCGGCTCCGGCCGGATCGTCGCCACGTCCTCGATGGCCGGCCGCGCAGGCTGGGAGAACCTCTCCCACTACGCCGCCGCCAAGTGGGGGCTGATCGGCTTCGTCAAGTCGGTGGCCGCCGAGCTGGCGCCCCACGGCATCACCGCGAACATCGTCTGCCCCAGCTCGGTGAACACGACGATGATGCACAACGACGCCTCGTACCGGCTGTTCCGGCCCGACCTGGAGCACCCGACGAAGGAGGACGCGCTGCCCGCGTTCGCCAGCGTCAACGTGATCCCCGTGCCCTACGTGGAGCCGGAGGACGTGTCGGACTCCGTCCTCTTCCTCGCCTCCGACGAGGCGAAGTACGTGACCGGCGCCACGCTGTCGCCGTCGACCGGCGTCAACGCCCGCAACATCTGAGGTGGCCGGCGTGGCGTCCCCCGAAGGCCTGGACCTGGACCGCGCCGGCGCCTGGCTCGCCAGCGCGCTCGACGTCGAGCACCCCGACCGGCTGACCGCCGAGTTGCTGTCGGGCGGCAAGTCCAACGTCACCTACGTGCTGCGCGACGGGTCCGGCCGCGAGTGGATCCTGCGCCGCCCGCCGCTGGGGAACCGGCTGCCGACCGCCCACAGCATGCCGCGCGAGTACAAGGTGCTGCGCGCGCTGGCCGGCAGCGACGTGCCCGTCCCTCGCGCGATCGCGCTGTGCGAGGACGAGGAGGTGATCGGCGCGCCGTTCTACGTGATGGACCGGGCGCCCGGTCGCGTGATCCGCGAGGTCGCGGACTTCGACCTGTCCCCCGAGCAGGCCCGCGCCTGCTCGCTCACCCTCGTCCAGACGCTGGCCCGCCTGCACGCCGTGCCCTACGCGGAGCTCGGCCTGGAGGGCTTCGGCCGCCCCGACGGCTACGTCGAGCGGCAGGTCGCCCGCTGGCACGACCAGCTCCAGCGCAGCCGCGTGCGCGAGCTGCCGGCGCTGGACGAGCTGGGCCGCCGGCTCAGCGCGAACGTCCCGGCCAGCGCCCGCGCGTCGATCCTCCACGGCGACTACCGCATCGACAACGTCCTGCTCGACCCCGCCGACCCCGGCCGGATCACCGCCGTGCTCGACTGGGAGATGGCCACGCTCGGCGACCCGCTCGCCGACCTGGGGATGCTCCTCATGTACTGGGGCCAGGCCGGCGAGACGTTCGCCTCCGGCGTGCACGCGATCATGGCCGAGCCCGGCTTCCTGCGCCGCGACGAGGTGGTCGCCGCCTACCGCGAGCAGACCGGCTGGGCCCTCGACGACCTCGACTTCCACATCGCCTTCGCCCACTTCAAGCTCGCGGTGATCGTGGAGGGCATCCACGCCCGCCACCTCGCGGGCCAGACGCTCGGCGAGGGCTTCGACGGGATCGGCGAGATCGCGCCCGTCCTGGCAACCCGCGGCCTCGAGGTGGCTCCATGATGCTCGACACGTTCCCCGCCCCCACGCTCTCGTTCGGCCTCGCCGACGAGGCGCTGCGCACGCGCATCCGCGCCTGGCTCGACGACCACGACCCGGGCGAGCCGCCCGAGGCGTACGACGCCCGCATCCAGGCCCAGATCGCCTGGCAGGCCGAGCTGCGCGCCGGCGGGTTCGTCGGGCTGTCGTGGCCCGAGCGCTTCGGCGGTTCCGGCCTGGATCCCACCTCCGAGGCGGTGCTGGCCGAGGAGCTGGCCGGCTCCGGCATGCCCGAGCTGATCAACCGCATCGCGGTCTACATGATCGGCCCGACGCTGATGGACCTGGCCTCCGAGGCCCAACAGGAGGAGTTCCTCCCCGGCATGCTCGACGCGAGCGAGCTGTGGTGCCAGGGCTTCTCCGAGCCCGACGCCGGCTCGGACCTCGCCGCCGTGCGCACCCGCGGGCGGATCGAGGGCGACGAGGTCGTCATCGACGGCCAGAAAGTGTGGACCAGCCGCGCGCACATCGCCCGCTGGTGCGCCTGCCTCGTGCGCACCGAGCCCGGGTCGGTCAAGCACCACGGCCTGTCGATGGCCATCGTCGACATGCGCTCACCGGGGGTGACGACCACGCCGCTGCCCCAGATCCTCAACGAGCCGCACTTCAACGAGGTGTTCTTCGACGACGTGCGCGTGCCAATCGACCGCCTCATCGGCGGCCCGGGCGCCGGCTGGAAGGTCGCGATGTCGATGCTGTCCTACGAGCGCGGGCTGTTCGTGCTCGAGCGGCAGATCCGCCTGCGCCGCCGCTTCGAGGAGCTGGCCGACCTGGTCATCGCGCGCGGCCTGGACGGTCGGCCGGACATCCAGGCCCGCATGGGCGACGTGCACGCGCAGCTGGAGATCCTCGCCGCGCAGGTCTACCGCACGCTCGCCGCCAAGCGGGCCGGCACGCTGCGCAACGGCGCGACGTCAGTCGACAAGCTGCTGATGTCGCACGTGTACCAGGACCTCTTCGCGCTGGCCGTGGACGTGCTCGGCCCCGAGATCGCGCTCGGCACCAACGGGTGGACGCACGACCTCCTGGAGTCGCGGTCCACCGGCATCTACGGCGGCACCACCGAGATCCAGCTGAACATCGTCGCCCGGCAGCTGCTGGGCCTGGGAGCGTCCTCATGACCCCTGTCTCCGCCACCGACGCGGCCGCCCGGTCCGAGACGACCGAGCTGGTCCGCTCGCTCGACACGTCGCTCGCGGCGATCCTCCCGATCACCGCGCTGCTGGAGGCCGTGGAGCACGACCGGCACCTGGATGACGCCACGCAGGAGGCGCTGCTCGGCCTCGGCTGGGCGGGCATGGCCGTGGACGAGTCGCTCGGCGGACTGGGCCTGGACGCGCAGGCCCGCACCGCGCTGGCCGCCGTCGCGGGGCGGCGCCTGCTGCCCGCCGCGATGCGGTCGGAGAGCGTGCTGTTGGCCCCCGCGCTGGCGGCGCTGGCCGTGGACGGCAACGCCGAGGCCGCGGGTTGGCTCGACCGCCTGCTGGAGGGGACGCTGCGCGGCGGCGCGGTCGTCGTCGCGCCGCCCGCCGGTGGCATCTCCGATCACGCCCACAGCGTGCTCACCCCGCTGGCTCCCGGCGCGGAGCTGCTCGCCGTCGTGGCCGCCGATCGCATCGTCGTCGTGCCGCTGGCCGAGGCCGCGATCGTCGAGCCGTTCGACGCGCTCGACCGCGGGCAGGGCTACGCGCGGATCACCCTCGGCGAGGCCGTCGGCCGGGCGGACCGCACGATCCAGGGCGACCGCGTCCGGGCGATCCTCGCCGACTGGCGGCTCGCGGTCCTGGGCGAGGCGTACGGCGCCGGGCAGCGCGCGCTGGAGCAGGCGGCTGAGTTCGCCGGGCAGCGCGAGCAGTTCGGCCAGACGATCGTCCGCTTCCAGGCCGTCTCCCACCGGCTGGCCGGGATGGCTGTCGAGCTGGAGGCGTGCGACGCCGGCATCGGCCGCCTGGCCGCCGGCTTCGACCGGGAGGAGGCGACCGAGGACCTCGGCCGCGTGCTCCTGCACCGCGTCCCCGCCGGCATGCGGACCGTGTGCGAGTCGGCCATCCAGGTGTACGGCGGGATGGGCTTCACCTGGGAGCTCGGCCTGCACCTGCACTACCGCCGCGTGCTCTCGCTGCAGTACGAGGCCGGCGGCCACGGCGCCACCGCCGAGGCGGTCGGCGTGTCCTACCTCGCGAACCGGAAGGCCACCCATGGCTGAGTCGACCCCCGTTCCCCCGGCCGAGCCCCCGGTCGTCCACGAGGACCGCGGGGCCGCCCGCTGGATCTTCCTCAACCGCCCGCGCGCCCGGAACGCCCAGAACGCGGCGATGCTGACGGCGCTCGACCGGCTGCTCGTCGACACCGCCGCGGACCCCGACGTGCGCGTCGTCGTGCTCGCCGGCGCCGGCCCCTCCTTCTCCGCCGGCCACGACATCCGCGAGATCGTCGCCAACCCCGAGTACCGGGCGAACAACGAGACGGTCGAGGGCCGGCTGTGGCAGGAGGCCGACCTCTTCGTCCGCCCGATGGAGCGACTGCGCGATCTGCGCGTGCCGACGATCTGCCGGGTGCAGGGGCACTGCATCGCCGCCTCGCTGATGCTCGTCGGCGCGTGCGATCTCGTGGTCGCCGCCGACGACGCCACGTTCACCTCCAACGTCACGCGGGACATGGGCGCGGCCGACGTCGAGCTGCCCACCCTGGCCTGGGCGCTGGGCGAGCGGCGCGCCAAGCAGCTGCTGTGGACGCGCGAGGCGCTGAGCGCCGCCGAGGCGCAACGGCTGGGGATGGTCAACTGGGTCGTGCCCGAGGCCGCGCTGGACGACAAGGTCACCGACGTGGTCGAGGAGCTGCTCGCCGTCCCCCGCGAAGCGCTCGCGCTGTCGAAGCTGAGCATGCGCTTCGGCGAGGACCGCCGCGGCCGCGAGGACTCGGCGCGGTACCACTTCCTCGCTCACCAGCTCAGCCACCACACGACCGACGCGGTCACGCTGCTGACCCAGCGCATCGGCGAGCTGGAAGCCCGCCTGCGCGACGCCTAGCCGCTCCGCGCACCGACCGCGCACCCGAACCTCCGCCCCCGGTCCACCCCACGAAGTCGCAGGTATGCACGTAGTACGTGCATACCTGCGTCTTCGTTTTCGGGGTGGGTGGGGTCCTCAGGCGATCAGGGTGGCGCGCAGCTCGTGCTTGCGGACCTTGCCCGCCGGGGTGCGGGGCATCTCGGTGACGAGCTCCAGCCGCTCCGGCGTCTTGTGCCGGGCGACGCCGTGGGCCTCGAAGTGCGCGAGCACGCCGGGCAGGTCGACGGTGGCACCCGGGCGGGGGACCACGAACGCGCACACGCGCTCCCCGTAGCGCTCGTCCGGCGCCGCGACCACCGCCACCTCCGCGATCCCCGGGTGCCGCACGAGCACGTCCTCCACCTCCTGCGAGGAGATGTTCTCCCCGCCGCGGATGATGATGTCCTTCTTGCGGTCGGTGATGGTGAGGAAGCCGTCGGCGTCGAGCCTGCCGATGTCCCCCGTGAGGAACCAGCCGTCGGGCAGGAACGCGGTCGCGTTGAGCGCCGGATCGGTGTAGCCGAGGAACTGCTCGGGGCCCACGGCGACGATCTCCCCCACCTCCCCCGGGGGGACGTCCGCACCCTCGTCGTCCACGACGCGCGCGAGGTTGCCCGCGAGCAGGCGGCCGTCGGTGCCGGCGCGGCGGCTGAGCGGGTCGTCGGCCTGGCTCGCGGTCAGCGACGGGCCCTCGGTCGCGCCGTAGCAGCGGCTGACGTGCCACCCCGCCGCGGCGGCCCGCTCGATCAGCGCGGGCGGCACCCCGCCGCCGCCCGTGATGCCGTGGGTCAGCGAGGAGATGTCGGTCCCGAGCGTGTCGACGGCATCGAGGATCGCGGCGATCATGAACGGCGTCCCCGCCATCGCCGTCACGCGGTGCGTCTCGATCAGCTCCGCGCACCGCTCGGCGCTCCAGTCGTCGAGCATGATCGTCGGGTAGCCGTGCAGGCCGGGCGCGAGGATCGCGCACAGCCCGGCGGTGTGGCCGGCCGGGAAGGGCTGCAGGGAGACCGTGCCCGGCGTGTCCGGCGGGGGCGTCGGGCAGGCGTGCAGCTCGGCGATCAGCGAGTCGTGGCTGTGCTGCACACCCTTGGGATCGGCGGTCGTCCCCGACGTGTAGACGACGAGCGCGACGTCGGTGGACGCGGCGACGGGCGTGGGGTACGGCTCGGCCGGCCCGGCCTCCAGGCCCGCCCAGCTCAGCGTTCCCGCGGGCGTCTCGTCCCCCACCGTGATGACGTGCGCGAGGCTGGGGCAGTCGCCGAGGCGAGGGACGTCGCGCGCCGCGTCGATCCGCCGGTGCTTGGCCGGGAGGACGAACGCCCGGGCCCCCGACTGGCGCAGCACGAAGGCGACCTCGGCGGGACCGTAGCTGGGCACGATGGGGATCAGCACGAGCCCCAGCGCGGCGGCCGCGTGGTAGGCCACCGCGGTCTCCGGCCAGTTCGGCAGCTGCACCGCGATCGCGTCGCCCTCGCGCAGGCCGAGGCCGTGGAACGCGCCCGCGACGACGTGCGCACGGGCCTGCACCTCGGCCACCGTCAGGGTGGCGGGCCGGACCGCCGAGGCGAAGGTGAGTGGGGTGTCGCCCCGCTCACGGGCGCCGGCGGCCAGGGCCTGGGCGAGCGTGACGCCGCGGTGGCGGCCCTCGTCGCGCCATCGGGCGTCGAACGCCTCGCGCGCGGCGCGGACGGTGGGCGTCATGCCGGCGCGGGGATCGCCCACGCGGGGGGACTCCGATGCGGTGGAGGTCATGCTCGACCTCGTCCTTCTCTCCAGGGAAGCTGCATTACACGCTCCGTTGCCGATGAAAGACTGCGTACCGAACGGAGCGTGCGACCGTGACCTTCGAACACCACGGATCGTACCCCACAAACGACGCGGGATGGACCTGAGATGACACAGCTGGAGAACCACGTGGCGCTGGTCACCGGGGGCAACGGCGGCATCGGCTTCGGCCTGGCCGAGGGGCTCGCACGCGCCGGTGCCGACGTCGCGATCTGGGGCACCGACCCCGACAAGACCGCGGCCGCCGGCGAGCGGCTGTCCGTGCACGGCACCCGCGTCGACGCCCGCGTCTGCGACGTCACCGACGAGGCCTCGGTGGTCGAGGCGTTCGCTGCCACCGTCGCCGCGCTCGGCCGCGTCGACGCGTGCTTCGCCAACGCCGGCACCGGCGGGCGGCCCGCCAAGTTCCAGGACCAGACGCTGGAGCAGTGGCGTCAGGTCATGGCCGTCAACAGCGAAGGCACGTTCCTCACCTTCCGCGAGGCGACCCGCCACATGATCGAGCGCGGCGGTGGCGGCAGCCTCGTCGCAACCTCGTCGCTCACCGCGATCGAGGCCGCGCCCCGATCCGAGGCGTACGCCGCGAGCAAAGCCGGCGTGATCGCGCTCGTCAAGTCGCTCGCCGTCGAGCTGGCCCGCCACGGCATCCGCGCCAACGCGCTCATGCCCGGCTGGATCGAGACCGAGATGACGTCCGCCATGCTGCACAGCGAGGGCGTCTCCGCCGCGATCCTTCCCCGCGTGCCGACCCGGCGCTGGGGCCAGCCCGAGGACCTCGCGGGCGCCGCGGTCTACCTCGCGAGCGACGCGTCGAAGTACCACACGGGCGACGTGCTCGTGATCGACGGCGGCTACCGTCTCTTCTAGGCGATGACCACCTCCAAGGACGACGAGCGCGAGCAGCTGCGCGACGCCACACGCGGCTTCCTGGCGCGCCACCGCCCGGGCACCGCGGTACGCGAGGCCCTCGAGCGGCCGCGCGCACTGGACCGCGAGGCGTGGGCCGCCGGCGCCGCGATGGGCTGGGTCGGGGCCGGCGTTCCGGAGGAGGCCGGCGGGCTCGGCGGCACGGCCGCGGACCTGGCGACGATCGCCGAGGAGCTGGGCCGCGCGACGTTCGACGGGCCGTTCCTGGGCTGCGTGCTCGCCGCGACGCTGCTGACCGGCGCGGAGAATGAGCAGGCGACCGCGTTGGTCGCCGCGCTGTGTGCCGGCGAGCGGACCGCCACGGTCGTGGTCGATGCGGGTGCCGCCGACGCCGGCGTCGCCGCGGAAGTCGTTTCGCTCGACGAGAACGGGCTGCACGGCACGCTGCTCGCGGTGCTCGACGCTGACGTCGCGGACGTCCTCGTGGTGCCGGTCGCCGGCGAACGCGCGGTCCTCGTCGATGCGGGCGCGCCCGGCGTCTCGGTGCGACCCGCGCGCGGCTTCGACCTCACGCGCCGGGTCAGCGCGGTGGCGCTCGACCGCGCGGCGGGATCCGTGGTCGATCTCGCGCCGGGCGCGCTGACGCGCGCGCTCGCGCTCGGCGCCACGCTCGCCGCCGCCGACGCCCTCGGCGCCGCGACCCGCCTACGCGAGATGACCGTCGACTACGCCCAGGACCGCATCGCCTTCGGCCGCTCGATCGCCAGCTACCAGGCGGTCAAGCACAAGTGCGCGGACATGCTCTGCTGGACCGAGGGCACCCGTGTCGCCGTGGACACCGCGACCGCGGCCCTCGACGGCGACGGGGATCCCGCGTACGCGGTCAGCGTCGCCAAGGCCTACGCGGGCGACGTCTGCTCCCGCGTCGCCGGCGAAGCGCTGCAGCTCCACGGCGGGATCGCCTTCACCTGGGAGCACGACCTCCACCTCCTCATGCGCCGCATCAAGGCCGACGAGGTCCTCTTCGGTGACGTCGCCGAGCACGAGGACCGGCTGGCCGCGACGCTCCGCGCCTGACGTCGGGGAGTGCCCGGCAGCCGGCATTCCCCTGCCGAGCAACTGCGTCGCGGTCGGCAGACGTCTCTCGTCCTGCGTCGGGCGTGGCATTTATTGCTCGGCAGGGGAACGCCGGCCACCGGGCATGACCGCCAACGTCCGTCGGCAGCCGAAAGGCGGGCGTCGCCGGAGCTGCCCTAGGCCCCGCGGGGCTCGCGGGGCATGCCGAGGGCGCGTTCGGCGATCACGTTGCGCATGATCTCCGAGGCGCCGCCGGCGACGGTGTAGGTGCGCGCGTAGAGGTACTCGTCCTGCCAGCGGCCGCCGTCGACCGCGCCCTCGTCCCCGGCGACGAGCAGCGAGCGGGCGCCCTGCAGGCGCACGCCGTACTCGGCCAGCTCGAGGTTGAGCTCGCTGTAGGCCAGCTTGCCGATCGGGATGTCCGCGACGCGCTCGACGCCGGCCAGCTCCCGGTCGAAGCGGGCGACCGCGAGCTGGTTGCAGACCTCGACCCGGGCGGCGAGCGCACCGATGCGCCGCCGCTCGACGGGATCGTCGCCGGCCAGCACCGACAGCTCGGCCAGCATCCGACGCAGCCGGGCGGCGCCCGCGCCGATGCCCGAACGCTCGGCGCCCAGGCTCTCCATCGTCACGCGCCAGCCGTCGTCCACGGTGCCGAGCACCGCGTCGGCGGGCAGCCGCACGTCGTCGAAGAAGACCTCGCTGAAGTCGCTGGAGCCGGTGATCTCGCGGATCGGCCGCAGGTCGATCCCGGGCGCGCGCATGTCGACCACGAACGCGGTGATGACCCTGTGGCGCGCCTCCTGGGGACCGGTGCGCGCGATGAGGAACCCGTAGTCGGACCACTCCGCGTTGCTGCTCCACACCTTCTGCCCGTCGACGATCCACTCGCCCGACCCGGAGTCACGCCGGGCGCGGGTGCGCAGCGCGCCGAGGTCGCTGCCGGCCTCCGGCTCGCTGAACAGCTGGCACCACGTGTCGCTACCGTCGCGGATCCCCGGGAGGTGCGTGCGCTGCTGCTCGGGCGTGCCGAAGCGCAGCAGCGCGAACGCGGCGAGGTGCGTCTGGTCGCCCAGCGGCGGCAGGTCGGCCGCCGACAGCTCCTCGGCGAGGATCAGGTCGTGGACCGGATCGCCCTGGCCGACGCCGCCGAACTCCTCGGGCCACTCGGCGCCGAGGTAGCCGGCCTTGTACATCGTCGCGCGCCAGTCGCGCAGCAGCCGGTCCTCGTCGGCGTCGTCGGGGCTGCGGAAGCCGGCCCGCACCGGGATGTGCGGGCCGTGCTCGGCGATGAACGCCCGGACCTCCTCGCGAAACGCGCGGGCGTCGGGCGTGTCGAGCGCGCTCATCCCGCGTCGCGCGCCGCGAGGTCGGAGCCGTCGCCGGTCGTCCCGGCCGCCTCCCGCTGCGCGCGCCACACGGCGAGCGGGCGGAAGTTCCACCGCGGCGCCTCGCCGTCGAGCGCGACCTCGGTGTCGATCTGGGTGTCGCATCCGGGGCAGCAGTAGCGGCGGAACACGAGGTCGCCGTTGGGGCGCACCGCGATCGTGTTGTGGATGGTCGCGGGCTCCACGTAGTGCTGGGCCACGCGCGCCTTCCACTTCCAGTTCATCGCGTTGCTGCCCAGGTGGTGGTCGCACTTGCGGCAGCGGTACCAGCCGTCCGCGTCGACCCGCAGGTACTCGCCGAGCACCTGGGGGTTGGACGGCAGGCTGGGCGCGACCTCGTCGGGCGTCCCGCCCTCGCCGCCGCCGACGGGCAGCACGTCGTCGCCGAAGGGAAGCACGTGCCGATCCTCCCGCACGGTGGAGCGCAGGCGCGCCGTCTCCGCTTCGTCCACGACGCCGAGCGCGTCGACCGCGACGCCGTAGGCCAGCCGGGCCTGCTCGACGGAGACGAACCCGCGCACCACGTCGGCGGCCACGCGGGCCGGCTCGCGGTCGATCGGGTCGCCGTAGCCGGGCCCGCCGGTCGCGCGGATGTAGTACCCGTCGGTGTCGCGCAGGCGGAAGCCGCGGGCGCGGGCCGGCGGGTGCTCGGCGTGGCGCACGAACTCCTCGACGGGCAGCGGCTCGTGCTCGGCCCAGTGGGCGTGCACCTTCGGCACCGCGTTGCGCGCGAAGAGGATCGCCGCGCCGCCGCCCGGGTAGCCGCCGGAAACCGCCGAGGACGGGGTGCTCATGCGGTTCTGGAAGACGGCGATGTCCCACCCGTCGACGCCGTACGGCATGCACAGCGACTCGGCGGCCAGGCCGCCGCGGTTGCGCCCGACGCCGCCGGTGTCCTTGGCCAGGCCGGACTGGAGGAAGAGGACGGGGCTCTGCAGCTCGTACTCCTCGATGTTCGGTGCGAACGCGTCGACGGTCTGGATGCCGAGCATCGCGTTCTCGCCGTCGCGGAACGGCAGCGCGCCCGCGCCGCCGGCCCCGCCGGTGAACACGTTCCAGAACCACTCCTCGCCGTACTGGTTGGGGCTCTGGAGCCAGGCGAACGTCCACGAGCCCCACGGCCCGGTGCGCCGCCGGCCGAGCTCCTCGTCGCCCGCGATGAGGTAGTTGAGCCCCTCGAGGATGGCGTCGGTGCCGAACCACGCGGCGTACACGGTGGCGGCGGAGATCGGGGCGGGCTTGACCGCGTTGACCAGCGTGCCCTTCGGAGAGACGATGTCCACCGGCTCCAGCAGCCCGTCGTTGAACGGGATGTCCGGGGCCATCAGCGTGCCGAGCGCGGCGATCACGTTGCCGACGCCGCCGACGTCGGTGCAGTTGAGCGCGCCCTTGGACTGCGGGTCGGTCCCCGTGTAGTCGAACGTGAGGTGGTTGCCCTCCTTCACCACGTTGGCGCGGATCGTGAACACCTCGTCGTCGGCCCCGTCGTGCTCCATGTGCGCGGCGCCCGAGTACACGCCGTCGGGCAGCAGCTCGAGCCGCTCGGTGAACTCCTTGCCGGAGGACGCGATCTGCGCGGCGTGGATGGCCGTGACCTGGTCCTTGCCGTACTGGGCGATCAGCTCGTCGACGCGCTCGCGGCCGATCCACACGGCGCCCATCAGCGCCTTGAGGTCGATGCCCGTCTGCTTGGGCAGGCGCACGTTGGTGAGGAAGGCGTCGACGATGTCGGAGCGGTAGCGCCCCTGCTCGTAGAACTTCACGGGGGTGAACCGGACGTTCTCGCCGAACACCTCCGCGGGCTCGACCGCGAAGCCGCCGGGGACCGCGCCGCCGACGTCGGTGACGTGAGCGGACACGCCGACCCACATCACCAGCTCGCCCTCGCTGAACACCGGCGCGACCACGACCACATCGTGGGAGTGCAGGCCGCCGCCGTCGTACGGGTCGTTGGCGAAGATGACGTCGCCGGGATGCAGGTCGCCCTCGAACCGCTGGAGCGCCGCCTTCACCGTGTTGGACATCGAGAACCCCATCTGCAGGGTCCACGAGATCGAGGTGAGGATGCGGCCCTCGGCGTCGAGGCAGCCGCACGCGAAGTCCGACGCGGAGACGAACAGGAAGGAGCCGGAGAGGTTGACCAGCGCCCGCCCCATCTCGCGGTTCATCGTGAGCTCGTAGTTGTAGACGATCTCGGAGAGGACGGGATCGAAATCGGTGGGGGTCGCGGTGGTCGCCACGGTCCTCAGCTCGCTTCCAGTCGGAGGTTTCGGGTGGGATCGACGGTGGCCCGCCAGCCGCTCGGCACGAGGATGGTCGTGTCGTCGTACTCGACGATCGCGGGGCCGTCGAAGCTGGCGCCCGCGGTGAGCGGGCCGCCCGCGTAGACGGCGACGTCCTCCAGGTCCACCGCGCCGGCCGAGGGCAGCGCGCGGCGGTGGCCGGTCGGCTCGGGCACGGACGGCGAGGGCGGGGCCCCCGGGTCGTGCGCGTCGGGCGCGATCCGCCCGATCCCGGTGACGCGGTAGGCCTTCACGTCGTAGCCCGTGTCGGGCGCCGCGGCGCCGACGCCGTAGATGTCGGCGTAGCGGCGGTCGAACTCGTCGAGCACGTCACCGACCGCGTCCGCGGTGAGCACGCCGGCCGGCACGCGCACGCCGAAGTCGAGGATCTGCCGTGAGTAGGAGACGTCGATCTCGTGCAGCACCTCCCGCTTCTCGTCCGGCAGGCCGTGGGCGTCGAGCGCCTCCTGGACCTGCGCGTCGAGCGCGGAGAACGCGGCGTTCAGCTCGGCCATGTCCACGTCGGACATGCGGCGGTCCGCCCCGATCGTGCGGTGCGTGGAGCTGGCGAACGTGTAGACGACGTCGGTGGAGATGAGGCCCGCGGCCGAGAAGACCGAGGCGGTCCGCGGCACGAGCACCGAGCGGATGCCCAGCTCCTGGGCGACCGACGCGGCGTGCAGCCCGCCCGCGCCGCCGAACGACACGAGCGTGAACTCGCGGGGATCCAGGCCGGCGAAGACGGTGCGCAGCCGGATGGCGTCCGCCATCACCGAGTTGGCCACGCGGAACATGCCCGCTCCGGTCGCCTGGGCGGTGAGCCCGACCTGCGAGGCGAGCGTCTCCACCGCCGAGTCGGCCGCGGCGCGGTCCAGGACCATCGTGCCGCCGAGGAAGTTCTCCGCGTCGATCAGCCCGAGCACGAGGTTGGCGTCGGTGACCGTCGCTTCCTTGCCGCCGCGGCCGTAGCACGCGGCCCCGGGCAGGGCGCCCGCGCTCTGGGGCCCCACGCGCAGCAGCCCGCCGGGCGTGATCCACCCGATCGAGCCGCCGCCCGCGCCCACCGTGGTCACGTCGACCATCGGGGTGGCGAGCGCCTGGCGATCCAGGAACTGCAGCGACGTGCGCCGCACCGCGCCCTGGTGGATGAGCCCGACGTCGGTGCTCGTCCCGCCCATGTCGAACGTGATGAGGTTGGGCTCGCCCTGGTCCTTGCCCATGGCCACGGCGCCGGTGACGCCGGCCACGGGACCCGAGTAGATCGTGCCCGCCGCGCCGCGCACCGCGCTGGCGATGGTGCCCAGCCCGCCGTCGGACTTCATGAGCAGCAGCGACCCGCGGAACCCGCCGTCGCGCAGCTCGTTCTCCAGCCGCGTGGCGTAGTTGCGCAGCGCCGGCCCGGCGTAGGCGGTGATCGCGGTGGTGCTGAGCCGCTCGTACTCGCCGATCAGCGGGCAGGCCTCGAACGACGCGGCGACGTACGCGTCGGGCGCCTCCTCGAGGATGACGCGCTTGGCGAGCTGCTCGTGCTCGGCGTTGCGGAACGACCACAGGAAGCAGACGGCGAACGAGCGGATGCCCTTGTCGAGCAGCCGGCGCACCCCGGCGCGCATGCCCTCCACGTCGAGCGGGAGGACGACGTCGCCGCGGAAGTCGATGCGCTCGGCGACCTCCTCGATGTCCGCTCGCGGAACGAGCGGCACCGGGTGGACGACGGTGGCCGGGTCCTGCTCGTGGCCGCGGTACTGGCGCGCGACCTCGTACAGGTCGCCGAACCCGCGGGTGGTGAGCAGGCCGACGCGCTCGCCCGTGCGGGTCAGGACGATGTTGGTGGTGACGGTGGTGCCGTGGACGAACTCGTCCAGCTCCCCGAGCAGGTCGCGGGGCGTCGTGCCCGTCGCGCGGGCCACGACCTCGACCCCGGCCCGCACCCCCTCCGAGAACTCGGGGGGCGTGCTGGGCACCTTCCACGAGCCGATCTGCTCTCCGTCGCGGGACAGCACGAGGTCGGTGAACGTTCCACCGATGTCTACTCCTAGGCGCATGGGTACTACCTCCGGTTGGCGCGAGCGCGGGCAAGGACGACGGCGGCGATCAGGACGAGGCCCTGGTAGACGTCGACGATCCAGAAGGCGAGGCCGTAGAGCTGCAGGCCGTTGATCCCGATCGCGACCACGAACAGCGCGACGATGAGGCCGATGACGTTGAAGCGCCCGGGCCGGATCATGGTCGAGCCGAGGAAGGCGGCGGCGTACGCGGGGAGCAGGAAGTTGGCGCCGACGTTCGGCGGCCCGGAGCCCAGGCGCGCGGCGTAGATGATGCCGGCGAGGGTGGCGAGCGTCGCCGAGGCGATGAAGCTCAGGAAGATGACGCGGTCGGTGCGCACGCCGGACAGGCGGGCGCCCTCGCGGCCGGCCCCGGTGGCGTAGACGCGGCGGCCGAACGGCGTGTACTCCAGGACGTACCAGAGCACCGCGGCGATCACGAGCATGTAGAGCAGCGTGATCGGCACGTCCCCGAGGTTGGTGCGGCCGATGTCGGTGAACGCGGTGGGGATGTCGGCGGAGATCGTGGTGCCGTTGGCGATCGCCTCGGAGATCCCCAGCAGCACGGTACTGGTGGCGATCGTGGCGATGAACGGGTCGACCTTCGCCTTCACCACGAGCAGCCCGTTGACGCAGCCGATGAGCACGCCGACCGCGAGCGTGATCGCGATGGCCACGGGGATCGGCATCGACCCCGACGTGGTCTGGAACAGCCAGGTGACGAGGATCACCGCCAGCGTCATCGCGCCGCCGATGGAGATGTCGAACACGCCGGCCGCCAGGGGCAGCAGCAGCGCGAGCGCCATGATGCCGCCGATCGTCTGGTTGGAGACGACGCCGATCAGGTTGTCGTAGGTCGGGAACTTCCCGGACAGCGTGGCCGAGAAGAGGATGAACATCGCGGCGAGGATGACCAGGCCGCCGAAGCGCTCCATCACGGAGGCGCGCCGGGGCTCGTCGTCGCGCTGGGCGCCCATGCGCCGGAGGAAGCCGCCGCTCCCGCCGCCTTGCGTCGACGCGGGATCCGTCCCCTCCGGGGGCAGCGTGGCGGGGCCGTCAGACGGGGTCATTGGCGTAGCACTCCTGGGCGATCGTCTCGGTGGTCAGGTCGGAGCCGGTGAGCTCGGTGCCGATGCGTCCGCCCCGGACGATCAGCACCCGGTCGCACACCAGCGTGAGGTCTTCGACGTCGGAGGAGCAGATGAGGACGGCGACGCCCTCGTCCGCGGCGGCCCGCAGGAGCTGCAGGATCTCCTCCTTGCCCCCGATGTCGACGCCCTGGGTCGGCTCGTCGAGCACGATGAGCCGCGGGTTGGTCCGCAGCCACTTGGCCACCGCGACCTTCTGCTGGTTGCCGCCGCTGAGCTCGGCGAGCACGCGCTCGGTCTGGCGGGGACGCACGTCGAACCGCTCGGCCAGCTCGGCCGCCTCGGCCCGCTCGGCGCGCAGCCGCAGCCGGCCGCCACGCCACAGCGGGCGCAGGTCGGGCAGCGTCAGGTTCTCCCGCACGGTCAGGGGCAGGATGCTCTTCAGCGGCCGGGCCGAGGGCAGCACGGCGGCGTGGCGGGCGAGCAGCGTGCGGGGGCCCAGCTCGGCCACCTCGTCGCTCTCGATGTGCACGTCGCCGCCGGTCTTGTCGATCCGGCCGAGCAGCATCGCCGGCACGTCGTTGACGCCGGAGCCGACGAGGCCGGCCATGCCGACCACCTCGCCCTGGCGCACCACGAAGCTCGTGTCGACCAGCTCGCCCCCGGCCACGCCGGTGAAGCGCAGCGTCTCGGGCGGCAGGTCGGCGCCGTCGGCGAGCGGGCGGGCCGTTCCGCGCTGGCGCTCGCGGGCCGCGCCGCCGACGATCAGGTCGACGAGGCGGGCGCGGTCGAAGTCGGGCTGGGGGCCCGCGCCGACGACTTCCCCGTCGCGCAGGACCGTGACGCGGTCGGCGATCTGGGGCAGCTCCTCGAGCCGGTGGGAGATGTAGACGGCGCTGATGCCGTGGGCGATCACGCCGCGGATGACCGCGAACAGCCGGTCGACCTCGGAGCCGGGCAGCGTCGCCGTCGGCTCGTCGAAGAAGAGGATGCGGGCGCCGCCCTCGTCCTGCAGGGCGCGGGCGACCGCGAGCTGGGTGCGCTCGACCGGCGACAGGGCGCTGGCCAGCACCTCGGGGTGCACGCGCAGCCCCACGCGCTCCAGCGCGGTGCGGGCGGCGTCTCGCTCACGACCCCAGCGGATGCGGGCGCCGCGGGCGGTGTCCCATTCGGTGCCCAGCCGCAGGTTCTCCAGGACGGTGAGCTCGTCGACGAGCCCCAGCTCCTGGTGGATGAAGCGCAGGCCGGCGCGGCGCGAGGCCTCGGGGTCGCCGGAGGACAGCGGGACGCCGTCCACGTCGATCGTGCCCGCGTCCGCCTCGTGGTACCCGGCGAGGATCTTCACGAAGGTGGACTTGCCGGAGCCGTTGTGCCCGACCAGGGCGTGGACCTCCCCGGGGTGGACGTCGAACGACACGTCGATGAGCGCTCGCTGGCCGACGAAGGCCTTCGACACGTCCCGAGCCCGGAGGATCGGGGTGTCGGAGTGGGGGCGCGCACCCTCGGTGCGCGCCCCGTCGTCCGCCGGAGGCATGATGCCTTCCGCTTTCGTCACTCGAGGCCTACTTGCCCCAGAGCGTCTTGAACTGCTGCTCGTAATCCGTCGGGCCCTTGTAGACCCCGATCTGAGCGGCGTTGGTCTTGTCGATCGTCACGTCGGTGATCGGGATGCTGTCCGGCAGCTTCTCCCCGATCATCGCGCGGGCCGACGCGTCGGCCGCGGACCAGCCCGGCTCCTGCGTGCCCGTGGTGACGTCGGCCACCTGGATGTCGCCCTTGGCGATCAGCGCAAGGTTCGGGGCGTCACCGTCGAAACCCGCGACCTTGATCGCATCGGCCTTGCCCGCCTGGCGGATGGCGTCGGTGGCGGCCAGGGCCACCGCGTCGAACGTGCCCACGACGTAGTTGACGTCGGGGTTGCTCTGCAGGCCGGCCTGCAGCTGCTGCGGCAGCTGGCTCTGCACGGCGTCGATCGCGAACGGGAGGCTCGTGACCTTGCACGTCGTGCACTTCTTCATCTCGGCGGTGAACGCTTCCTCACGCTGGATGTTGCAGGCGTAGGTCTTCGTGCCGACGAACAGCACGTTGGCCTTGCCCTCGGAGTTGGCGGTGATCCACTGGGCCAGGTGCTGGGCCCCCTGCGCGCACGAGTCGCCGCCGATCTCGGTGGTGACGTTCTCGGTGGGGATCTTGTCCCCGGTGAAGCTGCCGATCAGCGGGATCTTCGCCGCCGCGACCTTGGCGAACGAGTCCGCCGCCGCGTCCGCGCCGATGCCGTTGACGACGATCGCGTCGGGCTTGGCGTTGATCGCGTTGGTGAAGCAGCCGCTGATCTTGTCGGCGGTGGTGCCGCCATCGCACTGCTCGAACTTGTAGCCGAGCGCCTCGGTGCCGGTCTTGATGGCCTTGGCGATCTTGGAGCAGCCCTCGAGCGCCAGGTTGCACGCCACGTGGTAGATGGTGCCACTCGGCTTCGGCTTGAACTCGCCCAGCGACGTCGACAGGATCTCCGTCGGCATCTGCGTGTTCTTCGCCGTCGCTTCCTTTGCGGCGGTCAGCCAGGCGGGCGCCGACGCGGAGTCGGTCGAACCGCCCGCGGTCGACGTCGTCTTGCTGTCATCGCTGCCACAGCCCGTGGCAACCAGCGCCATGACTGCAACGACGACGACCCCTGCGACCCACAACGAACGTCTCTTCATGAACTTCTCCCCTCCAGGAGTTGCGTGACGTGGCTCACATTGTTGGCCCGTCTTCCGGCCTCGCCAATCTGCTTCTCCTGACAGAAGGAGATCCAACCGAGAGGAGAGACCGGCCCCGTATCGTGGCGCTCATGGCGGCGGACAACACGTGGATCTCGACCTTCGCGGTGACGCGGGAGCGCGTGAGCGGCTTCTGCGCAGCGACGGGCACCACCCATCCCCTGTGCCAGGACCCGGCCGCGGCCCGGGCTGCGGGGTTCGCCGACGTGGTCGCGCCGCCCCTGTTCGCGGCCGCCTACGCGCTGGGCGCGGTCAACGCCCTGCAGCACGATCCGGCCGCCGGGATCGACGCGGCGCGCGCCGTGCACGGTGCCCAGGCGTTCCGGTGGGCGCCCGACGCGCGAGTCGTCGCCGGGGACGTCGTGGAGACGACCGCGCGCTTGGGCACACGGACGCGCCGCGGCACGCTGGAGCTGGTGGAGATCCTCACCTCCTCGCGCGTCGGGGAGCGGTGGGTGTGCGACGGCCGGTGGACGGCGGCGGTGCGTCTGGAGGGGGTTTCGTGAGCGAGCGCGACGGCACGGTGGTCCGCCTCGATCCCCCGGCCGACGTGGGCGCCCGCTACGCCGACGCCTCGGGCGACCACAACCCCATCCACGTCGACGCCACCGCGGCACGGGCGGTCGGGCTCCCCGGTCCGATCCTCCACGGGATGTGGACGCTGGCCCAGGCCGCCAACGCCGTCACCGCCGACCCCTTCGCGCTGGAGGCGATCGCGGTCGAGTTCCGCGGGATCGGCCTCCCCGGCGAGCCGGTCGAGGTCACGGTGCACCGGGAGGAGGCCGGGCGGAGCGCGACGTTCGCCGCCGCCCAGGGCCCGCGGGAGCTGCTCAGGAACGGGCGGGCCGCGCTGCGCCCATGACGCGAGCGGCGGCGGCCAGCGCGGCGTCGTAGCCGGCCTCCGGGTCCCGGAGCAGCCGCGTCGCCTCGGCGGTCGCGACGGGATCCGCGGCGGCGATCCGGGCCGCCAGCCGGCCCGCCTCCTCGAGGTGCTCGCCGGCCGGGACGAGCACGTCGACCAGGCCGACCCGGTGCGCCTCGGCGGCGTCGACGCGTTCGTTGGCGAGGGCCAGCCGGGCGAGCGTGCCGGAGGAGATCCGCCGCCGGCCGGCCGCCAGCGCGACCACCGGCAGCATCCCGATCGACGTCTCGGGCAGGCCGAAGCAGGTGTCGGCGCTCGCCACCACGAGATCGCAGACCAGCGCCAGCTCGCAGCCCCCGGCCAGCGCGTAGCCGTGGACGGCCGCGACGGTGGGGATCGGCAGCTCCTCCAGGGTGCGCAGCGCGGCGAGCGTGCGGTGCAGGTAGGCGTCCCGCTCGTCCGCCGCCAGCGCTCCCGTCTCGCCCAGATCGGCGCCCGAGGAGAACGACGAGCCGGCGCCGTGGAGCACCACGACCCGCACCCCGTCGTCCGCCACCGCAGCGGTGAGCGCGGTGGCCAGTGCGTCCAGCATCGCCGCCGTCAGCGCGTTGCGCCGCTCCGGGCGATCGAGGGTCAACCAGGCGACGGCGCCGTCCCGGCGCACGCGCAGGTGGGGCTCGGACACCGCAGCAGCGTGGCACCACCGGGCCGGGCCCGCTCGCCGCTTCGCTCCACAGAAACCGGTTCGATCGGGGCGCCGCCCGGCCTACGGTGTGCTCGCATGAGACTCGGCCTCTTCGTCGACATGCGCAACCCCCCGGCCTGGCGCCGGCCGTGGCCCGCCGTGTACGCGGGGATGCTCGAGCACCTGGAGGAGGCCGACCGGCTCGGCGTCGGATCGGTGTGGCTGACCGAGCACCACCTGTTCGAGGACGGCTACCTCCCCCAGCCCCTCACTCTGGCCGCCGCCATCGCCGCCCGGACGCGGCGGATGCGCATCGGCACCGCGATCCTCCAGGCGCCGCTGCGTCCCCCGATCGACATCGCCGAGCAGGCGTCGATCGTCGACCTCCTCAGCGACGGCCGGCTGGAGCTGGGCCTCGGCGCCGGCTACCGCGAGCCGGAGTGGGCGGCGTGGGGCACCGACGGCGTCGATCGCTTCGGCCGGCTGGAGTCCGTCGCCGCCGAGGTACGGCGGCTGTGGTCCGACGACGTCGTCACGCCCCCGCCCGCCCAGCCGCGCGTGCCGATCTGGATCGGGGGCGAGGGGCCGCGCGGCGCGCGCATCGCCGGCCGGCTCGGCGAGGGCCTGCTCGCCCTGAACGCCGACCTGCTGGAGCCCTACCGCGAGGCGCTGGCCATCGCCGGCCACGACCCCGACGCCGCCCGGATGTCGGGGTGCGCGAACCTGCTGCTCGCCGCCGACCCGGAGCGGGCGTGGGCCCGCGTGAAGCCGTTCCTGGACTACCAGTGGCGGTCGTACGAGCGGTACGCGGTGGAGGGCACCGGCCGCGAACCGCAGCCCCTGGACGCCGACCGCCTGCGCACCGACGGGCCGCCCGTCCTCCCCCGCTTCGACGTCGTCACGCCGCAGGCCGCGGCGGAACGGCTGCGCGGCTGGCTCACCGGCCTGCCCGTCGAGCACGTCTACCTGTGGGCCTCCATCGCCGGCATGCCCGACGACATGGTCGCGGAGCACATCGCGCTGCTCGCCGAGCTCGACGCCCTCCTGCAGGCCGAGCCCGTCCCCCACGCCTGAACCTCCGTACCTCGTGCTCGCTGAGCGAGCATCGCGTACGGAGGTTCGGGGCGGGGCCGACTAGGAGACCTTGAAGCCCTTCGTCGCGGCCTTGGCCGGCGCCTGCGCCGCCTGCACGGAGACGACGTACTTCCCCTTCTTCAGCTTGCCGAGCTTGACCGACCGCTTGCCGGCCTTCAGCGTCTTGGCGATCGTCCGCACCGTCCGGCCGCCCTTCTTGACCTTGACCGTCACCCGCGCCGCGGCGCTGAGCGTGAACGTCGCCACGCCCTTGGCCACCGTCAGCTTCGTGACCTTGGGCACGACGACGACGTTCTTCGTCGGCCCGGGCACGGTGACCGTGACCGTCGCGGGTGCGGTGGTGCGCGCGACGGCGTCCGTGCTCGCCGCGGACCCGCCCGCCGTGGTGACGACGACGCGGTAGTGGACATCCGCATCGGCCGGCAGGCCGCCCAGCGAGGCCGCGAGGTCCTGCCCTCCGCGCAGGGCCGCGAGCGGCCGCTCCGGCGTGGTCGTTCCGTACGCGCTCGTCGGCCCGTACTCGATCCGCCAGGTGCCCGCGAGGCCGCCCGTGTCCGCGGTGCCGGTCAGCCCGACGGCGCTCGCCCCCAGGACCGTCGCGGTCGCCACCGGCGTGGCCGGCGCCGGGCGGTACTCGTCGGCGCCGACGTCCACGGCGCTCCCGAGCCAGCGGGGATCGAGGTCGAGGTCCAGCGCGTCGCCGGGCTCCGCCCCGCCGGCGTCGATGGTCGGCGAACCGGCGGCCTGGTGGTACTCGGCGTCGGCGAACAGCGGCGTCGCCGCGGTGTTGCCGGGGCCCAGCGACACCCCGGGCGTCCCCGACTGGGTGAACGGGGTGCGGAAGGAGGAACGGCGGATGGCGAGGAGCACGGGCGTGCCGCTCTGGACGAGGCGGACGTCGGACGCACCCGCGGTGTTGCGGAAGATCGACCGGTCGACGTCCGCCGAGGCCGGCCGGCCGCTGCTGCTCTCGACCATGAGCGGGTTGCCCCCGGCGGCGATGGCGGTCACGTTCTCCAGGTGCGCCGCCACCGGCCCGAAGGCCGACGGCCCGCTGACCCGGACGCCGACGCCACCGGCGACCACCACGACGGTGTCGCGGATGACCGGGGCGCTGCTCTCCATCACGCGGATGCCCTCGGTGAACGTCCCGGCGCTGCGTACCACCACCCGCTCGATCAGCCGCGCGTAGGAGATGATCGCCGCGCCGGTGCTGGCCGCGGTGGTCACGACCTCCACGTCGGCGAGCCGCGAGCCGCTGCCCAGGGTCATCCCGAAGGTGGAGCTGAACACGATCTTGGGGCGGGGCTGGCCGGCCTCCCCGTGGACGTCCAGCGCCGAGGGACCGCTGATCTGCGTCGGCAGCGGCGTCGGGTCTCCGTAGCTGCCGGTCCCCACGACGACCTCGTCGCCCTCGCTCGCCGCGGTGATCGCCTGGCTCAGGCCGCAGGGCGTCGCACTCGTGCACGCGGTGCCGGAGCCCGCCGGTGCGGCGTAGCGCGTGGCGGCGGAGGCGCCGCCGGCCGCGGAGAGCGTGACGAGGGTCGCGGTGAGGACGGCGAGGGTCGTGCGCATGGGCGGGAAAATAGCGGCGCGGAAGGGGACGCACGCCGCACCGGGACCCATCCGGGACCGGCGGACGCCCGCCCTCCGCCAACTTCCGTACACGATGCTCGCTGAGCGAGCACGAGGTACGGAGGTTCGGGCGGGGCGGGCCAGGTCAGTGCCAGAGCTGGCGCCGGCTCGTGACGTACTGGGCGCCGGTCGCCGCCGAGGCCGCGAGGCCACCGCGGCCGGCGGCCCCCTCCCGGCCGGCGAACAGCAGCTCGCCGGGGCCGACGTGGGCGATCCACGCCTCCTGGTACGCCGTCGCACGCTCCTTGTGGGAGCCGAGGTCGGACGGCACCGGATGCCAGGCCACGTCGAGCGGATCCCGGAACGTGAGCGCCCGCCAAGCGACCGATCCCCGCGAGCGCCCCGCCGGCCACACCGGCCGGCCGATCACGTACCGCTGGCCGAGCGCCGGGCTCAGCGCCTCCTCCAGCGCGCGCGAGAAGCGCGCGTTCTCCATCGCGTCGCCCCGGCTGAGCGCGCAGCGCACCAGGCCGCCGGGCCGCGGTGCGATCACCAGCGACGCGGCGGCGTCCGCGGAGAGCTCGCCGAGCCGCGCGTACGCGGCGGCGACCGCCCGCGCCACCCGGGGCAGCGGCAGCACCTCCGGGTACGCGGCGGCGAGCGCGGAGAGGCGCAGGGCCGACAGCGGGCCGTCCGGGCTCGGCGGGGGACCGTCCGCGTCCCCGCCCGCGCCGCCGGCCAGCAGCGCCCCGTCGTCGCGGGGCGCGAAGTCCGGACCTCCTGACCGGCCCCACCCGCCCGACGGCCGGCCGGCGGCCCGCACCAGCAGCACCGGCACGTCCTCGCCGACGTACGGCTCGCCGATCCGCCAGCGGGCCAGCGCGTCGTGGTGGGCGACCGCACGCTGCAGGCCCGCGCCGTTGAGGACGACGTGCTCGTCCGCCGCCGGGGCCAGGAACGGCGACAGCGTGGGATGGACGTGCGAGACGCCCGACTCGATCGAACCGTCCTCGCACGGCGCGCGCAGGTGGGCGTGGCGACGGACGAAGCGCTCGTAGTCGGCGGTGCCGCGCGCGAGGTCGGCGGCCACGCAGACCACGTCCCAGTTGGAGGCGATCTTCGTCTCGTCGGCGGGGTCCAGCCGCAGCGTGCGCCCGCGCATCTGCCGGACGGAGACGTCGGCGGCCACGCTGGTCAGGTCGACCAGGACGTTGAGCGTGGGCGCGTCCCACCCCTCGCCGAGCAGCCCGCGGGTGCCGACGATCGCCTGGGTCGTCCCCGCGGCCAGCGCCTCCCCCGCGGCCGCGACCCACCCGCGGCTGTCCCACCCCGGTCGCCCCAACGCGACGAGCCCGTCCCGTTCGGCCCGTTCGGTCGCGCCGAGCGCGGCCGCGAGCACGTCCGCGTCCGCGGGCAGGCAGGCGACGCCGGCGCCGGTCACGAGCAGCGGCCGCAGCAGCGCCGTGCGATCGTCCGTGCCCAGCGCACGGAGCACGTCGCGTGCGCCACCGGTCAGGGCCAACGCCGAGCCCTCGGGCCGGGCCGGCGGGTGCTCGGTGTCGCACAGCACCACGGCCCGCAGGTCGTCGCCGCGGGACTCCGCCTCGGCGGCGAGGACCTCGATCGCCCCGAGCGGCTTGGCGGCGCTCTGCATCAGGACCCGGTCGACGTCGGTGCCACCCCGGCGCACCCCCTGGCGCGTGAGCGTGAAGCCGAGGTCGCGCAGGCCGACGCGCAGCTCCTCCAGACGCCGTTCGGCCGCTTCCCCCGGGTGGGCGCGCAGGCAGCCCACGGCGTAGTCGCCGATCAGCACCAGCCAGTCGTCCAGCGTCAGCGGCTCCCGCCAGCCCTCGCCGCGCGGCGCGTCGTCGGGCAGCTCCAGGCCCGCGCCGCCGAGGTAGCGCAGGCCGGCCCGCGCCAGGTCGGGCCGGCGGGCGGCCAGGGTGGAGAACGGCACGCGCGCCGCCCCGTCGCCGGTGTCGCGATGGCGGATGCGCCCGATCACCCAGAGCCCGAACGCGAGGTCCTCCTCGTCCGGCGGCGCCGGGTCGTGCAGGCGATCGAGCAGCTCGTCGAAGCGCAGGTGCCGTTCGGCCAGCCACGCTCGCTCGCTCTCCAGCGGCGTCGTGAAGAAGGCCAGCTCCTGGTAGGGCGCCAGGTGCCGGTCGCGCACGACGGCGGGGGTGGAGATCTCGAAGTCGACCGGGCCGAGCAGCTCGGCGTACAGCGCGGCCTCGTCGCCGCGCAGGTCGGCGGGCGACGTGGCGGTCAGCCCGACGACGTGGACGTCGTCGCCGAGCGCGGCGACGAGCGTGCGCACGAGGTAGCCCCACATCGAGGCCAGGTGGTGGCACTCGTCGAGGACGAGCGTGCCGACGCCGGCGGCCCGCAGCGCGTCCAGGCGCGCCCGGGCGGTGGCGGAGACGAGCCCGTCGAGCGCGAGGTCGAGGTGCTCGCCGCGGGCGACCTCGCGCTTGAGCCGGGCGACCTCCGCGGCCAGGTCCTTCTCGTGACGTTCCCGCGCGGCGCCGGTGAACGCCTCGACCTCAGCGGCGACCTCGTCCGGCGTGGAGGCCGTGGTGCGGGCGCGCTCGTCGCGCAGCCGGGCCGCGGCCGCCGCGCGCAGGGCGCCGTCGGGGTCGCCGGTCTGGCAGATCGCCTGGTAGGTGAGCACGTGCAGCGGGCCGGCGGGCGCCAGCTGCACCGCGGGCTCGGCGGTGAACAGCGCGAGCTTCTCCCCCCACTGCGCCTGGATGGTCGCGGTCGGGGCGAGCACGAGCGCGGGCCGCCCGAGGCGCCGCACGATCTCCAGGCCGATCACCGTCTTGCCCGAGCCGGGCGGCGCGACGATGTGGGTGGACGTGCGCCCCGTGGCCCGGTCCGCCTCGAACGTGGCGAGTGCCCGCTCCTGGTACGGGCGCAGGGGACTGGCCAGCGCGAGCGCGCCAAAGACGTTGGGGACGGGAGCGGTCACCGCACCAACCTACGGGAGCACCCCATAGGGTCAGGCACATGGGCGGGGGTCTGGTGGAGCGGGAGGCGGTGCTGCGCGCGGCGACCGTGCTGCGGGCCGACGCGGTCGCCGGCCGGGGCGGGCTGCTGTGGATCGAGGGTGACGCCGGCATCGGCAAGACCGAGGTCCTCGACGCGGTGGTCGACGACGCCTTCGACGACGGGATGCGGGTGGCCCGCGCGGCCGGCGTGGAGGACGGCGCCGAGACCCCGTTCGGCACGGTCGCGGCGCTGCTCGCGGACGGCCTGCGCGGACGATCGGATGCGGAGCGGGCGAGCGTCCTGGCCGGCGCGGCGAGCCCGGCGGCCGGCCTGCTCGCCCCCGCCACGGACGACGGCGGACCGTCGATGGTCAGCGCGGCCGCCTGGGCGCTGACCAACCTCGCCGCGGACGGCCCGCTCCTCCTCGTGGTCGACGACGCGCACTGGGCCGACCCGTCCTCGCTGCGCACACTCCGCCTCGTCGCCGGGTGGGTGAGCGACCTCCCGGTCGCGATCCTCGTCGCCGCCCGGCCGGCCCCGGATCGCGCCACCGCCCCGGCGATCGCCGTCCTGCGCGCGTCGGCCGAGCGGCCCGCGCAGCAGCTCGGGCCGCTCGGTCACCCGGGGATCGCCACCGTCGTGCGGGCCGGCGGGTACCCGGAGGCGGACCCCGAGCTGGTCGAGGCCTTCGCGGTCGCCAGCGACGGCAACCCGCTGCTGCTGCGCGAGCTGCTCGCCACGTTGCGCGCGGACGGGATCAGCGACCGCCGCGCGATCGAGCGGCTGACCGCGACCGGCCCCGCCGGGCTGACCGCGTCCCTCGTCCGCCTGCCCGCCGCGGCGCGCGACACGGCGGAGGCCCTGACCGTGATCGGCGCGGACGCCACCGAGGAGCTCCTCGCCGCGCTCACCGGCCACGGGGCGGCCCGGGTCGCCGCCGACCTGGCGGCGCTGCGGCAGGCCGCGCTCGTCACCCCCGCCCCGTCGCTGGCCTACACGCATGCGGCCATCCGCGCCGCGGTCCGGGCCCGTCTCTCCCCGCACCGGTTGGCCACCCTGCACGCCGAGGCCGCCCGCCGGCTCGACGTCGCCGGCGCTCCCCCGGCCCGCATCGCTGCGCACCTGCTGGCCGCACCGCCGACGGGGGAGCGGCGCACGGTGGAGCTGCTGGTCGCCGCGTCGACCGAGGCCGCCCGGCTCGGCGCCCCCGAGCTGGGGGCGCCTGCCCTGCGGCGCGCGCTGGACGAGCCCCTGGACCGGCCGGGCCGCGCGACCGTGCTGCTCGCTCTCGCCGCCGCGGAGGCCGCCGCCGGCACCGAGGAGGCGGGCGACCACTACGCCGAGGCCCTCGACCTGCTGGAGGATCCCGTCGCCCGGGCCCGCTGCCTCGCCGCGGCGGCCGAATGGCACACCGGCCGGGGCCGGACCCGGCTGGCCGCCGAGCTGCTGGAGCGCGCCGAGCACGAGGTGCGGGCCGACCATCCCGAGCTGGCGCGCTCCCTCGAGGGGACGCGACTGGCGGTGGCGACGCTCGACGTGGAGCTGCGGCCACGGGTCCAGCGTCACATCGCCGACCTCGTCCACACGCCGCCGGCCCGGCCCACCCCGGGCGAGCGCGGCCTGCTGGCTCTCCTGTCCTGGGAGCACGCGCTGGCCGGCGTCTCGCGCGAGCAGGCGCTGTCCCTGGCCCGGGCGGCGCTCGACGACGGCCGGCTGCTGGCCGACGAGACCTCGGACGGCATCAGCATCTACGTCGCCGCCGGCGCGCTGCTGATCGCCGACAGCCTGGGCGAGGAGATCGCGCTGCTCGACGCCGCCCTCGCCGACGCGCGGACCCGGGGTTCGATGACCGCGTTCGCCAATGCCTCGTTCTGCCGCGGCTGGCCGCTGCTGCATCTCGGTCGCGTCGACGACGCCGCCGCCGACTTCGAGCTGGCGCTCGGCACGATGCGGCTGGGGTGGGAGACGTACGTGCCGGTGGCCCGCGCCGGCCTGGCCTCCGCACTCCTGGAGCGCTCGGGGCCAGCGGAGGCGCTCGCTGCCCTGCAGCTCGACGACACGCGCGCCGGCTGGGGCGACACCTCGATGTTCACCACCACGCTGGTCGCCGCCGCGCACGTGACGGCCGCCGCCGGGCGGCACGAGCAGGCCCTCGCGCTCGCGGAGGAGGCGGGCGAGCGGCTCGCCGCGCTCGGCTGGGTGGGACCGGGCCACTCGGCGTGGCGGCCGGTCGCCGCGCTCAGCGCGGCGGCGCTGGGCGACCGCACGCGGGCGCGAGCGCTGATCGACGAGGAGGTCGACCGCGCCCGCCGCTTCGGCGCGCCGCGGACCCTGGCCTGGGCGCTGCTCGGCGACGGCCGGCTGCGCCCCGGGGATGACGGCGTGGCCCGGCTGCGGGAAGCGGTCGCGGTGGCCCGCACCTCCGAGGCCCGGCTCGTGGAGGCCCACTGCGTCGTGGCGCTGGGCGAAGCGCTGCGCGCCGCGGGCGACGTCGCACCGGCGCGACAGACGCTGCGCGAGGGCCTGGACCTCGCCGACCGCTCGGGCGCCCGCACGCTGGCCGCCCGAGCCCGGACGGAGCTGGTGGCGGCGGGCGCGCGGCCCCGCCGGGCGCGCCTGACCGGGCCGGCATCGCTGACGCCGGCCGAACGGCGGGTGGCGACGCTGGCCGCGGACGGCCTCGCCAACCGGGAGATCGCCGAGGCCCTGTGGGTCACCGTGAAGGCCGTCGAGTTCAACCTCAGCCGGGCGTACGCCAAGCTCGAGGTGCGGGGCCGGGACGGCCTGGCGGCCGCGTTCACGCTGGAGACACAGACCGATCCATGATTGACCGCTGGCCCGGCGGGTAGGGTCGGCTCGTGCCCGACGACAACGACGCCTTCGGCAACCGGTCCTCCTCAGGACCGCCAGCGTATCCGCAGTCCACGCCGTCGTCCGGCTCGGGCTCCGCCGCCGCCGGGCCCAGCACGCCCTCCGGTTCCGGCGGCCCCGCCCCGGGCTGGTACGCGGACCCCGCCGGCGGAGGCGGGCAGCGCTGGTGGGACGGCAACCGCTGGCACGGCGTCTACGGCGACGCGGGCGGCCCCGGCGGCTCCGGCGGCGGGTCGGGCGGCCAGACCGACGGCTTCGCGATCGCGGCCCTCGTGTTCGCGGTGATCGGCGGGATCGTGCTCGCGGTCATCTTCGCTCTCGTCTCCCTGAGCCGCATCAAGAAGGGCAAGCGCCAGGAGGGCCGGGGCATGGCCATCGCGGCGCTGTGGGTCAGCGGCGGCTGGGTCGTCTTGATCGCGATCGTCGCCACCCTCGCGATCACCGGCGTGCTGGAGGACGAGAACGTCGACAAGTACAAGGGCGAGAAGCGCGAGGTCGCCCGGGTCATCGACTCCTTCGAGGAGGAGGCCGACGAGGACCCGGAGGCGGTGTGCGCCCTGATGAGCCAGGAGCTCCAGGACAACCTCGCCCAGGGCAGCGGCTCGTGCCCGAAGGCCATCGGCGACGAGGACGGCGTCCAGGCCGAGCTCGACGCCAAGTCGATCACGTTGGACGGTGCCGACCGCGCGACCGCCGTGGTCGACGAGGACGGCGACCTGCTGGAGATGCGCTTCGTCCGCGTGTCGGGCGAGTGGAAGATCGACGAGATCACCTCCAAGTGACCGTCGGAGCGGGGCTGCGCGCTGGCGCCCCCGCTGCCGATGCGGCATGATGGACCCCGTGACGACCTTCGTCGCCATCGCCGACCGACTTCCGGGCGCTTCCAGCGTCCTCGTCGGCGTACCCGTAGTCGCCTAGCGCGACGACGACCGCCGGGCCTCGCGCCCGAGCCGACCGCCTCGCCCCATCCATCCGTCTCTCCCGTGAAGGAGCAGCTCGTGCTTTCCCTCGTACTCGTAGCCCCCGTCATCACCAGCCGGACCACCATCTTCCATGCAGAGAGGAGCCGACCGTGCGCGGTGCCGACGCCCTGATCCGAGCCCTGGAGCGCGAAGGGGCAAGCACCGTCTTCGGCTTGCCCGGGGGCGCGGCGCTCCCCATCTACGACGCGCTGCACGACAGCCCGATCCGCCACGTGCTGATGCGGCACGAGGCGGGCGCCGGCCACGCGGCCGAGGGCTACGCGCGGGCGACCGGCCGGGTCGGTGTCGCGCTGGCGACGTCCGGGCCCGGCGCCACGAACCTGGTCACGCCGATCGCCGACGCGCAGATGGACTCGACCCCGGTCGTGTTCGTGACCGGCCAGGTGCGGACCGACCTACGGGGGACCGATGCATTCCAGGAGGCCGACGTGCTGGCCATCACCGCGCCCATCGTCAAGCACTCGTTCGGCGTGCAGTCGGCGGACGAGATCGCGGACGCGATCCACGAGGCGTTCCACGTCGCCCGCACCGGGCGCCCCGGCCCGGTGCTGGTCGACGTGCCGTCCGACCTGGCCAAGGCGCCGGCGCGGGACGCCCTGAGCGACGTGCGCGACGCCCTGCCGGGCTACCGGCCGCCGGCCCGGCCGGACGCGACGCAGGTGCGCCGGGCCGCCGAGGCGATCACCGTGTCCCGGCGACCCGTCCTGTACGTGGGCGGGGGCGTGGTGCACGCGGGCGCGGCGGCCGAGCTCGCCACGCTGGCGGAGCTGGCCGACCTGCCGGTGACCACGACGCTGATGGGCCTGGGTGCGTTCCCGGGCAACGATCCCCGTGCGCTGGGCATGCTGGGGATGCACGGCCGCCGCGCGGCCAACTGGGCGATGGACGAGGCCGACCTGATCGTGGCCGTCGGCGCCCGCTTCGACGACCGCGTGACCGGCGACGTCAGGCAGTTCGCCCGGGGCGCGACGATCGTCCACATCGACGTCGACGCCGCGGAGATCGACAAGATCGTCCCGGCGCGCATCCCCGTCGTGGCCGACGCGCGCAGCGCCCTGACCGCACTGGCCGCGGCCTACCGTCCGCTGCGCTCGGCGACGGTGTCGCGGACGCCGTGGTGGGAGCGGATCGCCGCGTGGCGGGCCGCCGAGACGGACGGTCCGGCGGCGGGCGTCGACGACGGGGCGATCGACCCCCACGCGGTGCTCGACGCGCTGCAGGCCGCGACCGGCGGGGAGGCCATCGTCACCACCGACGTCGGCCAGCACCAGATGTGGGCGGCGAACCGGCTGCGGTTCGACCGGCCGCGGCGGTGGATCACCAGCGGCGGACTGGGCACGATGGGCTTCGGCCTCCCGGCCGCGTTGGGCGCCCAGGCCGCCTGCCCGGACGACACCGTGGTGTGCGTGACGGGCGACGGGTCGCTGCCGATGAACGTGCAGGAGCTCGCGACGGCCGCGGCGGAGGGACTGGCCGTGAAGGTGCTGCTCCTGAACAACGAGCGCCTGGGCATGGTCCGCCAGCAGCAGGACATGCTCTGGGACGGCCGCCGGACGGCCAGCGACCTGCGCGGTCCGGCGGGCGGCGTCGACTTCGCGGCGGTGGCTACGGCGTTCGGCGTGGCGAGCCGGAGGGTCGACGACCCCGAAGACGTGGAGGACGCCCTGGCCGCGACGCTGGCCGAGCCGGGCCCCGCGCTGCTCGACGTGCGCATCGCCCCGCACGCCGACGCGCTGCCGATGTTCCTCCCCGGCGGGGCGGCCCGCGACATGGTGGGCTGAGCGGCGCCCCCACGAACCGGTCGATCTGAGCGTCGCTGAGCGACGCTCAGGTTGACTGGTTCGGGCGGGCGGCAGGGCGACGGGCCATCGGGCCAGCGCATAGGCTGGCGCGATGGTCACCGTCCGCGACGACCTCGCCGACGCGCTGCGCCCGAGGACCGGCGGTCCGGAGGCGACGGTCCCCACCGACGGCTACGCGATCGCCGCGTTCGTCACCGCGCTGTTCGGGTTCCTACCGCTGCCGCTCGCGCTGGCCCTGATCGCCCTCAGCCGCACCCGTCATCGCGGGACCCGGGGCCGGGGCTTCGCGATCGCCGCGCTGTGGATCAGCGGCGCGTGGGTGGTGTTGACCGTCGCGCTCGTCGTCGTCCTGTTCCTCGGCGTCCTCAACGAGCAGAACGCGGACGACTACACCGGCACCGAGCGGGACATCGCGATGGTGATCGACCGATACGAGGACCGTGCCACCGACGAGGATTCCCGCGGCGTCTGCGCGCTCATGAGCACCGCGCTGCGGAAGGCGCTCACCGAGCAGAGCGGCTCCTGCGAGGAGGCCGTCGACGCCGACCGCGGCGGGGGCCTCGTCGCCCACCTCGACGCCACGGACATCACCGTGACCGGCCCCGGCCATGCGGTGGCGACGGTCGACGACTTCCACGAGGTGGTCCAGATGACGTTCGTGCGCGAAGCCGGCGAGTGGCGCGTCGACGACGTCAGCGCCGCGCCCTAGGAGAGTCGCCGGGCCGGCCCCCGCCGCCGCCCGCGACGAGCCCCAGCACCATCCGGCGCATCGCCGCCACGGCGGCCGCGCGCTCAGCCGGACCCCGCTCGAGCAGCCACAGGCCGAGCCCGGCCAAGGAGCTGCGCACGAGCTCGCCGAGGGCGGGCAGCTCGTCGTCCGGCACGTGGGGGGCGAACTCCCGCAGCAGCGCGACGTCGGCGGCGCGCTGGCGGTCGTGCAGCTCCCGCACCAGCGCCGCGACCTCGTCGTCCCCGCTGGCGTCGTGCAGCAGCAGCCGCACGAAGGGATGGGCCTCGACGTAGGCGAACCAGGCCTCGAGCATCGCGTCGAGGCGCTCGGAGAACGGCCGGCCGGCGCTCGCGAGCAGCGCGTCGAGCGGCGCCGCCGCCAGCCGGTCGCGGTGGTCCTGGAGCAGGTGCATCACCAGCGCCTGCTTGGACGGGAAGTGGCGGTAGAGCATCGGCTTGGTCACACCGGCCCGGCCGACGATGTCGTCGATCGTGGTCGCCGCGTACCCCCGCTCGGTGAAGAGGACGGTGGCCGCCTCCTCGATCGTCCGGCGCCGCTCGGCCGCGGGCAGGCGGCGCGGAGCGGCGGGCGGGGTCGACATGGGGCGAAGGCTATCGTATGGTTACCGAATGGTAACTTCGGTGCATCTCGCTGACGTGGGCGCCCGGGCCGCGCTGCGGAACCTCGCCCGATCCCCCCGGCCCGCCGTCGTGCCCGGGCTGCGCTACGCGGAGGCGGTGGCCCCCGCTCCGCTCGGGGCGGGCCTGCTGCCCACCCCGGCTCCGAGCCGCGCGGGACTGATTGCCGCCTGGGACGACGACGCGGCCCTCGACGCCTTCCTGACCAGCGGCCACCCCACCGCCCGGACGCTCTCCGGCGGCTACCGCGTCCGCCTGCGCGCGACCCGGATCGTCGGCGCGTGGCCGGAGCTCGGCGACGTGGCCGAGACGCTCGAAGTCGGCGCGGACGAGGGACCGGCCGCGGTCCTCACCCTGGGCCGGCTGCGCCTGCGGCGCACCCTCCCGTTCCTGCGCGCGAGCGCCGGGGCGGAGCGCGACGCGCTGGCCAGTCCCGACCTGCTGCTGTCGACGGGGCTCGCCCGCCCGCCCCAGCTGGTCGCCACGTTCTCGGTTTGGCGCGACGTCCCGTCGATGCGCGCCTACGTGGAGCGCGAGGGCGGCGGCCACCGCACGGCCACCGGCGCCCACACCGCGGAGCCGTTCCACCACGCATCGGCGTTCATCCGCTTCCGGGCCTACGACCAGGTCGGGACCTGGACCTAGCCGGTCCTCGTGGGGGGGGTCCCCTCGCGTCAGGCGTGCAGCGCGTCGCCGCTCTCGGCGACGAGCTCCGCGTAGCGGCCGGCCGCGTTGACCAGCTCGTCGTGGGTGCCGCGCTCGACGACGACCCCCTGGTCCAGGACGACGATCTGGTCGGCGTCACGGACGGTCGAGAGGCGGTGGGCGATGGCGATCGTCGTACGTCCCTCCGAGAGGGTGTCCAGCGCAGCCTGCACCTGCCGCTCGGTCTGGGTGTCCAGCGCGCTGGTCGCCTCGTCCAGGACCAGGACCGGCGGGTTGCGCAGCACCGTGCGGGCGATGGCGATCCGCTGCTTCTCCCCGCCCGAGAAGCGGTAGCCGCGCTCGCCGACCACGGTGTCGTAGCCATCGGGCAGGCTCGCGAGCAGGTCGTGGATGCGGGCGACGCGGGCGGCGTCCTCGATCTCCGCGTCGGTCGCGTCCGGGCAGGCGAAGCGCAGGTTCTCCCGCACGGTGGCGTGGAAGAGGTAGGTCTCCTGGGCGACGATCCCCACCGTGGCGGCGAGGTCGTCGAACGACAGGTCGCGCACGTCGATCCCGTCGATCGAGACCGTGCCCGCGTCGACGTCGTAGAGCCGGGCGACCATGTACCCGAGCGTCGTCTTGCCCGAGCCCGTCTCCCCCACGATCGCGGTGCGGGTGCCGGGCGCCACCTCGAAGCTCACGTCGCGCAGCGTCGGGCGGTTCTCCTCGTAGGCGAACTCGACGTGCGACACCGACACGGCGCCGCGCACGCCCCCGGCCGGCAGCGCGGCCGGATGCTCGGGCTGGCGGATGTCCACCGGCAGGTCCAGGTACTCGAAGATGCGGTGAAAGAGGGCCATCGAGCTCTGCACGTCGACCGACACCGAGAGCAGCGACTGGATCGGGAAGAACACCCGGGTCTGCAGCGTCGTGAACGCGACCACGGTGCCGATGGAGATCGCATCGGAGCCCGAGGCCAGCGACTGGCCGGCGAACCAGTAGACCAGCGCCGGCATCACCGCGAACGCGATCTGCACCGTCGCCATCCGCCACCGCCCGGCCATGCGCGAGCGCACCTCGAACCCGGCCAGCTCGTCCGACTCGCGCGTGAAGCGGTCGACCAGCTCGCCGGAGCGGCCCATCGTCTTGCCGAGCAGGATCCCCGACACCGACAGCGACTCCTCGACCAGCGACGTCATGTCCGCCATACGGCTCTGCTGGATCGCGGTGATCTTGCGCCGCTCCACCCCGACCCGCCGCGTGAGCCACACGAAGAACGGCAGCAGCGCGAACGAGAAGAGGGCCAGCCGCCAGTCGAGCAGGACGAGGGCGACGACCGTGGCCAGCACCGTGGTGACGCTGGAGACGATCGACGTCGCGGTCGAGGTGACCACGTTCTGCACGCCGCCGATGTCGTTGGCGATGCGGCTCTGTACCTCCCCCGTACGGGTGCGCGTGAAGAACGCGAGCGACATCCGCTGCAGGTGGCGGTAGACGGCCACGCGCAGGTCGTGCATCACCCGCTGGCCGACCACGTTGGACAGCCAGGTCTGCCCGACGCCGAGCGCGCCCGTGGCGACCGAGATGGCGATCATCCCCGCGACGAGCTCGGTGAGCAGCGTGGTGTCCTTCTCCGGGATCGCGGTGTCGAGCACGCCCCGCAGCAGGAACGGGGTGATCATGCTCAGCCCGGCGGAGATGACGATCAGGATCAGGACCGTCGTGAGACGCCCGCAGTACGGGCGGAACAGGCGGGTGACGCGGCGCACGTCGGACGACGACAGCGCGTCCGCGTCGGGAGGGACGATCAGGTTCTGAGGTTCACCGCGAGCCACCGACCGATGGTACGGCGCGGGCCCCACCGGCAGACCACGACGCCCGCGTGACAAGCTGCGCGAGCGATGGCCGCCACCACGAGACGCAGCGCCGGGATCCTCCTGCACCGCACGCGGGACGGCGTGACCGAGGTGCTGCTCGGGCACATGGGCGGTCCGTTCTGGAGCCGCAAGGACGAGCACGCCTGGTCGATCTTCAAGGGCGAGCACGGCGAGGACGAGGAGCCGCTCGCGGCCGCGCTGCGCGAGCTCGGCGAGGAGACCGGCCTCCCCGCACCGACGGGCGTCCCGCTGCCCCTGGGCGAGGTCAAGCAGTCCGGCGGCAAGCGCGTGACGGCCTGGGCGATCGCGGGCGACGCCGACCCGGCCGATGTCGTCAGCAACACGTTCACGATGGAGTGGCCGCCCCGCTCCGGGCAGCAGACCGAGTTCCCCGAGATCGACCGCGCCGCGTGGTTCGACCTGGAGACCGCGCGGACCAAGCTGGTCAAGGCGCAAGCCGCGTTCCTGGACCGGCTGGTCGAGACGCTCGGCGCGCCCTGACCGGATCCAGACGCGGGACGAACCCCGTTGCCAGACTTTTCACCCCACGTTCTCGGGTCCGTCACAGGGTGAGCGGCGGCGGGCGACACGCTGGCCGGCATGCCCACCGCCGTCAGAAACCGCCCCATAGCGTTCGCCCTCGCCCTGGCCACGCTCGTCTGCCTGTGGTTCGCCGCCGGCCCGAACCCGGCCCGCGCCGCGGACCCGCCCGCGGGCGACCACCTCGTGGTCAGCCAGATCCCCAGCGTCGCCACCGCGCAGGCCGTCACGCTCAAGCGCCTCGACGGCACCGGCGCCTCGGACGGCACCGGCTGGGTCCTGCCGACCACGACGAGCGGCGCGAACAAGCCGTTCACGCTGCAGGGCGACTCCAACGCCGTCGGCGGCGTGACGCGCTCGGCCGACGGCCGCTTCGTGACGATGGCCGGCTACACGGCAGCCGTCGGCGAATCCGCGGCCGGCTCCGACGCCCGCGTCGTGGCGCGCGTCGACGCCGCCGGCGCGGCGAACACCGCCACCACGCTCGGGACCGCCTTCACCACGCAGAACATCCGCGGGGCCGTCACCAACGACGGCACCTCGTTCTACGTCGCGGGCAACGGCAACACGAGCGCCCCGCTCGGCGCGCTGCTCTACGCCCCACTCGGTTCCACCTCGCCGACGGTCATCGCCTCCCGCACCGTCCCCGGCACCAGCAGCAACTCCGCGCTGAACAACTCCCGCACGACGGTGATCGCCGACGGCAACGTGTGGTTCAGCAGCGAGAAGGGCACGGCCGGCCTCTACCGCACGACCGGCCTGCCGACCTCCGGCCAGACCGTCAGCAACCCGCTGACGTTCGGCAGCGACGGCGCCGGCATCATCTCCATCGCGCTGCTCAAGCACGACGCGCTCGCCTCCACCTCCGACGTGATGTACGTCGTGCGCGAGACCCAGGGCATCTACAAGTTCTCCTGGAACGGCACGTCCTGGGTCAGCCGGGGCTCGGTCGACACCGGGTCGAGCACCGCGTACGCCGCGGTCACCGCCAAGGTCGACGACGCCGGCGACTTCCGTCTGTACGCGACGAAGGGCACCGCGGCCGGCAACTCCGTCGTGACGATGACCGACAGCGCGGCCTACGACGCCGCGCCGTCGATGAGCAGCCAGACGACGCTGGCCACCGCGCCCGGCGGCCAGGTCTACCGCGGCGTCGCGTTCGCGCCGACCGGCTCGGTGACGCCGCCCAGCGCGGCCGATCCGACCATCAGCCTGTCCGCGCCGCGCCTGGAGGGCACGGCCGGCGACACGACCAACCCGACCGTCGACGTCACCGTCGCGCAGACGGGCACCGCCGCCGCGGACCTCACGGTCACGGCGACCGCCTCGAGCAAGCCGTCGGTCGCCGCCGTCTCCGGCGTCACGGTCACCGGCAGCGGGGCGACCCGCAAGGTGTCGGTGACCCCGGCCGGCGTCGGCTACGCGAACATCACGCTGACCGTCACGGGCGCCGACGCCAAGACGGCGACCGCGACGCTGGGCTACGCGGCCTCCGCCGCCACGACGTCCCCGGCCACCAGTCGCTTCCTGACGGGAGCGAGCGACGCCTCGGCCGCGATCGACGTCGGGGACGGGTACGTGCTCGTCGGGGACGACGAGGACAACGTGCTGCGCCTCTACAAGGCGAACACGTCGGGCGCGCCCGCCAAGACGTGGAACGTCACGTCCGCGGTGGGTGGCCCCGCCGAGATGGACATCGAGGCCTCGGCCCGCGTCGGCAACGTCGTCTACTGGACGGGGTCGATGGGCAACTCGAAGTCCGGCAACCTCAAGCCGGACCGCAGCACCCTGTTCACCACCACGCTGACCGGGACCGGCGCCGACACCGAGGTGGCGGTCAAGGGCTACTACCGCGGCCTGCGCGCCGACCTCATCGCCTGGGACCAGGCGCACGGCAACACGTACGAGTTCGCCGCCGGCGCGGCCGCGGGCAACATCCCCAAGCAGATCGACGGGTTCAACGTGGAGGGCCTGGAGTTCGCACCGGGCTCCACCAGCACCGCGTACGTCGGGTTCCGGGCGCCGCTCACCCCGACCACCGCCAGCGGCAAGGCGATCATCGTCCCGGTGACCAACCTGGACCAGCTCGCCACCTCCGGGCAGAACACGTCGGTGCACGCGACGTTCGGCACACCGATCGAGCTGGACCTCGGCGGCCTGAGCATCCGCGACATCCGCCGCAACGCGCACGACCAGTACCTGATCCTCGCCGGCTCCTGGGCCGCGGGCGGGTCGTACGCGCTGTACACGTGGGACGGCGTGCCCGCCCACGCGCCGGTGAAGACCGACACGCACCTGCCGGACAGCGAGGCGACCGGCGAGGACCCGGGCGCGTGGGAGGCCATCCCGAGCACGCCCGACCCGCTGGTCGACGGCGCACCGCTGCGCATCCTCATGGACAACGGCTCCGCCGACTTCTACGGCGACGGGCAGGAGGCCAAGGCCCTGGCCGTCGAATGGCAGAAGTCGCGCAGCGACGTGTTCGACCTGGCGGTGCCGGTGGGCTCGACGGTCGAGGACCCGACGAACGTGACCGGGTCGTCGGCCACGCTGCACGGGACGACGGGCCCCGGCGTGACCGGGTTCGCGTTCCTGTACCGCAAGTCCGGCGAGACGGAGTGGACGACGGCCGGCCCGGCGACCGACGTGACCGGCCCGGGCGCCGTCTCGGCGGCCATCAGCGGACTCGATCCCCTGTCCGTCTACTACTACAAGGTGCGCCAGTACCCGAAGATCGACGGGGCCTACGCCTACTCGACGACCGGCTCGTTCCGCACCGGCGCGGCGGCGACGTCCGCCGGTGACCTGGTGGTCGGCGCGCCGACCGACGTCACCACCACCGGGGCGACGCTGAGCGCGACGGTCGACACGCACGGCTCGGCGACGACGGGCACCGTCGAGTGGGGCACGACCACGAGCTACGGCAAGTCGGCGGCGCTGTACGCCGCCGGACCCGCCGGCGCTCGGATCCTGTCTCGCAGCCTGCCCTCGCAGTTCGCGGCGGGCACGACCTACCACTACCGCGTGACGATCACCAACGCGGGCGGGACCGTGTCGAGCCCGGACCACACGTTCACGACGGACGGCCTCCCGGCCCCCGAGGTGACGTTCGGCGCCGTCGACCCGATCGGCGCCAGCACCGCGACGGTGAACATGGTCGCCGACACCGGCGGTGCGACGGTGTCGGCGAGCAGCATCCAGTACGGCACGACCATGAGCTACGGCAAGTCACTCGCGCTCCTGCCGGGCGCCAAGCAGCCGGACGGCACGCGGATCTACACCCGCCCGCTGATCTCGCTCAAGGCCAACACCACGTACCACTACCGCGTCACGCTGACCACGGCCTTCGGCACGTTCGACAGCGGCGACCGCACGTTCACGACGAACGCTGGCGGGGTCTAGGAAGGGCGACGCGCGCGCACTCCCGACCTTCTGCTTGCGACGCAGAAGGTCGGGGTTCGCGGGCGGTCGCGCATGGACGCGCCTACACGCTCGCGAGCACGATGCCCGTCAGCAGCAGCAGCAGGCCGACGGCGGCCGGCAACCACTCCGGCCACCGCCCTCTCACCGGCTCGGGCGGCGCGGAGGCCCGCTCGTCGCCCGTCGACCGGCCGGTCGACGCCCAGGCGGAGATCTGGACGGTGATCAGCGCGAGACCGATCGTCCCCACCCGCACCGCCCAGACCGACGGCGGCCCGTCCGTGTCGAGCAGCGCGACGTGCGGCCCCCAGACCCCCGCGATCACGCTCGGGACCACGACGACCCCGGCGCCGATCGACAGCGGCCAGACGAGCCGCGCGTCCACGATCGCCCGGCTGCCGCCGCGCATCCGCCGCAGCTCCTGCAGCGACTCGCGGTAGCTCTCGGCCGCCTGCCCGGCGGGCGCATGCTTCCTCGCCTGCGTGACCGCCCGCTCCAGCGGTCCCGCCGCGGCCGCCCACTCACCGTCGCCGGCCACCAGCCGCTCCTCGAGCGACGTGACGACGTCCACGAGCCCCGCGGTGACAGCGTCGTGCACCACGGTCCGCAACGCCGGCGCGTCGACGGGCGGCACCACCCGAGCGACCCGCGCCTTCAGGCCCGTGGCGTCGAGCGCGTCGCCGTCCCGCGCGAGTTCTGCGCTGATCTCCTGGAGGCTCCCGCCCGCGGGCGCGCGGACGACGACGATGCCGTCCCGGTGGCGCGCCGAGACCACGACGTCCCCGATCACGACGGTCGAGATCCGCACGATGCGCACGCCCAGCAGCTCCCCGAACCGCGGGCTGTCCTGGCGCAGCAGCTGCAGGGCCAGGACGTTCCGCGCCGCGCTCCGGGGACCGAGGTCGCCGAGGCTCCGGAGCGTCGCCCGGGTCGCCGGATCGAGTTCGGGCGCGGCCAACGCACCCGCCTCGTGCAGCGGACCGGCCAGCGGGTCCCAGGCCGCCTCCGCGGTTTCCCGCTTGGGCAGGTCGACGTGGATCCACGCCGGACGACCGCTCCCCGGCGCCAGGATGCCCGCACGGCGAACGGGTTCCTCCGCGATCGCCTCATCCTCCATCGAGACCGGCTCACCGACCGCGTTCCAGCGCAGCACCAGCTTCAGCGTGACCGGAAGCGACGACGCGAGATCGATGGTCTGCATCAGTGGAGCCAAGGGGGATCGAACCCCTGACCTCCTGCTTGCAAAGCAGGCGCTCTCCCAGCTGAGCTATGGCCCCAGGACCGTCGAGTCTAGCGCCGGCCTGGCGAACGGGACTCCGGGCGGGCCGCTCGGGGCGGGCGGAACGGCGATGCGCCGGCCTCACCCCTCACCCTCCCTTACACACAGCGTGTTCACCCGGTTCGGGCGAGAACCACCCGGGGCGTGGCGACTCTCGCGCTAAGGTCCTCCGACGATGAAGATCGCGCCCGTGCCGAAGGATGAGAGTCGGCGCCTTCGGGCGTTGGAGAACCTCGCCCTCCTCGACACGCCGCGAGACGAGCGCTTCGACCGCATCACCCGGGTCGCCGCCGACCTGTTCTCCGTGCCGATCGCCGCGATCACGCTGGTGGCCGCCGACCGCCAGTGGCCGAAGGCGTGCGTCGGGATCGAGGCCGGGGAGAGCGCGCGCACCACCTCGTTCTGCTCCCACACGATCCTCGACGAGACGGCGATGGTCATCCCCGACACGCTGCTCGACGAGCGCTTCGTGGACAACCCTGCGGTGACGGGGGATCCGTTCGTCCGCTTCTACGCCGGTCAGCCCATCCACGCGCCGACGGGCGAGGCGCTCGGCGCCCTGTGCCTGGTCGACACCGTCCCCCGGACCATCACCCGGACCGAGCTCGACCGGCTCCGCGACCTCGCCGGCTGGGTCGAGGAGGAGATCGGCCGGGAGGACAAGCGCGCGCTGGTCGACCAGCTGCGCGACAGCCAGGAGCGCATCTGGACCGTGATGGACAGCATCGCGGAGGGCATCGTCGCGTTCTCCGACGACGGGCTGATCCGCCAGGTCAACCACACCGCGGAGCGCGCGCTCGGCTACGGGCCGGGCCAGATGCTGGGGGTGCCGATCGGCGCCCTCCTGCGCGACTACGAGACGACGCGCGTCGTCGAGACGGTGACCCCCAACGGGAACGGCCCCGAGGCGACCAAGCTGGGGCTGCGCCAGCGCGCGACCGCGGTGCGCAAGGACGGCAGCACGTTCCCGATGGAGGTGGTGATCACCGAGGCACGGATGAGCACCGGCCGCTTCTTCGTGGCGATCGCCCAGGACGTGACCGACCGCATGGCCGCCGAGCGGGTGAAGGACGAGTTCATCTCCGTCGTCGGCCACGAGCTGCGCACCCCGCTGACCGCCATCCGCGGCTCGCTCGGCCTGGTCGCCGGCGGTGTCGTCGGCGACCTGGCGCCCGAGGCCCAGGAGATGGTGGGGATGGCGATCGCCAACACCGACCGGCTCGTGCGCCTGGTCAACGACATGCTCGACATCGAGAAGATGGACGCCGGGCACCTCGAGCTGGAGTGCACCGACGTGAGCACGGGGGCACTGCTGCAGGCCTCCCTCGACGCGGTGAAGGCCCTCGCCGACGAAGCCGACGTGACGGTCAAGACGGCGCGGGTCCAGCTCGTGGTGCACGCCGACGCCGACCGGATCGTGCAGACGCTGGTCAACCTCCTCGGCAACGCCGTGAAGTTCTCCCCCGCGGGCGGCGTCGTCACGGTCTCCGTCACCAAGGCGGGCGACAAGGCCGAGTTCGCGGTGCGCGACCACGGCCGGGGGATCCCCGGGGACCAGCTCGACACCATCTTCGAACGGTTCCGCCAGGTGGACGCCACCGACGCCCGGGAGAAGGGCGGCACCGGGCTCGGCCTGGCCATCGCCCAGCGGATCGTCGACTGGCACGGCGGCCGGATCTGGGCCGAGAGCCCCGGGGAGACCGGCTGCACGATGCGGTTCACCCTGCCCCTCGCCGCACCCGTCCGCGCCGACCTCCAGGATGCCTCACGATGACCAGTCCCGCCACCCCGCCCGCCGAGCCGGCACGATGAGCGGCCGGCTCCTCCTGGTCGACGACGACGACGACATCCGGGCCATCGCGCGGCTGTCGCTGGAGCGCATCGGCAAGTGGGACGTGGAGGCCGCGTCCTCGGGCGCCGAGGCCATCGAGCGCGTGCGGGCCGATCCGGGCTTCGACGTCGTGCTTCTCGACGTGATGATGCCCGGCCTGGACGGGCCGAGCACGCTGGAGCGCCTGCGGGACGGGATCCTGCCCGACGCCGTGCCGGTGATCTTCCTGACCGCGAAGATCCAGCCCGCCGATCGTGACTACCTCAACGCGCTGGGCGCGGCGGGCGTGATCGCCAAGCCGTTCGACCCGATGGGCCTGGCCACCGAGGTCGCGCGGCTCGTCGGCCGCGAGTAGGACCGGCCGACCGCGCTAGAAGTCGAAGTCGCGCGGCGGGCGCTGCTCGAACCAGAGGCGGTCGTGCTCCGGCGTCTCCTGCAGGAAGTCCGGGGTCTCCTCCAGCACGTCCTCCGGTTCGCCGTCGGCGGCGGGGGCGGGCTCTTCGGCCGCGGGCTCCGGGGCCGGCTCGCGGGGCTCGGGCTCGCGCGGGGCGGGCGCAGGGTGCTCGCGGGTCGGCTCGGGCTCGAACGTGGGCGCGGCGGGGGCCGCGGGGGCGGACGCCTCGGGCGCCTCCTCCTGGGGCTCGGGATCGCGCTCGTAGACGAAGTCCGCGTCCTCGTGGGCCGGAGCGGGAGCCTCGGGAGCGGCGGCGGCCGGTGCGGGCTCGGGCTCCGGAGCGGACGCGGCGTGGGCCGCCTCCTCCGCGGCGGTCGCGGCCGCCACCTCGTCGGGAGAGAACGCGACGGTGCTCTGCGACGCGCGCTCGACGACCTCGGGATCCTCGACGACCGGGGCCGGGACCTCGGCGGCGGGCTCCGGGTCGGGCTCGGCCACCGGCTCCGGGGCCGCGGGGGGCTCCGGGTCGGCGCGCGCGTCGTGCAAGATCTCGCCCACCGGGACGTCGATGCTGGGCTCGATCGCCGGCGGCGCCTCGACGGGCGGCACGGCCTCGGCGTCGCGACCGAAGTCGGGAGCCTCCTCGTACGGCGCCGAGGACGGGGCCGGCGCGGGGCGGGCGATCTGCGTCTCGTCGGCGGCGGGGTCGCTCGCGGGGTTCGCCGGGATGATGCCCGCGGCGGCGGCCGCCTCACGGGCTTCCTCCTCCGGGGAGCGGATGCCCAGCGCGTCACGTTCGGCCCGCGCGACGTCGGCGGCATCTGCCCCGCGACGGCGCATGAGCTCGAGGTGTTCGCGGATCGCGTCGTCCAGAAGACTCATCTCGACGAGAAAGCCTACCCCGCTCGCCCCCGGTACGAGGATCGGGCAGCATTCGTGCCGTCTTGGCCGCCGTGCCTCCGCCGACGGGCACACGCCGCGACGTCCGCCGGTATGCCAGACTTCGTCGTCCTGGGGCTATAGCTCAGCTGGGAGAGCGCCTCGTTCGCATCGAGGAGGTCGAGGGTTCGAGTCCCTCTAGCTCCACTGCACCAGGAGAGGCCCTGCGATTCGCGGGGCTTCTTGCGTTGTGGGGCCGCCCCTTGCCGGTGCGTGCCAGCCGCAGGCCGTACGATCCGCGCATGCCGCCGTGGACGCCGTCGTTCGGGATGTTCCACTCCTGGCTCGACGAGGAGTCGCTCACGACGATCACGGTCGATCAGGCCGCGACCGCCGGCATCGGCCGGGATCATCCGGTCTCGGTCGTGGTCCTGTTCGAGCTGCGGACGCCGGATCAGGGGGGCCTGGTCAGTGCCGAGGAGCGCCCCGCGATCACCGCGCTCGAGGACGCCATCGAACGGGAGCTCGCCGAGTGCGGGGAACCGTGGCTGGTCGGCTGGCGGACGGAGCGCGGAAGCCGCTACCTCTTCTTCTACCTGCCCGGTGACGCCGACGACGTCCGGCTGCCGCGCGACTGGGCCGGCGGCTACGAGACCCGGTATGCGGCAACCGACGACCCCGAGTGGAGGACCTACCGGGAGAACCTGGCGCCGACGCCGTTCCAGGAGCTGTTGATCACCAGCCACACGCAGGTCCAGGCGCTGTTGAAGCTCGGGGACGACCCGGGTGCCGAGCGGGTGGTCGACCACACCGTGCTCTTCCCGGATCCCGGGTCGGCCACGGCGGGGGCCGACGCGCTGCGCCGGTCAGGCTTCACGGTCGGGGAGACCGCCGGACGGCAGGTCTCCTGCACGCGGGTGCACGACCTGGAGATCCGCACGCTGGAGGCCGTGATGGCCGACGCCCTCGATGCCGCCGAGCGGCACGGCGGCGTCTACGACGGCTGGGGTGCCGGCGTCGCCGGCACGCCGAAGAAGCGCAGCCGCCACCCGTTCCGCCGCTGAGGACGGCTGGCGCGGCCGACCTCGCGAAGCTGGCGTGAATTGCCTCGTATTTGGAGGCGCATCACGCCACCTTCCGGGATGGGCCGCCGGATCGGCCTCAGCCGCAGGCCTGCGCGGGGGCGTAGGACGGTGGGGCGGCCGTCTCCGCGGTGCCCCACGTCTGCTTGGCATCCGCGGACAGGGCGAAGTCGAGCGTCTTCTTCCCCTTGGCGATGGAGTCCCAGGTGATCCACGTGCGGGTGAGCGGCTTGCCGCCGAACTTCACGTTCTCCACGTAGGGGCGGCCGGCGGCCGCGCGCGGGGCGCGGATGTCCAGCGTGCCGTGGGCCAGGCGCACCTGGGCGCGGGTGAACAGCGGGCTGCCGAGCGTGAGCACGCCGGTGCCCGGGACGGACGGGTGCAGGCCGAGCGCGGCGAAGACCCACCAGGCGGACATCGCGCCGCCGTCGTCGTTGCCGGGGAAGCCGCCGGGCGTCGGCCGGTACAGGTCGAGCATGGCGCGGCGGATCACGCTCTGGCCCCGCGACGGGGCGCCGAGCCAGTCGTAGAGGTACGGGGTGTGGAGGGTGGGCTCGTTGCCCAGGAACGCGTGGTCGCTGGTGACGCCGGCGTTCAGCTCGGTGAAGAACGCGTCGAGCCGGGCGAGCGCGGCCGCGCGGCCGCCCAGCGCGGCGGACAGCCCGGCCACGTCCTGCGGTACGAACCACGTGTACTGCGAGGCGGATCCCTCGGCGAAGCCCTCGTCGCTGGTCGACGGGAAGCTCGTGACGAACGAGCCGTCACCGGCGAGGCGGGGCCGCATGATGCCGCTGGCAGGATCGAACACGTTGCGCCAGTTGGCGGACCGGGCGGCGAACGTGGAGCACACCTTGCGGTCGCCCACCGAGGAGGCCAGCCGCGCGATGCCGAAGTCCGCCAGCGCGTACTCCAGCGTGGTCGAGCTGGTGGCCCACGGCTTCTTCGGCTCGATGGTCTGCAGGCCGCTGTTGACGTTCTGCTCGAACCCGACGTAGCCGAGCCGCTGGTAGTCGGCCAGGCCCGCCCGCTGCACGTAGCCGCCGTTCTTGCTGACCCGCTCGTGGGTGGCGCCGTCGACCATCGCCTTCAGCGCGCCCTTGCCGTCGAAGTCCCGCGCGCCGTAGGCCCAGGCGCCGGCGATCAGCAGGTCGGCCGGGTCGCCGACCATCGTGTTGGTCTGCCCCTCGCGGACCGACCACTTGGGCAGGCCGCCACTCTCGCGCTGGTCGGCCACCATGCTCGACGCGAAGTCCGACGTCTGCTTCGGGGCGAGCATGGCCATCAGCGGCAGCTGCGCCCGGTAGGTGTCCCAGCCGGAGATGTTGGCGTACTTCACGAAGCCCTTGGCGCGGTGGATCCGGTTGTCCATCCCGCCGTAGCGGCCGTCCACGTCGCTGAACACGTTGGGCATGACCATCGCGTGGTAGAGCGAGGTGTAGAAGAGCTTGCGGTGGGTCGTCTGGCCGCCGGTGACGCGGATCGCGCTCAGGCGCTTCTCCCACGCGCGCTTGGCGGCGGCGCGCATCGCGTCGAAGCGAGCGTCGCCGTCGGCGGCGAGGTTGGCGCGGGCGCCGGCGACGCTGACCGACGAGATCGCCACCCGAGCCACGACGGTCTTCTTCGCGAAGGTGGCGTAGGCGCCGGCCAGCGCGCCCTTGGTCGGGTTGCCGGGCTGCTGCGGCGGACCACCGGCCAGGCGCTTGTACTGCAGCTGCCACAGGCCGGTCAGCGGCTGGTCGATGAGCGCCTTGTCGCTGACGTCGCGCGAACCTGGGCGCAGCGTCGTGCGCTGCCACGTGCCGGACGCCTCGAACGGCTGGTCGAACTTCGCGACGAAGTGGATCCGGTAGCGGGCCGCGGCGTAGCAGAAGCCCCCGCCGCCGATGGTGCCGCTGATCTCCCGCTTGGCCGGGTCGACGTGCAGCTTGGCGTCCGTGTTGCCCATCGAGCTGCCGCCCGCGTTGACGAGCACCGAGCCGTCGGAGCCGGTGGGGAACGACAGGCGCATCGCGGCCGCCCGCGTCTTGGCCGTGAGCTCGGCCTTGATCGGCTTGGCGCCTGGGTTGAGCTTCACGCGGTAGTCGCCGGGGCGGGCGACCTCGCCCTGGTGCGTGAACGACGCGACGTAGCGCGGGTCGACGTCGAAGGAGTCCTTCAGCGACGGCGAGGCGTCGATGGCGTGCGTGGTGGGCAGCAGCGGGACGTCGCCCAAGCCGGAGCAGCCGGCACCGGAGATGTGGGTCGTGCTGAAGCCCTTGATCTTCTTGTCCGGGTACGAGTAGCCGCCGGCCGCGTTGGCCGTGCTCGGGTCGGTGTCGGGGCTGAGCTGCACCATCCCGAACGGAGCGACCGCGCCCGGGTACGTGGCCCCGGCGCCGCCGCCCGTCCCGAAGTCCGCGGCCCCCTCGTCCGTCCCCATGCGGGTGTCCACCGCGTTGCCCAACGGCGCGGCGCCGGCCACCGCCGGCAGCCCGCCGAGGATCCCCGCCGCGAGGACCGTCACGGCCATTCCTGAGAGCACTCCCCTGTTCAGCACCCCTGGAAGGTAGCCGAGGAGCGGGCCCCCGCGACGCACATAGACCGTGTTCAGGCCGATTCGGCGCGTTCGCCGGGATTCCCAGGCGGATCCCCAGGCCCGCCGGCCGCGGCCTCCCGCGCGGTCTGCGACCCCGCCTGTCCGAGCCGCTCGGACACCACCGCGCCCACCGCCGCGCAGCACACGAGGACGAAGCCGGCCGCCACGAGCCAGGACAGCAGCGCGATGGCCACGCCGATCTGGCCGTACGTGCTGGCCGCGTCGTGGATCGCGTTCGGCATGTAGACGACCGACGCGGTGCTCAGCACGGTCATGCTCAGCGCGGTCAGCGCGGCGGTCGGCACGAGCGCCGCCCAGTCGATCCGCCGCGAGAGCAGGATGAACGGCGTGCCCAGCCAGATGATCCCGCTGAAGAAGAGGGCGACGACCACGCCGACGATCGGCCCGGCGAGGTCGACCAGGAACGCGCGCACGCCGGCGAACAGCGCGAGGAAGAGGATCACCCCGAGCAGCCATTGCAGGCCGGCGGGGGTGCCGCGCACGCCGAGCGCGGGCAGGCGCCAGCTGCGCTCGTAGACCCGCTGCAGGGCCCGCGTGAAGCTGAGCGCGGCGACGATCACCAGCACGAGCCCGACCACCGAGACCGCGCTGCGCACGTCCTCCGGAGGGAGGAACACGCTGCGCACCAGCTCGGCCGTGTCGCCGCGCAGCCGGAAGCGGTGGATGAACGAGTCGGCCAGCGTCCGCCGCCCGACCGTCGGGAGGATCGACCCGGTGACCACCCCGATGGGGATCAGCGCCGTGAACGACAGCGAGGCGAGCGCGACGGAGCGGTCGACGAACTCGATCTCGATCGCCCGGCGCACGCAGTCGCGACCCAGGTCGATCGCCTCCGCCCCGGTGTGCACCAGACCGGATCCGGGGACTCGCACGCGCATGCCCGGATACTGGCACGCGCGCGCAAGGCCGGGGCCTACGACGCCGGGTCGGGGGCCTTCATCGTGTGCCACTGCGGATGGGCGGCCTGGTAGTCGATCGCGGTCTGCACCACTGCCGGCTCGGAGAAGCGCGGCCCGATCAACGTGGCGCTGACCGGCACGTCGGAGGCGGTGCCGATCGGCAGGGTGACCGCGGGCCAGCCCAGGACGTTCGGCAGGTCCAGCGCGTCCCGGCGGGCGGGGAAGTCGCTGCCCACCGCGCCCAGTGGCCCGGCGACGCTCAGCACGAGCATCATGTCGACGCCCGCCTCGGCGAGCGCGGCGCGGTAGTTGCGCGCCAGTGTGCGCCGCCGCTCCTCCGCGTCGAAGCGTGCGCCCCACGTGAGGCCGCGCTCGACGGCCACCGCGGCCGCCAGGGTCGCGGCACCGCCACCGGAGGGCGCGCGGCCGTAGTACGCCAGCAGGTCCGCCGCCTGCCCGGACGGCACCGTGCCGGAGAAACCCTGGATCGCCACCGTGTAGCGCACCTCGTCGCGGACGGCGAGGGTGGTCGCCTGCTCCGGCGTGAGGCTGGCGCCCGCGCTGGTGCCGACGACGTCCGTGCTGCCCCGGTACGGGTTCGCGGTCGTGTCGGTCAGGTCCAGGCCCGCGAACTCCTTCACGGTCGCGCCCAGCGCCTTCAGCTCGTCGACGAAGCGGTCGAACGCCGCCGCGTACGCGGCGTCCCAGCTCGCGCGCGGCGGGCTCGACGTGTCGACGCCCGAGGCGGTGCGCATCCAGTCCTTCGTCGGCACGCCGATCGTCGTCCCCTCCAGCGGGTGATCGGTGGTCCGGGGGACGATGGGGATCAGCGGGAAGTCCGCCGGGGCCGTGGCGGACACGGGATCGCGGGCCAGCCGGGGCCCGAGGATGGCGTTGAGGATCAGGCTCGCGCCCCGCACCGAGCGCGCGACGGGAGCGATGACGTCCTTGCCGGGCACGTCGGGCATCAACCCGTCGGTCGGGACGAGGCCCTCGGACGGGACGATCGCCGACGCGCCGGTGATCGCGGCCGGGACGGTCGCGCCGCCCCCGCCGTCGACCGCCAGCGCGGCCGGGATCAGCCGCGCCGCGGCGGCCACCGCCGCACCCTCGCCCGGGCCGCCGGCCCGGGTGGTGGGCTTCCACGGGTTGCGCGCGTAGGCCCCCGTCGGCTGCCCGGCGGTGAGCTGCGAGAACGGCGCGCACGTGGTCAGGCCGACGGGCACCGCACCGAGCTCGCGCAGGCGGTCGACGACGCCGGCGTCACGCAACGCGACGTTGCCGGCCAGCGCGGTCGTCCCGTTCTGGAGGGGCAGGCCCTCGATGGCGATGGCCTCCTGCACGGCGAACGGCACGCCGCACAGCAGCGGGGCCAGCGCCCCGCCCGCCAGCGCGGCGGCCAGACGGGTGTCGGCGTCCGCGGCGTCCGCCAGGGCACCGGCGGCGTCGACCCGGACGAACGCGCCGAGCGCACCGGGGCCGGCGTCCGCGTACGTCCCGGTCGGACCGTTGAACGACGCGATCCGGTCGAGGTAGCGCTGCGTCACCGCGACGCTGGTGAGGTCGCCGTGCTGCAGCAGCGACGCCAGCTCGAGGACGTCGAGGTCCTCGATCGGCTTGCCCAGCGCGGTGACGTCGCCGGGTGCCGGCAGGCCGCCCGTGGGCAGCTCCGCCTGGGCGGCGTCGGCGAGCAGCGCGCTGAACGTGGTCGCCGCGAACGCGACGGCCCCGGAGCGGGCCACGAAGGACCGGCGGGAGATGTTGGTGTCGGACATGGGTTCCCTACTTCTTCTTCAGCGTGGGCGGGGTGAGGGCGACGGTCTGGCGCACGGTGCGCGTGGTGTGGTCGGCGTAGACGACGTGGACCTCGAGCGTGGCCACGAGCGGCGTGGTCCTCCCGCGCAGACGGCGGTTGCCGGCCGCGCTGCTCTTGAGCCGCAGGACGTTGCGGCCCTTGGCCAAGCGCTGCGTGACCGTCCAGCTCAGCTTCTGGACGACGACGACCGGCTTGCCCTGCTTCGTCGTCCGGTCCCGTCGCACGAGCACGGCGCTGACGCGCGCGCCGGCGGGCAGCGTGACCCGCACGGTCAGCCCCTTGGACGTGAACGTCCGGCGGGCGATGCTGCTGACCACCTGCACGGTAGGAGCCGCCTGGGGACGGACCTGGCCCGGCGTCTGGGCCGGGTTCTCCGGCGTCGGCGCGGTGGGCTCGGGCGTCGTCTCCGTCGGGGTGGTGTCCGTCGGCGTCGTGTCGGTGGGTGTCGTCTCCGTCGGGTCCTCGGGCACGGGGTCGTCGGCTCCCGGGGCGACCGACAGGTCCGCCGGCCGGTAGTCCAGCGCGGTGCCGCCGCGCCGGGGCTGCCACTGCACGGTCATGTACGCGGCGGTGTTGGCGGCGTTCGGCACGACCGGCAAGCCGGCGGCCGGGGTGTACGGCGTGAGGTAGGTGGACGCGGGGGTCAGCTCCGTCTCCAGCGGGTTCTCCGACGAGAGGGGGTTGCTGTAGATGGCGGCCCAGGCCACGGTCAACTGGCTCATGGTCTAGTCCCTCGCCTTGCTGAGCTCGGGGCCCGTGATCACGATGTCGGTGTGGGCCATCGGATCGGCGTTGTTCTTCTCGAGCGCCGCTTCATCCTCGGGGGAGATGCGGCGGGCCGGCATCTCCGTCAGCCCGCTGGTGCTCTCCTGGCTCGTGTTCTTGCCGCTGCGCGAAGCGCTGCCCGACGGCGTCCACGGATCCGGCGGCCGGGCCGTGTGCCACTGCGGGTAGTTGGCCTGGTAGTCGATCATCGCCTGCACCAGCTCCTGCTCGGAGAAGCGCGGCCCCCAGAACGCGACGCACGCCGGCATGCCGGAGGCGGCGTCGAAGCCGGCCGGGAAGTTCACCATCGGCCACCCGATCTGGTTGGGCAGCTGGTAGTAGGAGCGGTAGACGGGGATGCTGCTCGTCGTCGGCGCGGACGGCGTGGCCATGACCATCATGAAGTCGACGCCGTTGTCGGCCAGCGACTTGTTGCAGTTGTGGACGAGCTGGCGCCGGCGGGCCTCGGCCTCCGTGCGCATGCCGGCGGTGACGCTGCGGTACTGCGCGGCCGTCGTCACGAAGTTGCCGTAGTTGCTCTCCAGCGCCGCGGCCTGCTTGGAGCCCCGGGTGGCCGCGAACGCCGCCACCGCCTCGATGTAGCGCAGCTCCGCCCGGGCGGCGTAGGCGACCGCGTTGCGGGCCGACGTCGTGCCCGCCGTGGTGCTGCCCACGCTGGTCGTGCTCAGGAAGAACGGGTCCTGGTTGACCTGGGTCATGTTCACCCACGGGAACGTCTTGACCGTCGCGCCCAGCGCGGTCAGCTCCGTCCTGACCCGTTCGAAGACCGCGAGGTACCCCGCCTGGTACGTGTTCTGGGGGACGGTCGACGTGCTCGTCGTCGTCCAGTCGGTGGTGGGGATGCCGATCGTGATGCCGGCCAGCGGCTGGGCCCCGGGACGCGGCTCGACCGGCATCTCCGGGAAGGGCCGCGGCACCTGCCACGTCTGGGGGTCGCGCTGGTCGACGCCGGAGATCGCGTTGAGGATCAGCGCGGCGTCCCGGCCGGACTTGGCCATCGGGCCGATCACGTCGACCGTGGGGGTCAGCGGCATCACGCCGTTGGTGGGGACGACGCCGGCCGACGGCTTGATCGCCGAGGCGCCGTTGGCGGACGACGGCATCATGATGCTGCCGCCCGTCTCCTCCCCCAGGCAGGCGGCGACGAGGCGGGCGACCGCCGCGACGCCCGAGCCCTGGCTGGAGCCGCCGGTGACGCGCGTGAAGTCCCAGGCGTTGCCGGCCACGCCGCCGATGATCGAGCTGGAGTACGACGAGCAGATCGTGATGCCCAGGCACACGACGCCGTGGGCGCGCAACCGGGCGACCGGCCCGGAGTCCTCGTTGGCGACGTTGCCGAAGTAGCTGGCCGTGCCGTTCTGGGCCGCGAAGCCCTTCACGCCGATGGAGTCCTTGAAGCCCATCGGGATGCCGCACAGCCACGAGGCGGCCTGGCCACCCGACCGCTCGACCGCGATCAGCGCGTCGGCCGCCGCGGCCTCGGCCAGCGCGCCCTCCTCGTCGATGCGGACGAAGGCGTTGTAGCCGCCGGTCGACGAGTACGTCTCGAACGGGCCGTTGAACGTCTTGATCCGGGCGATGTACGCCTTGGTGATGTCGACCGAGGTCGTCGCCCCGGACCGCATCAGCGCGGCCAGCTCCATGATGTCGTGGTCGACCAGGTCGCGGCCGTCGGCGAGGATCGCCGCGGCGTCGGGCAGCGTGGCCGAGGTGGTCGGCATCGCCGCGACCTTGGCCCGCGAGACGCTGCTGCGCCGGGCCGTCTTGGCGGGCGCGGCGGCCGGCAGCGCGGCGACCGCCCCGGCCGCAGCCGCCCCGGCGGCGGTGCCGGCCAGGAAGCGGCGGCGGGTGACGCCCCGGGCGGGGGCGAGATCGTCGGTGGGCACGGGCGGGCGAGCCGGTGTCGAGGGCAAGGTCGTCTTCCTTCTGGCGGAGGCGTGGCTGGACCGATGCCGCCGGCGACGTGTCCCGTGTGGCGGGTCTCCGTCGAGCCGACGACTCCATCCTCAT
>Ga0247758_1000047_pt1 | contig 84750 bp, 88 predicted proteins | sample UWRJL156409C4_FD_180950 | JGI IMG/M metagenome (GOLD analysis project Ga0247758, IMG submission 180950) | Plant litter microbial communities from Arlington Agricultural Research Station in Wisconsin, United States - UWRJ-L156-409C-4 | ecosystem: Environmental > Terrestrial > Plant litter >... | reverse complement strand
AAAAGATACCATAACACTCGACCATCGAGCTCCAGAAGGACACATCGAATCATGGGCTGGCAGCTTCTACGGGGCCGTTTGGGGCCGTTTAAGAGCCCGGTGCTCATATATGGGCACTTGCGAAGCCGCGGACGATAAACGCCGCGATCCCTGCTTTGTAGGACACTGGCTGGGTATAGAAACAGATTCGTCGTTCCGGCACTATGCCAAACTACGAGGGGGAAGACTACGAACAAACATAAAACAAAAGATATCCCTTCAAACGCAGAAAATCAAGAGAGGACGCCGTTGGTTTCGCTGGATGATGCACAACCGCACTCCCTTTCCCCACACCTACAAATCCTGTCGAATATAACTACAGTGGCACCACACAACTCCATGTCCCATCGAATTGCGCTGAAGTTCAAGGACTTCGTACATCCTAGCGAAATGATCTGTCGTTGCTTCGTATCGAGAAGCCGCCTCGACTAGCATTCCAAGGTATCTCCGTTTCCATGCCCTGCTGCTTGAATAAGCAGCCGCTATTCTCCACCGAGTCATGAGGTGCCCTCTATCCATCCATCACAAAGGGAACTAACGGGATTTCTGCCGACAGATAAATTAATCGAACTCCTCTGACCGAGGAATTCTAGCGTTCGAAGGAGAGCTCAGAAGCTGGCTCAAAAGTTGGGTCGGAGGCCAGCCCAGAAGCTGGCTCGGAAACAGGCTGCATTTCTGGCGCCTTCCACTGGAAAATTCCCTAGAATAGAAAGTACGCCAGAAGAAAGCTGATCAGGCAGAGCGTCGCCACGATCCGGATGGGAACACCTTCCGTGCCCTGTCTCGTCGCCTGCGCAAGAGCTTGTGTCGGCGCCTTCTCTTCAGATGTCGAGGCGGTGGTCTTTCGCTGTTTCAAGCCGCTTGTTGCCTGGTCCCTGAGGGATGCGATGGTTGCTTCGGCCTGAGCAAGCTTGCCCTTTAGATCGTCGTAGGTTTCAACCGCCGTCGATTTAACCTGGGCAACGCTGGGCACAGGGAGCGTTGACGGCGCGGTCTCCGGCTCCTGGGAAGGCTCTCGCTTCACATCGTGCTCCTCGGAGTGGGAAGGACTGGCAACTATTGTTTCATCCTGAGGTGACGAATAGGCCGGCGGAGGTGCATCAGGTGTTGCTTCGACCTGCACGTAAAGTGTCAGTCACGATGGCGATACCACATAGTTTGAAGTCAACATACCCCATTTGCGACGCTCTGACGGACGGGTGTAGCAGCCAACCCCGATTGGTCCTCACCAGAAGCGGGCTGCCAGATTACACGGATCTTTCTTTCCTGGATGTCGGACTTTTCCACCGAGTCCCACTTTGACACCCAAGTTAGCACATGCAAATAATGAAGGGAGACTTGAACCTACAATCTGGGCGACGTTTGTGAACTCTTTGTCGCTGGTAATGGTGACGGACTGGACGAGAAACTTGTCGCGGCATCGGGCATCGGCTGGGGGTTCTGTCTTCATAGCCTGAAGGAGAACTACGGATCGTTAATTTTTCGTGTTCCTCGTCAGATGGAAGTATAAAGGGGCTTGGAGAACATGCCTGAGACTTCGACATCGTGTCCGGGTTCGATGCGACCGGAATTTGGCCGAACGCAGTATCTAAATAATGAACATCAGGTCGGTCGGGCCCGGGGGGTGGGGACGAATGAGCACAAACGTACTGCTTAGGAGCTGTTGTTTTGACCTAGAACTGTTAGCCTGGACCCTGGCGGGAGCGAGAGGTTGCAAGATGTACCTTGAATGCGATAGGTGAGGCATTCGTATTCTTGATCTTCAAGATCTGCGCGACTTCAACAGTGAAGGGCCCTGATCGGTCAGAATTGTTTGCGCCCACAAACGGCACGAGACAGCGGTGGACCTACTGCGGAAGCCGAGCTCGAGAGGATCAATCTCGACAGACATAGCGACGGTTGGGCTAGAAATTAGCAACTTTGGTATATTGGAGATGCAAAAAGGGGTGTTGGCCGTGGGAAGAGTGGGCTCTCGGCAGCTGCGCAGTTTGGGAGGTCGATTCTGGTCCTGAACCTCAAGATGTGTTATGGGTGACGACGGTAAAGCTGGCAAGTTGGTTGTCCAGCTGCCCGTGGGGCCCGTGCTGATGGTGACCGAACTACGTAGCGCGAACAGTATCCCAGCGGTCCTTCCCGTGATCGCAACCCCAGAATTCCGGCCAATGAACGGTCGCTGCAGAGCAGTTTGGGGTTAGGGTTGAAATATCTGACCAATCCTCCCTGGATGACGTGCCTCTTGCCGGACAACGACGAATTTCATCGGGCTTACTGTATCCGGCCTAAGAACTGGAAAGGATACAGACGTGATCGGCACTTAAATAGATACTCGGGCACAGTCTTCTGCTATTGATGTCCACTCGACATGCCTTTGTCCTCCACCCCAAGGTCATGCCATCCCAGTGATGCGCAAACCGCCAGCAGACAGCCCATTGTAAGGTTGCAAAGGCGGTGGCGGCTCACCGCCGAACAACGACGGCCACTAGTCTCCATTGTAGGCTGAACTAGTTGTTGCTATATCCGGACTATCTGGGCGACAAGCAGTGAAGAGTGTGAAAAGACACCCTTTGAGGTAGCTTCATTACTTACTTGGCGCTTGATGCAAAAAGCGGAAGGCTTATTATTTAGGTGTATGTCGAAGGCTCGGCGCAGGCATCCGGGTTAGGGTCTTCATTGTTCTGTTGTCGTTGCGTTTAGCCCAAACGGATCCATCCGTTTGCCCCTCCCCAACGCCTGACATCGCGGGGCAACACTCAATTACGCCTCCAGATTCCAGAGACGGAAGAAGCAAGGTTTCTAGAACCTCAACTTTCGGTTTCTTGACTAAGCGGTGGCGGAATTTATTCCAACTGCCCCACGACCACCTGAGCATTGAATTTACACAGCTTCAGATCCATCATTCACTCAGCATTGATTCGCCCATCCCAGGCCCCTCCCTTGTCCAGTACTGCCTCCGTGCATTCATACCCACCTGCGACTTCATCAGGTCATCAATAGTCCCTGCCAAACCAACCAAGATGGGTCAAACAGATCTCGAGGTCTTGCTCGACATGGGCTTTGAGAAGGCGCGTGCCGAGCTCGCCGTCAAGAAGACGGGAGGGCGTCAGTTTTATGCCCGACCGAAAACACAACCTTGTCAATGAGCTAATACCATAGACAGTGCAAGGAGCTTTGAACTGGCTAGAGGAGACCCAGGACAAATCGCTTGAGGAGCTCCAGGCTGCTGGCGCATCAACTGTTGGCCCAGCTGAGAGTTCCGCCTCCCCCACTGGAGAGGGTGATGGAGCCAAGTCACTTGTTTGCAATGAGTGCGGAAAGAAATTCCGGAATCATGACCAAGCGTCTTTCCATGCCTCCAAGACGTGCGTCCCCTATCGAATTCTTCCCTGGGTGCACAGTAGCTGACTTCTGGTAAAGGGATCACCAAGACTTTTCAGAGTCGACGGATGAGATTGCCCCGCTCACAGAGGAGGAGAAGAAGGCCAGACTTGAGGATTTGCGCCTAAAGCTTGCCGAGAAGAGGGCGAACCAGTCAGTGCAGGCAAAGGAGGAAGCGAAAATGAACGAGGTATGTCACAAATCAGTTTGGCTTGCAAAGCCCGAATTTGGTGTCTGTCAACAAAAAAAAAAACCACCTGAACCACCTGCAGTCTTCCGCTCGCTAGACCTGCAGCCGTGTCTGGCCTTGTTGGCGGTATGGTAACTTTGGTTGAACTTGCTGAGCACACCATTCGGCTCTTGGCGAGGTTCCGAATTCGGCAGAATTCGTGACTCGCGGGGAGTTCAGGTGTATGTGTAAGCAGGGAGTCCAGGCGGGCTTTGCAAGTCAAATCAGTACACTCTACTGGCTTCGACCGCTTGATATTGATGATTGTGGCAGAAAATCCGCCAGAAATCAACCAAGGAGACACAAGAGGCCAAGGAGGAGCTCCAGCGCAAAGAGCAGATCAAGGAAGCCGCCAAAAAGCGCCAAGAGAAGCTGGACGACCTCGAGGCAAAGAGAAGGATCAAGGCCAAAATCGAGGCCGACAAGGCCGAGCGCAAGCGGAAGGAAGAAGAGGCCAAGGCTGCTCGCGAAGGAAGAGCCGTCGTTGCCCCGACCGCTCCGGTTGCTCCGGCTCCCTCAGCATCAAGGCCTGCTGCGTCGCACACGGAGGCTCGCCTTCGTCTGCAGATGGCCACAGGAACTATCCAAAAGACGTACCCTGCTGAGACCACTCTATTTGAGATTGCCCAGCAGCTCGAGTCGGAGACGGGAGCTAGTGTGTCGAGCTTTACCATGACCTTCCCTAGGAAGACATTTGAGGGTGGTATCGACTTTGGCAAGACGTTGAAGGAGGCTGGGCTCGTTCCTAGTGCTGTGTTGATTGTCAAATAGGGGCTTTAGACGGGAGGGGCGTGTTGCAGGGCAATGAAGACCACTCTTCTCTTGAGGAACGGAATGCAGAAGCAGATTACTCCAGGGGCTGTGTCTTTTGAGCAAGTCTGCCATCGACTTATTTTTCTTTCCGGCAGCGGTTTGGGATCATGAGTTCCACCATAGTTCGGTTCGCATCCAGTAAGCGTCAGCACCTTCGAGGCCCTGTCGACAGATACTACAGGGGCAAAAAAGCAAAGCCCCAGCACGCCGCTCAGCGAGTATGAAATAAACGGATGAACCAGCCTCTCCCAGGGACTTGATCTCTTGCATGTGAAATGGTACCATGGCTGCGGTATCTCCTGCCCAAACGAGCAAATGTATGTTCACGCACAACCTGTGGTTTGTATCAAACCACTCTCGCGTTCTATACCTAGCTCTCTGGCTGGTTGCTTGCTCGAGGCACTTCTGCCCCACCTCGCGCCTCTCCGTTGACAAGTAATCTCAATAATCGGGCGCACTCTCGATTCTCAACAACACAGCAGTCATCACGCCCTTCCCTCTGCTCGCTCCCGTCAGCCCACTAATCGGGTATAATAAAATTGCCGCTTATCTCGCCCGAAATCCGGATACCTGGTACGGCAGCCGCTACGACGGACGATTTTCGGGGGGTCCATCTAGCTGCTTGTACTACAAGCCCACCCCTCCCCTCTTTCCCCCCTTTTTTTCGGCCACTGCCGGTTAAGAGCCACCGATAATATAACTTGCGGCCTATCTGCCTACCCACCTACCTTGACGGTCTGCAACTCCATGGCCTTCCGCTCACGCACCTGTACCTCCACTCTGTTACAGCGATCTATTACCTTGATTTCACCCCGTGCAATACTCCCAACCGCTACCTCCAGAATCATGTCGACGTCGACGGGCCGCACGTACGAATGGCTTGTTGTTGTGCCGGATCTGCCCGGCGTGCTGGCCAAGCGAATGGAGGTTCGCCCGTAAGTGACCACACTTCCAGGGCTACATGCCACGACTTTGATGCGTACTGATCTGCGTTGTTATCAGCTCGCACTTCGCCGGTCTCAAGGCCAACGTTGAGTCCGGCCGCTACCAGATGGGTGGTGTGTATCTGCATATCTCGCCATTTGGTTTCAAAGAGCTAACCCCATCCGGGCGCTGTCCTTGAGGACGTCCCCGTGGACGACGAGCCGTCCAGCCTCAAGATGAGCGGCAGCACCATCGTCATCGTGGCCGAGAGCAAAGAGGAGGTCCTCGCAACCTTGCGTGATGATGTTTACGCCAAAAATGGCGTGTGGGATGTCGATAATGTAAGCTGATCCACCACTGACTGAGCTCGAGGAGACTTACTCATGACCCAAACACAAAACAGGCCCAGATGTGGCCCCTCAAGTGCGCGTTTAGAATCCCAGTGAAGGGACAGCAGGTGTAACAGTGGTAGGAGTGAACGTATTTGTATTATACATGGAACAGGCAGTGCTGGTGCCCTACAGTATCAAGCAATGAAACGCCGTGCCACTCTTTTAATATCCACCAAGTACACGTGGGATAACTCAATACTTCCATATATGATGTTGTCCACTTCTATTGTTCGAATACGAACATAAACAACAAAAGCAAAATCGGCTTCCTTCCTGGCCTTGCGCGAACGCCGTGCGAGAGAGACTGAAACAAAAGGGAGACATACAAGACCAAAAGTCATCAAGCAGTCGTACAGTAATTTCGGTCGAATCCATTATACAAGGGAAACTTCCTAGTCGCTCTGTGCCGTGTTCTCCTCTACCGCAACCCTCAACTCGTACGCCAGATCAAAACACTCTGCCAAGAGTTCGTTGACCGCCCCCTGCCCCTCAGGAAGGTCATTCCCAACCATGAACTTGCCGTCTACTCTCAAGTTGTCAATCGAGTTCAACTAAACGTCGAATATAAGTCAGCGGCCAAACTCCCAGGAAAAATGGAGGTAAACTCGCCTTCATGCTGTATGGGTACAAATCCCGCACAGAGCTGACCCCCCCAGAGTTCTTGACCTCGACCAAGCACCGTTTCAACGTCTGCAACTGGTTGTAATATGGCAACAGCGCCTCCGAGACTGGCTCAGACGAGATCATGAGGTAGTAAATGTAGCCATAGCTCCGGCGAATGAGGTAAAGCAGGGTCCGTTGGACGTACAGCTCCGCTGGCTTGCCGTCCTCGTCCAAGAAGTTCCCGTCCACTCGGCCCTCGTCAAACTTATCAAGCTCCCGCTGGTAGTCATAGAGATCTGTTTCGCGCAATGACCACGCCTGCGTGATGGATAGCTTCTCGAGGTCGTTGCGTATACCAACGAGCTTGTCATATGTGGGTCGGAATTCCTCAGGGATGGCCCCTTTCCTGTGCAAGTAGCATTGTGTTAGTGTTCTGTGAGCAAATCGAGAAGATCGACACATACCTCTCTAGGACAATATCCGACCATAGCAGACACCGTCTCAAGAGGTCTGCCACCTCATCGCTCCCGTCCAGGACCTTCCCTTCCGCGTCTAAAAATTTTCCGTCCACTCGGGATGCTTCAATGTCCTTGAGTTGGGCCTGTAATTTCTGGACTTCTGATGTGGAAAACTGCCCGTAGTCAGCACTGCGCTCATATCACCGCCTCAACCTGCTGCTGCCCCACTCACCTTCGCCTTGGTGTTCGCGAGTGACATGGACCGCAGTATGGAGATAAGCTTTTCGTGAACCTCGCGCAGTGGCTTGGCTTGCTTGTCTAGCTTCTTTCGCAGCTCGACCAACGACATTTTACAGAGTCCTTCTCGGTTTGCAAGCAGCTCGACGAGGTACGGCGAGTGCTGCGCGTCAGCGTTGCGAAGAACACCGTCAAGCGTGCTGAGCGTGTGCGCCATGCTATCCAGGTCCTTGGCTGAGTAGGCGCCCGACTCAGTCAAGTGGTCAAGCAGCCGCTTAATCGTAGACGTCAGCGCGTAGGCGGCAGGTGCTTCGGTTGTCCTGCCGATGGTCATGAAAAAGAGCGACAGGAGCTGGAAGCAGCTTTCGAGGACCTTGTCCACTGAGAAAAGAGTCGAGAGAGTCAGCGTCAGAGGTCTTGGCTCAACCGACCAGGCAAATGTGAGCTTACATCTATTTTCTGCTTTGCTTTCCGCTCCTTTGCGGACCTCGTTTAGCTGCTTCACCTGCTCTAGAACTTGTTCGTATACTAGGATCACATCTTGGGTGCGAATGTACTTCGTACGGTCCCTCTTTAGAAGAAGGAGGTGGTCCCGGATGCCGACGAGGTTATCGAGAATCACTCTCTCCCGCTCGTCCTTTGGCATCGGTATGGCTGGTGTCTCCATTTCGCGCAATCGGCAAATGTTCTTGGTGTCCGAAGTGGTGGATTTGACGCTGCTAGAATGGAAGCCGCCCTCGTAGCGATTCCGAGCGCTTCAACGAGTTTCCCCTTAATCAGCAAGGCCCCAACCTCAGAGACGACCCGGCACTTCGTTCATACAAATCAGGCAACCCACTAAGAATAAGTCCGCGTGTGCGTTGGCTGTTGAAACCAGGAGATCCCTTGGGGCCAATATATGTCAATTGCTAACGAGAGCTAGTCATTCGTCAGAGAGGATATGTGTATGACCCGTATGCGATCGAAAGGCGTTTATTAATTGGGGTTCCAACTTCGGCGTGTTCGGCTCAGCGGGGACGAGACCTCTCCTTTGCGACGTCAGTGTCATTGGCGTAGGTGGGGGAGCTGGAAGGTGGGGTTGCTCTAGATCGCCATGCGACAGGGGAGCACAACCTTCCAGTGGCTGCTGCTGGCTGCTCCTTGCCACCCCAAGGGTTATCATTTTGCCCTTCCCTCTTTCCGCAAAGGAGCCCCGCCCGTGGCGGGTGACCTGTGGCTGACCCGCCCCACGTCTTTGCCAGCTGCCAGGCATCCCACATCCAGCTGCCACCGTAGGGCCTTGCTTTCCACTTTTTTGAAGCACACACTAATTAATTTCTCCCCAGTCTGCGAATATCTTGCTTTCGGCCTTCGACATCCCACGACAAACCATCTCCAAGTCTCTGCACATTCGCGTTTCGACGGCACATCACATTCAAAATGTCCACTGCAGAGCTGGCAACGTCCTATGCGGCGCTCATCCTCGCCGATGACGGTGTTGAGATCACGGTGCGAGACAATTCCGAACTGCGCGCGCACCGCCCACCCCGCCCTGCGATGCGCTGAAGCTGCAAAGCGGACGCCCAGAGCTAGGAAATCGTGGGGGAATTAATTGGGGAGGACAATTGGCTGACTCTCCTCTCGCTATAGGCCGACAAGCTTGTAACACTCATCAAGTCCGCTGGCCTCGATGAGGTCGAGCCTATCTGGGCCTCGCTCTTCGCCAAGGTACGATATCACGAACCGAAGACGACTCTCTGGAGGAGTGAACCAGCGCATGCTCGTTGCATGCGCCTAGCAGGGGATTTCAGCTGACTGGGGTTTCTGCATTATAGGCTCTCGAGGGCAAGGACGTGAAGGACCTTCTTTCCAACGTCGGCTCCGGTGGTGGTGGTGCCGCCCCCGCTGCTGCGGGTGGTGCTGCTGCTGCTACTGGCGGCGCTGAGGAGGCCAAGGTTGAGGAGAAGGTTGAGGGTGAGTCGCTCTCCCGTCGAGCGGTTGATCACCAGCACGGTACTAACTATCATTACAGAGAAGGAGGAGTCCGACGACGACATGGGCTTCGGTCTCTTCGATTAAGCGGATCGTCTTTGACACCCTTGTTTCCTTTGGTTCTTTCAAATCTTGCATGGATCTGCGACGGTACCTCTCGACCACAACAAGGATGGGGGCTATTGATATCAGGGGTCCTGGTTCATCGGCGTAGCTTGCTTAGGGAAATGAAGGAGCAAAAACAACCAACGGCAGCGGCCCCTATATCATGACAGTGATCTTGAATGGAGTGAGGCCTTGACGGCATCTTCGATGTGGTGGAAAATCTGGCCGCCAACCCCTCCCGACATTTGCAATGCGACGATCCCACAACTCCCAGAGGCCTGTATCTCGGTTGTACACGGACCTGAACAATAACCAGTTCGCTGAGCCTGAACTGAATTTTGGTTTTTGTGCCGAATGCACAAAACCTTGTAACGCTGTCTTCTGTCCCGGAGAAAGCTACCCACAGCTGTTTACACTGGCAAGGGAGCTAAAGCGGCAGTCATTTGGTGTTTTGGTACTACCCTCAACCTACATGACAACACCCGGCCGTGCAGTGATCCTGAATAATCGCCCAGTAATCCATGCTCGCTGAATTCCGCCGACGGGCCGTGTCCATCCCTTTCCATATCACAAATCCCTCCTCATACATCTAGATCCAGGCATTATAGCTACATCTATACGTCATGTACAAGTATCTACAATTTCTACGTCTAGCTACGCTTTACGTCCCCGCCGCTCATCTACTCCCTTCACAAACTGGTCATTCCGCGAGCGTCGCAGCTCAGCTCACAACTTGGACGTCCTCTCCTCTTGCTTTTGCATCTCCTCGGCCACAATCCGCCTTTGGATCTTGCCCGTTGCTGTCTTGGGCATGACATCAGTGAAGAAGACCTTCTTGGGCACTTTGAACTTGGCAAGACGTTCAACAACCCAAGAGCGCAGCTCGTCACTCCCCAAGCGGGCGCCAGGCTTGAGCACAATAGCAACGGCCACCTCCTGCCCGTACATCTCGTCGGGGACGGCGAAGCTAACGGCCTCACCGATAGCGGGATGGCGCGCTAGTGCATTATCCAGCTCAATGGGCGATATCTTTTCACCGCCCTTGTTGATCAGCTCCTTGATGCGGCCGGTGATAACGACATAGCTATCCTCGTCGAGCTTGCCTTGGTCGCCGGTGCGGAAGTAGCCTGACTTAGTGAAGGCCGTTGCGTTGGCTGTTTCGTTATTGAGATAGCCACTCGTGACATTCTCACCGCGTATACAGATCTCACCCTCGGAACCGTGCGGCACCGGGTCACCAGCGTCGTTGAGAATAACCACCTCGACACCCTGGCCGAGACCGACGGTGCCAGGCTTCCTCTTGTTTGGCGGTAGAGGGTTCGACGTCATCTGATGGGCAGCCTCGGTCATGGCGTAGGCTTCCAGCACGGGCGCCTTGTACGTTGCTTCGAGCGCATGGAAGACGGTTGGTGAAAGAGGCGACGAACAGGAGCGGATGAAGCGGATCTGGGGAAGCGGGTTGGGGGTCGGGTTCTTGAGGAGAATCTGGTGGATCGTCGGCACGGCCGTATACCAGTTCGCCTTGTAAGCGGCAAAATCGCGCCAGAATTCGGTGGCCGAGAACTTGGACGGCACGATAATGGAGCCGCCTGAGTAAAGGGGCGCCAGCAGTCCGCAGAGGAGGCCATGGACGTGGAACAGCGGCATAACCAGCATGGTGCGGTCAGAGGCAGTAAGCTGGTATGTGGCCTCGATATTGCCCATAGTCCGCGTAAGGTTTCGGTGGGACAGCGGAACGACCTTGGGACGGGAGGTAGTGCCGCTGGTGTGCAGCACAAGGGCGACATCTTCCGGCTCTGGCTTCAGCACGGCCTGCGCAGCTTTGCCCTCGAGCTGGCCGAGCTCCTTCACGTCCAGCGCAACCTCCTGTTTCGCGGTGTCCCAGTAGCACTCCGCAATGGCCGCCTTGAACTTGCGAGCCGCCTTGACCGCCGGGCTGTCGATCTGATAGGTGCCCTTGGGCACAAGCACGATGGCTGACTTGACATCCTCAATGTAGAACTCGAACTCGTCCTGCTTGTATGCAGGGTTCAGCGGGGCCGCAACGCCGCGTTGCCAGGACGCTGCAAGGAACGACACAATGAACTCATATGAGTTGATCGTTGCAATGGAGACGGGGGACCCCAGGCTAAGGCCAATGGCCGCTAGCTTTCGCTGAAACGACGCGACCTCGGCCGCGAGGTCCTGGTAGCTGACCGTCACGGCTTCGACACCGGGCCGGGCCGGGACGATGACAGCCACGGCGCCGCTCTCGCCGCGAACGGCCGTCTGCAGCGTCGCCATTGGTCACGAGGTTGAGGGTTTGGCTCCGGGGACCGGAAATAAATAGATCGACAAGAGCTAGTCTCGTCTGGAATCACACGACGATGCCAGATGCAAAGAAACGGGGTATCGACGGGTGTAAGAACGCTGGAGAATATGCTTGCCACGGGACTCATGAGATGTGCAGTGATGGTTGCATATTGCATCATTTGGATACGACCGACGATGAAGCAGCTTGAGTTCACCCACATGGTTCATGCCTCCTAGCGGATGGATTTTTCAATGCCGTCAACATCCCTGTCCCCCCCCCCCATCTACCTAGGGTTAGGGTTATTCCACCCGCAGCGTGCATTGTTTGTGTCTCCTGAGCTCTCAAGCACAGAGTAAGCAATGCCGAATACACCCGAGGCTCGAATGCGCAGTGCTGCCTCGAAAAAGGGGTCACTCCGAAAATGTATAAGTAGGCAGCAGATTCCCCCTCCCCTCCCGACACAGGGGAATCCCTATCATTACCCCTCCCACACCCCCTCGGCGTAAAAAGCCAACCTAACCACATACCAGTAGAATAACCGCAAACAAACAAGAAAAGAATACGAACCCCGCGTTGTGGAGATACCCCTTAAAATGGCCGCCGCCAACTACCGTAGCCATTCGCGCTGGGAGGTCATCACCGGATTGCTTGACCCCTGGGCATTCATGTGGGCATCCGTCACACACCTGCCGTCCACAATAGCGCCGCTGATCAAGACCCTTTCGCTGCGCACGCTGTTCTCCTGGTCGCAGTTCCAGCAGCGTTGGTTCGCCAGCTTCTGGTCTGTCACCGGGCCAGCGATCCGCGACAACAATGGTGACCGCATCATCATTCCCTTGCTCTCAGGACGCGCGCACAAAGGCGTCCCGGTATCCGAATTCGAGGCCATTCATCCAGGCATAGGCGGCACCGTCCTTGAAATCGGTGCCGGCTCCGGCCTCTGGGTGGCTCTGTTCTCCCCGTCGCATTGCACCAGCAAGATGCCTGCCCCTGGCCAGCGCACTCCCATCACCCACGTCTACGGCGTCGAGCCGAACGCCTCAGTTCATGATGCGCTGCGTGCCAACATCGCCGCCGCCTCGCTGGAAGACACCTACGAGATTGTCCCGCTCGGCATCGAGGACGCTCTAGCCTCGGGACGAATCGCGCCTGGCAGTGTTGACTGTATCGTCTCAGTACTCTGCCTCTGCGGCATTCCGGAACCAGAAAATAATATTGCCTTGCTTTATCAATGTCTCAAACCGGGTGGTCGTTGGTACGCCTTTGAGCATGTGCGTGCCTATCGTGAGCAGGGCCGCTTCATGTCGATATATCAAGGTTAGTTGCCAAGCACGCAGATCAGAAAACAAACGGAAGTGCTAACCGGCGACAGCATTCGTCAATCTTTTCTGGCCCCTCTGTCTCGGCGGATGTAACATTGATCGCGACACGATTTCTTACCTCCAGAGTGCGGGCCAGTGGACCGACGTAGACTTGGCCCAGCCGCCCGACGAAGTATGGTTTCATACTGTCCCACATGTCTATGGTATCTTGACAAAATGAGCGCTTGTTTCAGCTGTATTCGGCACCGTGCCATTAACCTCCGGCACGTTTGTCCTGCTAAAGAGGTTAACTTCACCAAGATGGAATCGAATTCGTTTCACCAAGAAGACTTCACGTCAAAACCCCCCATTCCCAAGGATCAGATCAGAAGTTTCATTTGTATGGCCCGGTACCTAAACTATCTGCCTATTCCTCAGACAACATTCATCCGCCTCAGATGGTGTAAAGTGGATGATCGTTGATCACTCGATGAATTTGGTCAAGTAGGCTCTCCAGACGCCGCCAAGAATGAAAGGGATCAAGATGGTTTGCGAGGATTTCCCAGCAAAGATGCTGGCTTACCAGCCGCCATTGCCGGTGGTATCAGCATCGCCGAAAGATGCGCCGAAGTCTCCACCGCCACCGTTGGCATTTCCGAAGTCTCCAGTATTGCCGTTGTCAAAACCGCCACCGTTGCCTCCATTGTCGAAACCTGCAGCACCGTTGTCATAGGAATCCTCATCGACGGTCGGGTTTGTGCAGCGGGACTTGAAATGTCCCATCTGCTGGCAGTTACTGCACTTCACACGGGTGACTTTCAACTTGTCAGCAAGAGGTATGCATTGAGGGAATGCGAACAGAAGGACTTACTGTCGCGAGGCTTGGGGCACTCCCTCGACATGTGTCCAAACTCGTCGCAGTTGCGGCACTGGACCTTACGAGGCTCGGTGCACTCCTTGGCCATGTGGCCCTCTCCACCGCAGTTGCGGCAAATACCGGCGTCACCACCGCCGCCTTGGGGGCAGTCGCGAGAGAAATGGCCCACTGAAGATGTTAGTGTCGGTGCATATCAAGCTGAATACAAAGGTTGTACTTACTCTCGTTGCACTTGCGGCATTCGACGCCCTCGGCAGAGCGAGGCTCGGTGCCTAGAGATAGTCAGTTAGCCCGGTCATAAACGCATGCTAGTTGGAGATATGGTCTTACAATCCGCAACCTTGTGACCCGACTGTCCACAGTTCTTGCAAGCAAACTTGTCGACGCGGGGCGTGGGGCCTTGGGTTTGTTAGCTGACATCCATCTTCAATCGAATTATCGGAAGAACTTACAGTCGCGCATGCGATGGCCCTCACCATCGCAGTTGAAGCACTTGATTACCTGCTTCTCCTTCTCGATCTTGTCCTGGGGGCAGGACTTGGCAATGTGACCAATCTCGTTGCAGTTGAGGCACTTCGGCTTGCCGCGATCGGTGACCTCGCCAGCATCGGCGAGACGCTCGAAGTTCTCCTCCAAATCCTTGGGCCACAGCTCGCGATCACGAGGACGCGGTGGGTTCCACTGGAAGCGGTATGTCACAGTGTACTTTTTCTCCATGAATCCCTGGAGATCCATGTTGGTCAAAGTGACGGCAATGGGACGCTCGATGGCGATCAGGTAGAGGCCGACGTCCTGATTGCGGAAGGCCTTCTCAAGATCGAGATACGTCGTCTCGGGGGACGACTTGACGTAGATTTGGACACCTTCCTTGATGTCATCAATGTCACGCTCCTTGATAGCCGCGAGAATAACAGCCCAGGCTTCCTCAGTGGTCATGTCGGGGAAGCTGCTCCGGTCGATCTTCCTCGGAGCCTTGCAGTCGCGAGCGTAATGGCCCTCCTCGCCGCAGTGACGACAAGGGCCCTCGGGAGGCCGCTCCACCCGGGGGTTGGGACAATCAGCCTTGTTGTGGCTTCGAAAGACGTTAGAAGTCACACTGAACTATGCGGATGCAACACTTACCCGATCTCGTTGCAGTTGAAGCAGGCGCGGTCACCGCCACCACCGTCACCGCCGCCTCCGAAGTCGCCGCGGGCGTCGCCAGCATCGCCGCCGAAGCCGTCGGCATTGCCAAAGGTTTCGCCTCCACCGCCACCAAACGAATCGGCGGCAGGGGCACCGCTGCCCCAGGAGTCGTCACCCGTCGCGGCAGGGGTATCGCCGCCGCCGCCCCAGGAATTGTTACCGGTATTCCAGGACATTTTCAATGTTGTTCAGTCAGACTAGGGTGGGGGGAGTTCTGCGAAACAGCAAGAGTCAGCGAGCTCCAAAAGGAATTGCGGCACGAGGAATGAGGGTATGGTTGGGCATATTTGAATGTATGAGCCCTCCGCTTGCGCAATTCGTGACCTCGAAAAGATATTTGCGAATGGCAAGCCGCATCATTACCTCAAAGAACTTGATGGTCGGGCTGATGTAGTGCGCTGTGAAAGTTTTGACGGAAGGGTACAGGGTAGGCAGGATTTAACAAGAAAGAGGTCCGATGGAAGTGTAGTCAAGATGAAGATTGCTCTCTGACAAAGGCAGAAGATGTGACGGAAGGACTGGCAGAGCCAGGATGGAGGAGGTAATGAATTGGTTTTCTTTGAGGCGGGCAGGTGCAGGAGCAGGATTGAATATTTGCTCTTGGGTGGTCGGGAAGCTGCGGGAGACAGTGCGACTTACCTTGTTTATTGGAGGTGCAGTGCAAACACCGAAGAAGCGTATCGCGAGCACAATCTGTGGCAAAGAGTCGTCAGATGCTGGCTCCCGGACTGTTGGCTAGTTTGCGAGGTGGGGGAGCGGGTTGGGAAAGGAAAGTAGGAGAGGTCTCACGGAAGAGAGCGGTTGGAAGAGAAAGGAAGAAGAAATCATGGGTACAATGGAGCCAACTCACCTAGAACTTGCGGTGATGCAAGATTTTAGTCCTTTTGGTGGGCTGTCGATACTTGCGAGGCCAAGTGTCGTGATGAGGGAAGAAGGAAGGAGGGGAGGGCGGTTCCCAGCGTGGGTGGGAATTTATCTTTGTGGAAGCGGCCCAAGCTCCAGTCTCGTATGCTCGCAACCAGGCTGCGGAAGACTGTGGAAGGTGCCCTATTTGTAGAGCTATCGGCGGTGAAGTGGCATGAGGAAGATGCCTAGGAATGACCGGCCACAGCCTAGGAAGGAGCCATCCGACGACAGACAGCTGGACCAGGTGACTTGGGAGCATCACAGATCTTCACTTTCACAATATGGAACGAAACAGTCCAAATCAAACGAAATTTCACTTAAGTCCAGCGGCTGTGTTCTTTGCTCAGCATTCCAAATATGTATTTGCATTTTGACTCAGGGGCTTTTGTTTACATCGCGACGCACAGTGTCAATGTGGATGTAACACCGTGCGGCGATGAGGCTATCCGCGAGCTGCACCTTAGGAGCTACCACGCCGCGAACCCAGTGGACTGTGGGGGCACCGTAGAGGGGTGAGACTTCAAATAATGCTTATCTCTGACACCTCGTCGGCTTGATGACCAAGAAACAAAATAACTTTCTAAGCTAGAGCATCAAATCCTAAGGTGGTTTAGAAACGGTAGTGTCGTTGCTGTTATCCCTCGTACTACAGCACTCCCAAAGAACGTCACCTCAAAGCCCTGCAAAGGCTTTCATAAAAAAGTTAAAGTATATCTTATCGGAAGCAAGCCAACACATCAACAGCTTCCGGGTTCTTCCAGTCACGGTGTGTTGTGTTTTCTTTAATGTTGCAGACCGTAGGGTATCCAAGAACAGTCCGTGGAGCCTTGGTGCATCGTCTAAAGGCCAGCGCCTCTTGCAATACCTAGCCAATGACGGCCTTGAATTTTATGATCAAGTCGACTGAGGTATATCATAATGTGCCATATGCTGACTATTGCAGCTTTTAGGTATGTCTAGCAATGAATTTGCGGAGTCGACACACAAGTTGGAGCGACAGCCAAGACCCCAGCGCCGAGTCTGAATGGCCAAAAGCTGTGGTCGACATCTTGGTCCTGATGGCACCATCGGCGTCTCTCGTCCTACGCCACCCAATTCGCGGCACTATACCATCCCGAGATCCTTAGGCGCGGGCGCTCGTGGCATCACGTTGCTGGGTCGGTTCAGAATGATTTGACATCGCAATGAGGCCTGCGAGATCTGCAGGTATTTCCATGACCCAACTTCTGGGGATGTCCGACGCTTGGCTGTCAAATCTGGTATTGGGAAATCGGTACTACATTGTCAGCTATCTTCAGTAACAGAAATCGTGTCTAGACTGTCAGACGTACATAGGGGAAGGTCGGGGATTACAAGACACCCCGCCTCGTACGCTACTTCGATCCTGCCTAAACGAGACATTGTTAAGCCATGGTGCAGAATTCATGCTTGAGACAGGACTAGAGGAGCGGAGTCCCATGTCTTGTGTTAGCCAACATATAAAGGCTCCAAGTTAATCACAATATAAGACTCGCTGCTTGCTTTGAGATTTCTCTCTGCTCTTGTCACATACCCCGGACACACCGCCAGTCTACCTCGATACCATGCCCAAGCCAGAGGTGCCGATGGAATACCGCTTCCTGGGCCGGTCGGGATTGCAGGTGTCGGCAATCTCACTGGGCGGGTGGCTCACGTATGGTGGGCATGTAGACAGAGAAGGTACCTTTGCTTGCATGAAAGCGGCCTACGACAGCGGCGTCAACTTCTTCGACTGTGCTGAAGTTTACGCTGATGGCGAGTTTGAGAGAGTTATGGGCGAGGCCATCAAGAAATACGGGTGGAAAAGGAACGATTTGGTCATTGCAACCAAGGTCGGTACGTCCGCAACGACGATTCTTGAGGCCTGGATTGGCTGACTTCTGCTCTCAGCTCTACTGGGGAACGGCGTTCGGCGACAACAAGATCAACAACGTCGGCCTGTCCCGCAAGCATATCATTGAGGGTGGCCAAGGCTCGCTCGAGCGGTTATAGCTGAGCTATGTTGACTTGATCTCGCGCATCGCCCGGACAGACAAACGCCCATGGAGGAGACAGTAAGTGCCTTCAACCACCTGATAAATACCGGCAAGGCGCTGTATTGGGGCACTTCGGAATGGAGTCCGGACGAGGTCGCGCAGGCATGGCGGTACGCCGACAAGCTGGGCTTGATTGGACCTCTGACGGGTATGGTTGCTCGCCAATTCAGGCCTCATTGATATGTGCTAATACCCCTTCGCAATGATGCAGAGCAAGCGCGGTGCAACATGCTAGAACGTCAAAAGGTCGAGAACGACTTCGCTCATTTGTATCGTGAGCATGGACTGGGCCTGGCGGCCTTCTCTCTCTTGCGACAGGGAATCCTGACCGGGAAGTATAAGGACGGCATTCCCCCAGACTCAAGGTTCGCGCAGACCAAGGTGGAGTTCGTCGCCGGTTACTGGAAGCGGACAAGAAAGGAACAGTGGGATGAGCAGATCAAGAAGGTGAACAGGCTTGAACCAATTGCTCAGAAGCTCGAGATCAAGCAAAGTGTCCTGGCGCTCGCATGGGTGCTGGCAAATCCAAACGTCAGCTCTGCCATCACAGGCGCAAGAAGCCCGCAGCAGGTCTATGAGAACATCGAGGCCGTCGCGGCGTACAAGAAGTTGACGCCCGAGATTCTGGCTGAGATTGAGGAAGTGCTCAACAATAAGCCGCCGGCAATTGTGCAGAGATTTTGAAGGAGAAAGCACAATGGGCACCGCGTTGGAAGTGCCGTGGTATACCTAAAGGAGATTCAAAACGGTTCGATGAGTACTTGGCTTCGGTTCATCCTTTTCCTCTAGTGGTGATGCACAATAGGCTAGAGTGATGGGGTTCTGGAACGATGCCCCTTTCCCAAGCCGACTTGAAATGGAGCATGCGGTAGCATCGCTCATTTGATTGGGCCTAAGCGGGATCTGCCCCACCAAAAGTGGACAAGGACCCCCTGGGCTTTCTTTGCCCACCGCCACCATGAGACGAGCTTGTCAATTGTTCCAGGTGGTCGCCCCCAAGTGCCGCCGATTGTCCTACGCAGCTCCAAGGTCTCTGTTGTTTACAGAACCTTCGACACATCACCATGGCCCCTTCAGCGACAGTGGCGGCGCGAACCACGTCCAAAAGTGAAAAGTCGAGCCTCAATGGGAAAGCCAACGGCAATGCCCCCGCAAACGGGAACGGCGCATCTGCGGCGGCCGACGCCGTTGAGCGGGATGCCATTGAGACGAAGTATCGCGACTTTTTCTGGACATACACAGAGGAGCCACACAGGACAAGACGGCTGGAAATTATCAAGGCGCACCCTGAGGTAAACCTCTCTTCTCTCCAACGATCCAAGGTGGTTCGATTGGCTGACATTCCTCGCTCCAGGTCACCAAGCTTTGCGGTCCAGAGCCCTTGACAAAGTACGTCGTCGCTGGCGTTGTCTCCCTCCAGATACTTCTCGCGCACCTCCTCCGAAACACCTCGTTCTGGTCATGGAAGTTCTGGGCTGTCGCCTACGTCTTTGGGGCCACCTCAAACCAGAACCTCTTTCTTGCGATCCATGAAATCTCGCACAATCTCGCCTTCAGGTCACCCATGGCCAACAGACTGATCGCCATATTCGCCAACCTGCCCATTGCGGTCCCGTACAGCGCCTCGTTTAGGGTATGTATTTCTATACTATGCTTGTTATACGTCGTAGACGAAGAAACTAATTCTTGCTTCAGCCATACCACCTAACGCACCATAAGTCGCTTGGCGTTGATGGGCTCGACACAGATCTGCCCACCGCCTTCGAGTCGGTTTTCCTCGACTCGATTCTCGGCAAGGCCTTTTTCTGTACCTTCCAGATCTTCTTCTATGCCTTGCGCCCTATGATGGTCTACCGCATCCCTATGACATGGATACACCTCCTCAACGTTGTCGTTCAGGTCTCCTTCGACTACGCCCTTGTTGCCCTGCTGCCCAGCTACTTTGGCATCAACTCACTGCTCTACCTCCTTCTTTCGTCCTTCCTGGCCGGCTCGCTCCACCCAACTGCAGGCCACTTTATTGCCGAGCATTACGTCTATGAGAAAATCATACCCACGGCCCGTGACCCAGCCAACCACATCCCCGTACCCGAGACCTTCAGCTATTACGGCCCGCTCAACCTGGTGACGTACAACGTCGGCCTCCACAACGAGCACCACGACTTTCCTGCCATTCCTTGGACTCGTCTTCCCGTACTACACGAAATGGCCAAGGAATTCTACGCCGACCTACCACAGCACCGCAGCTGGAGCTACGTAATCTGGCGTTTCATCATGGACGAGCAAATTGGCATGCGGTGCCGAGTCAAGCGGAAGCAGGGAGGGCGTGTTGTCGGAGGCGGCACAGCGGTAGCTAAGGTTGCTGAATGGAAGGAGGACGAGATTGAGGCTTGAGCTTCTGAGCTCAGAATAGATGTGTCACGAACTCCGGTACTTCGCCGGCGAGTGTATATTACCAACAAGGGCGGAAAACCCACCTGTATTATAGCGTTTTTGGATGGAACATGGTGTAAAAAGCGTCAGGTCTCGAGGCTTACAAAACTGGGCATAGATGGCGTTGATGACAGCAATGCGGCCGCCTTGCGCAATGATAACACCGGTTCGCCGACATGAAACCTTTGGGGCATCATGCGTATGAGTTACCGCTTACAACGTACTTCGTTTCCTGTTCCATCAGAAGTGAGCTACCGTCGTTGTTTAACCCAAGACGACCATGTGGCTGTGGCTGTGATGTACGTACTGGTATTACATGGTGAGATACCCGCTCATCTGATCTGATGTGAGAAACAGAACACAAAAAGCGGCGCGGGCCGACCCGCAAAGCCACACACAGCCGCGTCATTCCCGCTGTTGATATGCCACATCGGTTTTCCCCGAGCTGCCTCGCCTCTTTGAAGCTCTAGAGAGGGAAATGCAGTTTTGATCGATTTGTGTGTGTGTGTGTGCGTGTGCGACGGTGTGATTTACGAGCTAGGTATACGAGAATACTGTTGGCGTATATACATCTGGGCTAGAAGAGAAACTCGGTCCAGCATCACGCCTTGCTTGGCTGAATGCTCGTGTCGAGGGCAAAACCGTTGATAGACAGAGACTGAATTATCAAGCTCTTCGATATGCTAGTACCACCTCATATGTCCGCCTCACCCAAAAAAAATACGAAGTATACCAATTACTGGCCATTGGCTTTCCGAGAAACGTCATTATTAGGTCATATAGTATGCCATTCGCATGAAGAGGGACGGAACCGAGACACCAAAAAACCGGCAGGAAAATAATTGGGTATTTCATAATTTGTAATAGTGACATTGCGTCGCCATTCTTCGTGGTGTTTCCCCTCTATCAGACGAAGTTCTCACCTTCTTGCGCTACGAGCCGGCGATACCAAAAAAGAAGAAAAACCCAATCCAGTAATATCTCAGGATTTTGCGACCAGATGTTGATTCTAATCCGCCGGGGGAGACCAAACCCCAAAGAGGGGGAAAAAAAAACTGGTATAAGTCATAAAACGCGGAGGGTGCTTCCTTCTCTTCCTCGAGTTGCGAAGCAACAGCTCCAGCGAACATCATGTAGAAATCGCTTCTGTGTGTCTTGTTTTATTTTCGCCGACCAACGCCTTTCCATCCTTGGGACGCTCCAAATCGGAGGCAACCCGGAAACCATTTTGTCCCATAATGCCATGCAACGCTCACTGTACAATAACCAAGTTTTCCAGCGTGGTGATTCACGTCAAAAACAAAAGAAAAGGATTTTGCGATGGCAGCCAGCCATCGGGAAACATCCCGAGGCACTAAAAGGAAATAGAAACACGGCCCTCGGTGCTATTGGGCTGTATACCAGGTGGAATGTTCGGCGCGTTTGGCTTCACCGTCGTCTTGCCAATAATTGTGGCAGTCCGTACGCGCTGGCTCAAGGGGAGCGTATATTTGAGAACACCCTTGAGGACCAGCTGGAATTCGTCCTTCAAAATCATTTCCCAGCGCTCGGAGCCGCCATACGTGCCGTTGCCCGGATGGTTCAACCGCACCTCGCCAGTCGAATTCGAAATGCCGGAGTGGAAGAAGGATCCCTCGAAAGTAAGTGCGCTGTCAAACCCTGTGATCGTTCCGAGTCGCATAGTTGGCGAAGAATCATCCGGTGGTTGCGGCTGATCCTCAGGAGCATCATCTCGAATCGAGACGCCAGACTTTTGCTTCTTTGGCTTGCGGAAAGGTTCATCTTGCCCGGGATGTGTGCGCCACCATTCCGAGTCGGTGCTTGCATGCGGCGACTTGGCGAAAACTTCGATATCTGCGGCGTCCACGACGACAACAACCACGTTGGGATTATGCGCTTTTATGGTCAGATCAAGCATCAGCTCCTGCTGGCTTGCCACGACATTCAGCATTGAGACCAGTTCGATGTCTGTCAGTGGCTGTGACGTCGCAAACATGAACCCAATCGCGCCAGAAACGACAAGAAGGAGCATTACTGTCAACACCAAGCAACTTGCGAACCGGTTCAGGACTGAGGGGGGGGACCGGTAGGATTGCGACTCCAAGCCCCGTGACGAGTATTGGCTTCGTCGGGTTCTACCCGATCGTGAAGACCTCATCGTCCCAGATGGGATGAGCGGCGTTGTCTCGTCGTCTGCACCCGTAGTCTCGTCGAGATCGTAACCAGCAGTGAGGTGTGCACCTCGCTTGCCATTCGCCCCTGGGCCGCGACTGAATCTAGGGCTTGGCGGTCCCGAAGACTGCCTGGAAACGCTATTTCCGGCGGCGATTGATGCGCCAAATGGTGACTGTTCAGCAAAGAGCGAAGGGTGGCCATTTCCGCCGCCGTTGCGACCCCATCGCCCAAAGTGATGATGATGCCGCACAGTACCGCGAGTCGAGCCGGCGCCTACGTTGCTTCGTCCTGTGCCCTTTCCATCGTCTTCCCCAGGTACGCTTTCGTTGGCGTTGCTGTTGTATGAGTTCACGAACTTCATGCTCTTCTTGACAGCGATCGGGGGGCCGGCACTCTCTAGCACGGCATGGATAGAGCGCATGCCGTTCCGGTCGACCTGGCTGGCCATTGACGTCGCGCTGGGCGTCCGAGAGTGGAATCTTTGCGGTCGGTCACGGCCATCTGGCGGGTTTGAATCGTAAACAAAAGTCTCCTCCGAGTCTGACGAGTTAGCCTCCTCGACGGCGCTCGCGATTTTTGCTTCAAACACGTCTGCCTTGGATGATGCTGGGCGGTGTCTAGTCAGTAAACTGCTCATCGGATATAAGACAAAACTTTGCCTTCGAGCGATAGGCGAACAAGGCCGCACGCTTGCAGCGTCATCATATTGACCGTAGTACTTTGTGGGGGAGACAATACGCATCTCGTTCGCTGAAGCGACCGACCTGATGGTCTGATGATGGCGCCGACTAGGCAGAAAAAAGGTTGAGAGCTCACCAATGCCAGATGTCACAGCGGTTTGCTTTCGTGACGTCTTCCTTTTGTCCTTCTTTGGTCGAATCGTCTCGGTGCTGGGCTTTTGGCGCAAGGTACCAGTCGTACTCTGCGCGCCTCCTGGAGCGAGCGCTACTTGTGGAATCGAAGTCACCTCGGTCTCCACCGTCATACTCTGCAAATAAATTTCGCCAGCCTTTCCCTTCGGTTGGCCAGGCTTGACGGATGAACTCGACTGCCGTGTTGTGAGGGCCGGGGCGCTGGTAGGACCGGACCGTCGGCTGGCCTTGACACTACCACTCTCGCTCCCGCTCTCATTCAATCCCATATTTGCCTTCCCCACCAGGCTCCTGACGAAAGAGATATCGGCGGCATCCGATTGCGATGTTTCAGAAATGAAGCTGTCATCAAGCTTCTCCTCCATCGACTCCTCGGGCCCTCGAGGGGAGCCCACGGGACTAGCTTCCTGGACGGTCTCCAGGGTTGGCGCACTCCCACCAACACCGCGGGCGGGCGTCCTGACACCGGAGGGAAGGTACGCGTCGTCGGTATCAGTATCGGACTGCACGTCAGAGGGTTGTGGGGGAGTTGCGCGCTGTACGTTGATTGAAGGTGCGTCTTGCTCTCGACGCGGTGGAGCAAGATTCGGTTTGTGGAGGATTGGGGGTGGGGACCTTAGTCGTGGCGAGACAGGCCACCGGGGCGATTCCCTCAAATGCTCCTGGGTGGTGGGCGACTTTACCGGCGCGCCTAATGTTGGGTCGGACGTGACGGGAAGAAGAGTGGGAGTTGTTGTCGAGGAGAGCGTCCTGGTTGTCGAGGACGTTGTGGGGTTGCTTGCTGGTCTTCCGACTCGCGAAGGGCTGACGTCGTGAAGGCTATTTTTCCGCGATCTAGTTCCGGGGTTTGTTGACGAGGCCCGCGAGATATTCGTCCGCGAAAGAGGCCGGTTTGGGGACGGTTCACGCGAGGCAAGTGGTGAGGGTGCTGCTGAGGAGGATGTTGAGGTGCCAGAGGTCTGGGTGGTCAACTTGGATGGCCACGAATCCGTCTTCGGCGTTATTGTTGCGGTGCTTGTTGTGGATTCGCGGGATAACGTGGGGAATGGGGTCTGGGCCGCATTGCTGGGGGAGCGGGAGCGGCTGGCCTCTGCTGAGCCATTCGCGATGCCGACTGACTTGTCCATATTTTCATGCATCCACGGCTTCGGGCCCGACTGGAGGCAGACAGAGGAGGAATGGAGGCTCGTCTAAGCCGACGGCACATGCCAGAGCTTGTCTTAGCTGGGAAGAGGGCAGCGGTGCGGCGGGAGCAGATTCATGATGACCGGGCCGGCATGCAGGTTGTTGGTGGTGGAGGAGGACGATGCACCGCACTTTGTTTGTGCCGACTGTCGTGCGCCGCGTGTTACTCGTCGCCTCCCAAAGCAGTGACAGGGCACTTGACGGTCCCGGGGAGGGTGTTTGTGGCTGGGCTGGTTGACAGTCGCACAATCTCGGGGTTGTGCTAATTAGATGCGAGGATGCGCGAGACACTTTGTTGAGGGAAAGGGCTGCCCATGCGACAGCAATCGAGAGACGAATGGATGGCGGGTGGACGGACGTGTGAGCGGGTGATTGATGGATGATGTCGTTTGGTTGCCGGCCCAGAACGGGATGGGGCCAAGACCCCCGTGCAATGCGGACGGGACCCAGCGCTGTAGGCGAGGTGGTGTGCTGGCCCCTCGCTTGTGTCGGCAGCCTTGAGGGCTTCAGAAACAGGGCACCTCATGTCACACCAGTCTTCCAGGTTGCGCCGTGAGGCCGGACTATTTACTCCAGCTTGCAGCTCGAGTGAGCATAGCAAGTATCGCATCCCGCCTGGCAGGATTCTACAAGGTAACAGCCGTGAGCCGTGCAATTATTTTCATCATCATAATGCTGTGTGTACTACCACGATGCGCGTCACCTTTCCATTTCCCGAGTCTGAATCCAATTGTTCGCCATCTCCTTCAGGTAAGGTCCTGCCAGAACACGACCGGCTCCGGGCGGTGGAATCTGAGAGACATTGAAGAAAAAAGAAACCCGCCGTGCTCGCTTCAGTGCTGAGTGTGATGGATCGAAAATGGAATCCGAGACCCGATTTCCCTTGTCTCGCCGCCCCTGAGTGGGCTTGGATGGGTACCTCGTAAGTGGAGTCGCAACCAGAAAATACGAAAACCAACGCCCTCACCGCATCACTTCTGGCCAGCGCGCTGTATCCACAAGTATCTCTCTAAGTCGCTAGTACCTTGCCGCTTCCTAAATCTGAAATCCTCCCCACAAAATCCGACAGCGCGGCGACCCCAAGCTTCTGGCTGTCGTTCCCTGCATGTCGATGGTTCCTTTCTTCCCGCTCAGTAGGCCTACGGTAACTGTTCTTGGAACTCGCCCAAGTCTCATACTGTCATATAGCACACTTGGAAGCCGTGTTTTCAGTTTCCAGCATCACCCAAGGCCGACGGGACCCCCCGCCATCTTCAATTTCCGGGTTGCGAGGAAGCCGACTTCGTGGTCGCTTGTATGAGCCGGCAGCAAAATGCGGGGTCCACCCTATGGATGATGACGGTGGCTTCTGGTGGCTTGCAATCCATCGTCTCGGCGGAGCTCGATCTGATCTTGGTCTTTGCGGCGCCTCAGGGCCCTCGGATGACGCGTCTGGTTGAAAGGCTGATAGGTCGTTTATCACAATAATACCTGCCTTGCCAATAACAGTGTGAAGAAACAGGCGGGCGCTAGGCTGTGTGAAACGGAGGCCAGTTTGCAAGCTGCTAGTCCGTTAGCTGAGAGCAACAACAACCACTATGACGTGTTCAATGAGCCACCCGAAAACTCAACTCCGCAGGGGCCGATGGGAGGAGGCGAACAACTGTTCGTTATCGTACAAGCGCACTTACTCTACGAACGCTTGAGCCAAAAGAAAGGGTAACTCTCCTCCGTGCGAAAATGCAACATGAGAATACTCCTGGGAATATCAAGGCCTGGCTTGTTTCATTCTAGGCCTCGACTGCCTCGTGGGAGGCCCTGGTTCCGTTAGGACAGGCGGATGAGAATGCAAGGAGGCCTTTCTCGACTGTATGGGGGAGCCTTTTCGGAATAGGAGATGGTCTCTGATACCAAAACCCATGGCCGTGCTGACAGCCAGAAGGCATCTTCCGCACTAGCTCAAATAGCACTTTTTTTGGCCGCCATCTTCGTACAAAATCCCCAGGGCACATCTCCAGGAACGAATTTCGGACGGGGTTGATCGGCCGAAACTTACTCTACACGATTCCTTGTTCGCGTCTTCCCGATCGATCAAACAGCACTAGTTGGCTTTACACATGGTTGTCCCGCCGCTGAATGCTGCCTCAATTGTTAAAGATCATTGCCGCAACAGATCACCTGACGGCTCTCAGGGAGCCAAACCAAATGATGGAGCGTCACCGTTCAAGCAACTGCCTATCAGTCCTGAAATATCCCGCGCCAAAAAAAAGTGCGCAAGAAAGGCTATCAGCCGAGCTACGGTCAGCCTCTCACAGTCGAACAAGTGGACGTGGCACTCTGCACGCGCCACACTGCCTGTGGTATCATCGTCAGCGGGGCACTCTGACGCTCGCTCTTCCTCGCCCTTTGGGATCAACTTGACGGATTGCGAGTGGCCTGTTGAGAGCACAAGTCTGAGCGAATATTCCGCCCGCGCAGGGCCGGTAAGGAAGGACGCACGGTAATAGCTGCATCCTGCTCGGCGCTGAGTGGGCGTCCCCAAAGAGTCGAGGATTGGAGTTTTCATGTACACTCTGAGGCTCGGGATACCCAACGACAGCCTTGCCAAAAGGAAAAAGAAACGAACGGGTCGGCCGCCGCGGAGGTCGAAATGACCCAGCCGAAAGCAGGCCCCAGGGAAACCATTCCAGCCTTGTCCCCCGTAAATTGGATGGGGCCTTGCAGACCGCTTGTCGCCAGGGCAAGGCCGCGGTTTTGTTGAGAAAAAGTTTTCTGCCTGTCACGGGCTCCGAGGCTAACGCCAACAGCTCACCGTCCTTCTGGATTGCAAATTCGCGAAATTGGCAAGGAGAGCCGAAGCAGCTAAAAGGAGTTCCCATCAACCCCCTGCCAACCCAACGACGGCATGACACGTGGTACTGGTCAGAAATGAGCTCCACGCCTGGTTTCCGCCCTGCAGATCCCGGAACCTGCCGAGGGGTTGAGTTCCATCAGCAATAACCACGACGCCGTCACTCCAAACTTAAGAGTGATATCAAGCATCAGAGCCACCGCACAGGAAAGGGGGGGGCACGCATGCTCGACTTGTCACCCGATGGCGGGAGTCACTTCCACTTGGATCATCTGCGCAGGAACCCGTCGATCCCACTGGCCCAACGGCGCGGGTTGACCTGGGGGTTGGAAGCGCCCGCCCGCTCTGTCGCGCCCCCACCGTTCAATGCACCCCACGTCTTCTGGAATTCGTGGGCGGTCTTGATGGGTCAAAAGGGAACCCCAGAAAGTCCTCGTGGGTCGTGTCTCGAACCCTGAAACGAGGAGAGGTTTGCTTTTTTTTTTTGGCTCTTTCTCGCGGGAACTATCTACTCTGCAGAGCTTTTGGCGTGCATAGGGTACTCTTTTGGAAGACTGCAGCATGGTGTGATTTTCTTTGGACGAGAAAGCTGCAGTGCGCAAACGGGGTGCGCTATCACAGCACGTATGCGTTGGATTGTGGGGTATTATTGACAGGTTGGTGATGCTCGGACAATTTGTTGCCAGCGGGAAAACGGGAAGCCGACAGCGGCAATGACACGATGGTGAGCTGGCTTCTTGGCCCTTTGATTGCTTCCGTTCGTTATCAACAGCGTCGGTCTTGGACTGATCAGTCTCTTCATTGTAGCACACCCTCTCGTGGAGCTCTTGTGGCAGCCGGGCCGAAGAGACTGTTGGCTGTGGCCGGCAACTTAGAGCAACGCGTGCCTCGGCGTCGACATTGGCTTTGGAAACACAATCGTTGGGTATCAAACTCCGAGCTGGAGAGACAAACAGCTTGGCGTCGAAACCGGCCTGGTTGTGTAAGGTATTGACCAGAAGTCTGTCATCCTTTTTTGCGCCCCTTCGGTGGCTACTGTGACATGGAAATGGCTGTTGCGCCCTTCATGTCTTTAGAGTTGTCAAATTCTGCCTCCGCCACGCCTTTGGCGGCCGAAGTCCGGAGTTCGGCTGTTAGTCAGTGACTCAACGATGACTTCGGTTCCAACCGCGGTGAACACAACTCCGGATTTCCATTCCTGAAGCTGGTGGTGATAGTATACTGACAATTTCTCTCAACCGCGTCACAATGGGTTCAGTATTAACGGATTCCGTGTATTCAGCATCGCAGGTCGTAAAATACCTCGAGCATCTCGGCTTGCCCCCGTCCTTCCATCCCTCAGCCAACCCAAGTCTCGACCTCTCCTATCTCACATCCCTATTCGTCCGCCAGATCACCACCATCCCCTACGAGAACCTCCTGATCCACTACTCCCCCCAACATGCCGTCAGTCTAGACCCGCAGGCCATCCTCACCAAGATCATCACCAACCGCCGCGGCCGGGGCGGCTACTGCATGGAGAATGCCCTCCTACTCAAGCACATGCTCCACGCCATAGGCTTCACCGACGCCTACACGGTGGGCGTGCGCATCCGCACCCGCATTGATGGCGTCCCACAGGGCGACTACACCGGCTTCGTCCACCTGGTCATCATCCTGACCCTCCCCTCAGATCCCCCTCCCCCCAGCGCTACGCCCTCGACGTCGCCTTCGGCGGCGACGGCCCTACCTTCCCCATGCCCCTGATCGAGGGCCTCGTCCACCACAACTCCATCGGCTCACAGGACGTTCGCTTCATCCGCGATTACCTCCCTAGCCAGCGCTTCCGCGGCGAGGGTGCCGCGCGAATGTGGGTGTATCAGTACCGCAACGGGGCGGATAAGGAGTGGAATTCCTTTTATGCGTTCAGCGCCGAGTTTGAGTTCATGGAGCCGGACTTCAAGGTCATGTCGCACTTTACGTCGACATCGCTGGAGAATCCCCAGTCGTCGACGGTGTTGTCGATCTTGTTTCTGAGGGGGGGTGGGGACGGGGAGGGAAAGGGAACGGGAAAGGGGGAGAGGGTGGTGGGGAAGGTGATGATGGTCAAGGGGGTTGTGAAGCGGAATGTGAGTGGGAAGACGGTGGTGGTGAGGACGTGTGTGACGGAGCGGGAGAGGGTAGATGCGCTGAGGGAGTATTTTGGGATTGAGTTGACGGAGGAGGAGAGGGTAAGCATTAGGGGGAGGGTTTCGGAGCTGCGAGGTTGAAGGAAGACGTTGCGTTTCGTAGATGGGATAGATTTTTAGAAGGTACTGCATACGAATTAGAATGAGCTGCTCTTTGACCCGGCACCAAGCGAGAATGAGGGTTTAGAGTCTTATTTTTCCGCGAGAAGCGGTCATAAGACGGGTGGACTTGATCTGTTTCGGGCATCCCGTGTCGCAGAAGTTATACCCATAGATGAAGATGGCACTGGTTCGTATTCCACCTCGCACCATAGTCCATCGTATAGCCAAGCTGGGAAAATGTCCGTAACAATCCCGTCTATATAGCAATAGACAACGGCAAGCCGAAATCCCCCATTTTATAGCAAAGGGTAGCCCATATATCAGGAGAGGTATCAAGGCCAACGCCCTGCAAGACCAGCGAGACAGCTGAACGCGAACAGGAAACACTCTATAAAGAAAAACTTCGACCGGGACATCTAGAAAAGGGGCAGCGGATGGGAATTTGAAAACAGCACCGATGCCCCCCCAAGTAATGCAATCATATCATATCATCACCAAGCAGCACATACAGAAAAAACACCCACAGGATACAGGACTGTACAGATACAAGTAGGAGACACACAACATTCTCGACGACGAAGCGAAATCCAAAAAGCAAGTTGCTGCCCCCAAAACCCCCTCGCCATGGGATAGATGAATACATAAAGTAGGGATTAGAACGAGTAGCAATCAAATTTTCAGGCAGATCCCGAGTCCCAGTTACCTGTACCTAGCAATCACATTCGACAGCCGCCCACCGTGTATCTCATGCCCTTCCCCCAACCCGTTCGTCCCAGCAACGTTATTAAACACCGGCTTTGGATGTTGACTGCCATAGGTACCCTCTTTTCCAACCCAATATACCTATATTCGCCGAGTTGGCTCTCTTACTCCCTGATAGCCTCGCCCGGCGACCCATCTTCCTTCTTCGCAAACGCGGAGCTCGCCCACCCGATCCAGCTCTGGCGCTTGTTCGCATTCATATTGGCTGTCTCCGCCGCGTTCTCCTGTACTAGCCTCAGAGGCCTGGGCTTATTTCCGGCAAACGTGGCGCCGCCTTCGCGGTGGCGCGGTGGGCTCTGGCTGGGCGGGGTGGTGATGTCGCCGGCGCCAGCGATCGAGTCGCCACTTGTGCTGCTCGTCTCGCTCTTCATGCCGGGGAAGTTACCGCTGGTGCCGTTGGGGCCGTGGTTAGAGTTGCCGTTGGAGCCACCACTGCTGGCGCGGTTGCCAGCGCCCTGGGGGAGGAAGAAAGTCTGGCTGGACCGCAGCGTCGGCGATAGCGGGCCATCGGCTGTGCCCCTATACATCGCATTGACGATGCTGGCCGCGTGTACACCTGTATACTGCTCGCTCATGGGCCTACCACGGCGCGTGCTGGCTGACCGGGTCAGTCCGATGGGGATGCTAGGTGCTGTCTCCGGATTGGTCACAGCCGAGGATGCCGAGTTCAGCGCATTTCCTCCAGCGGAGGGCATGAAGGACATGGGTCGGGGTTTAGGCTTTGGGCCAGCAGCACCGGTGGCGATGGACTTGGCCCGCTGGAGGAGAGAGGCACCGGTTGCCTGCTTTCCGGGAGGAGGTGGCAGATCCTTGTTAGTGTTCGGCCCACCTTTAGGGTCGGTGCTCTGGTCTAGGATGTGCTCAAAGTCCTGATGCTGAAGTAGCCGCTCGATGATCTTGTTGATGTACAGAGTCAAGGCTTTGTTTTGGTCCTTAACCCCCTTCAGCTCAGCTTCAAGGCGTCGCTGGGCGTCGTTGTCACTCTCTTGCGGATGATCGTCCCCGGCAGCCTCGGAAAGTTCGTCGGCCAGGCTCGTCCCACTTGTCCTGCCTTCTAGGGCCGCCAAGGCGTCCTGGTTGGCGGAAGTGCTGCCCATGTAACCGAAGTCGCTGGTGCCAAAGTCTCCTTTCAGGGTGCGCTCCTGCAGGAGCAGTTGGTAGCTCTCGTTGTCCTCCATAAGGCGAGCGTTAGCCATTCGCGCCTCCATCAATGACCGCTCAACTTCGTGGAGTCGGCCTCCGCCCTGGTTCTCTGTCTCAACGAGCTTGATCTGCGCCTCGGCCAGTTCTAACCTCAGTGACTCGATCATCTTGTCCTTCTGGAGTAGCAACTTGGAATTATTGCGAGAATCACTGCGGTTGATTGAATTTGGCGGCGCAAAGCTCCCACTATCAATACTGGGTGAGCTGGTCGTGGCTGGGGGAAGTTAGTGAGATGCCCAGAAAGTTCAAAAGAGCCCGGTGGGCGGTGGGAAAACTCACATTGCCTTGTCGGCCTGTCCTCGTCCAGGTTCCTCTGCGCGAGACTGTCCTTAAGCCTTTGGATAACGGCTTGCATCTCTTCCTCACGGTTGGCCATTTCGTCCTTCTCCTTCATCATGGCACTGCGCTCGGCCTCGTAGATGCTCTCCATCTCACGCATCTGTCGAGCACCTTCCCTCTTCTCGTTGGTGAGGAACTCGATCTGCTCCTCACTCTCATGCACCTTCTCTTCCAGCTTTGCCTGCTCCTTGAGGGTATCATCCAGCTTGTCCTGCAGCACCTCGGCCTGTCGCTTGTAGGTTTCCGAGTCATTTTCGGCTTTGGCGAGCCTCTCCTTCAGATCGTCAAGCAATGCTACCGTCTCTGCACGAAGTGACTCTTCTCGCTCGACATCCGCTGGATTGGCTGCACCGGCACTGCTGGCCCCGTTATTGAGAAGCGACTCCCGCCTTTGCGATGCTGCTGCTCGGGCGGACACCGGCGTACCCGCCCGCACGGAACGGGTGCGTGCGACACCGGCGCCTCCAGCAGCGCTCGATGAGGGCGTAGATGCTCTCGGTGTCTGGCGCGTCGGGGTTCCGGTCGGCGTCTCGCGGCCTGTTGCCGGGGGCTTCTTCACGACAGCGGCCATGGTTGTTGCTGCGGACTCGGTGAGGTTTTGTGACTCCGACACAGTCAGAACAGACAGCAGGTGGCGTTGGCGCCTTTGAGTTAATCGCTTGTTCGCGTCGCGTCTCTGGAGATCGTGAGAGTTCAGGGCACAGCGATCAATCCGTGTTCTGGAACGGCTGTGGAAAAAAAACAATAGTATGTTTCCCGGCCCAACTTTAGTCGGCGTTGGCAGTGTTATTTTAGAAACCAGAAACCAGTGGCGTTCGGGGGTGGTGTCTCTGGGTGGTCTCCAGCAACTGGAAACGCGACTGCAAATGGGATTGGTCCGTCAGCCAGAGCGATGCAAGCCCCTGCGCTCTCAGCCCAGCAAAGCCACAGGGATGCGCTGGGTCGACGTGGGTAACCGCAGGGATGTGCCGCCGAGTCGTTGATCCGATTTCGAGGCAACGTCTCCTCTGCAATACCTACAACTGAGTTGAAGCCTTTGTTCGCCTGATGGAGAGACGTTGGGGAGGGAAACGAAACAATGCTAGGTGCCAAAGCAGGAGCTCGCATTCAGAGCGGGTTCGAAGCAACAGCCCGAGGCGGCGGATGGATGTTTGGTAGCTTTAGTTTGGCGGACTCGTTCAAGGGGATACCAGGGTCGGAGCTGGTTGCTTGAGTTTCAACGCGGGCCGCAAGTACCTCTCTGACAAGGCAAGCCAAGACCCTGAATCGAGTGCAAAGGTTGGACTTTCTCTTCCTCAGTACCCGCTGCTGGCTACTTGATATGTTCACAGCAGACCCGGGAAGCAATCAAGTGTTGAACCGTGTTTATTATGCGTCGCGTCGCGAGTCTTAACTGTGGCGAGGTATTTGCTTGTGTCTCGGGAATTTGCTGAAACATAGAAGCCTGCTCATTGCGCTATTGGACTGCCAATTCATGTAAATGATTGCTCGGGGAGATTTGGTTGACTGCCTCGCTCCGTGACTGTGGAGAAACACGCTCCAAAGGGCAGGTTACGGCACCTCTTTTTGATTACGGTGGTCTAACAATTTGCTTGTCAATGCGACAAGCAAATCCCCACGGATCGACGGCTGCCATTCCCCAACAGTGAGCCTCCGTTATCACCCCGCATACCATCTAGAACGACTATGGAGTACGGACGTAGCATGTTCTATAGTATTTGACTGATAAGCCCGGGTTGAACGTCCAAGTCGAACCAACAGCTGGGACTGCTAAAAAGAAGCACTAGTTGGCTTGATTGCGGTGCGTTCGCCAAGTTTCCCAATACCGGCCCGACACACAGGACTACCCAGATGGGCATGCTCATAGCACTTCACGCTCTATTCCGACCGGTTGGTAGGTGATTCACTCAAGATGGGTGGCGGACGTCCATGAATTCTTAGTCTATCTGTTGCTGAAGAGTTCATGGGTGGAAAGGTCGCCCAGGCGACCAAAGCCAGTCTTGTCACAAATCGTGACTAGCCTACATGCTGTCCTCCGTCCGGAGGACAAGCAAGTCCTTTCGGACCTGGGATATCATCCAAGGCACCATGCCTATTTTCCACTGTGCCAAAGCCGAACGCCATTCCCATGCCATATACGGCTGTTTCGATTCGCTTAGGCCTGCTGGTCGCTAAGGATGTCGGAGTCACCGGCATCAATGATGGCCATGGTGGAGCACCTGAACAGCTTACCGCAGGCGGTGCCGAGCTCCAGCTGTAAAGAAGTAAGCATATGAGCGGGTACCCTCCAAAGTCGGTAGACTTCTTCTCTGGGCTCGAGGCGGGGTTGAGAGATCTCGTTCGGGCAGATACGAGACCCCTCAACCAACAGCACTCAAGAACAACAGAGATCGACGACCTCTGCTGTTTGAAGTTGAAAAATTCGAGGAGAGACTTACGTTGGTGCCGTTGTAGTGATGGACCGAGGTCTTGGACATCATGGAGTAGTACTCGAGCTCCGACTTGCGCAGAGGAGGGGTGTTGGCAGCGATGAGGATCAGCTTCGCCTTTCCGGTGCGAAGGGACTTCAGGGTGCTGCGGTAGCCGAGGACGACCTTGCCGGACTTGATAACAAGGGCAAGCTACACAGATTCTTTCGTCAGTTCCGGGTCCTTGCAACGCAGCAAACGCAGTGATCGATCGTATAAGTGTGGCTCGTACCTTGGCGCCGATGGACTGCGCATCATTCTTGTTCTTCTTGGGGGCCATTGCGACGGTATTGGTGAATGGCTTTGAGGAATAGACAAATGGTCCTGGCCGCGAGTGTCCTGTCGTTAGTTGTCGTGATGTCGCTGAGAGAGGGAGGGAGCAGCGTTCGAATTCCAATGCCTCAAGATTTCCACGAAAAGTTGGGGTCAATTCTCATTGGCTGGGGATTTGGGTGGGTGGAAGCTCCAAAGCCCTAAGCGCCCCACTTTTCCTAGTCGAAACTCCCAGCAGGTGGATTATGAAGCCGGATTGGTAATCTCTCCAGCAGAGGCGAAATCAACTTGGTCAAAAAAGCAGAGGCTCCCCTCGTCCCTCTCACCAAACAACCACCTCACCACCCCGTACGTGACATCACTGTCGACAATCAGTCAAGATGGCACGTCGTCCCGCGAGATGCTACCGCTACTGCAAGAACAAGGTGAGAATGCCCGACTAGCGAGAGCCTCATTTTCCCCCCACTTGCGCACTTTCTTGACCGGAACTGCTGGAAACGGGTCATTCGGAAGCCTTCGTGCACGACGGCAGGGTTCGGGATGCCGCTGGGATATCTCTCGCCAGCTTGCTCGGGTCAGACTTTGCTGACTCGTCACTTCCCTAGCCGTACCCTAAGTCGCGCTTCAACCGTGGTGTGCCCGACCCCAAGATCCGCATCTTCGATCTCGGCCGCAAGCGCGCTACCGTCGATGACTTCCCTCTCTGCATCCACATGGTGTCGAACGAGTACGAGCAGTTGAGCTCCGAGGCCCTCGAGGCCGCCCGTATTTGCGCCAACAAGTACATGACCAAGACTGCCGGCAAGGAGGCTTTCCATCTCCGCGTCCGCGCCCACCCGTACCACGTCGTCCGCATCAACAAGATGTTGTCGTGCGCCGGTGCCGATAGATTGCAGACTGGTATGCGTGGTGCCTGGGGTAAGCCCAACGGCACTGTCGCTCGTGTCAACATCGGTCAGATCATCATGAGCCTCCGCACTCGTGACTCCAGTAAGCCCACCTTGCATTCCCCTTAGCATCATCGTTATTGACCTGCATTTCAGACCGCGCCAACGCTCTCGAGGCTCTCCGTCGCTCCCAGTACAAGTTCCCCGGTCGCCAAAAGATCATCATCTCCAAGAACTGGGGTTTCACCCCTCTCCGCCGCGAGGAGTACCTGGAGAAGAAGGCCGCTGGCCGCGTTAAGGTTGATGGTGCTTACGTTCAGTTCCTCAGCAACCGTGGCAGCCTGGCTCTGAACATGAAGCGTTTTCCCGATGCTTTCACCACCGAGGCTTAAGGGCAACGAGAGGAAGGGATGGTATCTGGCTTCTGGGTGGCGCAAACGGTCATTTTAGGGCTGAGACGAGAGCATGTTTCCAGATCACGGCCTCGTTGTGGCACAGTCAATAAACCATTCATCGATGAGTGTGAGAATATGAGTGCCTGCTTTTTTTGAAGTGCCCATTATTTGTCCCTCGTGAAGTGATTTTGTCTGGTACTCCGTTGCTGTGCTTACGAATGCCACCCTGCCAGAGTCGGCTGCTACCATACTTGGTTGTAGCACGAAGACATGCTTCATGTTCACAGGACGGGATGTAGCTTTGTCATTGGCCGCGTCATTGCTGCCGTTGAGCATGTCTCAACAAACACCTAGTACCTAAGTTGGAGATGGCCGAGGAAGTTGATGATCTAAACTGAAGGATATTGCCATTAGATGCTCTCGCCCAAGTACCCAAGGCACCAACTTATGTCACCCTGATATAAACGGGGGTGCCTTGCTGACAGGAAGGGAAACCAAATATGTGTCACTGTCCGTCTGATCCTGTTGGCATATATCCGCTCTTACTGGTGTATGTGATGTTCTAGAAGGAAGATTGTCCGGTTTGTTAGACAGCTAGCCTGGCTACCAAGACGATAGAATCTAGCTCACAAGTCTGTAGCGTAGACCTCTTTCTGCTCACGCCGTTTCTTTTAGACGAAGCAAGACTAGACCGCCGGCTGGTCTGCTCTTTTAACCAGTAGCGTGGGGCTCGATATCGGTTCCCGTTGACGTTGTATACTCGCCGTTTTAGTGTTGCGAAGTTAGCGTCGAACCCAGTCATCAGTTCAATTGCTGTCCTCGGAATCAGCACTGTGGGATCCCAAAGCAATGAATAGATCACCCTTGGTCGCATCACGCCTTCATCTGAGCCGAAATTTAAGACGTAAACATCGAGCTCAATACTGCTTTGCATCTCGTCCGGCATCGTTCTGATTGCTTGGCTGCATGCTGGACACTGCTGGATTGTCTGAAGTGCATTTTTGGTTGGCGTCTTAAGTGCGATGAGATGGTGGGGCGGGCAGGTGGGATGGAGCGGAGGGGCCCTCCGTCTGTGTTCCCCAAGCCTATCAGCCATCCGGATCTCGTGTGCTATCGAGCCGCCTTCAGAGACTAGGTGACAGCATCCCGTGCTTTGTCGCTCTGAGCCAACAGCCACTCCGTATCTACTCTGGCCCCCAATCTGCACGACCGCCTAACACCCTATCCTTCTTATCCCCTTCTGCTTACGTTCCCATAGTACGCACATGCATGCCTTTGGAAGTCCCGTCTTTATCGAGACATTCGTCGTCCACAGCGCCGAAGACAGTCAGCGCCCACTCCTGGGGCTGAATGGCATCATAGGCTGTCCTTGTATGATGCTGGACGCTTCAGGTATCCAACCCACGCCTGACCGCCAGACATCCCCGTCACCAACCCCCGCAATCCAAACGACTTAACCGCATTTGTCAATCACCCTTCAGCACAACCACTTAGGCGACCGCGATTGCGCTTCCGACATCCGGACCCGAGCAATCATCACCCGTGGCGCCCTGCGCAGCCAGCCAGTGACCAGCTGGCCATCCTACCCAGACCCTTGACAACAACATCAGCTGCTTTGCCCAGCCGTCCGTCGTCTGCTCTCAATTTCTCTTCTGCTTTCCTCCCGACAAGGCCAACGGGCGGTTCGCAACTCACCATGGCCTTTCACCAGCCTACTCGACACTTTCAACAGCGAGCATCCCGCGTCGAGTCAGAAGATGGCGACTCGGCGATCCTTGCGCACCAGCCTCGCTCGGAACACAACGAGTCGCAGACATGGGTTTTGTTCACGCCTGGTACCGATGCCGGAACGACGGCTTCGTATCTGAGCTCGGCTCAAGACGACCAGTTGACGCCGGGGAGGTCCAGGATTAGCGATTTGGGCAGCCTTGACACAGTCGCCCGCTCCGATTTCAACTCGCAGGCCGATAATTCTGCCGTCCCGTCAGAGGCTCTCGAACCAGAGGACGACGCCGAGCTTGATAGTCTCGATAGCCACCTCTCCGAGTTCCGTAGTGCTCCGAATCACTACGCCCAACAACAGGGAGCCGCACATACCGCCCCTGTATTTCCAGGCCACGATGGTCTGGGCTCCTTCAGGCTTGATGCTCCCGGGACGACCAACGAGGCTCAAGACCGCCTGTACGCGTTTGAGAGATTCAACCCCAACCGTGTGAAGCGTAGGAAGGAGAGCTTTGATTTAGCACGACTGGAGCTTGAAAACGAGGAAGCGCAGGAAGTGGAGCGAAATCGCAGGATAGAGGCTTGGCGACTGGAGCAAAGCCAACTTCTGCTTGAAGATATTCGCAAAGAGACCAAGAGACGGCGTCAGTCTGGGGTGTCGCAACAGAAGATTGCCTCTGCCGGACATACGGCAACCGGCATCGCTGAGAGAAGTACCGTGGATGAGGCTACCAATGAAGCTCATCTCGCCGGAACGGACTGGCATGAGCAAGATGGTACAGATTCTTTGGACGCGAGCAGAGGGCTGTGGAGTCGTATCACCCGAAGACTCCTCTGCGACGTGATGGGTATCGATGACAGGCTCCTCGCAATCCTCTTTGGAGACGCTCTCCCTGACGATGATCGTGCATCCGCGACACCTAAGGCATCACAGATGGACTCATCTAACCCCGCATTTTCTCACACGGAGTCAGAGTCACTCAATGACTCGACTTGGCAGCTGCATATGCTGGAGCGGATAGCGAAAGAGCTTGGTCAGCTTGTTCACCGGATGTCGGCCCACCCAGGGGCCTTCTCGACCTATGCCCGGGTGCAGCAGATGCCGCTCCCGTACGCCGGCCTGCCAGTTATACCGGAGGCAACCCCTGACTCCAATGAGGCAAAACAAAATATTGATGGCAGCGTTCCGTCCATGCCTCAGTTCCAGCCCACGTTGTCCCAGCCGGTTGACATTCGCGGTGCACGACATCGGGTCCCCACGCCCGAGGCCGATAGTACCCAGGCGTTCACAAAGCAGGAGTGGGAACAAGACCTTGATATCCGGCTAGTTTTCCGTTACCTTCGCTCCCGTTTCACGCCGTCCCGCCCATCTTCGCCTCCGTTCACATCGGGCACCTCTCACCTCGCAACATCAAGCACACAAGAGCTTGCCGCGAAGGCCGCAAGAATACGACAGCATCATCCATTAGTGACACACTCTCACTCTCACGCACATCACCGGCCCCGCACAACTGAGCGGCGCACTTTCAAGGTAACCACGCCGTCTAGCCCGGTAGCGATGCGTCACCCAGGTGGTAGCTGTGCCTCCCAAAGCACCCGCCGATCCGGCAGGCGAAGCAGTGTTTCATCCCGCCATTCATCGAGACATTATTGGGATATCGGCGGATCGGTCGGAACTGGTAGTATCATTGCAAGCACCGGTCCGATGGGGAGTTGGGGTGAGGTTTGAAGTATATACGAACATTTATGCAGGCGTATATTCCACGGGGTGTCTATATGTTGCTTATTTACCGCGGAAAATCCAAGCAGGTGGAGCAGGGAGTCATGGACGGTTGGGGGGCATAATTAGCATCGCATTTGCAGTAGGAAGATATTCTCCTGCTTATTTGGATATTTCTCTTCTTGGAAAACAACCCAACTTTGATTATCTGTCGGTTTGGAACACACAGGATGTCCAGTCCCTTTTGTCCATGCATTGCAAGCCCCAGATCAGGTCTCGCCTCGCAATTCTGGATGGTCAGAAGCATAGTGTGTGGTGAGCCTTGATGAAAAATTGCGCAGCGATTCTGTGAGCCTTGTTGTGTATCTTCAGTCCCAGAATCATGATCCAAAGATCTAGCCGCCCTCGACCGCCCCGGATAGTGTTATAGCGAAAGTTGGGGCTTGGCCAGTTTCATTCGTCGCGCTTCACTGCATGCTGTGAGAAGACAGGTACGTATTCTGTATACCCTGCTCTAGCTGCAGGGGTGAATGAGAGGAGATAACAGGTGACGCGGTGATGCCGTGGTAACCTTACTCTAATTCCCAGAGATGGCCCTTTCTAGACAGAACATCTTTCCAGACCTGGCTGTGCCGGTTTTGGTGGGGTAGCAGTGAAGCCTCTCACGGAGGAACAAGCCGCGACGCGATCTGGAGAGCAGGGATCTTAAGTGTCTCTCAGCCAATAGAAATCTCCCAGCAGTGGCACGACACCGCCAATTCAGTGGCAGACCGCGCTGACCACGCGTTGAGCGTGGTATTCTTGAGGCAGCATCCAATGGCTTGGGCTTCTCAGCCAGCCAGGGCACAACAATTGTCGCGAGAACCGGATGCGCTGCTGCATGCTGGCCTGAGGAACTAGTTGCCTTCTGCACGACCCTTGTCCCCTGACGAAGCTGTCGAGTCATCTTTGCTCCCTTTGCATGACCCCGGTGCACACTCGGTGGTTTCGTTTCCGCTGCCGTCCTGTCTCTTCTCCACACTAGGTATGCAACCACTTGGCCCAGCACTCCCAGCTCCCAGATCTCACACCCCACCGAGCCCGCCTTTGCACATCCCCTGCGCCCAGTCTCCCCAACCTGGATTGCGCTGTACCACTTTCCTCGACATCCAATGCAGCTTGCGCCTCACCTTTTTTCCCGCTCAGCTGTCGCAATATTGCTGCTACCTGGTTCTACTTGCGCGCCCTTTCACTCTGTCCTGATTATTGTCCAATGAGCCTACCAAAGTTCATATAAGAAGAGTCAGTCCCCTGGTTCTGATCTTCCCCGCCTTTTCCTGTTGTGCGGTGCTTCACGGTCGTCTGCTGCCTGAGGATGCCAATTCCGCAACATTGCGACTGCGGTGCCCGATCCTGCCTGGAAGAAGGAAAATAACTGACCGAAGCAGCATCATGTACTAGAGCCACAGTCCTCTGATTGCGACCCAGCAGGTCTGGTGTTGGGTCGCATCTGCGCCCTCTCCCACTCACTCGTCCGCCGCGATCGCTTCCCATTTTCCTCCGCTGCAAGAGATCCCAACCCGGCCCAGATCTGGACCCAGACCGGACGTTGACCGCTTTGCGCGTCGGGTCTATCCCGCCTGGTTGCCAATCGAACCTCAATCGCCCCTGGAGATGGTCCCTCTAGGTCTCAATGGCTGCGACTCCTTTCAACGCTTCCGGTCCCGGCAGTTCTTTCGTTTTTGATATCTATAACGATGGCCAGGCGTTGCGCAGTGCGCCCTCCTTCCCGGGCGGGCCTTGCAACTATACGGACCAGACCCTTCCGCGCTGTGGATGCCGTCGATTCTGGAGCCGGTTGTCTCTGGGGGGCGGGTTCCAGGACAATAACCTAGCCGAGATCTGCATGTGCTCACATCATGCCTGTTTCCATGAGGATGTCCAACCCGGAGGACAGTTTCAGCCCGCGGCGGCGACACTTGTCGTTGGCCAGGAGAACCAAAAGCCCAGGACTAACCGCGAGCCGTTGAGCCCCGTCCAAGGCGGCGGGTCCTTTCACATTCCTTTTGGCCCTGGGACGTCGATGAATTTTGAGCTGCTGAACTTCCAGTCCATAGGCAGTCACCCAGTGGATACAGACTCTCCCTTCCAAATCGAAGATGCCCGTTCTGGACAGGATAGCGCACTTCCCGATACGTTGAATAGCTGGGGAAACCTCCTCCAGTCGCAGCCTGGTCATAACGACGGGCTGCCGCCCATACCATCACAGTGTCTGATGCCGCCAGCTCAGGCGCCTTCTACCGCTTCCTCCAGCCAGGCGAGATATCTAAGGCCATTTGCGGGGAAGGGTCTGCACACACTAAATGGCGACCTTGCGCCGATGAACGAAGTTAGTGATGTTGGGGCTGACCCTGCACCTATTCCCGGAAATATCGAGCCAGCAAAGCCTCCCCGGGCGGATGGCAGAGATCATTTTCCTTCGCTTGAACCGTCACAGGAACGTCCTTCGGTCAGCATCGGCGATGAGGCGTGGCAAAAACTATCGAACACCGTCGACAGTCACGAACAGCGACTTGACAAGCTCGAGAATGCCTCGTTTTCGGTTGCCAGCCACGAAGAGTGCCACGACAAGCATGAACACGTCGATGTGCGCGTGACGGAGCTCGAGTCCCGCGTAGAGGAGGTAGAGAAGATGCTGAACGACAACGGCAGCGTAGCGAGCAGCCGACGCATCATTCGACCTGATGGTTCGCCCGACGACGCCACAGCTAGCGTAATCTCCGTCGCAACGGACGCAACAGTGCTTGGCCCGAATCGCGTGGAGATGTACAGTCAACTACAGGCCTTACAAGCCCAAGTCAGCCAGCTCCAGGCAGCATCCTTGCCATCATACACCAAGCCGTGGGAGCTTGAGGTCGTGTTCCTACCATTTCCCCTCAAGGGCGTCTGGATGGAAGCCCGCGAGTTCCCCAGTCAACGTCGCTCAACAGGCACTAACGGCGATGAGTGGACGCAAATGCCTAATACCATCAGCAGGGCGACACCCGACCCATCATCGCCCAAATTCCAGGAGTGGGCCGGTCAGTCCGCTGACTCAAATTGGCTACTCCCAAGGGCATTCGCCTCTGGGCGAGTGATCGATCAAAGGTTGAAGAGCCGTGGACTTATCAAGACTGTTCTCGTCCGAGGCCCAGATGCTCGCAGCATTCACCTCGCAATCTATAACGCCTTCGATGATGTTTTTCGGATCTCCTCTAACGCCAAATCGGGACCCGGCTCGAATGTGCTCTTGGCAGATTTTCTCGGTCTGCGGCAGCCTTGGGTTCCGCTGCGAAAGCTTCACAAAGACTCACGCCTTCGGTTTCTCGCTCCGGCGGAAATGGCTACACCAGCGCTGTGGGACTTCACCTTCCTGGTATCCAGTGTCGTCATGAAGGCCACGGGAACACATCGCCTCTATGTCACACAGCCAGAGGCCTATCTACAAGATCATCCTCTAGGCTACCGTGCTTTCGAGTCGGGTTGGTCTTGGCAGAAGCTTCGTGAGTTGACCAGAGTTTACCCAGACTCTCAAAGCAGCCTTGGAGACCTTGCTGTTCCAGAAGCCGATGCCATGGAGGACTGTTGGGCATGGAACGACCGTCTTGATGAATCACCAAGCGCCCATTCTTCAACATTAAGTCTTCGCCAGCATTACCAGCGTCGAATGTCGAGAGGGCCGTCCGTCACGCCTTCGCAACAGTTCTTCACTGGTGTTCAGTCCCCTATACTGTCAAGTAGTCCCGCTGTTGCCCGAGCACAGTCACCGTTTATTCATAGAGAAAGACATGGCTCTCGACCCTTACACGTGCGAACTAACTCGCTTCCACAAGTAGCTGGCGCCATGGCATCCCCGTCACAGTCCCGTCGTCGTGTTTCGGCGCATACCTCGACGGCTAGCCCGTATGAGCGCCGCTCCTCACCGCTCATATCCCGAGCAAGCCCTCGGATGCCAGGTTACCACTCTACGGCAGTTCCGGCCATTGCCTCTGCCGTCAACCCTCTACTCAAGCACCGCTTAGGCACACGGTCTCCCAGTCTTGCGCCACGCAACACCCCGCGGTGGAGTCAGGCCAGAATGAGCCGCTCGCCATCCCTTGCACCACCTGGCTTCCAAGACGATCGCGAGCGACGCACAACCCCTTTCTTTTATGCAACACCTCACAGTGATGCGCTACCTGATTACATCTATCAGCGCGCAGGAAGTCGCCCGCCGGTAGCTGTTGGCCCGCCTGATGGGTATGATCCAGACGATGAGGAAATGGAAGACGACTTCGGTGATGATCAGGGATCCTCCACGGACCCATATGACAGCGAGATGACGAATGAAGCGAATGATGACGCAAGAAAGCAGTCAGGCTATGCTGAGTCATCAGGCTTTGGACTGGGCACTGATGACGGGGATTACGTCTATGAGGATGAGGATGAAGACGAACTGGATGGGGTTGATACGGATGGGGGATACGAGCCGGTAGCCTGGAGCGGTTTAGGACAGCGTCAAGCCGCTCATCAGGAAAGTCAGGAACGCCCAAGACCAGAGGATATTCCATGGGCCGGTATCGAAGACCGTATGTCGGACGGAGAGAACGTCGACCCGGAGTCCCAGTTTCAATCCCAATCTCAGGAAATTATAATCCACGAGGATGAGGATGTTAACATCATTGACCGCGATGATGTCGGCGGGGACGCCGGAAGTGGGCTGGACAGTCAGCCGCCGAGCGAGTATTCGAGTAAGCAAAACGCCTGGCCCATTCCCCTGGCATCCACGAGCCGTCCTCTGGATCATGCGGGAATAGAGGGTGAAGAGCAAGATGTCTCTCAGGGATTTCATATCCATGAAGACATGAGTGGGCAAGAGACGCAGTGGGCTTAGTGGGTCTTACAACTGGGTGTTTTGCTTGGGTAGCTGCTTGGACTCAACGTACACACAAGGCTTTTCTTGGGGGGGATGGTTGTTAGACATCTACGCATGTAGGGTCGGATTAGTAATTTCACGATTGATGGTTGTTGTTTTGAGTCGGAAGACGGGCGTTTGGCGCATTGGCAGAGATACCTGGTTGATGATGTAGTTTCCTGGATGCTTTTTGATATATTACTCTATTACCGCCGTCTGGATGCACGGTCGGACAATGCGAGATCCCATCTCATACACTTTTCTTTCCTCTGCTTTGTGATTTTGTAAGAGGAAACCTATTTGCACTGTGATCTCTCCTGGTCGAAGGACATTCCGAGGTACTGTTACGGCAGGCCTTCCAGCTTTCTCTAGCAGTAGATGATGATACAAGCAAGGCTTCTTACAAGGTGTTTGAGGGGATTTTCAGCACAAGTTTACAGAGCACAAAGTACGGTGTAAACAACCAGACGCAACGGTGCAAATAGGCAATTCCCTTTTCTCATGGGGCTTGTCAAGCTTTCTGTGATGCCTCGTGCTTATCTGCGTGTCCAATCTGGCGGGATTGTACTGGCTTTCATCTTGTTCGACCCGGGTTTGAGCCGCGCTGACACATGTGACCAAGGAGCAGCCATCTGACCAGCTCTGTTGGAAGTATTGTTATTAAGCTCCAGGCATAGGATGAGTTTATAGCCAATAGCAGGGTTGAGGCGAGCAGAGAACTGGCGGTTGTGCAATTTGAAATATGGAGAGAGTGCACAGAGAAGGCAGCAGCAACTCTCCAGGGCGTGAGAGCGACGGGCAAGGTAAGCTATTCGTCGGGTATCGTGTACAATGGCTTAATATATCATGTTGGTGCTTCCGTTTAGTTCGTGAACTGCAACATGCTACACAGGAAATCAGGCAGCACCTCGTTACTGGAGTATGTCTAAATGCATGTCAACGGCTGATGTGTGCTGCGCATTGGAAAGCAAAACATCTACTAGTATCTACGGCATACGGTCGTCTCGATGGAGACGTCAACATGGTAAATTTGACGAGAAAGCGACTGAGGGAGACAGACATGGTATCTTTCCTGGGGGCCTTCTGACCCCGTTCCGTCCGAGGTGCATAAACCGAACTAACTCCTGAACGCCAGCCGGCTCTGAACCCGAACTATATGCATGTTATTCAAGGAACCGCTCATGAGAAATGAATCCCTTCCTCGTGGAATGCTGGCCATCATAAGTCAGTTCGTTAAGAAGTACCAGACGGGGGAGGCGGTATACCAAGTAATAGCTTTAGGAAATCGTTCTGATCACACTGCCTTGATCGCTTGTCGGCGAGATCTGTTGCAGCCAGAACTTTGGCGATTTTTGCCCGGACGATGAGGGCAACCTTGGTCTTTGGATTTCGACTCGGTGTCTTCGCGTCCTTGTCGCGGGCCTCGTCGTCTCCGTCCTTGAAAAATGCGGGCATGTCTTCATCTTCGTCGTCGAGGCCGCCCAGCTCCTCGCTGTTCTCTTGGGCGTCATCATCTCCATCGACATCCATTTCAACGTCCGCTGATTCCATGATGACATCGACATCGGCACCAGAGATATCTGCGAGAGTCTCGTCGATAGGAATATTGTTGAGCGAACAATACACCTTATAATTCTGTGTAATCTTTAGCAGGCAATAACTGAAGGGTCACCACATGGTTTTTACCCTTTCACACATGCCGACGATCTCCTTTGGTGCAAAGGCAGCCCGCAGTGTCTTATTTTTCCGGTTGCTGGTTATAGATTAGACATATTCTTGAGAGTCTTGTTTGGTGGGAAGATGCAACGACACTCCTCGGTAGAGTATGAGATGGTCACTCACAATGCAATGCGGAGAAGACCGTCAAACTCCTATAATGGATTTAGTAAGACCTAGAGAACAGCCACCACAAGCGGTAGAACAAGACGGACCTCGAACGCAATGTTTGGGCGTGCAGAACCAAGCTTCAAAGTGTTAGCATCAATGCAAACACAGCATCGGAAAAGTGCGACTCGTACCAGTGGCTCAATTCTAACGACTTTCAGGAGTTAGCAAAGAGGTAACTTCAAGCAATAAGGGGCAAACTCACCATCACTCTCTACCTTTGGAGGAGGCTTGAAGTTCTGTTTCCCAACTTTCTGGATAAGGGCGTGTTAATAATTTGTCAACACTTTCCCTTGGTGCGCAGGGCTCATGGTATTGGTGACCGAACATACCATGATGTGCTTGCAAGTCGCCCAGAAGTTCACATTGACACTCAGTCTTGAGTATAATGCATCACCTGCGAGGTCTTAGAATTCACACAGGCCAACCTATAGTTATTTAGGCAACGTACCTGGTTTCGCTACCAATCTTTTCGCAAATTCTCGCTGAAACTATTCAGGATTTCGGTTAGCTGCGTTGTAAGCCATTGGAGGCGGAGAGTTGCTGGATGTACCATGAGCACAGCAACCCGAGGCGGGTTTGGCATCGCCAACATCTTGAATATGAGCGGGCTACTAATCTGGTAAGGTGTGTTGGAGATCAGGACATCGCATGGGGGCATCTCTGGCATCTTGATAATATCTCCCAATATGACCTCGAGCTTTTTGGCCAAAGGGGTGCCTTGGACTCGCTTTGTAACTTCTGCGCCCATCCTCGGGTCGAGTTCAACTGTTGAAACCGTCAGCCCCTCTGGCTTAGACATAGCCTATTGCAGCCTCGAATAACCATACCAGCGATCACCTTTTTCGCCTTCTCGAGTGCGCGGACCGTAACTGTGGCACCGCTTGTCAGCGAGGGTGAGCAAGGAGGCAGAGAGAGCATCGCATACTGTTGCCCGTTCCCGGTCCAACTTCCAGCACAACATCGGTGGGCTTGACATAGGCCTTTTCCACGATTGCATCGCTGATTCCGGGGTTCTTCAGGATATGTTGACCGAAATCTTTATCGAACTTGAAGATGTTTGTGTTCGCGGCGCTTTTCGAAGCTAGTTTCCGGTCGTAAGGGCCGCTGGCCGCACCAGGCCTCTTGGGCGTCTTTATTTTCCCCATCGTGGTATTTTCTCACAGAATACTTGGGTTGGCCGACAGTGACTTCAATTTCGCCGGTCATTCAGTCTCCTGGGACCCTGAAGGCTGCAGCTCCGCTAATAATTTTTGCCCACAATGGCAGAAAATAAGGACCCCACCAAACGCAAGTGATAAGATAACGACTGGCCACACCGCCTTTACGGAGCAGGGGGCTGCGGGCCTTCGTTCAGCTGGACCCCAGTTTTGGCACTCCGTACAGCCCCAAGACTGGGGGACAAAGCCGCTGAGGCGCTCCTTACTTACCCCACGCCATTCTGCAAAGCGATGTCGTACAATTCCCGCACCAAAAAAAGCTGGCTGAAACCATGTTTGAGTGCTGACAATCATATGAACTCTATTTTACTTTTCTACGAATGACGTTTCTTCTCAGTTGGAGGTATTACCCAGTGTTAACGCCAAGACCAATCTTCTCCTCGCTCACCAGCTACGTCAGGTACTTCGTACGAATGGATCACTCACCCCACAGTCTGGGCTAAAGCTTCTTCCTTGGGTTTGATGGGCAACAACTGCCCGAACAGTGCACGAGGCCCTAGCTTTGTCATCCAGCAGATAATATCTCGCATTAGAACAGTTGGCTAGCAAACAGGAGAACTCGTTTTCGTCTTACTTTCCTGAGAGGCTGCACTGGGCTGAGCTCATACCGTTTCAGGGTCAGGTCGCAACTGACGTAACAAGCCGCGCCTGCCTTTGCGGCGAAGCACCTGAGCAGTCTCGGCAGCCCACCCGGGATTCTGGTCAGAGCAGCGTGTGTACTGCAAGTCGCTTGCTCCTCAATAGGGACAGCTCCTAGGTCTGGTCTAGCCATCGCATCGTCGTATCCTTCCTTGTCGCCTTGCCGCCTTATGCTCGGGCCATCCCCGTATAATTATCTTACTAGCGGCCTCCTTTTGCAGCTTAATTTTTTTTCTTGTCCAACAGACCCTCCCCGCGTCGCGTCGCACTCACCGAATCATGGCTTTGTCTCTGGTTCTAGCTTATTAGCGAGGCCGCGCCCTGTCACTCCGCCATTGTCGCCGCACCGCTGCTGCCCGAGAGGACCGCAGGGACGATGTCGATCCGCGTTGCGCTGGACAATCCGGCCGAGTTCTACACCAACCTGGACGTCATCCGCGGCCACGTTGTCATTTCGCTAAGTCGCAATGAACACATCGGCGCCGTCATCGTCAAGCTCGAGGGCGAGTCAAAGACAGCCCTGGGTATGCCGCCCGACGGCTCAGCGGCTGGCATCTCACAGCGGGAGCTGGGTCCTAGTGGCGACATCCTCGTCGAAAACCACAAGATCCTGTACAAGGTCGCACAGGTCTTCCCCGACGAGAACAAGCCGATGCTGCCCGTGCCCATCATCCTCGCCCCCGGCACGCACCGCTTCCCCTTCCAGTTCCGGTTTCCCTTCAACAATGACTGCAGTGACCCCTCGGCTATGGCCCGCATAGGCGGCCTCGCAGGCCCTGGCGGCCTTGCCTCCGGCTCGGGGCTTTTTGGACTAGGAGGGATTCGCGTCATGGACGGCACCAAGCAGCTCATGTATACCCACGTCAAGAAAACGCTGCCACCGAGCTTCACCGGCTTCCCGGGAGAGGCTGAGATCCGGTACTATGTCAAGGTCACCATCCAGCGGCCCGGCTTGTTCCGGGAGAACTGGAGATACCAAATCGGGCTCAAGTTCCTGCCCATCGAGCCCCCCCGGCCAGCCAAGACAAACCAAGAAGCTTATGCCAGGCGCCCCTTCACCTTCCGCGCAAAGAGCCGATCGCCAAGTCCGGTACCTGATCTCAAGAAGCGATCGACTCTGTTTGGTAACTGGCAAGCTCATAAACAGCAGTCTAACGGAGCGCCCGTGCCCTCACCAACAAGCCCGACCAGCGGCGCAACGCTGGATGTCCAACCACCGTTGAGTCCTTCAGCTGCTTCTCCCTCAATTGAGATGTCGGCGCGTCTCCCACACCCCGCCATCCTTACTTGTAATAAACCCATACCTCTCCGCCTACTCGCCAAGAAGACTGCGCCAGTGGACGCCGAGGTTTTCCTCATAGCTCTCCAGGTTGACCTCATAGGCCAGACCACTGTTCGGTGCCAGGATCTGGTCCATACAGAAGTTACACGCTGGGTGATCGTGTCACGGCAAGGACTGTCAGTTCCGGTCTCTCGTCCAGGGGACGCTGTTGGGGCTGAAATCATCGTGCCCGATGTTTTATGGCGAGACATGTCTTTACCTAATACTGTAATGCCGAGTTTCGTGGCTTGCAACCTCAGGTATGCCGCCAGCCCTGTGATGAGTGTTCCATAGCTCATTTCACTAACACTCCGAATCTATAGTCGTGAGTACCAACTCGAAGTCAAGCTCGGACTCGCTTGGGGCAAACCACAGCCTCCCGGAAAAGGTAAATCCCGACTCTCCGAGGTTCCTCAGGAGATCCATTTACCGCTACACTTCAGCTCCGTAGAGGTCTTCTCAGGGCTGGCCCCCTCACCTGAACTCCTCGATGCCATGCGCCGTGGCCGGATTCAGAGGAGGCAGTCAGCAAAGCCCCAAAAACTACCAGCCCTCATCCCCCAGCAACAGCTACAGCAGATGCCCCCGCGACCAGCCTCGGTATCACCGCAGCGACCTCCTCAGCTACCTCCCCGGCAAAATACTTTTCCTACCCCACAAGCACCGCAGTCGCCGCCGCTAGGGCAGCAACCATCGCCGCGACTACAGCGGCCTCCAGACCCTCTTTATCCACCGCAACTACGACCAGGCCAGATGCCGGGTCAGTCCGCTCCACCATACGATGAGGCTCCACCCAGTTATGATGAAGCTATGGCCGAGATGATGACAGGGCCGTTGGTCCCTAGCACGGCGAGGCCCGCTTACAGCGGCGTCACGAACGAAAATGAGCCTAGCACGCTGCCTGAGAAAAACTAATCAGGTTCAACGATTCTCACTAAGCATGAATTGGGGACATGGTGATGAGTGTGGATTATATACCCGGCGGGAGGGAGTTCGGTTGGGAATCGTCTCCATGGAATGGATGGGCGATGGCAAGAGGGTAACGAAGGAGATTCTGTTATACCATTCATCCCTGCATTTCACGAATAATATGTCGAATATAACTTCGCTTTACACGATTCCAGAGTGCGTGCCATACAATGCGGTGGCATTATTCTACCCACACTTGGTCACCTCTTGAATAAAAGCGCCAACAAACGTTGCGTGTATCAAGGAGACGTATGATCAAAAGCTGCCTGTTCCCCTACCTCTAGTCACGAAAGGTGCTATAGGCCACAATACCAGATGCAGAGGACGTACTTTGTATTCTGGCAATCCTTTTGGAAACTGGTCTAGCGGCATTGTGCGTCCCGCTAGTCGCAGTCGTCACACCTCAGGAGTGATCGTCACATGTATCCTGACAGAAACTCCAACGCCGAAATGCGCCTGAAAACAGTATCTCAGTCCGTTTCCCCCTGTTTGCCCCTCCTTCCTTTCAGCGTTTGCCTTGCGTCGATCGGGGCAATCGACATGATTTCCCAACTCTCCCGCTGAAAACCCAATGCGTCCCGCGAAACGAGAATGAGAAAGATAAAAAGAATAGCAGGCTAACGAAAGCAGGACCCGACGCTTAACCAAATGCCATTCCTTTTGAATCGTCCATCGTCGAAACTCTCCCGTAACTCCAGAACAATAACGAAGGCGCTGTCAGAGAAGAAAGGGAGAGCGGTGCTATAATCATCCAAACGCCAGGTGCTTGCTTGATGCCGAATACAATAAACATCTCCCGCCAAGTATGCCATAAAATAAGATGCGTCGCTTTCGCAAATATCCGAAGGGAACGCCGTTATGAGATCGTGAATATGCGCAGGCATACGACGTGTGAAATACTGGGGGAAATCAAAAAGACTTAGTCGATCTCAATGACTTCCACATCCTGCCTGCGCATAGTGGCAGGTGGCGCCGTAGCCTTCTTCGTCACAGCAGGGCCCTCATCATCGCTGTCAGGTTCGTCGTCTGCTTCTATGACAACCGTCCAACTCCCATCTGGCTTCACATGCATCGACTTGGTCTGTAAACTGTCTTCTTCCTCAAGTTTCTGGCGTACTTTGAGCAGAAAACCATCAATGTGAAGACTATAGGGCCTCGCATCTTCGAAGCAAATGGGGCATCGCCACTTATCGGGAATTGAGGGCTCCGGCGTGGCCAAGCAGCCACATGGGAAGTCTCCGTGGGGGCATTTTTGCTGTGGTTTGGAAGGTCTGGTCATCAGCCAGGTTTCCAAATCAAAGCATTCCATGTGGGTACAAGCCACACCGCGCGTCGGTATTTTGAATATGACTGCCGAAAAGGGGTCTGCGAGATCGATTGCTAGGCTGGGCTTGTCGAAGATCACGCCATCGTCACCAGGGGGCCCCGCCAGACGCTGCTTGATAGTCTGGAGTGTTTGGTCCTCGGGTATCATGCCCTTTTCCCACACAAGGTTGATTACTTCTGAGTGGCTGAGGGTCTCGAGTAATTCAACAGCCAGGAAACGACTGCCTGCGGCTTCTCGGGGCTGCTCAGGCAGTGAAACTTGGATGTCGTTACTGCCACAACGGATCAAGTCTGTGAGCTCAATGGCCAAATCTTTCCCGTTATGATGATATCTTCGAACGTCGAGAGCCTGCCCATTGCAGGTGATGTAAATACTGGATGGCCAGTTTGTGTCTGACTTCACCCATTGATGTTCATCGGGAGCCTTGTCCGGGATCGGTGCCTTGCAAGCTCGTAGCCTCCACCTAAGAGACCCGTTGAAATGCTCAACAACTGGCAAAAGCTCGCCATCGGCCCTGGATGCCGTAGACGCTAGCGCGAGCTGCTCTTTGGTGACTTCGAAGTGCAGCCCCTGCAAGACATTTTTGGGAGTTATTAGAGTCGGGCCGGCTAGAAACGACTTCATCGCCTGATAGTAACGCTCCGGTTTGCCATCTCTCATAATGCGCTTTGGGCTCCGTACAAGAGCCTGATGCAGTCCCATCATAACCGCTTTCCTTTCATGAGCGTCATACGGCCACTCCGGCCGGGGTATCGAGACTCCCTTGGCGGGTAATAGGCGTTCATTATTCCGGCGCATGTTTGGCTGAACCAGTTGTTGTTGGTACTGAAGTTGAGGAATCGCAGGACTAGCTCCATTAATCAAAGGACGAGAAGTAGCCCTATTTGACGAGGATGGGACAGCGACAGGGGCGGGGCGGTTCCCCGCGACAGGAGGCCTTATTTGAGGCATTGCTAGTTGCTGGAGTTGCAGCGCATGCTGTTGCAACTGCTGCTGCTGCTGAAGCTGTTGTTGTTGCGCAACAAGGTTGGTTGGTTGCTGTAGAGGGGAGTGGGAAGCCACAGACCCGAAGCCCCGCTGTGCGTGTTGGAGCTGCATTTGCCGTAGTTGCTGTTGGATCTGCAACTGTTGCTGCAAATTCTGCCGTCCTTGTATGTCCTGTCTCTGCAGCAATTGTTCCTGGTGGTGATATTGGGCAGGGGAGCCGCTAAAATATCCTTGTCCTTGCGGGTTCTCCAGCCCATATGGTGACATCGAGCCGCCTTGCCCTTGATAAGCCAATGTGGGTGCCTGTGCTGCCATTGGTAAAGCCAAGTATCCATGGCTCTGAGTCTGCGACTGAGGCTGAGCAAAGGCAGGAGAGATCTGGCCCGTAAGCTCATATGAAGAGGTTGCAGGATAAGGACGCGGCGCATTTGAGGGTACCTGGGCCTGAGCTGGGGGGAACACAGGGGACTGCACAGCAGAAGGGCTTGCAGAGGAGACCGCTGCCTGGGCGCTGGAAGCGCTTAGCTCTGCAGCGGCCGCCACAACGATACCCTCGTATTCCCTGGCCAAACGATCGTTCCACCTCAGTATCTCCTCTGGCGTCCGGGGGGCATTCTGATGATGCCCTCCTTCACCAAGATGTCTTCTCTGGTCTTCTCGGAAAAGCTGATCCATTCGGTTTCCCAAGTCACCGTCTAAGACCCCTAATCTTCTCCTGCAAGCCGTGAAGAAGATTACTTGCAAAACCGGAGAGTAGCATCCCAAGCCGTCTGTGAGATCATTCACCAAATAGGGGTACCTACGAGCTAACAGTGAATTCGTGAGAGGATGAAACTTGTTCGCAAGCTTTTCCAAGAAGTCGGTGGCTTGGCGAATCGGTTCCGTGTACGCAGGGGCAAGAAGCTGGTTAATTGGGGCTAGAAAGGTCGTAAAGAACCTCCTGGTCTGTAGCGGGACCGTCTGGTTCTTCTTAAGAACTGTCTCCAAGATGGAAAAGGCCCTGTCAACAACCAAGGGGTTGCGGTTGATAAATCTATGGGCACCCGACGGCGATTCCGACCAGATGCAGAACAGTTGGTGCAGAGCCAGAAAAAAGACGTCTTCTTTCTCGCAGGCATCCCTCAAGAGCTGCAACCGCGGCCTCTCAACGTCTGCAGTCAGAGTATGATCACCGCCACGGCTGTGGATGTGCATATCAATCTTGGAGACAAGCGACGAGTACTTTGTTTGTGCGGCTCGAGACGGGCTGCTGGATGTTAGCGAGGGCGTAAAGCTGACTGTTGCTTTCAAGAAAACTTGCTCTGTCCGGCGCCTCTTGGGGGGAGGAGCGCCATTTTGTACAACTGTCGGTGAATTGCTGGGCGCTGGCACTCGTCCTGCTGACGCTCCGGTATTTGGGGCTCCAAAAGAGTTTGAGGGTACTACGGGAGAGCCGGCATATGTTGCAACCGATCCCGAGTCTGGAGACCCTGCTACACCGACACTGGCAAGCGCCGGAGTCGGTCTGCTCGCCGGAAAGAATTGGCTTTGTGTTGCCGAAGGAGAAGTTTCGTGGGTTCCTAGAATCGACGTGTCGACGGCCAGATCGTAGACAAACCGGGCCTCAGTGACTGGGAGACTGGGCATCGAATTTGCCATGGTTTGCGCTCCTGGAAGTGCGGCAGGATTCGGGTTGGGGCTGTCATGAGTATTCGACACGGCGGGGCTCGGCTCGTCACTAGGAGCAGGCGAGGGTAAAACGCTTTGCGCGAATCTGGCGATGGGCAGAAAGGTCAGCTTGCGGTTTCCTACAGCCTTACGGCTGAAATACCAGTAGAGGGCCACATAACACTGCTGAACAGGGATTCGGGGGGGTGTATCTTACTGCTGCTGAACAGCCTGGGGGACAGGCTGGCGAGGTGCAACTGGGCGAGATGTTGGCTTTGGGGGTTTCCCTGTCATCCATGGCTTTTGCTGCCGGCTCAGGAATTTATTGACCTTTTTTATGTCAGTTGATGGATTTATTTTCCCTCCAAGGCAGACTGTAGGCGGTGGGATGTCTCAGCCCTGCTTGCTCCTTCTTGACAACACCGGGATGGCGATAAACAACCAAGGCGGGATCTAGCGGCGGTGGTTTGACGTACCGTAGCGTTTGAGGACGCGATCGACTGCTGGTCGGCTAGGGAAGACTTCGGTGGTCCGGGCATGTCAGACATCGGCTCGAGATGGGGCTTTCGGTAGACTGGGTGGTGGTGAGCAAAACGGCGATTCGAGGCTCCGGTTTACCGAGTGAGTGCGCAAGGAAGTAGGAAAGAGCAACAAACCATCGAAGGGAACCGAAGATGGGATGAGAGGCAAGAAATGACAGTGGCACCAAGTCCAAGGCAGTGGCGTCCCGAGCGATCGAGTGGTCACGGAAAGAGACAGGCGTGTTCGCGGTTGCTCTTTCTCGAAGGGACCAGGACCCGGCGGTTGAGGCGGAGGAAGAGGGAGGCAGCCGGACAGCGGAAAGCGGCGGCGGATAAAGCGCTGGTAGCTAGAAAACAATGCGCTCCTCCATCACTGGCCAGAGCAACATTCCCTGTGTCCGTTCTCCTGGTTTCCCACTTAAGATGGATCATTTAACGCACGGAGTGAGGTTGGAAAGGTGCGCTTGCGGCTCATCGAACGTGACTGCCCAGCTGCTGTGGTTTGCGGCCTGTTCTGGCCAATTGCATCGTGAGGCTGCGCAGGGGTGGGGTAGCCATAAAAGGGTGGGGCACTCAGCCCTGGCCATGATACCCAGACTGTCAGGGCATGTCCACCTGTTTGCTCTGACCATCATCATCCGGATTTCGCTGTGCGGGTAATGGATAGGAGCGTGATATTCACTGTTGCCATTCCATTGAGATTCTGCGTTCGTTCGTCCCTGATGCAGCCTTCCAGGCCATGCTTGGTCACGAGGCCTTCACTGCGTCTACTTCTGCTAGAGTGCAGTACAAGTTGTGTATGGCCTGGAGGGATTATTCCAATAACCCACAGCCGACAAAGAAGCGCAGGCAGGCTGCGCAAGGGCGGGAAGAATCGCATTCTGGGCTCCTTTTAGATAAGGGTAAACAGCTTAGAACCACCCTAACCGCGAGACTATGGAGGCTCAGGCTAAAGGAGACGGCTTCTGTGGTCAGCACATGGAGCCCAGGAACTCGTTAAAACATTGGGTACCTAGGAAGATGGTCTTATCTCAGATAGGTTTAGTGTGATCCAGGCTTAGGCTAGTAGCGTGGAGGCTGGATACGTCTTGACTGTCCAATGAAATGCCTTGCCGGGCCCGCCGGCAAAGTTGCCGAGCCGAAAATTCGATGCGAGCAGAGTTGAGCTTGCTGAAAAAAAAAACCAAAAGATTCGAAGTGGCATATCTCGACAACCGCAAGCCATCCATCACAAATATGGCGGCCCAAGTGCTCCCGCTGCCTCAATTGAAGCTGCCAACGGGGCCTAGCCCTGTCACCCCCGAGCAGCGCTACTGGAAGTCGTTCAGGAGCCAGAAGTCGCACACATCGACGGCGGCATGGCCCATTTCGCACATCAGCTTCCCCGCCACGGCGGGCGCTATCTCCTCCAGCTTGCTGGTCGCCGCTGCCAAGGTGAACGACCTGTTCGCCGTGACTTCTGGCCCGCGTGTCGACATCTTCTCCATCCGCAAGCGCGAGCTCCTCAAGACGATCGGCCGATTCGACAGCGAGGCTCACAGCGGCGAGATCCGCGCCGATGGCCGCGTGCTGGTGGCCGGTGAGGACTCGGGAAAGATGCAGGTCTTCGACGTTGGTGGCGGCACCCGCGCCGTCATCCTCAAGACGTGGCACATTCACAAGCAGCCGGTCTGGGTGACGAAATGGTGCCCTACAGACTTGACGACCCTCATGAGCGCCAGTGACGACAAGACGGTACGCCTGTGGGATCTGCCGTCCAACAACCCAAGCCTTACATTCACCGGTCACTCCGACTATGTTCGGAGCGGTGCCTTTATGCCTGGTGGCAACAGCAACATTCTCGTCACCGGTTCCTACGACGAGACCGTCCGCGTTTGGGACGCCCGCGCTTCGAGCAGTTCGGTGCTCACTTTCAAACATGCTGATCCAGTTGAGGATGTGCTCCCCCTGCCTTCTGGTACCACCATCCTTGCCGCCTCAGGCAATGTTATCTCCGTTCTTGACCTCGTCGCCGCCAAACCCCTCCGTCTTATTACAAATCATCAGAAGACTGTAACAACTCTCTCTTTGGCCTCCAATGGTCGGCGTGTTGTTAGTGGTAGTCTGGATGGGCATGTCAAGGTCTTCGAGACGTCAGGCTGGAACGTTGTGTCTAGCTCCAAGTACCCGAGCCCGATTCTCTCGCTGGCTGTCATCGCTGCCGGTACTACCCAGGAGGATCGACACCTGGCTGTCGGCATGCAGTCGGGTGTCCTCTCTCTACGGACGCGTCTCTCTGGCTCTGCTGCCAATAAGGCACGCGAACGTGCCGCCGAGGAAACCGCACGCGACATCGGAACTGATGCTCTGGAGCGGCTCGATGCGCAAAAGTCCAAGCGGAGAAGGCGGGAACTCACTTCCAAGGCTATGGATCTCCTTGGTGAGAGTGTTGATGCCATCATTCCGACCGCAACATCACGAACTCCTGGTGGACGCGGGTCCAAGCGCGCAGTTAAACTCAAGCCATGGCAGCGCGATTTCCGCGAGGGCCGCTACGCCGCCGCGCTTGACCGGGTCCTGGACCCGTCAAGCCCTGACTTCCAGAGCCACACGGCTCTGACGCTCCTCGTTGCGCTGAGACACCGTTCCGCGCTGCGCGAGGCCCTCAAGGACCGCGACGAGGTTACCGTCCTGCCTATTCTGAAGTGGGTTCGCAAGCACCTGCCGTCCACACGCTTCGCCAGCATCTGTATTGATGTTGCTTTTCATCTACTCGATCTCTACAGCGAGTATGTTGGCGGCAGTACGGTACTGGCTACGCAATTTCGGCAGTTGTACGGGCGTGTGAAATTAGAGGTGGAGAAGGCCCAGATGGCCATCATGACGGGCGGCATGGTGGAGTCTTTGCGATCGGGGGCGTGGAGTGAGTAGTACCCTCCAACATGTGTCTTGCACAACCTTGGCTTTTCTATTCCCCTGAAAATGCATTGCGTCGGCGTTCATTGCTAGTTTTGTTTTGCCATCACAAAGGTGTACTGGGAAGGGCGAGGACGGGAAAAGAGATTCGGCCATGTCATTATTCATAGGAAGATACCAATCGGATCAGCATATGATAGATATCGAAGCTACCTATCAAATCAATTTCGACTGGACCTAGGTTTACGGCTCCACTCAACATTTTGCCATTGGTAAATACGTGGAGGTATTTGGCTTCAGGGTTTGATGGGTGCCAGTCAGTTGGTTGATACCATTGTCCCCTTTCATGGCAAAACCCAGGACCCCCTACTGTTGCAGAAACACTATTTGCCTTGGCTGGGGTAGATTTCAAGGGGGTTTTGGTATACAGTCTCAACTACCAGGGCCCCCACCCAGGCAATCAATCAAACACATACTTCTGCTCAGTTACGGAGTCGAGCCGATATTGTATTCAAAAACAAAGTAGCGATATAACTCATACAATTCTCACCAAGTCGCTGTGGGTGCCCATGTGGCTCCCTCGTACTCCGTACCGCACACAATTCCAACCCATTGTCTTATTGGAACACAACGATAAATCAAAGAAAGATTCATCTAGAATTCTGCTTTCAAAACGCTCGTCTGGGGCGTTGCTGTGCCTTTTGCGCAGAATGTACTCACCAGACCTGTGGTTACCTATGTTTGACGCCTTGTTGCTGATGTTTGCCGATGGAAGATCTGCAGTCACATCAAGCCACGATGTGGTACTGCTTCGATCTGGCCATTGCCGATCCAAGTGTTGGTTTGATTTATCTTAATCTTACTCACTGCATCCTCCGCGCTTGAGCGGGCTAGAAATCGGACGGCCCTCCTAAGTACGAAACCGAGTGCGCCTCACGGGCCTGGGGCGTGAAGATCGGCCCTAACTCCTTCCTTAATATTTTAGCACAGGTTAGAAGAACATCTCCCAGAGCATAGGTATTAATTCATGACTAAAATCGTCTTCGATCGCGCACGAACTCTCCCGGGGTCGAGTCGTAACACGAGAGTTGCGCCAGAAGTGAATCGAGTCGGGCCATTGAGAAGCTCTTACTATGGTGGGTGATTGCATCATCGTCACTGATGCCAGCTCCGTCGACCGTGTCCACTGCTATTAATCGTGTACTCGTCAAGTGAAGGCTATGAAAATGATATAAGATCGCACCCAGCAAGGGTGTTGAACTTGATCTTTACACCAATAATCACAATCACACCTCCGCTCAATAACCTACACAACCCCAACTTCAACATGCCTACCGATGCCCAGATTGCCGGCGGCCACAAGGCCAACATCAACAACCCCAACACGTCCAATGAGTCAAAAGAGAACTCCAAGCAGGTCCTCGAAAACGAGTTCAACGGCGGCGATGGTGCGTCGCAAGCCAATAAGTCTCGTTTGCAGGGGAGTTACACGGGCTAACCGCAATTTCTCTTTGTGCAGTTCCCAAGGCCAGTGATTCGGGCGACAAGAACCCCAACAATGTTGCCGGCGGTCTGAAGGCGTAAGCTGCATGTTGTCTCTGTCTCGAAAACCCAAGTGAGCTGACGACGCGCGGCACAGTACCCTCAAGAACCCCAATGTCTCCGACGAGGCTAAGGAGTCTGCCAAGGAGCGTCTTAACCAGATGTAAGCTGTTGGCTGGATTGCCAATGGGAGGGAGTGGGCCGTTGGATTGTCCCGGTCGATCCTGATCTATTATTCAGGAACTAGGTGCTCATAAAAAGACGACGGACGGTTGTTCTGATATCGTATTCGAATGCGAAGTTGTTCAATCCGCCGCATCGCTCGTCTTGTGAAGGTTGCTTGTGAAATGTGACTGAGACAAAATGAGCCAAGCCAGAGGCGACTTATGACGCGTAAAAAGCCTAGCAGTTCAAACACATCGTTGCACCACTCGAAGTTGAATACGTGAAGAGGTTGCTCTTGATACCGGGTGGATGATGCAGCATGGCCCCTCGAACAAAGCGGTATGGCCTGTTGGCAATGTGGTGTTGCAATCCATGCGCCGATGTAGTGTACGCCGTACAGGATCTTCAAGTAAGACGCGATAGAGCACATTGAGGTGCTCTGGCGCTGACATCGACATCTCCGACATCATACCGGCGACAGCTCTACTGCCCGACAAAGCGGAATATTTTTGACAAGATACCTGGTGGTCCGACTTCAGCACGCCACCACCTGGGCGCCCCGCGCTGAACTCTGCTTGTTCAACCATCTCGGCTTGCTGCCGTTGCACGAGAACATGGACACGCGGGCCAGGGATGCGCGCTTATTAGCGGGCGACCTAGATGGCGATATACGCGCTCGTGGACGCTTTCTCAGGTACCTTACGCAGTAAGAGAACCCTGGTGGGCACCCCAATCATGTCCAACCGGAGTCCAATGTTGAAGGAGGCCGGTCCTGGCTGCATTGAGATATGCCTTTAGAGGGCGGGAACTCGTCTTGAGAATCGATACAGTCTCCGAAGTTAAATGACTGACAATAAGAAGGCATCTTCTGCACTATGTACATAAGCTTGTTGGGGCATTTTCCTATTCTTGGGCCGGGGCTTTCGTGCAACTGTTTTTCCCGATTGCCAGGGGTTGAATGCGGGGCTGATAGCACCAAGAATGGAGGGGCAGGGACGTCAACAAAGGTGGCTCAGAGCCGCGACTAACTGCATGACGAGGCCTGGTCGGTATTCGTCGATGAAAACGAATGTCCCAAAGGGCCAAGTAATGCGTCGCCAGGCAGAATGTGAAAAATAATCCAAGTGCGGATCTCAACATGATTCGATGCAGGGCGAGGAATGCAGCCCACCTCAAGTCCCACTGCTGGGAGGAAGCTTGGTCAGGAACGCCCAGCCCCGGCGTCCCAGCCACCTTTTCTCGCGCCCGCCAACCACCAACAAGGCGCGAACCACCAAACATCCTTGTTATGACCTGCAGCTGCTTTTGGTGCGCGCAAGGCTCGACGACACAGCTGCTGCAGCCAGTTTTCGTCCTTTCTCACCACTCAGTCGCTCTTTTCACCCGACATTCCCATGGTTCCGTAGATTCTCTTCATCTTGCATCCCCCTTCGGAATTCCCGGTTTTTTTGTGTTTCTTTTGGTCATTGCGCGCCGCTACTTCTGGGTCGACAAGTCAATGCGGGCGTCGATCAGCCACAACAAAGACGAGGTTGTCCGAGTAAACAATACCCGGGCGACGACCTTCTGACCTCACTCTATGCTCTGAGACAGCCGGGAGCCGCGCAACTACGACACTCAGGATGGCCTCCAAAGCGAAAACCCACCCGCTCAACGGGATGCACACCGCGGGCATCTTTTCGGACATGACGGTCGATGGCCCGCAAATCGGCACGCTGGTCCTTGTTGTTGATCGGGCGAAGAACCTGCCCAACAGGAAGACCATTGGGAAGCAGGATCCCTACTGCGCTGCGCGTCTGGGGAAAGAGGCAAAGAAGACAACCACTGACATCCGTGGTGGACAGACACCAAAGTGGTAGGTCTGCATCGACGTCTGGTCTACATTTCGAGGAGAGAGAAAAGGCTAACCGTGTGTTGTTCTCTACAGGGACCAGGAGCTCCGATTCATTGTCCACGACTCCCCGGATTACTACCAGCTGAAAGTGTCGGTGTTTAATGACGACAAGAAGACTGAGTTGATCGGAGAGGCCTGGATTGACCTGCGCGACATCATTATCTCTGGCGGCGGACAGAGCGATAAGTGGCACCAGCTAACTTGCAAAGGCAAGTACGCCGGAGAGGTTCGGATAGAGATCACATTCTACGATACCCGACCCAAACCGGAGAAGCCCGCCGTGAAGGCCAAGCCCCAGGGGGCGGAGCCAGAGTCGGCCTCGGCCCCTGCTGCGGCGGGTCCCCGCACTATGCCGAAACGCCGGCCATTACCGTCCGACCCTGTCACCGGAAAGGCACCGCCATCACCGGCCCCCGATGCCGTCGAGACACCACCTCGGCCCCAGCCCAACATAGCCGCATCATCATATATACCGAGCCAATCACCAATGCAGCAGCTTGAGTATAATACGCCTCCTACGGCACCGTCCGCTGGCGTCGGTGGACGTTTCCAAGAGCCGGTAGACCCGTATATTGGGCGCTCTCCGAGTGGAGAGTTTGGCACTCCGACCCGTCGAGCCGACTTGCCCGGACAGCAATACAGGACACCCGAGCGACAGGATCAATGGCAAACTCATCCCGATGATCGTGCCTACAGTCCGCAATATCAGCAGCCCAGCCACGATAGATTCGACTCGAGACCTCAGGAGCAATATGATAGACCCCCAATGGACCATCAAAGAGCGAAATCTTTTGAGGAAGACAGGCCACCGCCTCCACCTGCGCACAGAACCAGGACCGGCAGCAACCCTACCATGAATGCTACATATCAGAGCGGGTCGACGGCAGCTATGCGACACGACGTGCTGCGAAACGAAGCCCATCGACAGTCAGCGACGGCCAGCTACCCTGGCCGACCAACATACAAGGGCTACGACTCTGCCCCGGCCGCTCCCCTTAGTTCGCATTACTCTAATGCAGACCAGCCTTCACCGCCGCGGCACTATTCGTACGATTCCAGCTATGATCCGAGCTACCGATCAATGCAGGCCACCGTCGAGGACGTGCCCGAATCCCCGGACTCTATAAATAATTCCTGGGGTCGACGCCGATCTCACGCGCCGCAGTCTCAGTCTCAGCCGCAATTCGAGCCAGAATACGACTTGGCTGCCAGCCCAGCCCCTTTGAACCTCTCAACAAGGAGGGAACAGGTACCTGCCCGCTATTCCAACGTTTCCAACATCCCAGATCAGCATAGACGCCATGACTCGAATGGATACATACCATCACCCCCGGTAATGTCTCCGAGGGACGTCTCCGGCCAATCTGCGACTACGAGGCACTTCGGCCGGCATTCCGAAACTTCTTTGGCGTCATACGGCTCTCAACCTGATCAAAGGCCGACGGCTCATCGGAGCGAACTGGATGGGGGTTCCGGTGGCTACCGGCTGCCACTAGTACCCGCTTCCCTTGTGCCCGGCATGGACCCCAGCATCGCTCAGGAGATCTCGGATCGTTTTCGTCAGGAAAGAAATCACCAACGCCGATATACTCAGCCACCACCCATGGAAACGCCACAGAGAGGCCGAGCTATGAGCGAAATACCCCGTCAATACGACCACGACACCCCGCCCGGGTCTTATAACTCAGGCCCTCCGTCTCAAAGTAGGGGTCAGATCATGTACTCGGGTGGCCCATCCAATTCGAGCGTGAATGTGGTAATAAAGCAGCGCAATTATTCACCCAATCCGCCCCGTGACCCGAGTCCAAACCCGCGCCACACCATTCGCCGCAAGTCAGTTAGCCCCGCGCCGCCGCCGGTGAACGAGCCTCGTCGCTTATCTGGTGTTCCCTTTGGGCCCGACTCCTATGACGCTCTTAACCCAGCGGTCGCAACATCTGCTGTAAGAGAACCCGCAACAACGCGGCCGGATTATAACGAGGCAAGCGGGAAGATTATCACCCACGATGGTCGTGAGATTGACCCCTCGGATCACCTCCCTATGGAGACGTGGGCCCCAGAGCCTGAGCCTAAGAAACCTTCGAACCCGGCATCTGCCGCAGCCTCTTCACGACCATCGCCTTCCGGCGCACACTCGCTCCCACCCTCTCGTGCGTTGCGCCTTGGAGGTCGGACGCAATCGATGTTACCTGGCAACAATGTTCAGTACTCGGGAGGACCCGACTTTACCGAGCCTGCGACTCCTTCTCCGCCCGTTTCGACGGGTCGTAATAAGCTGCAGAAAAAGGCTCATCGCTCTTCCATGGCGTCCGGGCCGGTCATGTCTGGCGCCCTCGGCCCGGCCATATCCAATACCAGCGGGTCTAACTTCAGCCGTAGTGGGGGGAGTGACGTTGGATCCAGCCCACTCGGACCACTGCCGTCACACCAGGACAACTTCACGCCGCCACGACAACTGGCACGCGCGTCGACGTATGACTATGCTGGGTCAGTCGAGAACCACGCTCCCGTATACCACGGAAGCGGATTTAGCCCAAGCGGTAACGGGGGCGGTCGGGGCCAGATGGCACCAGCGATTCCGTCCAAGGTCCCGTTGGCTCTACCTGCACCCCAATCCCACCAGATGAGCGGGGCGCTGCAACTACACAGCAGTAGTCTGGCGGGGCGTGGTGATTTGGATGAATGGGGCGCCTATGACGAGCGAAGGAGAGAGCGGGATATGTGGGGCGGGAATGGCTCATCATCCCTGGAGGAGGAGCTTTCCAGAATCGATATTGGGACAGGAAGATCGAGGAGGCGCGGATACTGATTATAAATGTGCATAAAGCACTTGTATATTATTTTGGGGTTTCGTTCAGTACTCTTCCTCGGCCGTCATGAAAAGGCATGATGAAATGACAATAGCTTGGAGACTGATTTATTGGTGGTGCGCCTTTCACATTTCAGCTCAGAGGTACCACAAGAAAGGGACTGGTTTCATTATCATGTGGGATATATGTCGTATTTCAGTTTGCGGATCGGATGGACATAACAGGTTTAGGACGCGCAGGACGGATTCATGGCTGGCGATACGGAGCTCATACAAGCGCAATAAATGACTAGGATTCCGTTCACTTTCTACCAGTCTGTAATGGAGCTTGCTTAAGAAAGGCCAAAGACCACCCACATGCTCTCTGTGACTTGAACCTGAGGAAAGGTATCGCGGGTGGGGACTCAAAGGACGAGATTATTTTCGCCTTTTGGTGTGCCCATTAATCTCCTTTTAGTTGACAAGCAGGCACCCGGGATGAAATCCAATTTCACACTCCTCTCATCTTGAACCCCTTCCGTACCTGGTACCCTCCCAAACGCTAATGATTACGATTGTGTACCTCGTCACAATGTACACTACACAATTACGCGATGTCATGTTCATCAGAACACCGAAGTGAGAAAAGCGTAAGTACACATCAGACTCCCGGAACCACGACTGTATGACCGTCATATTAAACAAATCTGCTAAACATCAACTCATCCCATGCACCCATCAAGACATCATCGCATACGCTCTTGTACCCCTAGCTCATATCCCTGATCCCAAGCCCCATGGACTTGTACAATCCCAACGCCCCTATGAACGCCAAACTAAACAAGTTGACACACTGTAAACTCTCAAATCAAAACTACGCAGACGCGGAAGCCGCCTGGCGGCCAGCGCCCCTGGTCTGGGAAGCTGGCCTCGCGAGTGTGTACTTCGCAAACGCTCTTGCCAGCGCCTTCTTGCAGCTGACTTTCTGACTGCCAACGAAACTCTCGATCGTGACGGCAATGGCACGGTCGATGTCCTGCGCAGAGCAGTATTCCGACAGGCGCATGCGGCAGAAAGACTCGCTGATGCGGATGATGGCTTCAAGATGACGAACCTGATCGGATTGAATTAGCAAAATGTTTAAATGAAATATGGTATAATGTTTTGACTTACCGTAATGGGATACGCTCCTGTTGCGAGGGATTCTCGTCGCATATCGGCGAATAGTCTTGCCACTTTGTCCTCGTCCATGTGATATAGCTTCGGGCTGCACCGCTCACGCGCATACAGAATGTACTTGCGTAGCAGCTCCTGCGGAATGTCACCCTCCTTGGTCAGGTTGGTGGAGCCGTTGTTTGTAGCCTGCGTCTCTGGGTCGAGCTCGACTTCCATTGACTGCCCGCCCATTGAAGCTTGGGTATTGGTATTTGTCAACGGGTGGCTGCGGCTGTGAGAGCCAACGATGAAGCGAGCGAGGCGTTCATCCTCGGCGGGCTCAACTGTGTCGCGCACGACGCAGAGGACGTCGAAACGCGACAGAATGGGCTCGGTCAGCTCGACATTGGCGGAGAAAGGAATGGTGGAATTGTAGCGACCACCAATGGGGTTGGCAGCGGCAATGATGCCGCAGCGGGCTTGCAGGGTGGTGACGATACCAGCCTTAGATATAGAGATAGTCTGCTGCTCCATCGCCTCGTGAATCGATGTACGATCTTGGTCGTTCATCTTGTCGAACTCGTCGATTAGGCAGGTGCCCTTGTCGGCAAGCACAAGCGCACCACCCTCAAGCGTCCACTCGCTTGTCAGGGGGTCACGACGCACGCTGGCTGTTAAACCAACGGCGCTGGCACCCTGGCCTGTGGCGAAAACGGCTCTGTGAGCCGTTTTCTCGACATACTTGAGGATTTGAGACTTGGCAGTACCCGGATCACCCAAAAGCAGCACGTTGATGTCACCACGGATGTGATGCTGGCCGCGGGTATTCTTTGCTACACCACCAAACAGGGACAGTGCCACAGCCGTCTTGATGTCGGTATGGCCGTATATGCTGGGGGCGATCGAGTTGATGATCTTATCGACAATATGGGGATCTTTGGACAACCGACGAATCTCATGCTCATCCTCCTCCGTCATGCGGAAGCCGGCAAGCTGGTCGTGAGACTTGACCACGTTATTGGCCTCAAGAATGGTGGCGAAAACCGGGAACCCGTTGCGGTTGTTCAGTTGGGCGTCATAGTTGTTGCGGTAGATGCCGGTTACCTCGATCTCCTCGCCCGGCTTGGCTTTGTCGATAAGATCCCAGAGAAGGATCACTTCACGATGCCGCGGCAGACGGCCAGCTGGGACAGTGCCAGGAGACTCCTGGAGAGTGAGTTTCTGGTAGTTCCTGTACACAGTCTTCTCCGAGTTCAGGGTGAAGGGACCACGTGACTGGCAACTTTGGCAATATGTGATCCTCACTTCGACGTTCGACTCTTGCTGGAAGGGTCCAAGTGTGACACCACATTTACTGCAGTCGAATTTCACATACTTGAGCTGGGGGAAGACACCGCTTCTCCGCGTAACAACGCCGCTAACGCGTACCAGGCAGTTGAGGTGCGACTGGCGAAGTTGTCGGAGAGTGTAATGGACAGGGAGATCGAAGATCCGAACGTGAATCTCGGCGTGAATGCGCTCATAGTCAGGGTAATGCAGCAACACGACGTCCATAGCCACTTCGTCGAATAGCTTAAGCATCTCCGCCGGGGCATTGGCAAGGAAGTATGCGATGATGGCCTTTGACTGTGCGAGGTGCTCATATGATACCTCGAGAGACTCGGCATTAATCTCACCAAGCGTGCGGATGCGGTTTCCGTAGACGGAGGACCCGCTCTCGTCGGTGTGTTCGGTAAGGAATGCCTTGAACTCTCTCTTGATGGTGCGCTGGACAGCCGGCTGTGACACCCACTCGGTCAGGCTGGATGCTTTGACATCATGCAGAGCCTCCAGGGAGAGCTCCTCATCCATGATGTCAGCGTCCATGTCCTCGTCCGGATCTTCGTCATACCGATGCCTGCGACGTCGGGGTTGGGCTGTGAGATCGATATCCCGGTCCTCATCCTCGCCGGGGAGGAAGGCAGCCGGGATGCGCTGCCTCCGAGCGACCTCGCGGTCTCTGCGGTTCAGCTGGGCCTCAAGAAGTCGCCTCTCGCCCAAGTTCATGGAATCGAAGTCGCCTTCATCGTCGATGTCGATGCCTTCGTAAGCATCTTCGCTCTTGTCGCGATAGTCACGCTCGAAGCCCTCGCGGAACAGATCCACTTCGTCCTCAGCCATCTCGTCCATCTCGTCGAGGTCGTCGGGAATCTCGACATCCTCCTCCACCTCGTCGTCTTCGTCGACACCGTGAGCGACACTGAAGGCGGGCGGAGAAGAGGGCATCATGGGGCTGGAGGCCGCGCCCGGTGTAGAGGCGGCATCGTCACCATTAGTGCGAGAACGCTTGCGATTTGCCCTGGCCGGAGCAGCTCCCCGGTTGGCCGAGGAGGAGTTCTCGCGAAGCGGGGAACTGTCGCGGACTTGTCAGCAACGAGTGCAAGGAAAGAGGAAAATCCCACACCGCATACCTCATGGCTTCAGTGTCGTTTTACTTGCAGAGGGGGATTGACACCGAGTTTGTCTCCAAAAGATGGGAAGGGAAGTTGGTGGTAATGTTGTTACGGAGTAGAGGAAAGGCAGTGCGCAACTTGAGTCGCAGAGGGGAATCTGAATTTGTGACAGTCCCTGGCGCTTGCCCCTGGCTGGTCGCGTCCGAGTGGGGAGAGAACGCGTTGACGCGACAACGCTAAGCCTTGTTGGGGGACACCCGTAAAGAGGTTGCTTCTGCCAAGACAGGGTACTGCATGGAACTGCGGGCGGCGGCATTCGTACAGTATTCCAGATGCTCTTAATGTGCCATGAAAATGTACGTCGAAGTAAGTAAATATCCTAATGAGCTAGAATGGCACAGAGGCTTTCTCAAGTATTTACGCGCATAACGTTGCGTTTCGTTGAGGCCCGAGGGGGAAAACGATGTTTAAGCGTGTGCTAAGACAGCCACAGTTGGGCTGCACAAATCGGGCCCCGCCGTTACAGAGTAGTTGTGCAATTGAGACTGTGGCAACGACGCGACAGGCCCCTGTCCGCGCACCCCTGTGAATGATTCCTGGCGACGGGAGCTTCCACCGTGGATCGATGCGACAGCGACATGCGCTGACAACTTGACAACTTGACAACCATTGCCCTCTCATCGATCTGCGACCTTTCCGAGACTTGCTACCACCCTCTATATCTCATCGCCTTTGAGATATCGCAATCCGCACAACACACCCAAAAAATGGACCCTCCGCAGCCTGTCGAGCAGCCCGCAGGGGGCACCAGCAATGGTGTAGAGCAGCCCGTCGCGCGCATCAAAGTGCGCAGCGAAAGCATCTCACAGCAGTCCGAGAACTCACAGACTGCGGCCGAGTGAGTTGGCGTCCCCGAAAACTCAGGAATGAATAGCAATCTGACAAAGTGATAGCTTCATCCGCAACCAAATGCAGCTCGAGGCCGATGCGCGCGAAGCCCTGCCCTACGTATGATATCCCTTTCGCATTGCGGCGCTCACCGAGACTGACGCGCCTCCTAGAGTATCGAGAGCTGCACCAAGCCCCTAGGCACCCTCCGTCAGAGTGTTTTCGCCTGTCTCACATGCAATCCGCCGCCAGCGAACCCCTTTGACCCTTATAACGCTGCGGGCGTTTGCTACGCGTGCTCGATCCAATGCCACGGCGAACACAACCTAGTCGAGATCTTCAACAAGCGAAACTTCACCTGCGATTGTGGAACTACGCGCTTCACGGCCACGAGTCCTTGCGCGCTGCGCATCAACCCAGCAACCAACGCTAAGGGTGGTGTCCACTCGGAAGAGCCCGATCTCAATAACAAATACAACCAAAACTTCCGGAACAGGTTTTGCGGGTGTGAGTGCGATTATGATCCCTTTCAGCAGAAGGGGACTATGTTCCAGTGCCTGGGGCTGGGAACCCCTGAAACTGGTGGTTGCGGCGAAGACTGGTATCACCCGGGGTGCATCGTTGGCCTGGGACCGAAGTGGTACGAAAGCGTCGTCAAGATTGCCGAAAAGCCCGAGACCAAGGATGCTGGGGCAACCGGCTTGTTGCCAACCATCACAGAGGATGCCGAGGCAGCACCACCTCAGGCCGAGGGAGAGCCCAAAGCAGCCGAAGAAGAAGACGATGACGACGTGCCACCGCCTCCAGGCTTTCCTACCGATGCAGAGTTTGAAGGTTTAATCTGTTACAAGTGTGTCGACGCGCATCCGTGGATTAAAAGGTACGCTGGTACGTCTGGTTTCCTAGCGCCTGTCTTTCTCAAGCAAGGCGGCGCTGTCGACGCGCCATCCGCACCCATCACCACCGACAGCGAGCTCGCATCAAAGAAGCGCAAGGCTTCAGACGAAGACGACGATATGGCATCCCAAACCTCGAAACGCCCTAGGAGCGAGGTCGGCGCGGGACAGACACCCCCAGAGGAAGCTGCTGAAGCCCTCGACGACTTGCCCATCGCCGAAGAACCTAAACCCACCTCCGCCGATGTAGCGTCCATCTGCAAACTTCCCAACCTTCCAGCCGCCCCGGAGGGCCAATTCTCTCTCTTCTTCACAGAAAACTTCCGCGACCAGTTCTGCCGCTGTGCCACTTGCTTTCCCCGCCTCAAGCCCCACCCACAACTGCTCGAGGAAGAGGAGACCTACGAGCCGCCGGTGTCGGATGACGGCGCGTCTGAACACGGCTCAACCCTCGGAAGCGGCAGCCTGCTGGAGCGCGGCGAGAGCGCCCTGCGCAACGTCGACCGTGTGCGCGCCATTGAGGGCGTCATGGCGTATAACCATCTCAAGGATAAGCTGAAGCCGTTCTTCCAGAAGTTTGCCGAGAGTGGACAGGCTATCGGTGCTGAAGACATCAAGGAGTACTTTGCGAAGTTGAGAGGTGATGATCAAGCTATCAAGGAGGCCGGAGAGGCCGCGGGACGGGATGATTTGCGGGAAGAGCAGAGTGGGTATTAAGTCTTCTAGGCTGGGTTAGGATTGGGATTGGTATTGGCAATGGGAATGGCAATGGGACTGGGACTGGGGAGCTATCAAATACCTAACCTGTTTTCTTTTGCTGGGTTGGCTAATCTGGAGCCCGTGGCCCAGCACAGGCAGGAAGAAATACAGTTTAGCTCTTATGGCTGGCCAACAGCGTTAACGACTGGACTTTGTATAACAACCTATTTTGGCACAGCCTGTGGGGGTTTGGGGCATAGTGATGATACTCTATTCTGACGAGCTCAAAGACCACAGTGCACATGTGCCCATTGTGTCTAAATATTACCAGAACGATCTTCACATCTAATGTCTCTCCCTCTTTACTGTCAAGGTCATGGATATGTGTCGCGATTATATCTTTTTACAAGCAGATTTTGATTTGGATATATGCCCCCTTCATTGGATATCGTGACATTATGTACCTGACAAACCCCCAACCTAGCAACTCCGCCATACAACGCCATGCCCCTACTAAGATCCTATCGCAGGACCCCGTTCCGACCCACGCCCTATGAAGCCATCCCATCTGATTTCTTCAAGCTTGCTGCTGCTATTATACATTGTGCCCATCGTTTATTGTCCTGTAGACCCGGTGCTGCTTGCCGCACTCGATGGCCTTGGAGGTGGGACAGGCATGATACTTCCTGTATCACCTCCTCGCTGCATGGGCACTCCACCTAGGATACCCATGGGGAAGGGCAAGGAACCTGTCCGACTGCCCTGGCCCTGTGGCGGTAGGTTTTCGTTGCTACCCCCCATCTGCTCACCAACACCGGCAGCTTCGCTGTCAAGCTCCATTGACTCGCCAGCGGCGACAGCAGCTGCGGCAGCGGCCTGCTGCTCTGCCAACCTTTTGGCAATATTGGTCAACCTCTCCTTCTCGGCTACGTCAATCAAGTCATCATCGTCGCTCCAATATGGGTCGTCATCAGGGAGGTTGGGCATGGCCATCCGTTTCCAGAAGCGCAACTCTTGGCGGTGAGCTCGCTGATCGATGCGGCGCTCCCAGCGAGCCTCGTCCTCATCGTAGGCGGTGCGGAACCGCCGCAACAGATCGTTGGCAGCGCCAGCATGCGCGTGCATCTCCCATATCTGCTCACGCAGGCGGCAGTTTTCGGCGCGGGCCTCCGCTAGTTGAGCACGGTAACTGCGATGCCATGCTGCTACGTCGGTTACGTGCTTCGCCTTGTAGTCGTGGAACTGCTTAAGCATCGACGAGAGAACGGAGGCGTACTGGGAAAGCAAGGCGGCGTTGGCGTCGCGGCTAAACTTGGCCTTCTCGAGGGCTTCAGAGAGGAGGGAGATAAGAGCGTCGAGGTTAGGGTCCTGGGCTAGAGGTGGTGAAGATGGTCAGTTACCGGGCGGCGCAAGGGCATCTGCCGAGGGAAAGGGATATACATACCTTTTACTTCGTCTGCTGTGGAGCTAATTAGGTCTTCGTTTCTAAGCGATTGGGAACGCGCCCGGTTGCGCACGCGGCCGACGCCGGCGACGACATCCTCTAAGGCTCGCTGGTTCTGGGCGAGCTGGCGACTTAGCTCCTCCACCATGCCGTATATGTAATTGAGCTCGGCTTGGTGACCGGCCGGGGTCGGGAGGCCGACTACGGCGCCGGGTAGGTTGCCGCCGTTCATGTTGATGCCGTTCATGAGGTGCTGAAGCTGCTGCTGCTGCAGCTGCTGTTGCGGCGAGGGCTGTGGTTGCGTCTGCTGTGCCAGCTGCTGCGAGTGTGACGTCAATCCGGACTGTTCTCGCGCCGAGAGCGGCTGTGGTTGTTGGCGGGACGTATTCGGGGCCGAGGACGTGGAATTCGAGGGGTACAGCAGGGGGTCGTGGAAAGAGGGCGGTGCTGGGAAGTTCATGATTGTTTTGTGTTGGGCCTTTGTTGGCGCTGCGCCGGGGGCGGGCAGCTGTCAGCGGGTGGACAAAGCTCAGCGGTCTGAATCCTTCGACAGGCGCTTGGTTGGAACTTGGCAGGGGTCGAGTGCACGAATGGGTCGGAATCGTCGCTCAAGAATGGTTGGTGGTAAGCTGGTGATCTTTTGAACATATGCGCTTGGTTTTATGGAGGTGAGGCTTTTGACGGGCTACTCTGTTCTCTGCCGCGCTTAGGTTCCCTCTTTCCGTGCTCAAGCCTCAACTTGGGCCAATGTGCAATGTCACATCACCCCAAGCTTGAGAGCCACACTCTCAGAGCTTCAGCCCCGGCCACCCACAATCACATAATCAAACATTGCGCACTCATGCATTTCTACTGTAAAAGGGTTCAAGGTTGACTGTCACCCAAATTAAAGCCCATCAAGCCTGCCACGATGATGATCCAGAAATACCGGCGAAGATGACGATACCCTGATCGTGGACCTCAGCATATCTGGACGCTCACGTTGGTCTTTTCGATCCCTTTTTTGGGTTCCCTCAGGACTGATGAATTAAAACGCGAAGGCTCCAGCTTTTAAAAAAAATCTCTCCTACTCCGTACGCCAGTGCAGAAGGTGGTTATTCCATGTCAGGGAGGTCATCTTTGGAAGTTGCACAGGGGCAACGCGCGACTCCGCAGGTGCACTCCTGGTCCACGCATCGCCGACTAATTCGGCAGCTCTGACACATCTCCCTTCCCTAATAGTGTAATGGTTAACATATCGCGCTTTCACCGCGAAGCTCGGAGTTCGATTCTCCGTTAGGGAGATATAGTGTCTGTGATGCTCAACAATGTTTTTGTCTGAGGTTTGGATTTCGTAAGGGTTGTATCGCACTTTCAGGAGGGGAGCTTCATGCACTCATCTCCAATGGCCTATTCCGATGTGATCAAATTCTCTCAGGAGAATCTGTTCAATAAGGTTCTGGCGCAGCCCTGAGCTATGTGGGTGTTTCAACCTTTCTTTTGGCCTGAGTGTTCGCCCGCGGCTGGGGTCTTCGTCGTTAGATAGACTTTGCCAAAATGTCCAACAAACCAACTGCCCGATATCTTGCGCGTCTTGTGGTGAGAGCCGCGCTGTGCGGCCATTGTGGGGTAAGAAGGTGGCTGGTTGGCGCGCTGGCAACCCCTGTCGCACCACTTACACCAGACGCGTTGCAACGCGTCGTTCCCCACAAATGGGCAATCATCTCCGAACTAGCACCTAGGAAGTGCCTACCAGCACATACACCACTAACTGTTGATTTCTTTGAGGAAGCATTTCCTGGCTACCCTTTGGAGCAATGGTCTTGGGGGACCAACAACAGTAAAATATTATACATCAATATCCGTCAATTGGCGCGCAAACATGTCTTCTCCCCGCGTGTCTTCGCCAGGGCGGGATTCTCGGAGCGCGTCTCCCACCACGGCTACCCAACATTCTCTCGCCGCCACCGCCACTGCCGATGCTTCCCATTCTTCCGATGACGAGGACGACGATATTCTTCGCCCGCGCGGGAGATTTGCTGCCCGAATGCAGCCCCAGGAGTCAGAGCGACGCGGGTCCGGATCTGACGCGGAAAAGGGAGAAGGAGGAAGCCAGGCAGAGGACGATGAAGTCGTCACAACCCGCCCCCGAAAGCTGAAGCAAAGACAACAACGAAGCGCCACTCCGGAGGAGACCCCGCAGCAGCTTCGCCAGAGCAGTGTCGTCTCGCCCGTATCCCCAGGCCTCTTTCTCACGCCCTCGAAACCCCGCTCCCCGGCAGCGGCGAATAGCCTCGGCGACGGATCGTCGGATAGCGGTGACGATGAGCTTCCCAAAACGTCCTCGCTGACAAAGAATGCGAGGTTTCTTGCCCTGGTCGGCAAGAAACGCCAGGAAAGAGAAGCTAAGGAAGCTAAGGAAGCCCGCAAGAGGGCTGAGCGTCTCGCCGCGCAGCAGAAGGACGACGACATGTCTCTTGTCGATGACGAAGATGATGACGATATCACAGACGACGAGGGCGGGCGGAAGCTTACCCAGGGTGCTGCGCGACCAGCGCGAAAGGCCAGCAAGAAGGCGCTTGAGGAGATGAACCGCGAAACCCAGCGTCTCACACGTAGCTTGCAACTAGCCCACGAGGCAAAGGTTAAGAAGAAGATCACCAAGTCAGCCTTGTTCGAACGCTTCAACTTCTATCCCGAGGGTGCGGCAGCGGTAGCCAAAGAACCCAGTAGCCAACCCACCACCCCAGGATCAGGCCCACAGACAGACGCCGAAATGAAGGATGCTGAAACCCCCCCGAGTTCAGCTCCTCAGGGCGAGAAGAAGGATGATTCCGAAGCCCATAATGCTGCTACTTCTGCAGTATTCAATCTCGATGAAGACGAAGATGGTGGGCTTTCCACCTTGGAAGCTGCTCTTGAAGCCTCCGCCACCCAAAGGAAGTTGGATAAAGGCAAGGGGAAGACAGTTGACGATGATCTCGTCGTGGAGCAGCAGCCATTGCCACCCAAAAAGAAATCCGCACATGCGAAGCGCAATTTCCGCATCAAGCTTTCGGAGGTGCAGGTAAATCACCCCGACGTCCAGCTTAGGGGTGACGATGACGATCTGCGGATCGAGCCTTCGCGCAACAGTAAAATCAATGCTATCTTTGACCGCGTCCCTGTCAACCTGGCAAGAGAGTCGCGCCCGATGCACGTTCTGCGTAGGCTCGCTCAACTTGACGACCCCGACAAGCAGCCTGGCACAGCTCTACGTGCCAAGAACCGCCAGAGCAAGCATCAGCAGAAGGCCATTTCGGTCACCCAGCTGCAGACAGACTTGCTACAGCGCGCGCGCCAACAGGCCAAGCTGGAGCGGGACCGCCACCTTGAGATGCTTCGCGCCAAGGGTGTCCACGTGCAGACTGCCGAAGAGCGAGAGCAAGAGCTTGCCCAGGTCGACGACATGGTTGCGCGTGCTCGGAAGGAGGCGGAGGAGATCATGCAGCGCGAACGGGAGGCAGCGAAGGAGGATCGCAAGGCAAGGAAAGCTGCTGGGGAGCATGACCCGCTGGGGTGGGACGACAGCGATGACAGCGATGACAGCGAAGACGAGTATCAAGAAGATGGCGAAGAGCCATTGGCAGAAGTCGAATTGTCTGGCTCAGATGACGAAGTTGCCGAGGGTGAGGATGATGAAGATATGGGCGAAGATGAGTCTGAGGAGGTTGAAACCGCCGGTGTTCTAATCGATGACACCGCCGGGAGTACTGATGTGTCTGGGGATGAGGATGCTGGAGAGCAAGCTGCCAATGAAGACTTGGATGAGGATATGACACTGGCCAGCCCAAAGAGGGCTTCCCGGCGGCCAAGAAAACATGTGACAATTCTTTCAGATGACGAGGAGGAAGAGGTTTTGAACATCGTTGAAGCAACGCCTCGGCCGAAGGCCAGGTTTCCGAAGTCCCCATCGGCACCAAACACGACCTCTCCCAGCATACCCACCTCTGTCCTCCGTTCTGCCACCAAGAACTTCATCCCTGGTCTTCCCGTCGCTGGCGCAGCAGGACTTGGCCTAACCCAAATCTTTGCCGGGACCATGGATGATAGCCAAGCAGGGTCTCCAGCTGCCTTCAACTCCCCATCGCAACCACGGCCAACGTTCGATATAAGTGAATTCCCGGAGTCCAACTTCTCCCTTACCGCACACGAGGCAGGCGAGGACATGATCCTCGACAGTCAGCCTACCGGTGGAAAGACCCAAGAGCCAGAGACCCAAGGTGTTCAGTTCAACTTCTCACAGTCTCAGGCGCACGGTTTTGACTCCCTGCTCCGAGACACACAGGATCCGTCACAGATGTCTGAGCTCATCGAGCCAAGCCAGGACGCTGGTTACCATAACTTCTCTCCCCTCCTTCAGCGTTTTGTCGAGCCCCCTGCATCGACTGTTGAGACTGTCAAGGTTGTTGAGAGTCAAGGGGATATCGATCACGCCCAGTCTCCTCTAGTCAGGAGGATGGGGAAGCTGCGACGCCGAGGTGGCATCATCGCCACTGTCGCGGCGCCGGACAACGAAGCGGATCCTGAGGACGTAAGTGGGGCTGCTGAAGGTGACGAGTTTGGCTTTGGCACGAGTGCTTTCAACGTTATGAAGGAAGCCGCCACCAAGGAGAAAAAGAAGAAGGCAGCGGAGCTCTTCAACAAGAAGAAGAGCAAGGCGCGCGAGATGATTGAGGAGCAGGCCGAGGAATCCGAAGATGAGTATGCCGGCCTTGGTGGTGTAGACGGCGAGGACAGCGACGATGATGATACCCACTCCGTGAAGGAGATGATCGATGATGAGACGAAGAACAACGAATCGGACGAGCGGAAGCTCGCCGCGTTCTATGCGTGAGTTACCACCCATTTGCCTGTTGCTTGACTGGACACAACTAATAGCTATTCCCAGGGACCGCGAGCGTGCCTCAGACGAGAAACAAGTCGAAAAGTTGTTTCATGACATTACAACAGGCATGTTGCGTCGCAAGCGGGGTGGCGATTGGGATGATCTGTCAGACGAGGACGACGGAGGTGAGGCAAGGCGTCGTCTCAAGCGACGCCAGTTCGCCAAGATGCAGAAGGCACTTTTTGCAGACGAACGTATCAGCAAAGTCGCCGAAAACCCGCGGAACCAGGCTTTCCTCCGAACGATCGAAGACCACGGGAGTGACGATGATATGGACTTCATCTTCGCGCCGTCTCCCACCGCCACGAAGGTTGTGAGCGAGGACTCACAATCGTCTGGGAAAGGCGATGATGGACCAGCGACAACCATCCCAGACAGCCAACCGCAAGAATCCAGACGAGGTGCCAACCCCCGTCGCACAAAAGACGGGAAAAGGCCCTCAAATATCGGCGACATACGCGAGTCACTGTCTAATCTCCTCGACGAACCGCTCAACTCATCCACCATCATCCCTGCCACCGAACTCGGTTCCGACGATGAAGACAACACCAACCGCCCTCCATCATCAAGCAGTTCCACGCTCAGCAGCAACAAGGAAAACAGTAATCCGCGCCGCGGCCGTACCGCCGTCGTCGACCGCATCACCCTCAAGCGCAATTCCTCCTCAAACGTCTCTAATTCCAACCGGCTCGCCTTCGCAACCGCCTCTTCAACTTCGAGTACATTCAAGGTTCCCGCCCTCCTCCGCCGCGCAACCACCAACTCGCTCATCTCGAGCTCTTCTTCTACTGCCTCCTCCACTGGCGTTACTACAAATAACACCTCCGCCGATGGAGGTAGCACCAAGATCAAGAAGCCTGCAGGCAAGCGCTCTGGTGTCAACTACTTTGCACGGGAGAACGAGCGGCGCGCTGCCGTGGCGGAGATGGAGCGGAGGCGGGAAGAGAAGAAGTGGAAAGGGGCCAAGGGCCGGGGCGAAGTTGTCGGCGGGTTGTTTGGTGGCGGAAAGTTTGAGTGAACGAAGACCTTTGTTACTGGGTGTGTTCTTAAATCCGGTTTTCTTTTGGTAGTCAGGGTAGAGTGGATGTCATCATGTTGGTGAAGGGTTTTAAGGAATAGCACGTATCTTGGGTTAGGAGGATCGGCATTGTATGTCTGTCTGGCGCTGGCGTTCGATGGTATTTGGCTGTTGTTATTCGAAGTTTATTGTTTAAGTAGGCAATGATCATGTAAATACATGTCTGTCAGTGTGAGCTTATTCGGAGTGACTTGAACTCAATGAGGCTGCGTTCGTCCTGGATGTGTCTGTTCAGTGTTCAGTCAGTCTCATATTGGCACAGTTGCAGGCATGGTTCATTCCGAGAGTGCACTGATAACTCTTTCCAGATCGCCATGATCAGGTGTTGATTAGGCCGCTACAGGCATCGCGCGAATTGCTCTAATGTCGTATCATTCCGTCGTAACATCGTCATCAAGGTCCCTCAACGTAGACTCGCACCCTCGGTCCGTTGCCACCCAGAAGACCAAACCGCCAAGCCAGCATTGCCAGCCCAGGTCCGTCCATGTTTCCTTAGTCCGCCCGTACCCATCCTCCAAGTCTATACACACAAGAGTCTCCCTTCTTCCCTAAAGAGTACACGATGCAATATCTTCACAGTGGCCCGAACACCACCAGACACTGAAGCGTCAATACTTCGTATCCACGGTGCCGGTTGTCTGCCTCCCCCCGTGCTTGAGCAGCCCCAAGGCTCACTCCCCCGCCTAGTTTCCTTCTCGCTTCCATAAACCAGCCCAAAATACACACCACATTACTGCTCCATATCAAAAGATATACCCACAGAAACTGGTCTTTAACAGGTAATGCTGGATTTGCAGCAGCTGAAAAAAGGCAAATCACCGCTTTGGCAATGCCAACGTATGAGCCCATCTTTTCGAGAATATCGAGCCTAGTAAACAATGGTTGCCAGACAAAAGGATGATGCTTCCCATTCGGATGCGATCAAAATTGATGGTATGGGCCGAGTCGAGTCGAGCGTCTCCCAAAGAATATTCCGAAATGGTGGTATACATGCAGAGATATTCGATGATCTGCAATGTGAGAACCATCAGGGCCGGTTGGAAAAGCCCGATCCGTATGGTCGGTATATCGGTCAAGCCGTCATTTCAGAGCGGCGACCGAATAATGTCGAGATTGAGCAGGCGGATGCTCGCCCAAAGTGTTATCCCACAAGCCAAACATCTTTTCCATTGTTCAACCGACTTCAAATGGTGTTGATATCCCATCGGCGGTGCATATCCAGGCATACTCCGCAATAGCCGACCAATTCAACTTCTTTAGTTGACACACATATGCTCCTGGTCGAGTCGCGCGGTATGTGGTGCCGTATCCAGTACTCTGCGCTTAGAAAAATCACATCGCGAAGATCGATGTTCCGATATACAGCAGAAGGTTGAAGGGCGGGTCTCAAACATCAGTCATCTCGGTGTCGTCCAGGTCAGCGGGTTGGGGTGACTCCGGTCCCCAGTTGCCTTCGTAGACTGTTGCACCAGCACTTCGGCGGTGATTGACCCAGGAGATAGAATAGGACGCCAGGAGATCCTTTGCGGTCGGACGGTCGACAGGGTTAGGACTCAACATACGTCTGACAAGGCCATCAAGTGAGACAGGGTTATCCGAATTCTTCATGAAATCAGGCGCGATATGCTCCTCGCGCCTTCTCTGTGCGCCAAAGAGGTTGCTCGGGTCGTGTGTCATAGCTCCAAAGGGGAAGCCACGGAGTTTTCCAATCGCCCCAGGACTGCCGGTAGAGGCTGTTAAGTCGGCATCTTCGCCAATATGAGAGATGCTAGACTCATGTTCGATGGGAATTCCATTGGCGTCTCTGACCACAACACTGGCTTCACCACCGGTCAATGTGCCAACATTGGACAAGTCGCCACTACGCAAAGCTTGCCAGGATGGGCCGTTGTCGGGGAGGAAGACGTTGCAAGCTGTCTCTAGCATGATGAGACCAAGGGCGAAGATATCGGCTGGCTTGTCGAATTGTCCGAGGAGAATCTCCGGGGCAATGTACTCGCGATCTCCCTCACCATCAACACCCTTCCCAGCCGGCCACTCGACTGCCATACCGAAGTCGCCAATCTTGAGGTAGCCATCAAAGGTGATGAAGATGTTTGCGGGCTTGAGGTCAAGATGAATGAAACCCGCATCGTGGATAGCGTCCAGTCCCTAAATCGGCGTTAGTGTCGGAAGAAAAACGCGGGTGACAGGAATTCAGCTCACCTGCAAGGCCTCATGGAGAATTTTCCAAACCCGAAAGTCGTCCAGCTTGCCCGCCTGACCAACCAGTCGCAAAAAGTTATCCAGGCCGCCTTCAGAGCAGAATTCAGTCTGGATATACAGGTGACCATCCAACTCCCAATCATCGATGTAGTGTACAACCTTATCCGAATGGCTCAACGCCTTCAGAACGGCAACCTCTCGAAGCTTCGACTCGCGCGCTTTCGCACCTACGAACGGAAGCCGGAGCTTTTTCACTGCGTAAACTTTGCCCAGATCCGGCGTAGAGGGTGTTCGTCGGCTAGGTGTTGTTGTAAATTGCGACATTAGGGAGGATGAAGCCGAAGACTTCACAACCCGATACACCTGCGAAAACTCGCCCTTGCCAATGATCTCCGACTTGTCGAAATTTGCCAAGAGTGACTCATCTACGTCCTTTGGCCGGTGGCTGTTCTGTGGGGTTCGGCTTAACCGGGGGTCGCCAAACGCAGAGAACATATGGCGTCCTCCCATGGTAGGGGTTGCGGGGGTGCGGGCTAGCTTCGACTTATCATCATGAGCACCAGAGATGGAGAGGCGGCTAGCATCAGGCGGCGCCATCGAGTCCTGTGGCGTTTGAGGGGAAGAGCTATACTCTGCATGGTTCAAAGGACTCGCCACTGGAGTTATCGTGTCAGCTTTGACAATACCGGTCATAGTTTCGTGATCCGAATGTTGAGAGACACTGAACTTCGTGACAGATTTGACCGGCGCTGGTGTCCCAATGGACCAGTGCGCGGGCCGACGAGTACGAAGTGAAGAAAGGGACGACGCGAAACGCGTAGTGACTCCTGGAGTCGGAGTAGAGGGCCGTCCCATGACCGCAGAAAGCCGATCGTTCTTGACCTGTGCCCCATCTCCCATGACATGTGGTAGACTGATAAACTTACAGTTGGGGCTGGGAGCCGGCTGCTCGCTGCCCACGTTGAAGGTTGAGGGAGCGAAGATAGACCCGCGAATAATCTGAGGCGTCCGAGTCTCGGGGGCTGGCGAACCAAACGATTTCAGGAAATTCTTCGTAGGAGTCGGCGGGAAATCGTCCTGAGATCCAGCCACCTCGCCGTGTTCGTCTCCATCAACGCTGAGAAGGCTCGCTTTCCGAACATGAGCAGCGCGGTTAGGTTGGAAGAACAGGCCAACGGGCTTCTCGCGACTACCGAAGATGTTGCCGCGACTGGGAGCTGAAATGGAGGAGCTGAACGGAGTCGATGGGCTACCGAAGGATGGCCGCGACGGTCGTCTGCCACCACTCGCCTGTGGAGGATATGTTGCTGAGTTGTACTGCTTTTTACAAGGCGTATCTGGCATCGCCGCCACTTTCGCCCCGGGAAGTTTTGGGGGCCCGAGCTCCGGATTGCGATTCATCTTGGAAACCAGACCCGTTGACATGAATGCTGACTGAAGAGGCTTGGCTCTTTTGTAGTCAGGGGTCTCCATGAGTTTCGCGTCGCCCACTGGCCGATGGGAGTTGGGCGGCAATGATTTTGAGAAGTTCATTGGGGCCCGGGGTTTCTGACCATAGTTAATTGGAATATGAGTCGGCGAGTCATCGGCAAGACTTGAGTTCGAGGACGATTGTGTCATTGTCCGGGAGAGAGGGTGAGGTTGGTTTGTCGGCCGCGGAAGAGGATGAGCCGAGGGGTTTGGAAGCGAGCCTTGAGGCGAAAAAGGGCTTCCGCGGTCATCAGGTGGGAGATACTGGTCAAGTGAAAGGCGAGGCCTGTTTCGGGCCGCTGGCGTCGCATTCTCATTCGAGAGCTGCGCCAGCTGCTTCTCGCCAGCACGGCGCCCCCACGATGTCCGATTGTCTCCATGTCGTTGCTGCAAGGTGCTCTTCCGCAGAGACGATGTCCGCTTTGGCAGATTTAGGTTTGTCGTCGTTGCCAGAGGGCTCGGAGAGGGCAAGGGCTCGCGGAATGAGGGTACCATCGAGCCACTCAGCTGATACTCATGATTGATATCCTCATGAATATCAAAGCCCTGCTGGTTGACCAAGTTCTGCTGAGGTGGGTTGAAGTCGAATATGTTGAATGCACTTCCCACATTCGAGATCCCGTGGAGACTCCGTCGCTTCGCGACCGGACTGCCCGGGTTCGAGTGATCGACAATCATGGCGTCGCTTCGTTTCAACGGGCTGACAGAGATTGAGGCGAAAGAATCTGCGTTGTTTCCAAGAAACTTAGAGATACCATTTTTCGAAGATCCAGAGACATCCAGGTGCATTGAATGACGCGATGGCTTCTCGAGAGCGCGGCGCGAAACCGGGCTCAGGGCGAGTGCGAACTCGCTGAAAGAGGGGATTTCTTGATTCTGCGGCTCGGGTTCGGTCGTAGAGTGGGGGATTGAATTGCCCGAATCAGCAGAAGGGCCGAAGACGCGTTTTAGAGGACTTTTGGGAGAAACGCGTGTCCGCGATACAGGCCGTGACGCCGACGGCTTCGTCCTCGCAGAACGCAGCGATAGCTTGACGCTCGACCGAAAAGTCGTTGTCGATGTGTGAGATGGCTGTGGTGTGAGGAAGGAAGGCACACCAGGAGGTGTCGGTATTGTTGTAAACTGGGTAGCGGGTGCAGGGCGCCCGGGCGACGGAGGAGTGGTTGACTCGAAGTAGGTCCCCAGATTGGCCGAGACTTTGTGGCTCGGCGATCCAGAAGGGGTTCCAGAAGGGGTGGTTGTCAGTCTGAACTTGGAGGGCGAGCGTGACAGAGATCTCCGCAACGATCGAACTGCCGAGCCGACATCGACGTGGTGAACATGTGTGGGCGAGGGCAAGGTAAGAGTACCCCCGCTCCCATTTGAGTATGACATCTCTTCTTTGAACACTGCTGATCTCGGAGGGTAACCGCCAGAATATACGCGGCTGGACAGCAGCCGGCCGTAATAGTTCCCAGCTCCTCTGTCAGCTCAGGAACTAAGAGGCATACGAGCGCACAGCGAGATCCGGTTATCTTTCAACGATGGCCACGACAGGAACAGCAGCTCCGTGAGATGATGGATTCTTGCTTGTTCCAGAAACGATATATTCGCAAACCAGTCGCGTCGAGAAATCGGGGTCGGATGTGAATCAAAACAGCACAAGCTCACAGAGCAAGTGGCGCGGCAAGCGCAAACTCAAATCGACTAGGGCGACAGCGCAACGCGGGGTGCGACAGTGACCGTAGTTTGAATCGATGATGTGAATGAATCGATCTCACCCCCAAGGAAGCGAACGAGCCTGCGAACACCGGAAAGGAGGGGACGACAGAGATGGCGCAGACGAGGTGCAGCCTCGCAAAGGCTGGTGGTGAAGAAGATGATGAGCTGGACACGAGCGGACAAGAACACGTCAGTCGAGGTCCAAATTGGGCATCCCCGAGGCCCAAGCCTCTTCCAGTCGTCCTCCTGCAGCGCACACTCTCCAGCCTTAGTAGTCGGTCGTCTCCATACGGATGTCTATCGCCAACGAGGTGTCGACAGCTGGTGTATGCAAGTTGCAACGGTGTGGTTGCGGTGTGGTTGCGGTGTCGGGAACGTCGGTGCTCGCGCGGGGGTGGATTATCGACAGCGCCAAAAGCGGTCTTTTTTTTTCTCCCCTGTGGGATGAGCGGGGATTGACGCAGCAATGGGTTAACGCGGCCCAACACAACAAGCGGTGGGTCCAAGGAGAAAAACAGGATAAAGGTCGTGAAAAGTCAAATGGAGATCGCTGAAGCTTTTGGAGACGGCCGCAAGCACAGTGACAGGCGACACAAGGCGATCACTGCCCGGATTTGCAGAATGTGTGTGTTGTTGATCGCGGAAGGAGAGGGCAGATCACGAGGCGAGAGCTCGGCAGAAGGATGGGATGGGCTCGTTGTTTACTTGCCCGCAGTCCCACGCGTTTCGCGTTGGCAGTCGCGATTTATGGACCCATTTGGCAGGGGCCTCCCTGCCGCGTTCCTTCTTAGCGTGCTTAGCGCGATGCACTTGTCCACCTTCTCGGGTCAGGGGGGTCGTGCGGTGGCTGGCCGTGCAGACAGCCCGCAGCTTTTTTGCTTCCTCCTACAGGCGAGACAGGGTGGCCACAAGGAATGGAGGCGATGCCCGTCTTCTTTCGCTGAAGCACAGCAGCCCGTCATTCCGTCTCGGTTGAGGTATTGCACCTACACACAAGGTTTTGTTTGTGGCAAACAATGAGGTCACGTAATCGGTACGACACACAAGACTTGTCCTTACACATGAGACGGCAGCCGAACGCCTCGTCGCATCCGTCTCTCCCGTATTACTCACCGCCGTAGATGGGGCGCACCATCGAGAATGGAGAAATGCGAAATCCGTCACAGGGTTCAGGCTGTCGTTTTTCTGACTATCCTCCTTCAGGGTGGAACCACAGCGGTGGGCGATCTGGCAGATGCCATGGGGCCTTTCTTGGGCCAGTTGACCAATTACCATGCTCGATCCCCCCTTTGCCCACACCGCTGCCCTCTCACCAACCAACAAGAAATGCCGTTGCGGCGATGGGATTCGCCTTGGCCCTGCGGGGAGAGAGGGTGCGGGAGGCGCCTCAAAGACACACATCCAGGCCGAAACTGAGCATCTGGGGAGGGCTGGCCAACCCTATCATCCCCAGCCCTGTACATGCAAGCAAGTGGGAGAGCTGAAGGCTTTCGATGCACTGAGATTCTAGTACACATCGTCTGAAACGATCGTCCACCGATATCACATGCCGAATAAAGGAGGGCGAAGTGGTGCGAGCTCAGAACAAGCCAGAAAAACAACTGAGGACTTCAAGTGGTCGCGAGAAAAGAACCCCTTTGGCCCGACAGGAACAGGCAAGCCAAGAGACCCTGATGAGACCCTGATCAGCGTCTGCGTCTTCCCCTTTGGACTCTGGCCCAGACACTTCCACGTCTGAGGTACACGCCCCATCTGCTTGCTGCTAGTTTCGCCACGAAACTTGCCGTCTGGACGCCAACTGTCATTGATGGCTCATGACTCTGGTGGCGATGACACGATCAGGCAGCCCTTGACAATTGTTTACTTGCC
>Ga0247758_1000046_pt1 | contig 84815 bp, 98 predicted proteins | sample UWRJL156409C4_FD_180950 | JGI IMG/M metagenome (GOLD analysis project Ga0247758, IMG submission 180950) | Plant litter microbial communities from Arlington Agricultural Research Station in Wisconsin, United States - UWRJ-L156-409C-4 | ecosystem: Environmental > Terrestrial > Plant litter >... | reverse complement strand
CTCCAGCAAGCGTGAGCATGTTGAGATGGAAATGCAGTAAATCATACGAGACACATAAGCCATATCAACGCCCGAAAGATGCCGCATGGTAATGGTATAGCCCCTTTCCCATGGCCTACCCGACACCATTCCCATAGGAAATATTTCCGCCCCTCCGTGACTCCCTGCACAATACAGACACAAGCACAGAACATAACAACGCGATTATCCCCACCCACCCGGAATCCCAATCCTTCCCTTATCGTTTGATCCGTCATTCACCCAACCCCCTGACAATTCTTTTTTCACATACATCCGATAATACGCTCCACGTATCATCTGGTTAAGTGACGGGAGGTGGCTATAGTTGGGATAAGAGGCAGACCTGGGATTAGACGCCCTTCTATCCCAGCCTCCTCCCTGAAACAACCAAGCGCCATTCATGCAATGCGACGGGTCGAAACATATAGGTACAGCTGCGGCCAAATGTACGAACGGTGCGTGGGCGGAAGAAAACACAAAAAGACACCCCTGAACGCCTCTAGAATCGAACCGGGAGAAGCAGGTGTCGTTACCTGTCCCCTGATTTCCTGTTCTGCATCTCGATATCATGTCCTTTAGGATTGAGATGTTTTCCATTACTGCTCGCATGGCCATTGGCGTGCTGATGGCTGGCGATCATCGGCGACCGCGGGTCATCTTCTTCGTCCGTATCCTCAGCAAGGTCGGTAAGACCGAACCCCAGCGACTCCTCGTCGTCGTACGCCCGGATGAGGCCCTCTCGATCCCCAGCGCGGTTGCTACCAATGCTCATCCGGTGCGATTGGGATCGCCTGGCCTCCATGCTCATGCGGGTTTGGATGCTTGAGATCATGTCTGTTCCGGTTGCGTCACCGCCGCTCCGCCTGGCCAGCGACTTGGTGCCGTTGGGGTCATACCTGCTCAGGTTGAGAAGGTAGACGCCAGTGAATGTCACCAGGAAGCCACAGACTAGGGAGAGGGTGCCGACCACATCCGTAGTATTGAAGCCGCTGTACAAGATAAAGGAGGCGCAAAGCGTCGCCGTTGTGAAGGTGACATAGTACAATGGGTTGACGCTATTCGGTATTCAGTCAGCGGGATATATGTTTGGGAGGCGGGTAGTAGGGGACGTACATGTTGGTAGGGAACTGGCTAAGCGCCTTGTTGAAATAGTTCATCTGTGTTAGGGCGGACACTGTGGTGATGATCATGAAGACATAAGTCGACGGGTGGCTGAATTGGTTATTGCCAGCAAACGTGAGTTTTACCGCAATGCCGAAGGCCTTCACGGCCATGACTGAGACAGAGCCCACGGTAGAGCAAATGCTCACGTAAATGAGGGGGTTCTTTTTGCCGTGAGCTGGCGCAACCTTGTATATCATGACGCCAGCAAATGCGCAGACCAAGAAGGCGTACAGCAAAAACCCTAGAGAACACTTAGTACGCATCGCGCCCCTGCTCATGCTGCTGGAGGAGCTTACCTGGTTGGATCGCATAGTTGAGGATCTGATCAATAGTCTGGATATCCTCGTCAGGGGGCGCGTGGAGCACGATGATGACAGCTCCGATCAAGCAGATGGCGCTCCCTAGCTTGCCCAATGTTCCCAGCTCTTCACCGAGGAAGTATGACCCCAGTATGGCTCCTATTAATACGGCCAAGGCGCCGAGTGGTGTGACGAGAATCGCTGGTGCGAATGCATATGCGGCGAAGTTGAAAATCTCTCCGATAACCACTGCGAACTGTAGTTAGCGGTTTACTCCGAGGTCTTTGTCAAGGGGAATGTCCGTACAGCATGAGATGCCACCCCACCACATGGGGTTGCGCAGGTAGACGAATCCCTCTCCTTCGAAGCCATGTCGCTCCTCTGCTTGTATTAACCCCTGAAAAGGAACCAGTCAGCACAATCCCTTAATTCGATCGCAATGCTCGATGATGTCGGTGGTAGCGGGCGCCAGGGCGCTGGGTTCGGGGAGGGTAATCTCCATACTTTCTTCGTGATAACGAAACTCGTGCCTGTGACGTGTTAGTTTTACAGCGCTCAGCGTGCAATACTCAGGACTGTCTTGCGGGCGCGCATACCAATTGCTAAACTAGACGATATGGCGAGCGCCAGACCGATATATCTGTCGGAAAAAAACCACCATGTCAGCACAGCGATGCGCCGCTACCGCTTCAGCGGCCAAGGGGGACACGAGGGCCCTTTACTTTTCCTCGAGCATCATCTTCGCGGTGAAACGAGTGCTTCGGCAGCAGTGTCAAATGCGCTGCCAGCTTTCAAAAAACACAAAACGATGGACTCGGAGACGGTGGCTGTCGATGCCAGTCTCTCGCGCCGGGCGAGTTCGAGGGAGGAAAACGAGGGATCCCTCAGACCTAATGCATGCGCGCGTGCTGCCGTCGGGGCGTTCTGGTCTGGGTGACTAAAACTGGAGAGGCTGCTGACGGTCGCTGCGGCTTCGTTCGTCGCGGGACCGTGGGCGCAGGTTGTTTATCGTCGCGGGGGTCTGAGGCTTCGGCGTTGTTGGGGCAAAATGTTCGCGGTATTTTCGGGTTTGTTTGGGACGCACTGCTAAAAAGCCAGCTTGGATCTGGGGAACGGTGTCTCTCTCGAGGCTCAAGTTTCAATTCCGAGGCCCCTGCCGTAGCGGTACGAAGAGGTCAGGCGGGTTTCGAATCAGCGACCCCTGGAGTGGATCCGGGGGCCCTCAATCACAGGGGCTGGTCCGGTTCAGCCACCTCACTTCACATCGGAACTGGGAAGCCACATTGCGTTTGCACATGTCCAACAAATTAACTGCCCATATTGAAACGAACGAAGGCACCAAACAGAACCGACGCCTGGCCTCTCCAAAATCTCCCAAAATACATATAACACCTGGCTGCTCGTGGTGTCCCTTTCATCTGAAGTCTTCCCCCCTCTGATGGTGGGGAAACATTGGCCTCGCCTCGGCACCAACCTTAGCACCGCAGACCACGTCAGCTCTCAACTGTGTTTTCCAGATGACCCAGGCCCCACAAATGCCTGTAGCATACATGGAAAGAGCACGGCATTTGCGTTGCTGAGGTCGTGCGGTGATCTCCCAAAACACATACTCGGAACCAGATAGAAACGGTGAAATGCTGTGGGTGACGGCAATTGATTTGCTTCATTTTCATACGTAGAGTCATCTAATCCGTACTACCCGCAGATGAGACATCTTGGCCCCCTGAGAGAGCTGAAGAATGCGGAAGAACCAGCGGTTGGCACGCCGAACATCTCGGCTGTGTCAACCTCACATGCAGGGCGATGCCCGGAACAAGCTCTGGGTCGACCTCAGCGTTGCACGCAGCCACCAAAACGCCAGGCACGTATTAGGTAAGGTCAAGTGATGTTGGGTTTTCACAACTTGGCTCAGCTCAAGGGTCTCATTCATCGACTTCGTACGGAGTACTCTGTATTTGCTACGACATCCTTGGAAGGCAAAGCCCTTCTTCAGCCCGTAAACTCGATTCATCGTAGACACGTGGTATCAAAACGCCAGGCGCTCCATACCACAACGCCAAGGATGCGTTTGCCACCCACCCGCCCAGACCGTCTACTAGAATACAAACTTCAAAGACAATCCCGATAAACCACGAGATTGCCAAACACGACACCCTATTTCCTATGCTATAACCGCGTGTCCTCTCCCCAAAACAAGAACGCCGAGAGCAGATCGAGGGTAAATACCTTGCGACCCAACCACACACGCGAGGACGCCGCCAACGCAAACAAAAGTACCATTTTTGTGGCCAAAACCCCATCTTCCCCGAGTAATCCTACATGTAAGTTAAGAAGCGACCCTCGTTCGCTGCCGAGGGGAGCTCCAAGTCGGGCAGAATGCCGAAAGACCCCAAGCACCCATGCGGCGGTGCCACAAAAATCGTCCTGGATATGCACAAAAGTCGATCAAGGCGGAATCGATAAAAAGTTCGGTAGGATGACGCGCTCGTTGTGGAGTTCCTGACGGGACTTACCTCTTTTAACTTTTAACTCCAAAAACACCAACGTCAAATTTGCCGATGAGATGTCTTCCCGTTGAGGGCTTGTGACGGACGAGGAAAGGGGTCAGAATACGAGGTCATGCTGGGAAGTGGCTGAACTACAGCGGTGATGATATGACTGGGGGTAAGGAGGGTAGGGTCAGTATTAATAATGAGCCTGTCGATCAGGTCCGACGACGCTTGTTATCTGTGATTCATCAGCCGTGATTCTTTATCGTGTGAGGTTATTGGCATACCAGTTCCGTCAGACAGGCCCTCCGGTTCGTTAGTGCGGCTTCGTTTCCCCGAAGGGGTCGGAGCGGATGTGTTTTGCTCGTCGTCTTCCTCTCCATTCTCCCAGTCAATTTCGTCCCCGGGCGTCTGCAATCCGTAATCCGGATCGTGCTTCGGTGCAAGCTCATCAGCGAGATTGTGCTCCTCGGCGTTGATATCATCACCGTTGATCGTCGACGTCCTACTCGTATGTCGCGACTTAACTTCTTGAGCGTCAATAGACGTAGCTTGCTTTAAGGCGCTGCTGCCTTTCGCGGTACCAGAAATCTGGATGTGCGATACATCCTGCTCGAAGTCAGGCGGTTTGACATCACTGCCGCCTTGCTCATGAACTGTGGCTAGAGCAGAGCCTGCGCTGAAGGTCACGGTAGCGTCATCATCTGGGTAACGCGGTATGTCAGCGTCGCTGGCAAATGACAATGCAATGCTTTGATCTGATCTGGTGCGAGCGTGTGCTTGTGTGTTGGGGTTCCTGTGAGCAGCATGGAAATTCTTTAAAGTCGAGACGGCGATCGAGGATGTATCCGAGGTCGACTCCTAATCGGTTGCTTGGAGAAGAATCTCTCGTCTCGTGCTCGGGGACAGCGGGACTCTGTCGTTGTTGGAAATTAGAGAGTGTTGATCCCACGAAACTGTTGCAACACTCTCTTGAGCAGGTTCATCTTCAGCCTGTAGATTCTCAGTAGCCGATGACTCCGCTACCCATTGCTCAACATCCAACTTTCTTCTCTTTGAAGATGTTGGCTGTGGAGGCGAGGCAGACTTCCGCTTCCCACATTCCTGGATTGAAGGTTGTGGGAGCTCTTCATCATCCGAGTAGTCGATGAGATCTTCGTCGGGTGCGTCCAGTATCGAACTGCCAGGTACGGGTAGGTCGAGGTGGCTAGGAGGCTTGGAAGACGTAGGGAAAAAGAAAGCTGGGTTATTACCGTGCATCGTTGGTTCCAGCGCGGCTGCGGTGCCAATATCGCCGGCAGCCAAACCTTCACCAGTGCCCACTTCTGGATGGTTGCTTATCTCACCCCATTCACCATTGCCTTGCCCCAGTACAGGCTGTGCTGCAATATCAATCGCAAGCTCTTGCTCATCAAATATCCCATTAGCTGTGAATTCGTCGCCCGTTTCGCCGGCAACATCAACGTCTTCAGCATTCTCCGTCTCATTCGATTGTTCGTAGTGCACCTCCTGATATTCTTCCTCGAATATACCCTCGCCGCTTGGCTCAGGTTGGGTCAACCCTGCCGAGTCGGCCCCACTCAGGTTGGTACGCAAGTCAAGGGTCTCCCCAATGATGTCGTCTCTGAGTTCGGGAGCTTCGGGCGCCACTCGTTTTTGATCCTGCTCCGCGGTCTGTGAAAGATCGCCGTCGCCCAAAGCAGCGGCTGTATCTCCACCAATCTCAAAGCCTTCAGAATAATCGTCAACCGAATCTTCGTCAGGCAGCAATGCATCTTCATCCATGTCCCCAAAGCCTGCGGAGTGGTCAAGTTGTTCATCAGCTAGTCCCGCCTCTTGAAGCAGTTCGATGAAGCGCATTTCGCAATCTCGACGCATCAGTAGGTCGAGCTCTAGTTCTTGCGAGTTTTTTGGTAACTCGAGGGAAAGGGCCGAAAAACATCTGAAGATATCGTAAAAGCTCCGATTCAGAAATTTCTGGTTAGATTTCTCCCCAAACTCAAGATCCAGAGCCTCGATGCGAACGACCAGCTCGTCCTCTGGGGCTATCTCGTCTGATATGACGGCGCGAATAGAGGCGAGAAACTGTGACAGCGAACCATCCAGTTCTTTCGGGTCTGAAAGGAAGTACGAATCTGGATCATCCGACGGAGCTCCGAGAAGAGAGTACCGGCCTTGATTGTAATGAACTGTAACCTCGGGCATAACGGACGCAACGGAGACACTAGAGATATCTGCAGGAATCTCTTGGAGGTCTTCCAGCCCAGAAGCAGGGGTTTGTTCATGGTCCAAATAAGAGTGATGCGTGCTTCCACCATCAGTAGTATCGGCACTACGATCGGCCGCGGCGTTGGATGCGACCACCTCTGCGTCGTCGGGGCCATCAAGTCCATCGTGCAAGAGTAGATCTTCGCCGGGTTCTCCAAAGGCAGGATCTCGATCGAGTTCCGTAGCAGGTTCGGCTTCAAGCACCTGCTCTTGGTCGTCAAATCCCTGGGGTTCTTCGCATATGTCCTCTGACTGTTCGATACCAGAAGTACTGGACATTCCCATTCCAGCATCCGTGATAGCGCCGTTCACATCAGGCTCTTCGTCCTCGTAGCCTATTTCGTCCTGATATTCCATTCCGATTTCCTCGCTTACATGGGCGACTTCACCCGTGGTCGTGGAATCTACTTCTGGAGACTCGACTACGGCCTCGTCTTCATCATAGCCGATCTCGTACGCGGTGCTAGTATTCGCAGCGGCTCCGTCCACAGCTTCAGCAGATGTGTCCTCGGCCTCATACGCGCCATCGAGTCTGAAGTCAAAGTCTTCTACGGCGGCGTCGGCGCCGGCGTCGAGGTCGAGAAAGTAGTCCTCCGAGTCTCCTTGCGGATCTGCGACCGAAAGTAGAGGGTCCATCTTGGCAGACAGCAGTCGGAAATAAATAGCAAACGTGCAAAGACGGGCAAATGCTTTTATATCAGAGTCTGTTAGGAGCAGCCTCGATGGGTCATCCTAGAACTTGGTGGTGAAGCTTTGAAAGAGTGTGTATTTATAGAGGCCAAGGGTCCGGGAGGTGGTCCGGGTGGTGGGTGTGGAGTGAGTCGGGGACGGCAGAACGGAACGATCTAGGACGCGTGGGAAAGGCGCGTTGGGAAAGAGCGACCAGAACCGCAGTGAAACTCAATACCTTCTCTGGGGAACTGGCAAGCTGTTTTCAATGAGAAATACGAGCAGGTCGGCAAACGGGGGAGGCCGGGGAGAGCTTGGCGGAGTAACTGTCGTCGAAAGACCCGAGGGCTCTGAGGAGCTATCGCAACGGGCGGTGTCTACTGCCGCCAGCTCGTTATGCCGCGGGGAAGATGAACCACCTGGGAAAGGGATAGTAAGCGTGAACCTGTCAAAAGGCGTGTCGTTGAAGGGACTGATGAACGGGGGGTTGTTGGTGAATCTGATCGAGGTATCGTTCTCCGTAGATGGGTGAGGTGGTGATTGCTCAAGAAAGTTCCAGGTTGACAAGGGAAGGGCAAAAGCGAGGCGCTGTTTTCAGTTTAGCGCTGAATTAGTAACCCATGCCTAGCTGCGGCAAGCCTTGGCACTTGAAGCTCTTAGTGCCAGCTGCCGCCAGCCGGCACTTAACCCCACGTTGGTTCGGCCACAGGACACCTCAACCACAGCACTGCTGCTCCTAATAACTACGGAACAAGGAGGTGAAGCTGAGTTACGAGTACCTCTCCTCATACCGCACAATTCTCCCCACAAGTGCCCTCGAACTCGGCGATTGACACAATCAAGATGGTAATTTTTCCTACGAGTTACCGTTTGGCAGACCACTGACAGACTACATTGCTAGGTTGTCCTCGCGGCGTCCATCTGCACGCGCGGCGGCAAGGCCGTCCTTGCCAGAGCGTTCCACGATATGAAGCGCTCGCGCATTGAGGCCCTCCTCGCCGCCTTCCCCAAGGCTGCAGACTCCGGAACGCAGCACACCACTGTCGAGCAGGACAATGTCCGATTTGTCTACCAGCCCCTGGACGAGCTCTACATGGTGCTCATCACCAACAAGCAGTCCAACATTCTCCAGGACATCGACTCGCTTCACCTGTTCTCCCAGGTCGTCAGCAGCATATGCAAGAGCTTGGACGAGCGCGAGATCCTTAAGCATGCCTTCGACATCCTCAGCGCCTTCGACGAGCTCGTCACCCTTGGGTATCGGGAGAACCTGTCTATCGGTCAGATCAAGACGTTTCTTGAAATGGAGAGTCATGAGGAGCGCATCCAAGAAATCATTGCGCGGGTATGTAGAGCAGTGCCTCTCAGTTGGCACGGAAGCTGCTTACACGGTTGTAGAACAAAGAGCTGGAGGCCACCGAGGAGCGCAAGAGAAAAGCCAAGCAGTTGGAGATGCAGCGCAAGGAGACAGGGAGAGCGGCACGCGCAGGCGCGCCCCGGACTCCAGTATATCCAACATACACACCGCCCGTTAGACCAGCCGTTACGGAAACTTACGATACATATGAGGCGGAGAAGAACAAGTCCAAGTTAGTCATCGCTCGTATCTCACTCCTGATCACCGCGTGCTAACCCGCCTAGGTTTACCGCACCAAAGGGCAAGGGTATGCAGTTGGGCAAGAAATCAAAGACCACCGACATGTTCGAGCGCGTAAGGGGAGATCTCGGCCAAGAGGTAGACGATAGCCCACTTGTGCCAGTAGCAAGCCCGGCCGTAGCCCCGGAACATGCCGCAGCCCCCCGTGCATCTACCAACCTTGACCGGGACGCGATCCACGTTTCCATCAACGAATCAATCAGCGCAAAGATCTCCAGGGAAGGCGTGGCAAACTCATTCTCAGTAAACGGAGACTTAACACTACGTGTCACGGATCCGTCACTGACCAAGCTGAGGCTCAAACTGGACGCCACCCAGTCTCACGGTGCGAGCTTCCGCACACATCCAAACGTCGACAAGAATGTGTACAACAGCACCAAAGTTATCCAGTTGTCAAATCAGACAAGGGGTTTCCCGGTGAACCAGGCTGTCGGCGTTCTCAAGTGGCGAGCGGCGCCCAAGGCGGACGACACGAGCGTGCTCCCAATCGTGTTCACTGTCTGGGTCAACAAGGGCTCGGATGGCAACACTACTATGACTATCGAGTATGAGTTGACGGGTGGGGATCCCCTGAATGACGTTGCGGTTATTGTGCCATATTCCACGGCAGAACCTACCGTCTCGAGCTTTGATGCGGTGTACGAGGTTTCCGGGGATAGTCTCGAGTGGCAAATTGGCGCTGTGAATGAGGACAACACGAGCGGCGCTTTTGAGTTTGAGGCGCAAACAGATGATGAAAATGAGTTCTTTCCTATGCAGGTGCGGTTCTCTAAGCAGTCGCCGTTTATGAATGTCGATGTAAGTTTTGCTTCGCCATGCAGCCGTACCTTGAGAACATCTACTAATTCAGAGCTAGGTCCTATCTGTGGAGTTGACCGAGATGGGTGAGGAGGTGACGTTCTCCAAGGACATCAAGTCGGTTGCCGACAACTACACAGTCGAATAGACGGCTGTCGCAATTATGAACAAAAAAGGAGTAACGGTAATGGAATTCCAGCGCTTTCATAGGGTTGTTGAGGCCCAGTCTCCAGTGTAGAGGCGAAGAGAAAAGGGTCTGTTACAATGGAAGTCAACTCTTTCTGCGCTGTCAATTTGCATGTGACAACATTTCCGTACCGTTGACCTTTACAGATCCGTATACAAGTAGGGCTGTACGCGGAGATGATACTGAAAGCGCGTCCGGGATAGAAGACCCTGTTGTTGTTGTTGTTGTTGTTGTTGTTGTTGTTGCACATGCCCACAAATTCCATTAATTTGCTCCATGTTGATTGACGGTTTAGGGTAAGGGGGGAAAGGAGGCTATTTGCCAAGCTAATCCAAGGTTCGCTTTGAGAACATAAGGGGCCGGTCTGCCTTGGGTACCTACCGAGAGGACGAGTAGGAACGGGCAGCGAAAGGCGTCCGGATGTCTAGTTTGATAGTTCAAGATCAAATTGCGTCTTCGAAGCCGAGGTCTACATTTTCAAGTCATAGCCTAGGTATTGCTGAGGTGGTATAGGTGTGCTGGAACCGCTTGCAATTTAGACTGTGCTTTGTGTTGGAGTACCCGTGCTGAAGTTTTCCATTCAGCAGTCTGCGTTGTGCCAAAGCTGGAAATCCATGTCCCTGCAATAACCGGCAGCTCAATTCGCACTGTCCACGTCCCCCCGTTGCTCAACTCATGCCCGCATCTCGACATCTAAACAGAAGCGCACTTCCCACTCTTACAAGTCATAGAAGAAATACACCCGCCCGCTGAGATCTTTGAGCCACGCCACCCGAGATATGGACCCGGGTGACTCGGCCCAGGAAAGATCGTCCTGGGAGTAGCAACAGCATGGCCCCCGTCGCGCAGCTTGCGCTCTTCAGTGCGAGCAAGCTAAGCACCCCCATCTGGGGCGGCCATGTCGCCTGCAACCCCGCCATCGATCTGACGGCTACCGTTGGCGATGCCAGCAACATCCTCTTCGTATGGAGGGCAAATGACCAGCTGGTCTCGAAGCACACGGAGCGCAATCAGAAAGCGTCGGCTGTGAGATGGAAGGAAGACGGTACGGCCCTGTTCTCCCTTCGATGTGCAGTCGCGCTCACTTTCTGCTACAGGACAATTCCTGGCCGCTGGATGGAGCGATGGTGTTGTGAGGCTCACCGGCTTAGAGAGCAGCAAGGCGGTGCATCACATCCGAGTCTGCGAGCCTGGGGGCGCCAAGATTGATTTCATCGCCTGGTCGCGCAACGTCACAGGGAGAGCGTCCACAGCCCGAAACCCTTCGAGCAGACTGTCGTCCCATGACATTTCCTTGGACGGGAGACCGAAAAACCTTCTGGATCTCCCCCATGAGCTTACATTCCTAGAGGTCGAAACAGCCCTCCCCAAGATCAGTCCGCTCCCCGTGTCGGGCGGTTCGGGGTAAGACCGCCCTCTCCCCATGAGATTACCGCAGTGCCACGTCGCTGATATAACTAGGGATGACATGTTTGTCTTCTCGACCACGTCGTCACTCGAGTTTGTGTTTCGACCCGTCAAGCCCGAGGAGGCAGATGCCGTTCATGTTATGATCGTAGGCACTACCGATGGGGGCGTCCATCTCAGCATATACGATTCATTTGTGATCGGGAGCTTTAAATACTCGCCCCGTACGCAGGTATCCTCACCCGCCGTCTTCCAGTTGTGTGGCCACGGCTCCCACCCCCAAGTATCCACACACGCGCTCCTCTTCAGGTCGCACGGTGGCGATGGGACATCACTCCATCTCGTGCCCATCGACCTGACATTTGTGCATTATTCGCCCGTTAACCTCTCCCTACTGGCGTCGAAGATGACGACGATGCAGAATCTACTTCGTTATGTGAAGCAGGCACAAGCACACATGGTCGGCGAGTGGAAATCGACCAGAGAACTGCCGGGCCGATTCCTAAATGCCGTTAAGGAGGACCTTGACAACATGGAGAAGGGACCAGTGACGATAGTACAGGCGCTGTACCATACGGTTGTTACGGGACATGTCTTCCCTCCCTTAAAGGAATGGCTTGTGGATAGCCTCGCCGAGAGGGTAAGTTGCCCCTTCGCTTCATTTCTCCTTTCTTGGTTCTGATCAGCCAACAGGGCCACAAGCGCTGGGATAAGGCCGTGGTGTCCGGGCTCGAGAACCTGCGCAGCCTCGTCCATGAGAACTTCATTCCAGCTCTCGAAAGATGCGGCATCATCCTAAGCCGGCTCCTTGGCATTGCCCGGTTTCACGACTCACGGGAGAGCATCGGTTTCACTGCTGCACAGATTACTAGGCTAATGGACATCGTCTCATCTTTAACCGTCGTTGCTCATAAGATCCTTTTGTCCGTCATGGACGAACTTGAGCATTTCACCGCATTTTCGGGCTGGCTCCGGCTCGAGATCGACAAGCAGGCTTCGTCGACGCTCGGTGACGAGCTGACAGAGAAAGAAGCTACAATGGACAATGCCAAAGTACTGACATACATCCAACGGTATCTCGTGAGCAGCCCGCTGGAGCTCTACTTTGGGGAGGTTACCCGCGAGGACTATGCCAAGAACCAAGAACTGGTTGAGGATGGCGCGTCGCTGCTGGAGATGCTTGACAAGCAGCTCAAGAGACAAGAGGCGGGCCAAGCGTACATGAAAGCGCTGCCACACATCGACTTCCTGGTGAATTATCTGATAAGCCGGGCAAATATTGTCTTCCGGGACATTGCCGAGGCGGAAAAGAGGAGCGTCCGATTTGGGCAACCGACTGAACTTTCGGTTGGTTCAAAAATATGGAAACAAGACGTCCATCTTTGCTCCAATAGCAAAAATGTAAGTTCTTTGCTAGCTGTTACTTTGCTGGCCAGTTCCTAACTGGTGCAGGGTGGCCCCGAGGCCACGGTCTTTACTGCTTTGGTTCCTGAGAGCGAGAAGAACAAAGGTATGCTCCAACGTCTAATTAGGTCTCTTCATGTCTGACCAGTCATACAGTTTTCATCTTCCGGACGGATGTCCCACTCGTCAATGGCATCAGCGGTACGACGGCCACTGAAGCATGCAGTCTTGTACTTCCAAAAGACATGACCACGGTGGACTTTAAATTTCTCGACGAAAAAGCACTGCTTATCCTGTGTCACACAAAAGGTTTGTCCGGACTCTATCTTTTTCTGATACACCTGGACTGACACCACTCAAGGGGAACCGTCACAAACCCTTCTAAAAATAGCATATCGTTATTCACTGGTCCCATACACACAGTACGGACAAGTCCAGGCTCTGAAGACGGTAGATCTTGGGACGCACAAGGAGAAGGGTAAAATATGTTCCTGGTTTGGATTTTCGAAAATGACAGCAGGCTTTACAGCGATTCAGATGGAAGTGCAGAACACAAGCAAAACGAGAGGCAATATCCCTGCGAGGGTGTGTCTTCTGGGCCGTGACAAGGCAATGCTTTTGACGTATGCGCTGCCCGAAGACTGGGAAACGGCCATGGGTCAGTTGGCACTGAAAGAGGCACGCGAGTTGTCGATGGAAGAGAACGAGTAATTAACTTGGGACGGGGGGAGAAGGATAGAGTGTACAGCATTTTAACACCATTGCCACGGGTTTCCTTTGTTTTGCCCCCTTTTCGTTCAGGGGCTGCAAAACTGCTCGAGTTGCTGTCGGTGCTGTTGAGTACCCTTGAGGCGGAAAAGAAAGTCCGATCCCTGTTGCGCCACAGTAAAACAGATGCACCTAATAGATACTAGGTCTGGGCAATTCGAGGGCTGTCCAAGTACCAGTACCAACTATACTCCGCGCCTGCAGTCCCTCGGTCGCCATCCACACCTTTGGCTCGAAATAAGGAAAGCTTCGCTGGGGCAGTCTCGAGCGCGCCTTCCATAGGTAGGTAGTTCTTTGGCAGGCGAGGAACCCTGGGCGTAAGCAACCCTAACCCTTGCTGATGTAAATCCTCTTGGTGAACCTTAACCCTCTGGGCCTCTCATCACACACACCCAGCTAGCTCTATCTCACCCCCACAGCCAAGATGACTGCAAAGGCGAACATCGCAACTCGCCAACCAGATACAGCAGACCCAACCGCAGATTCTGACCTACTCGGCAAGACTCTCGCGTCCCTCACACCAACACTCGAGATCCTCGAGCGCTTCCACCACCGCAACAGAAACCAGCACCGCCTCTCAAAATGGTGGTCCCACGCCGACATGCTCCGCCGCAACCTGCGCAAGTTCCTCATGGCGGTGGAGTTGCGCCTGGCTGAGGTTGAGCGGATTCCGAGGAGCAGTAACAGCAGCAGCAGCAACAGCAAGAAAAAGAAGAAGGCGAAGACGCCGGAGGGCGGTGATAGGGACGATGAGATTAGAGTTCGTGCGGGGCATCTACGGAGGAACTTGGTGCCTGGTGCTTATCGGTAGGTGCACCTATTCCCTCTAAAAAAGATTACAAGAAAAGGACAGATGAAGAAGAAGACCGGAGCGGTCAGTCGGTCGGGTTGGGTTGGTTGTGCTAACATGCTTCTCAGATCGTTCACGCAGCTCACAGCGGACAGACAGTTTGCGCACATGGGGCTCATGCTGCTAGGCGTGCTAGCGCAGGTTGACAACGCAGTGTCGCCCTTTGCGGCGGCGGCGGCGGCGGCGGCACGACCCACAGCCAGTGCCGAGGAGATGTTTGAGCTCAACAGGAGTGAAGGGGGGAGGGAATCGCTACTCGGCATAGAAGCCAGGACACTCATCCCAGATATTGGTACTGCGGTCTCGCGCGAGGAGGTCATGATGACGGAGGTCGGGGCCGTACGTCCTCAAGTATTAGAGGGGCGAGAGTGTGCCTCGCCTCCTCCGCTGCATCGGCGAGACCAGCTACGTGAGACGACTGAGGTCGCTAGTCCCAAGGAGGCGGAGCGACCTAGGCTCAAGAAGAAAGTAAAGCCAAGCGGGGACGAGTTCGATGACATATTCAGTGGGCTTGAGAAGCCTGCCAAGCGACCCAAGAAGAAAAGGAAGAAGGGAGATGAGTTCGATGATATTTTTGGTGGGCTGTAGTTTGATGCTGTCCCTCCCTCCCTCGTGGTGATATCAACAGCGGAGGGCGTCTTACACTCAAGCCAAGAACATCCACACAAGCAGGCACGGCATCATAGATACGATGACATAGACGAGAACACATGGATTAGGAACTGCGATAATGATACCCACACTTCCCCATACCCTTACCCTCCAAGCAACCAAAAATCCATCCAGCCGGTAAACTCTCTCTTCAATCCTTGACGCCAATCCATGACGCCGGACACCCACCTCCAACGAGTCTGGGTCAGCCCTCCGGACGAACAAGGGGCAACCCAGCGCGGTCAGCAGCGGGCACAACACAAGACACCATCCCTCCGCGTTTCTATCCACCTAAAACAAATACTGGAATCGCGCCCTAACACAACACTGCCACATGGAATTGCTTTTCTTCTCAACATTTGCGTATCCGGTCCTGGTTTGACGGATCAAAGCTGCGCCTAACCGTAATTTGCCAATGTCAGGATGTCAATCCAGCATAGTCAACCCAGCCCATCTAGTGTTGGGGGGTGATGCGCGTGTATGACCAGATACGAGCTCTCGTGTCTCCGGAGCCGGTGGCGAAAAAGTTCCCAGTTGGGCTGGGAGCAACTGAAATGACCGAGTTCTTGTGGCCCTGGAGCATGAGTTGTGTCTGGCCGGTGCGAGGGTCCCAGAATTGGACACCACGATCCTTGGAGCCCGAGAGAACCCACTGGTTGTCGGGTGTAAGAGCAACGCTGAGTACGAAATCCTTTAAAGCAGTGTTAGCAATTTTATCCGGGCTTGAGTACAGAACTGTACATACCCTGTGTCCCTCGAAAGTCTTTGTGCATCGACCCCCCTTAAGAGGCGGCTGCTGGTTCATGCCCCGAGGAGCCGAGAGCTCCCACATCTTGATAGTCTTGTCCAAGCTACCGCTGACAAGCTCACGGCCGTTAGGTGAGAAAGCCACGCTGTAAACACTGTCTTTGTGTCCGTCGGTGCCTTCGAGACGCTCGATCAGGTATCCAGTCTTAATGTCCCATACTCGAACGCTCTTGTCGAGGGAGCCTGCAGCAACAAATTTGGCGTCGGGAGAGATGGCCACGGTGGTTACGCCATCTTCGATGCTGAGGACAAGGATGTTGGTCCCAGTCTCAATATCCCACAGTCTGACGGTGCGGTCACCACTACCCGAAGCAATAGTGCGTCCGTCACGAGCGAAATCCAGCGAATAAATGTCCTGCTCGTGACCCTGGAAAGTGTTCCTGATTTGCTTCGCGGCAATATCCCAAACCTGTTTGAGTCAGCCTAGCCCTAGCTCTAAATCAACCATACAAGATGCGAGGGGAGGGCAAGACGTACTCGAATCAGCTTATCTTCGGCGCCGGTAGCAAGATATTTGCCATCGGGACTGAAGCAGACGCTCCGGATATAGAGATCGCCGTTGAGATCAATACTCTCGTCCTGGAGGATGCAGATCTTCTCGCCGGTAGCAACGTCGTAGATCTGGGCGGACCGGTTGCATCCAGTAGCCACATACTTGCCGTCGGCGCTAAACCTGACGCAGCAAACGACGCTTTCATGCTGCAGGGTGTGCACCAAATCAACGTCCAGAACGCGGGTCACTGCTTGGTTAAAAACTGCCCACCAGTCGTCCTTGACCTTCTTGACGTGGCTCGGCAGGCGCTCAGGGTCCAGATCGCTCAAAGCGTTTGTCTGCATGGGGGGGCCAGAAGGGTGCTGCTGTCCCATGCGCGGCTGATCCGGTGTTGGGTGTGTAGGAACCTGGGGAGACTGACCAGGCCCGTTGTAGGGGATGGGAGTGTTGATCTGCGGGGTGGCCGGGCCCGTGGGGGGCCTTCCGATCGCTCTCTTGCCTGGTCCCGGAGAGGCCGTGCTCTGCGGAGGCTGAGAAGGGAAACTCCCCGGAGGCGGTCCCTGGCCGTACGACTGCTGGAAAGGGGGCTGCTGATGAGGCGGCGGGGGCGGGGGAGGAGGAGGGCCCAGTCCGGGCGGGGCAGGAGGCATATGAGGAGGCTGCTGCTCCGGCTGGGGCGGCGGTGGGGGGGCCAGACCGCCGCCTTGAGCACCTTGCCCCGCCATTATTGCGCCGAACACATTGCTCCCCATACCGATGGAAGGAGGCTGCTGCGACGGACCGGCGTGCTGCGGGGGAGGGTTCATCCCACCCGGAGGGCCACCACGCGCATCCAACTGACGACGCAGCATCGCAATCTCCTCTTCGTACCTGTTCGACGACAATCAGGTCAATCCTGTTCAAAACAATATACGCTGCCAAGAAAAGCGCCTACTCACTTTTGCTTCAGATTAATTTGCGTCTGTTCCATTTGATACACTCGTTCGCGGATGACGTTCATTTCCTGTAGCTGCTCGCGCACTGTTGGTGGGCTGTCAGCGTTGTCGTCCGAAAGGCAATTTGTAGTCTAGATCACGATTCTAAAAATCCACGTCGTCCAATGAAAAGCCTGATGATATGAGGGATATCAGGATCTTACGTTGATGGTCATAGCCTTCGGTCTGTCGGAGGTGAGAGTCGAACTCGGCGCGGATCCCCTCGAGCAGCTCATTGAGACGACCGGCTGCGCCGTTTGCAGGGGGGGCACCCCCCATGCTGCGATGGCCGGGATACATCGACATCGTGTCGCGTTCAGAGCTTGACGTTCGAAGGGGACGAAATGGGCCAGGAGGATGGCGACGACCGAAAGTTTCGGCAATCGGGTAGGGCTGGAGTTTAGAAAATTCGGACCCGCGCCGTGCCTACAGTTCAGCCTCGCGCAGCGCAAGTGCAAAGTTTCAATCGAGCCGAACCGTCGAGCGGCGGCGTGTAAGGTACGTGCGATGCGATACGGGATGCGGGCCAAGAGAACAACGACGCTGGCGTTGATGTGGGACGGGTGACCGGGTTGTTGTCGTTGTGTTGTTTGAGATGCATTGGAGAGGGAAAGGTCCAGTATTTAGTAGAAGCTCACCTAACCCCGGCTGCCATCAAGTGGCGCGCTGTGTTAGCGTGATCAAAACTGCAGCAAGGCGGTATGGTGCGTATAGTGGGTACCTATATTGCACGGACCATATATGTGGATACCTAGCATCTGTCCTGCCGAAGGAGCGCCTCCAACTTGTTCCTAGGTTTCACTCGCACGGTGTCCTCTTCGGCACCATCTTCAGAGGACATATTCGCAGAGAAAACAATATTGTGATTGCTGTGCGTGCGAGCTAGTTGTTTTGTTGGGCTCGTTCATAACCTCTGTAGTTGTGGCATGGCGGGCCATATGTACATGTACTGGTATCCCTTGCCGTGAGAGAGCCACCCCCACGGACCCTCCGTACCTCCGAAGGTCTCCTGCTTGCTGGGATTACATGAGGAATGAATCCTAGGGAGAGGAGAGAAGAAAATGTCTGGTCGCATAGAAAAGGAATCTTCCACGAGAGACATACCAGATGAAACATGCATGCTGCCACAGCACCGAGGTGACTTTGCAAAACACTACGGATGCACTACACTAGCAGGCAGGCCACTGCGCAGATATTGCGCGGTCTCCAGGGTGTGTGCTTCAGCCGCCGGGCCAGGTTGAGTTGGTGCTGCTGCCGCAGGGGCGTCGGAACCCCACAATCTCTTTCCCCTGCACCGCGTTAGCCGTTCTGTGATATACGGTGGCAGGTACTCAATCTGCTTCCGCCTCGGGAGCGGAGCAAACCGATGCCCCCACAAGTCCCCACCAGCTCCAGGCTCACAACCTCTGAGGCAGGGTTGATCACGACCTTTTATCCCGGGTATTACTACAGCAATATCATTCCTAGACTCCAATAGGAGATCTAGGACCTTTCCTTACCCGTCGAGTCTCTAGTCCATTATTCAGTCCGGCGTCTTCGTCCCCGCAGTCCCCAGATGCCGATTTTTAGAAATGATGGTGTGCTGCCATTGGATGCAACAGGGTTCTGGCGGCGGCCTATGGCACAGGGAACCGTTCCAAATAGCCTCCCGTCGTGCTTGCAGCGCGGGACGCTAGCCGCCCAGCCTCAGCCCGTCTTCTCCATCAAATGACACAAACTGTCTGAGCTTGGAGATGCGCCTCATCAACGTCCACACACTCGAGCTCTCGCACTTCCTTGATGCCAAACCGCCCCCATATGCCATCCTCTCTCACACGTGGGGCGACGATGAGGTCACGTTCCAAGACATCCAGAATCTTGAGAGAGCTCGGGCGAAGAAGGACGGGTTTTCTAAGATTCAGTTTTGCTGTCGGCAAGCCAACCAAGATGGTCTAGAGTGGGCGTGGGTAGACACGTGCTGCATCGACAAAACTTCGAGCGCCGAGCTCTCCGAGACGATCAACTCTATGTTTCGCTATTATACCGAAGCTTTCATCTGCTATGCTTATTTATACGATGTAGAGCTGCCGCGTGGAAACGTGGAGGGGCAGCTCAAGGCAGCGAAATGGTTCACCCGTGGTTGGACCCTTCAAGAGCTGATCGCGCCCTTCGATGTGGTATTTTACGACGTGGATTGGGCACGAGTTGGGGCCAAGTCTCAGCTGGCAACTTACCTGGAGGGAGCAACTGGGATCCCGGAAGGCATCCTAAACCACTGCATTCCCTTACAGGACGTCTCGGTATATCGGCGTATGCGATGGGCATCAAACAGGTGCACGACGAGGGTTGAGGATGTGGCTTATTGTCTCCTGGGAATATTCGACATCTCAATGCCGTTGCTTTACGGAGAGGGGAAGAAGGCCTTTATTCGTCTTGAAAAAGAGATACTAAGCTCATCTCATGACCCGTCCCTCCGTGAGTGCTCGGCCCGGGCCGATTTCTTCCCATTTTGTTCTTTCCAGGCACCCCACTTTGTTCTCAACTCCCAAGACACAAGGCATTGTCCCGCAAGGAAGAAATCAGCTAATATTTACCACAGTTGCGTGGGGAACTGCAAACGGTGGCCAAGTGGTTATTGAGGAGGATGGAGTCGCGGCTGTTCGACGGGATGCGCAGGGTGAGAAAACCCTAATGTTTCGAACAGAATTTTACACCATGCCTAAGGTACCTACCTAACTAACATAACGGAAGTGCTGAGAGAGGCCCCGCTTTCTGGGGCTCTGGCAGAGAGCCCGGCGGATTTCCAACCAATATTTGATCACTTGGGTAACGAATTTGTCATATCCCTAGAGCCTGAAAGATTCACGGAACATCCACCAGAGTTTCATGCAAGTACCGGCACTATAAGAGTTGCAATGAGGCTTCGAAAAGTTGGCCACGAAGAGCTTCGACTCCTTGTTCCATATCTCCAGTCGATCGCTCGACGAGGGTATGTTCGCAGACTCTCAGAATTCAACATCAGTGTGGCGCTGGGATCACTGAGGTTGGACGAAAGCCTTGACGGTCACGCCCTATATCTTGGGTGCTTTGAACCTTTGGGCTCTTTTCAAAACTCAACCCTCTTAGCGTCACCCTGTTTCCTTCTTGCTAGAAGATCGACCGGAGAGGGGGAGCGGCCTTACTTTACCAGATTTCGACAGATCATCAATTGCATTTCGGTAAGTGTCCAGACGTCCTGGGAACTCACCACCTGCTCAATCGCAATGAAATACTCGCTCGATCTGTGGGAGGGGGATGAAAATTCCTTGTGGCTGGACTGCACATTCAGCTGGCTGGAGCCCAAACCATCTTGTTCGTGGGGCCCAGTGTCCAGGATCACAAGGTTGGGCGTCCCAGACGACGAAACCAGTGGGGCGATGTCAACTTTTCAGTTCCAGCTCCACCCCGGAGCACCGTTTGTCCTGATAGTTTGCGGTATTTGTACAAGGGGCTACGTCCTGAAGGTGTTTGACCTTGAGAGGCAAGCAAACGTTGATGAAATCCATCGTGTTGGCTTGGGCGGTTTCTCCCGTGGTGGAGGGGGTTTGTTTGAGGTCTACAGGGGGTCTGGTCCGGTAGCAAGAGCACAGCATCGGCTTGGAGAGAAAGAGGTAATTGCTACCTTGGTGGTAAAAGCCGAGGATGGCGAGACCTTGTTCCGTAACAACGAGCTGTTTGTGGCTTTGCGATAAGTTATCGATTGGTTCAGCTTATAAAATTACATTGTTGGATGAGAATGTCTCCTTTGCTACCTAGGTACACCATCGACTCCATCCGACTTGTACCACTCCCACATATAACCTGAGAGGTACTTAGACACACGAGTGCTATTATTTCTAAGAGGTTATTCTGCCTTTTTACCACACTACTATAAGGTAGTCAAAACATCTCGCAAGGAAGGTGGTACCCAATCATCTCCTCTGATCGTAAGGCTCCTTATCTATTGAACTGGTATTTAACTGGGCACATGTACTTATCCGGAGCATCTAGGATTCATAGTGCAAGTGGGAGGTATGGCTTTGACCAGAGAGATATTTATGTTGAATTACATTTCATTGTCGGCGTGTCTGGTGTAATTTATTTAGTCGTGCCTTTCTTTAATCTGTGTTGTCCTTGAAAACGATAGCCCTTCTCCTCCGGGGTCCCAGTTCGAGGTTGGAGGTCTTCTGCCCGCCATACCACACAGACCCGATGACATACTGGTCGAGGGAGATGTTGATGATCGATGGCCAACACGACATTTCCTCACTCTCCCCGGGCATCACGGAACTTTGAATGTTTGAACCCTCTTCTCACCTATTCCAATGAAGCTTGTGTGTTCAAACATCGAGAGTTACAGCTTGGACTGGGCAGATGCAACGAAACAAATCGCCAACCAATCGCATCGTCCAACGCCTAGACCACGTGTGAGTCCAACACGATGCGCATATTGCATGAACCAGGGCCAGTGCCATGCGGATGGAGCCGCCCACTCACAATACGCACTAGCATGTAACTCTTTGGGAACAAGAAATGTAGCCCGGTAACACTCGCTTCCAATTTGTTCGGCCGGTCCATTGCCTGATTTATGTACAAGTTGCAGTCGCTAAGTAGAGAATATAGACGCACCCGCAGGAGGAACAAAGATAAAACGCAAAAAAGGGAAACAACAGCCATTGCCAAAGTCACCACCACTGTACTAGCATAGTGACACCCTAGTTACCACCACGGCCGCCACGGCCGCCAGCCTTCTATCCCTTGTGACTACAGGTTTGTTAGATTTCAATACTTAGACATTGGCAACACGGTCAGTATCACTTACTGGCGAGCGACAAGCTCAGGGGCGCCGTGCTCCTCATCCTCATCGTCCTCGTCGATCTCGCGCTTGTTGTTCTTCTTACGGCCGCCACCGGTTTTCTGTCCCTTATGGTGCCTTGCGACGAGCTCAGGAGAATCAAGCTCAGCAGCGAGTTGGTCAACGTCGCGCTGGTTGTTCTTATTACGGCCACCACCGGTCTTCTGCCCCTTGTGACTACAATCTCGTTAGATCTTAATAGCCCAGAGTTGTTGGTATAATCTACTTACTGGCGAGCGACTAGCTCGGGAGAGTCAAGCTCAGCATCAAGCTCCTCAACCTCGCGCTTGTTGTTCTTCTTGCGGCCACCACCAGTCTTTTGTCCCTTATGGTGCCTTGCAACAAGCTCGGGGGCGTCATGCTCCTCGTCCTCCTCGTCCTCGTCGGCTTCGCGCTTGTTGTTCTTTTTGCGGCCACCACCGGTTTTCTGCCCCTTATGGTGCCTCGCGACGAGCTCAGGAGAGTCAAGCTCAGCGTCGAGTTGGTCAAGTTCGCGCTTGTTGTTCTTTTTGCGGCCACCGCCAGTTTTCTGTCCCTTGTGGTGCCTTGCAACAAGCTCGGGGGCGTCATGCTCCTCGTCCTCCTCGTCCTCGTTGACCTCACGCTTGTTGTTCTTCTTACGGCCACCACCAGTTTTCTGTCCCTTGTGGTGACGGGCCTCGATCTCATGAGCCACTTCAGAGGCAGGGAGAGCTGCAGCCGGAATAGCGAGAGCAAGGGCGGAGCCCTAAGAAGAATCAGTACTGGTTACCAGCACGCGGTCAAGTTACTCACCACTTTGATGAGAGTGGAGGCCTGGAAAGCAAGGGCCGACGAGGTGACCATCGCACCAACGAGGAACTGAGCAAAAGTAGGGGTATGCATCTTGACAGTGGAGTGGGCTGACCGGCAGCTGGCTTTCGAATGGTAATACAGGAAATGAAGGTAGAAAAAAAACTGAAAGAAAGGCACCAGGCTACCGGACTGAAGAGATGGTGGGAAGTGAAAGGCGGATGGGGAAGAATCTCAAAATCGAGCCATGTTGAGAGGGTTTGAGAACTTTATAGCCTTGGCCTGGGGAAATGGGACCACACTGGCGGTGTTTTTCTGTTGCACGCGAGACACGGTCGGTGAACTGGGTCCAAGACTGTGAACTTCACGCGGACCGAAGAGCGCATGGGTCCATTAGCCATGACGGGAAGCGATGAGACAAGAACACACCGTACCGCTCCAACAAGACGGCGTCGGGGACCCTCGTCGAGAGGGTACAAGGCCGGGCGGGCACTTAGTGTGTCTCACGATGCTGGGTACAGAGGGGCCACTGGGTCGGCCGGTCGACGATGCTCAACTGTCTATGAGCTGTGAGACTGGGGTGACGAAAGCGCGCTTCCACCATCTCGCTTTGCCGCCTTGCGCCTTGTTCCATCGTTTCGCTCGAGTGCCCGCAACTAGCTAGGCGGGTTTGGAACTTTGGAAACCTCTTGCAACGTTGTAAGATCTGCGTCTCGAATGCCAAGACATGCGAGCAGGGGGTTTGAGATGTCGGCTTCCCCACAGATCGCCTGCCAATGCGGCTCCACGGCTGAACTTGCCCTGGCAACACTGCCAAGCATGATCCTCAACGAGATCTCCGGGTTTTCGCTGGGCGTCTGGGAACCCCTTCAGCACGAGCATTGGAGATGCGATCATGGATAGCGCATTCGTGAGGCATAAACCGACGGGAGCGATCAGCATCTCGCTTTTTCCCTTCTAGTACTCCCTCGCCTCGAGCGCCATCGTCACCGGGGTTTCATCGCCCACCAGCACGAGCCAGCCTCGAATTCGTAGGCTTTGCTGTCTGTTGTTGGCGCTTTGGAATCAGCGTGGGCAAGAGGTGCCCATCTCCAATTGCTAGTCGCGCGGATACGATCCTTATCTTATCTGAGACGCCACCCATCGCTCATTTTGGGCGACTGAAACATCGTGTCGGAAGGCGCCATCGCTTGGACTTGCACGACTGCCTGACAGAGCAGGGATTTGGTGTTTCAAGGCCGAGTCGACGGCGTGCTCTTCTCGTCGCTGAGTGCCGAACTTGCCGACCACCGTGGCACCACCCCCCCCATTTGGTGCCGCCCCCAGAAAACGATGAACACCAGGGTCGCGCTCGCGCTCGGTCTCAGACCTCACCACGGTCGGGCATTAAGCGGTTACGCGGTCGAAAAGTCGTAAGAAAGAGACGCTTGCCTGACAAGCGCTGTCACATTGCTGTCCTCGTCGCCTACGACCGCCCTGCCCTCCTTGGCACTCTCGTCTCATCTTTCCTAAAGTCTAGAGCGAACCTCAAACACCACCTCGTGAAGAAGTGGCCCTCGTCTGAACTAACCATAATCCCCTATCCCTTGCTTGTCGCAAGAGCAGTGCTTTAGTGAGCCCCTTCAAGGGGTGGCTTTCCACTCCACTTCGGCCACCGCGTCGACCTTCCCTGATTTCCCACCGGCCTCCCTCGCATCATCCCCGTTGATCGAAGCTTAGCCTCCGATCTCACAAAATCCAGCACTTGGCACTTGGGGTCTTTGCCAAGCCCCGAGTCTTCCTACCCCTCGGCTCTCACTCCCTTCTTCTTCGAGCATTCTTCATTCTCATGGTATCTTCACACGTACTTTTCGTTGCCCAGTCCCCCCCTTTCCTTCAACGCACCTGGTGTGCCACTGCAACGCGGTACTGGTGAACGTCTTCTCTTCTTTTATCTTGGCCTTTCTCGTCCCCTTTTTGAGGATGCCTAAATCCAAATATCACGCAGTTCCCGTCGACGAGGAACGTAGAGTCGGTGGTGCTCGAGAAAAACAAGTCGAATGGCTCCATCCGGACCTCGACGGTCAGCCAGTCCCCGGTTCAGGGCTTTGTCTACGGAAGCACTGGGTATGGCTCGCTCATGCAGTGCTATTATCTACATCGGTGACCTTTTTTGCTGTGTCGCTGTGCATGAAAGGCACAGCTTCGACAGAATCGAATTTTCTGTCTCGGATCTCGACGTATTGTATGAATCTCCTTGACTCTGTCATTGGCCTGTCCACTAACACTCAGACAGCGCCCCTCTTTCCGGCGGTGAAGTATGAGCCAGTCAAGTTTGATTTGACTCCAATACCCACGGCCAGTGACTCACCATACATCGGCTATGGACCGGATGTTGATAGGGCATGGGATTATATCGCCAATGATAGTAAGCACTGAGTTTTCGGACATGCTGGATCTGCCGCTGACAAGGATACTAGTCGGCGATATTATGATTACCGAGGAAGAAAGAAAGCAACTCGGACTATCGCCGGATTCGCTGAAAATACAGCATCCTAAGACGGGTGAATGGGGTTACAGGGCTGGCGTCGAGGTTTTCCACCAGCTGCACTGCCTTAATCTTCTGAGACAGGCGCTGTATAAAAAAGAGTACTATGGTCAGAAAGAGGTGGGAGGAGACGTTGGCGATGCCGACGGCTCAGAAGATCTCTTCGGTCACCTTGGTATGTTATTTCTCGTCGTTGCGCCTTGGCCTCTTGGCTAACATCCTATCCAGACCACTGCATTGAGGCTCTTAGGCAGAATCTCATGTGCCATGGTGATGTGAGCGTCTTCACTTTTAAGAAGTTCCCGGAACTTGAGGACCAAGGGATCGAGGGGGAGTGGCCAGACTTCGAAGTCAACCACATGTGCCGGAACTTTGAGGCGCTGAGAAAATGGAATAACGACCATGTTGCTGCATGGGATCACAATGCTTAATCAAGAGCGATGAATCTAGTCAACATTAGTGCATAGAGACTCCAGCCAAAGGCAAGGCCCCCCTATGCCAGTGCGGAATTTGTCTTCTCGCTGTCAAGTCAGGCCATGGTTTTCAATGTGACGGGTCATGTCGTATTCTAGAGAAGCCTTCTTCAACTGTTGAAGATTCTGATGCGGCAATCCGGGGTGAAGCGACCCTTGAGCTCATTCATGCAACCTTGGAAGATTGCGACGATTGTGGCCTGGCTTCTCATCGTTCTCCGGGGCTGCTGGTCAGGCTTGCGTATCTTGTTGCTCGCATGCTGTCTCTGAGGTGAACGGGACCGGAGCAATCAGTGAAGAGAGATACCTCCGCCGCCAATCTTCAGCTGATCGGCTGCAAGCCGTAGTCCCATTCAGCTCACTGTCGTCAACCAAGTATTTTCGAACATGCATGTGATATTTGTCAGTCATAATCTTGTTAGGGTCGCTGTAAGTCAACTTCCTCATCATTCAGCGCTGCGCAAAAAAAAAGAAAACCATCACGTTGCATTGAGACAGCTTTTTGTTCATTTGCCGAAGCATTTCGTGCGACTTGTAGGGGTTCTGTCAGCGTTTATACAATGGCTTGGAATACTAGTATCGGACACTAGTGTTCGATACTAGTATTCGGCGTGGGCCGTGGTGCCGGACCGACACGGGGATCCCCCGGTTGGCCAAATCGGCCCCGTCAGCGGTACCTTGCAGTGCCGGGCCGGATCTTCCTGTTTGGGGACTTGGTCGAACACGCCATCTGCTCGCATCGGCGACGCCACAGCCCGGCGAATCACTGTGGTTTTGGGGCCTCCATCATGCAATTGTCGACTCGGATTGGATGACATTTGCCGCTAAAGCACAGATATTAACCCAACAAAGCCAGTGCTGCGTAATTAGTCGCTCGGGAACAACATGGGATGTTTCCAACGAACTTATGGTGGGGATCGAATGCGAACTGGTGCCATGTGAGCCAGTTCCTGGAAGACGGTGCCGGTTTTCATAGTCCGTGTCTGCGGAAATTGGGACTTTGTAAATACGCGTATTGGGGAAGTGTTCGCGACTCGCAAGGAGATACAAATTGAACGTATCCTGCTCTTCTTTGCGGCGGTTCTGGCTCAACATTTCTTGACAACAATCGAACTCGATTTACTTCTTGACGCTTGAAACACTGAAACGACCGCTGACTTTCAAGCCAAGAAAGGAAGGTGATTGTCTCGGTGTGGCGTGAAATGAGCCGCGAAATTGTTGCCCCACACGAAATTCTCGACACAGCACTTATCTCTCTTGACTTCCCAATCGCCTCACGATAGGGGGCGCCTGGACACTTCCTCTTCTGCATTGCGCCCGCGCAGTCGTTCTTCAAGATGGATATCGTTCTCGAGGTCTCGGACACATTCATGTTCGATTACATGTACGCATGGCTACATCCTGCAAAGCTCCACGACTTTCCCGACCATGCTGCGGCAAATGTGAGCGCGCGGGCGTTCTCGACATGGCAGTACAAGCCCGCGACATCCTTCTTTTCGATTGAGCCTGCGGAGGTGGCCTACATGAGCGAATGGGCCCGAGACAACATCTTCCGTCAGAGTTTATCCCTGTTCCTGATACTATGGTAAGCCTGCTGCGTGAGAAGATGTCTTCCACCCCTTTCCGCACTCTGAGTTCTGCCGCTGACCAGCGATCGTTCTTCAACAGGCTCTTTGGCCTTGTGGTCTACTTCATTTTCGCGTCCCTTTCTTATGTCTTCGTCTTCGATAAGAGGACGCTTCAACACCCCAAGTTCCTGAAGAACCAGGTCTACCTCGAGATAATGCAGGCGAACCAGGCTTTGCCGGTCATGGCGTTCTTCACCTTCCCTGCCCTGGTCGCAGAGGTGCGCGGATACAGCAAGCTCTACGACACAACCGCCGACGGGCCGGGCTGGTGGTATAACATCCTCCAGTTCCCGCTGTTCCTCGTCTTCACCGACCTTTTTATCTACCTGATTCACCGTGGCCTGCACCACCCGATGGTGTACAAGCGCCTTCACAAGCCGCACCACAAGTGGATCATGCCGACACCCTTCGCCAGCCATGCCTTCCACCCCATTGATGGATTTGCACAGAGTGTCCCATATCATGTGTTTCCCTTCATCTTCCCGCTTCAGAAGGTGGCGTACGTGTGCATGTTCATCTTCATCAACTTCTGGACCATCATGATCCACGACGGCGAGTTCTACGCCAACAACGCCGTCATCAATGGCGCCGCCTGTCATAGCGTGCATCACTTCGCCTTCAACTACAACTATGGCCAGTACACCACGCTGTGGGACCGCCTGGGTGGCAGCTACCGTGCCCCCGACGCCGAGTTATTCCAGAAGGAGGACAAGTCTGTCAAGGAACAGTGGGAGAAGCAGGTGAAGGTGATGGAAGAGACCCTCAAGGAGGTAGAAGGCGAGGATGATCGCGAGTATGCTCCCGAGTCAAAGAAATCGAGGTGAATTCTCACTGGGCTCGACTGTTGCTCGGGGTGCTGGGTGGATAGTCTTCATGAAGTAATGGAGAATGACCGGGAACGGAGTGAATCGGCACCGGGTTGCAGGGACTTGCACTGACTGAGCTTGGATTGGCAGTCGGCACGAGTCTTTGTGTACATATATTTCTTTGGACGACATAATCTCGGTGAAGCTATTGCGGGCGGATGGCGTTCAAGAGGGAGGTTCTGGCTAGCAGGAGTTGGGCAGCCAGTGGACTGTCTAAAATGTCCATAATCGAGGGGGATTGCACGAGAGAAAAAACTATTATGTAGTGAAAACAGACACGTAAAGCATTGTAATATCAAACATCATCTTTATATCTACTGCCAGACGTGTGTCGAATCACTTGCGAAAGCATGACGCCAGAGTTGTGTATACGAGGCTCAGGCCAAAAGAAAGGGTCCCCTCAATCAGTGCGAAATTGCCTTTTTAGAATCTTCACACAGTCCTGCTCTGAAACGGTAAGGTCTGGGCTTATCACATTACAGGCAGGAAGGCCCAATTGAAATATAAAAAGGCCTCTTCAGTATTCATAGAGGTCTTTTCAGAATGGGAGATGGCCTGTAGTAACGAAAGCCAGAGGTGGTCTTTACAGTAAGAAGGCATTTTCGCACTGGCTAAGGGGACCCTTTCTTTTGGCCTGAGCCTTCGTAGACCTGAGAGTCGTGCGCAATTCCTTCACCCCCACCCGGCATCCTGGCCCCTGGATCTGTAAAGACGAATGCTCCGCAAATACATCAAAAAGTCGCTGCTTCCGACCAAGTCGCCTAACGCCATGCGATAAGCAAAAGTATAAAACAAGCCCAGACAGAATAAAAATAGTGAAGGCCGACTGGCCGGTGATCAAAACACCTTCCGATAACTTCAGAATCAATCCGCTCAACATTACCATCTCCCTCCTACATCCACCTGCTTCCGGGGCATCCGTTTGCCAACCCTTTAAGAAAAGCTAACAAACTTCGGGTCCCTCGGTCGCCCGTCTGCCCCTATGCCGTTATCCCGAAATCGCTGCTCCATATACACGCGCCGTGCCTCGTCGAACTTCAATCGTCGCCGCTGCATGATGCGCAGGATCTCCCGTTTCGCTGCGCTGTCGAGCCCCGCCCTGCTATCCCCTGCCTCGACGTTGCCCGTGAGGTCGAAGTTAGACGACGAGAGGCCTGCTTCTGCGTCGCCCGAAAAGCTGGAAGGGAGCCGCGAGTACAGGATCGAACTCCCTGGGAAGCGACGGTCTTCGATTCGGCGCTGGATGTTGACGATTGTTGCTTGGAATGATTCCAGCCAGCGTGCGCGGGTGAGGTAGAGAACGGTGCCCGTTATCAGGGTTAGGAAAGCAAGGCTGTAGAAGAAGTACGTCATTTTGGCGGGCGAGGGGTCGTCGGCGACGGTTCCTTGGGTTTGCTTCGCAAGCCTAGAGGCTTCGTTTGAGGTGACGATGGGTGTCAGTGTTGAGTGACTGGAATGAGCCAGGATACGTTCAAGATGGGAATGAGCGAATATGAAAGGAAATAGCCGCCGCTTTACAATCGTTTGAGGGCGAGCTAGGCCGGTTAGATGAGCAACTCCATGGGCGACGGAAAGTCGTGAGAATGCGCTTGCGTGGTGCTGAAGGCTGTGAAGCAACCGGCGTCCCGAGTCCCGACGGTGCTGATGCGTAATACAACGCTCCGTAGCTTCCGCAAATGACCAATGACGGTTGTGACGGCCTTGGCGGTCTTTGGGTGGTCCGTGCTATCCAAGGTGGGGCCCAGAAGGTACGAAAATACATGCGGTAGGGCAGCCCACAATTGCCCAAAAATACAAGTTGCTGATTGAAATTTGAACTTGTTGTCGACGACATCTTCGATTTTTCCTCGTTCCGGTCTCTATACGCCCCCATCCATCAAGATGCCTTCCAACGTCTCTGCCGACCTCATCTGGGAGATTTCTCGTGAGTGAATTCATGGCGAATTTTCCAAAGCGACGATATACTGACGACGAGTGTTTTGGTTGGCAGGGAACACCAATTCTTACCTTGTTAAGAGGACACATGGCGGTGCTCACCAGTTCTCCCGGGACCCCCTCAACCTTGCCAACCTGAACTCGCGCACGGTACGGACGATTTGGAAAATCAACAATTAATGGTGTGTGCAATTGGCTAACTTGTGGGATCAGCACGCCGGTTTCGTCAACGACAAGGTAGAGACCACCGAGAGGAGACGACGAGCGATGGGACTTTGCACTGACACAAGTTGGATAGGCTGTCGGTATTGCCCCCGTTGAGAAGGGTGGTGTCAAGGTTACCACCAAGAAGACTGGTGCTCTCAGCAAGCCCTCCGCCCTGCACACCGTCACATACGGCGGCAACAAGACCAACCGGAAGTCAGTTTGGAATTTTACCTAGAGAATGGTATAACAGATCGGTTTGCTGACTTGCCTTATCAGGACCTACAAGAACATCGCCAGCCTGGTCGCCAAGTCCGGGTACCGCCCCGATCTCCGATCTGCCGCTGTCGCCCGCGCCAGCGCCATCCGCCTCTCCCAGAGGCCCGGCAAGCCCGACCAGGAGAAGAAGCTCAGGGGTAACGCTGCCAAGCGCGCCGCGGCTTAGAGAACTAGATGTCGTAACGAAGGAAGGGGGATAGGGAGGCGCGTCAACGCTGAGAGCGGAAGCTCCGGTTAGGAGCATATGGCATGGATGGATGATTTAGGGGCAATTGGACGGAATGGGAATTACCAATCTTGCTCTTGCATCTAGCAATGGCCACGGCGTTTGATATCCAAAAAGAATCAATCACTCCAGCGTGGGACGTTTATACCAGCTTTCCACCTATGGACAGCTGGTAGCGCTCAAGTGACACCCGACCGTCAGTGACAGCGTGCAGTCCATTTTGGGGAAGAATCGAGCGCCTTGGAAGCCACGCGGTTCCGTTCCTGGAGAGATGATCTCACACAAGATCTCGTATCAGGTCCCCGGGGTGACATCAGGGTGGGTGTCGCCGACGCCCCGCTAGTCGGCTTGTTTAGCAGATCCGAGTTCGGGCCTCGGAACGCACGAGCTTGCGCATATGACTGAAATGCCTAACAGTTGACTTTACGGTTGACGAAGGCTCTGATATGAAGATATAACAGATGATAATTCATGGACAAAAGGGGAGATCCCGGTTGACGGCCTGGACTACCGGCAAATTGCATTGCGCCATTCAAGAGGCGACGACCCCTCACACGCCCGGTGCGAAGGGAGGCAACGCGGGGCAGCCACACAGCGGGGTCGGCTCGGGATCTCAAACTATACCACACCACTGCCTCCCCAATTCTATCATCATACCTCAATTCATCTTATTTCCTCACTTCTCTAGTACCTAGGTAATGCATCCAAATTTGTCCCAGCAGCTCTTCCGTGGCTGATTGATGATCAACTAACTCCGCACACCCTTCAGACTTCCCCTCGACCCCACCTTCGCGACTTCAAAGGTCCCGACACAACTCCAGACAAAATGGTCAAAGCAGGTCGGTTGCAGAAGCACTCCGTTGATTGCGCGATTTGGAGAGTTGCTATATCTGACATTGTTGGTCAACACAGTCGTCGCTGGTGCCTCTGGCGGTATCGGACAGGTACACGCCCCCTTGAATGCGAGAACTGGCTGGACCTCGGATGCTGATCAACTGCGATGCAGCCCCTGTCCCTGCTACTCAAGCTCTCTCCGCTCATTGATGAGCTCGCCTTGTACGATGTCGTCAACACACCCGGAGTTGCAGCGGATCTGTCCCACATCTCTTCGAACGCGGTGAGTACCTTTCGCCCAGGCCCGGACGCAGAGCATTGCGCGCAACTGCTGGGCTTCAGCTAACACCGAATCCCAAACAGAAAACCACAGGTTACCTCCCTGCCAACGATGGTGCCAAGTTGGCGTTCAAGGATGCTGATATCATTGTCATCCCGGCGGGTATTCCCCGTATGTCAACATGCTAGCCGACGTAGCCCGTTTGCATACTGACGTGTAGCTTCTCAGGCAAGCCTGGCATGACTCGTGACGACTTGTTCAACATCAACGCTGGCATTGTCAAGGGTTTGATCGAGGTCGCCGCCGAGGTTGCACCCAACGCCTTCATTCTCGTTATCTCGAACCCTGTCAACTCAACTGTCCCCATCGCTGCTGAGGTCCTCAAGGCTAAGGGCGTCTTCAACCCCCAGCGCCTCTTCGGTGTCACTACTCTCGACATCGTCCGTGCCGAGACCTTTGTTGCCGAGATCGTTGGCAAGGCCAACCCCCAGGAGCTCACCGTTCCTGTCATCGGTGGTCACTCTGGAGAGACCATTGTCCCGCTCTTCAGCAAGGTCACCCCGTCTGTCCAGATCCCCGATGACAAGTACGACGCCCTGGTTAACCGTGTCCAATTCGGCGGAGACGAGGTCGTCAAGGCCAAGGATGGTCTCGGGTCGGCCACTCTCTCCATGGCTTACGCCGGTTACAGGTGAGACCTTTGCAAACAGTGTCGAGTTTCTATTGAAGCTAACGACGTCCCCCTAGATTTGCCGAGAAGCTCCTCAAGGGTGCCAAGGGAGCCAAGGGTCTTGTTGAGCCCACCTACATTTACCTCGCCGGTGTTCCCGGCGGCGAGGAGATCCGAAAGATTGCTGGCGTGGACTTTTTCTCTGTTCCCGTCGAGCTCGGAGTAAGCCGCTTCTCCGACCGCTTTTAACTTATGCAGTGAACTGACAACAATTAGCCCAACGGTGCCGAGAAGGCCATCAATATCCTCGCCGATATCACCGACAAGGAGAAGACACTCCTGGAGGCCGCTATCAAGGGCTTGAAGGGCAACATCGAGAAGGGTGTTGCGTTCGCTCACAACCCCCCTCAGAAGTAAATTGCCCCACATCATTCTTGCGAAGTAAACCCTTTCCCCACCGTTAGGCAACATTACTTCGGACATTCTTTGGCAGCTGTTTCTAGCCCAGTAAGACGGGCGAACTATAGAACAAAATAGAAGACCTATGAGGTTCATGTGGCTGATCCGTTTGTTTTCCGTCCCTAGGCTGTAAGAGAAGGCTTCGTAAAACGGAGCAATGGGTCATAGCATCCCCAATCATCCTCTTTTGAAACCCCAGAAGTTCGCCAAAGCATCAGCACATATTCCAAGCTTTTTTCACCAGCACATAAAAGCAACCGGGCCTCGCTTCCGTCCGGGCCATCTAATAGTGCATTTGCCATTGGCTGGCGTTTTCTGCCCCTCAAGACTATTGGCCCGGCAAGCATGGCCATCACTTGGAAGGAAAGGAAAGGAAAGGAAAGGGATGGGATGTAAGTTTGTGAAGAGTTAATTAAGCAAGGCGCTGTTTTTCTGCCTTGGGATGTTGGTCGTAAATGCGTTATAGAAACACCCCCAGATTCTGGGTATAGACAAATCGTGTCCCCGCGAGAGAAACCATTATGTTTAACGCCAATGCGCCAGTGCCGTCTTGCGACCCCAATGAACCCTCTAATCTAGATGCAATATGGCAAGGGGCAGAGCCGGTGACTGGCGACTGCACCATGAACCGACTGCCAGCAGCTTCCGCTCTTTATCAATGATACGCTGCCCTCCCCGCTAAATCACTAGGGGCAAGAGAAGGAGAAGACAGCTATGGCGCCTTTGCTGGTATTGTTTTGATCTGGAACACAGCCCCAGGCAACTCGCTTGTCTCCGCCTGAACCGTGGCATTAATCCCCATAGCGGCGAGGGCGCCTCGGACGATGCCGCAGGGGAACCATAGAAACTGCAACAGCAATGTTAGTCGAAAGCTCTATCACGCACAATGGGCGGCACGTACCGGTTGCGCCCTGAGAACCGCCTGCCCCCCTGTCTCGGTGCTCATGCGCGAGAATGGCCGGAACGCATTGTCTGTTAGCACGTAAACGCCCTTCTTCATGTCAGCAACCAACCAACCGATCCCTCCATCCCTGGTGCCAGTGGTTGGCAAACATACCCTGTGGTTTGTCTTGAGGTTATCCACCTGCTTCCTAAACAGCAGAGTCCACAAGTCCTTGCAGAGAAACTTGATCACATCCAACGTGTCGCTGAACCGCGGCCGATCGCGCGAGAAGCGCTCCACCAGGCCCTGCCCCACGCGATACCCCTGTGTCTCGAGCCGGAAGAACACGGCGTCGCGCTCCTCGTCCTCGTCCATCTTCCCTAACGTGCCCGTGCCCGTGCCTGTGCCGGCGCGCCCTGACACCAACGATGTCCGGTTCATCCCTTGTTGTGGCTGCTCGTCGGCATTCTGTGTCTGTGTTGTGGGGTTCTCTTCTTGCGCTGCGGCCTCGACCTCGTTTGTGATGCGGTATGCCATAGGCACAAGCTCGATGAGCAGGAAGTCGAGACAGGAAGCGCCGACGAAGCTTGCGTTTGGGTCTGAGGCATTGTACGGCGGCATAACGCTTTCGAACGACATGGCTGCGATATGCCTATCGGCAGTTTGAAGCTTGGATGGTGGGCGTTGCGACAGGTCTCGGGGGTATCAGGACCTTGGAGATGGCAGAGTTAAAGACGGTGGGCCGCCAACTTCGCATCGGCTCCCGTTCTCAGCAAGAATCTCTATGTTCTTGATCACTCGGGCTTCGTTAAAGTTGGAGTTCCGTGAATTCGAGTAGTTTTATCACTGTGGTGGGTTGGTTGGAGGTCTTGCTGTGGTGTGGTATGCGAACAAGCCGCCCCGCGACTGGCGGGATAGCTGCTAACCTAGCTTTCATGGATATGCATATAGGCGATATTCAGCACTGGACACTGCACAGGGGAGCACCAAGGTAATTTCACTAGAACTTTTAGACGACTTATTGATTCCGCTGACATCTGCCCGAAATCATCGAATATCGGGTTTCTCGGGGAAGCACCTCGTCGTCCATCAAAAACCAAATAGCACCCACTGATATGACTGAAAGCCTGTCCCTTTCCCGTCCCGTCTGAACGCCTTGCTTGAGTCTCTTACGACTTGCTATTCACAAAGATCCCAAACTCCTGCCCATGCCAATTTTACCCGCTAGAGGGTAGTTCTGGAGTGTCAGAAAAGCAATTGTTGTTGTACACACGACCAAATGACACCTGGCTAGAAACCCCAATCCAAGATGACCAAATGGTGGCAGCCTAGCGCTTCTAATACAAGGCACCTTGGAAACCATTGTGTCCGTAGTTGGCTCGCTTTACCGGGCGTTGCTGATCATCATCATCATCATCAGATAGCGTGAGGTCGATGACCTCAGCTGCGGGCCGCTTGCTCCCGGATCGTGCGGCGACCGAGCTATCCCGGGAATTGTTGGTGTTCGGGGTTCCCAGGATTGAGATAGCGGTAGGTGCTCCGGTTCGGTTTGGAGTGGCCAGATTAATACTGGCGCCTTTGCTAAATGACGATATGACGATGTCGTCGTCATCAAAAAAACTCGCAGTCTTGGATTCTGATCTTGCTTCTCGTTTGATCCCTGGAGCACCGGGGACAGACCACTTGCCGTATGGGTCAATCGTGACCTGGTCGACTGAATCGGAAGTCTCCGCTAGGATCTCCCGTACGTACCTATCCTCAAATTAGCATTGCTGAAGCCAAAAGAAAACCACCAAAATCAACTAACTCATCAACAGCCAGCTGATCAAAGGGAGCCGACTTGTTGCAAATGGGACACAACCATTGCGGTCCCTGTTCCTGCAGTTGCAAGTACGAAGTTGCGTCAAAGCATTGGATATGTGAACAGCTGAGAGCCCGGCATGGGTGACTCAGCCTCATGTAGGACAGAGGGCACTTCAAGCTCAGGTTGAGAGATGTAGCCTCGATATCGGGGTCGTGAGCCTTTTTCGTTACTGGAGAAGAAGAATCAGTAAGTAGGGCGGTAGGATATCAACAGCGTTGCACTTACGCTCGGCAATGACCGATTCTTTTCGAATTTTCTTCTGGATCATGCCAACGAGCGCCTCGACGGGCTTTGACTTGCACACAACCAAGCATAGGTAGTACTTCTGATTCTGTGTTAGTTTGTTAGGCAGTGGCTTTCTCTTCCCAGATCCGAGACATACCTTGCTCGTTAGAGCATATGTAAACTCGATCGTATTTCCGTACGTGGGGGGTTTCACGCGAAGCGCGTCCGTGATGTCAACTGGTCTAGTAGACCCAGCCTTGTTCTTCAGGCCGCGCAGATTCGCCTTGATCTCACCCCCGTTCACCTTGAGCTCAGACTGGTGGGGAAAAGCGATGTCCTGAAGTCCTGTGTTTCCGGCAGAACAGAATACCATCACACGCAGAGAAGGGTCGGCCTGACACTCCTGGAAGTCACATGCCTTGACTGTAAAGGACACGGAGTTCCGGTGCTGCGACATCACTAGAGGGCTTCACGGTCAGCAAAGTGCAAGAGGTAGGGCGTCTGGAATCGCACCTTCGCAGGGCTTGATATCTCCAAGCCGCCGCTTCATGTCATAGAACGGGCTCGGCCTGTAGTCAAAACCGGGTGTCAAGACTGCGGCGGGCCGTGGTTGGGCAGCTGGGCGATGTGCTGTCACTAGCGGAACTGGTGGCGCTGGAACAGGAGGCCGCTGCCCATTCGTCAGCGAGAACGCCGGCGAGCCAAAGGAAGCCGCCCCATAATGCTGTGATGGCGGGAGAGTAGGAATAGGCTGGGGAGGGTTCGCAGGATAATAAGGCGGAGCCATTCTCTGAGAGCCTGTGTTAGTATAGATGCTCTGTCGAACTTCCTGATATCGACGGTTATCCTGCTTTCGCACGGCGTCGTTGATAACTGTCCCGGGGTGTCAGAAACAGGAATCGAAGACATGTGAGGGTGGGGGGTCGATTTGTAGAAATAAAACAAAGAGTGGAAGGTGGGATGGAAACTTACGCTGAGTTATGCGAAGCTGGAGGTCAGCTTTGTTTCCAGTCTTGGGTAGACCGTTAAGTGTGCAGATGTTCTGCAGTTGCGGTTTGGAGGGTTTGCGGATGAGGTTGATGAGACTCTGGATCTCGGCCTCCGGGGGTGATCGAGGGTCCATTTCCTGGAATGCGGCCCCGGAGGGCTGCGATCTGAGCTATGGCCACAGCAGTCGCCCACGAGGAAGGTGCCGACGCGTACGCGACTGGGTGCTGCCCGATAGCTACTTCCTGGAGTGCTCTGCTGGCGACTTGGGCAGGCACGGCTGTCCAACTTCAGCCCTCTCCAGCTCGCCGACAGCTTGGAGCTTTTGTGACTCCTTTGCGTCGCAGAAGATATCAGCTTTGAGTTCTCTCTGCTGAATCGCAAACCATCCCTCTTAGCCTTTCCTGGCCCGCGCAATCTTGATCTCTTTAGGCAGCCGTCCACTGTCCAACTACCGCCCGGCTATCAAGAACTTTGGAGTTGTTGTCGGCGCAAAAGGCGGGCACTGGCGGCAGAAAATAGTGTTCGGATGACGAACCCAGTCATTGCGGCCTCGAGTTAACCCCCGCCACTGCAGCTGGCCGTGCCACTGGCAGGCTGGACAAAGACCAGACTATAGGCATGAAGAGGCTGAGACTGAATGGCAAAGGACTCCTACCTGAAAGCCAAAAAGTGTCTTTCGTACTTTACTTATACTCATGTAGGAAGTGCACAATAACAACAGAAGAGGACGTTCGAGTCTTTCAGTGTCTCGGCGAAATGCAGGCGGGAGCAGAGCAATCTTCGATGCATCCAGGCCCTCTGGAAAAGTTTTGTGAGTGGGAGGTTCAGGGTACCTTTGGTGCGCACAGAGCTGGGGCTGTTTGTGCAGAATCGCACCCGCAAGGCTATCTCCAGCTGCCCCGCAACGAAGTTTCCAGTACTTCCGCTTAGCCTGCCTGCAGATCCTTGACTTTCAGTGAAAAAAAGTCATCTTCTTGAACATTCGGTGTGATCTTCCACTCACCCACCTATTTTACCACTCACTTCACCACAGTTGAAATCTGCACATAGTCTATCAGATTGCAGTGATAGGTCAAAAACCGCCTCCTTGCTCAGTCACCGTCGTCTCAAAATCCAGCCAAAATGGCCAGAAGCTCGCGATCAAGTGCACTCAAAACCAACAACCAGAAACTCAAGAAGCATGTCTTCGGCCCTGTTGAAGAAGCGCGAAACAAGCGCCTTTCTGCAAAGCTTATTGAGATTGCTTCCCAGCCAAAACCCCAAAAAGATGTTGCGATGGAGCCTGTGAGCGAAGGTAGGTCTCTAATCGATCCTACTATTTTCTGCAGAGAACTGACATATCGCCCAGATTCCGTGGCTGAGACCAAGGATGCCGCACCTGCAACGAAGGAGGAGAGTAAGTTGAATTGCCCTCATCTGCTATGGGGAGTATCGAACTGACCTCTCTCCAGCCATGGAGATAGATTCAGCAGCAGAGCCGGCTGCTGCGCGGCCTCTTGGAAAGAAGAGGGTTGAGAAGCGCAGGGGCAGCAGGTCCTCAATCGTCTTTCGTAAGTATGGTGAGAAGAAAATCACCAAGAAGACGAAATGAGCGGTCGGGGGTGTCTTGATGAGAAATGAGTCTACAGCGAGAAAGGGAATGAAGTCTGATGGCCAGAAGAGCTCACTGAGTATTGCACACTCTGACCTTGCAGCTATGGCTGGAACAAGCCAGGTATCGCATCAGTCATGTGCCTGCCGTGATGCATCGGGGACAGACGTACTTGCGGAATACGCACCGTATTATGGGAACCACCGGGCATGCCGTGGGGAAAGTAGCCAGACTCTCGATCTGAGGACGGTTGACTTGATTACGGTACTGTTGTTTCAGAACGGCAAACTTGTCACCGACCTTTTTTGAGATTCCGAAGTAGAGTCTTGCCATATTTATTCACCATTATCTTACTCCTGGGCTGGCATGAAGACAAGTTGTCATTGAGTTCCAGGTTGTTTCGCCCCTTTTGCTACCTAGGTTCCTATGTTTGCGGTCCACAAAACGGAAGAAGGTATCGCGAGAACCTGATATTCCCAATTGTGGGGTTTTGCAGGGATATCGTGCTAATCTAATGGCGTTGTTCGCCCGGCCTACAGCGGCTCACAGGCCTTTGCTTGCACCTGCCCATCTTGCCCGAAGCTTCAATCTTGTTTTCCGAGCTCCCCTCGTTCTCCTCGCTGCCAGGGTCAAGAAACACCTTCGTCAACTGGCGAAACGTGGCATTTGTTGCAGAAATGGCATGCAAGCACAATTGGGTTGAATAGAAGCACGCTCCGACACTCAATCGCGGTTTCCAGCGGCTGCCGCACACCCAGATATGACGTCGCGTCGCCGGGGGACACTCGTCTCGACCCTCCTGCTTGTCGCAGCAAACGTCCTGATACCTGTTGCTATTCTAACGTTCGCGACTGGCTTCTTCCCGTACAAGCCTCTCTTGCCTGGTCTCGCACAATATAGCACACTGCCGACTGACTATGGCGACCCTCCTGAGCCGCCTTTTGACCGCTTGGTCTTCATGGTGGTCGACGCCCTTCGGAGGTAGGCGCACAATGGCGCATCCATACAACCTGCGCGCTCTCTTGCATAGGTCCCCAGGCTGACCATTCTGCGCATCTACAGCGACTTTGTGTACTCTGCGAACAGTGGCTTTTCCTACGTACAATCGTAAGCAGAATGGCGCGCGCCCACCCTCTTGTCTCAGCGCACACTAATGCGCCAGGCGCAGGTTGATCCGCGATGGCGTCGCAATACCGTTCACGGCGCACGCAACGTCCCCGACGGTTACGATGCCCCGACTCAAGGCGATTACCACCGGGTCGATTCCCTCATTTCTTGATGTCGTCCTCAACCTGAACGAGGGGGACGAGAGCTCAACGCTGGCCTCTCAGGACACCTGGCTTGCGCAGTTGAAGGCGAAGGACACCGGGAAGCTGCTGATGTATGGGGACGATACCTGGCTGAAGCTGTTCCCTGGAACTTTTGACCGAGCTGACGGGACAACGAGTTTCTTCGTCTCGGTGAGTAACTCGTATAAGACCGGGAGCTGTTCTAGGTCATGCAGCTGACGAGCTCCAGGACTTCACCGAGGTCGATAATAATGTCACCCGACACCTTCCGGAAGAGCTTAAGAATAACGACTGGAATACGATGATTCTTCACTATTTGGGGTTGGACCATATTGGACACAAGGGCGGTCCGAGAAGGTAGGGCGTGCCTTGTTCTTTTTGCGCTCAGCCATGCTAAGCGGTTGCGAAGCGTCCACATGCTCCCCAAGCAACGCGAGATGGACGGGGTTATCAAGCGGATTTTCAGCGCTATCGAATCAGAGCCACATCTCCAATCGACGCTGTTTGTAGTCTGCGGAGATCACGGCATGAACGACGCCGGCAACCACGGCGCATCCTCGCCAGGCGAGACATCTCCAGCATTGGTATTCCTGTCGCCGAAGCTCAAGACTTTGCAAGCATCATTTCAGGCACCTCTTCCGGATGCCGAAGACTTTCAGTACTACGCCACGGTTGAGCAGTCGGATCTTGCCCCTACGCTAGCTGCCCTACTCGGGTTCCCTGTTCCCAAGAACAATCTTGGTGCTCTGATCCCGGATTTTCTCCCATTTTGGCCAAACAGTGGGTTCCAGCTATCTCATTGCGTGCCATACCAGCTATTGACGACGAGTTACCAGAAAACGACCAGGTTCAGTTATTGATGCGCAACGCTCACCAGATATTGGATATCATAACTGCCGCATTTGGAAACCAGATCCTAGACCAAGAATCGGCGCAAGCCGGGTGCTCCAACCCTGAAAGTGACTATAAGGAGCTTGCTTGTCAGTGGAATGATGTGTCCCAACAAGCCCCTCTGGACCCAGCCGACACACTTGACACCAAATGGGTCTCAGCCACTGTCGAGGTATTTCACGACTCGTCTGGTTCTGGGAAAAGTGCTAACCTGTGTTTAGTGGCTACGGAAAGCCCAGAGTCTGATGAGCAGCATGGCCAGCAACTATGACTTCACAAGATTACTTGGGGGCCAAATTGTTGCCGTGATCGCCGTGATATGTGCTGCTCGGGCCGCGCACATGTTAATCGATGAGACCGTTGTAGAAGCACCCTCACTTGCCATAATCAGTATCGCCTATGGGGTCATGATGTTCGCAAGCAGCTATGTCGAAGAAGAACATCACTTCTGGTACTGGGCTACAACTGCCTGGTTCGGATATCTTGGCTTGAAGGAACTCAACAGGTAAAGCTTTCCCTGCTCCAGGGATTACTACGTTTATTCTGATCTCATCATATCTTCACCAGGAAACCCTCATCGAAGCCGTGTGGTGTTTTTATCACGCTAATCATGCTTGGTACCGTCCGAGTGATCAGGGCTTGGAACCAAACAGGTCAAAAATATGCAGGCGAGCCCGATATTGTCAAGACCTTTGTGTATTCAAACCCACAACTGCTTTGGTTCCTTGTAGGCGCCACGTACATTTGGATACACCGCGAACTGGTCTTCGGCTTCAACGGCATTATAGCCCCCGTCAGCTACGCTTCCGCGACCGGGATGATCCTCGCCGCTGTCACCTTCAAGGTATCGTTTACGAAAGAGGATGCGCCTGAGCTCGTGATCGGCTTCGTGAGGAGCATAGCGGACCTTGGTTTTACACAGGGTCACTCCCTAGTCGCCAGAGCGCGTGCCGTGTTCATCGCGCTGGGAGGAGGGCTCCTGGTCGTTATCTTCTATATTCTTACCAGGAGGCGGCTATCTTACATTGCCCCGGGTGCGTAGTTATCATTCCCGCCGTGACGGTCGGACAGCTAACACTACGTCTCAGCAATCGAAACTGTCCACCATCTATATACTCTCTTGGCCATGACCCAGTCGCGCACAACCAACATCCCCCTCTTCCTCCTCTTTCACCTCCAATACAACCTCCTCAAAGCTCAAGACCTCAGCCTCGTCGACCTCAGCACCTCCTCGCTGTTGCTCCAATATACATCATTCTTTGCCTTTGGCGGGTCCAACGCCATCTCCTCCGTTGACCTATCTAATGCTTACAACGGCATTTCTGGCTTCAACATCACCGCCGTCGGTGTACTCACCTTTGTCAGCAACTGGGCGGCACCCATCTACTGGACATCGGCCACCACCATGCTCCTGTTACGCAAGGCGTGGAAGGAAGGTGCCGGGTGGGGCGTGTATAGGGGGCATGTGGCCGTCCTGACTCTGTTTACGACGTGTAGCGTCGCGGCCGTCATGGCGGCTTGCACAGTTCTGCGAACGCATTTGTTCATATGGACTGTGTTCTCACCAAAGTATTTGTACTGCATTGCATGGAGCTTGGGGCAGCATATGTTAGTAAACATTGTTGTGGGGGGTGTTCTGTTTTGGCTGGGAAGTTTGTAATTAGGAGGAGAGGAGTGCACGTCAAACCATCGTATTTAGATGAATGAAGGAAACTCCAGCTAATTCATGTGGTCGTAACAAAATCGAAGCAAGAAAAGTAATTCATGTTCCAGATGCAGACAGGCCAAGCTTGTAGTTCCCAAAAAACCTCATTACCCATAAACACAGAGCCGGCCGGTCCATCCATCCATCCGTCCGTCCAGCAATCCCCCATACCGTACACATCATGTCCGTAAATAGCAGCTCGCATACAGCAGCCTACAACTCTTCTTCTTCGTCCGTCAAGAGATCATCAATAAGAGAATCATCCAGTGCCGTCCCGTCCATGACCGTCCCCTCCACCATAGTCCGCATAATCGTCGTCCCATCCTTGCTCTCGTCCATATCGTCATCATCTTCCTCTTCCTCTTCCTCTTTAATCTGCGTCTCATGCATGACCACCGTCCTCTCCTCGGGCATAATCGTCTTATCGTCCACGCCTACCGACGTGCTGCGGCTGACACTGCGGCGGAAGGCCCCGCCCACACCGGCAGCAGGGTCTGCTGCGGCGTCGAAGTTGTTGACAATCTTGCCCAAGCTGACGTGGATCTTGTACAGAGCGTTGCGGCTTGTGGCATCGGATAAGAGCTGGGCATCGACAGCTTCGCAGACGTCAGCGTAGACGTCGCGAATTTTGTCCTCTGATGAGGCCGGCGAAACGTAAAGCTTCCCGAGTAAGGTGGCGATAATTTTCTTTTCCTCCTCTGTGGTTTGTGTTAGTAATTTCGTGGCAAGGGGGCCGAAAGATGTTGGTGAATACGTACTATTGCAGCTCCCGTTCAATCTCTCGAGGATATCCTTGGCGAACTCGAGGTGCACGTCTCCATTCACATTCTTCTTCTCCAGCGCATCGGCTGACACGCCGGGGGAATAGCACTTGCGGGGGTCCGTCCAGTCGACGAGACAAGCGCCGATGGTGGCGAGACTGACCATCTCGTCTTCGACGTCGGCGTCGTCATCGTCAAGACCTTCGCGTACATTGTACAGCGTGTGCAAGGCATCGAGCGCGACGATGCGCATCAGGTCTTGGTTCCCAGCGCGCGAGTAACAGAAGACGGGGAGGAAGTAGTTGAGTGCTTGCCTGACGCTCTGGTTACCCGCGCTGGCGGGCTCGAAGTAGGCGACGACTAGTGTTTTGAGGAGCTCCGCTGACACTTCGTGGTCACTAACGACACGGCCCAGGAGGAGCTTAGAGGCGGCCACAGTCGCGGCGGCTTGGACTTCGGGTGCCTTGGAGCCTGACCGCAAGGCTTTAATATAAACCTTGAGGAGGGTAGGGTTGGAGGACAAAAGCTGCGCCCCGTGGACGTTGAGAATATCCGTGAGAATTTGGAGTGCCGTGATCTGGAGTGCCGTATGGCCCTTGCTGAAGAAGTGCATAAAAAGGGTCAAGTTCTCTTCAGCTAGCGAACGGTCGAGGAGGGAGCAGAGGCCTAGGCATACTAGACCCCTTTCGCGCACAGGTGCTTCGTGACTTCGAACTGCGGGAACAACAAGGTTGTTCAGCATCGACACCAGGTGGTCGTTCTGCTGTAGGTTGCCCGCGACGTTGGACAGCATGCACTGCACGATGTGGAGGCACTTCATGTTGATCATGATCTCCTTGATGGCCTTCTTGGCAGTCTCTTCCTCTGAGAGTTCGGGGGTCTTACCCCTCTTTTTCGTCGGCGTGGTGTCGCTGCTGACCTCGGATCTCGCCGAATGGAAGCTCTCGTCGGCGTCGTCACCTGGCATGTCGTCGACGATAGTGTCGTGGACATCTGCCACGGCCTCAAGGACGATGCTGCAGAACTCCTTCTCCCCCGCGGCATCCGGAGCGCTCAAGTCACGGAGCACCTCCACGGTGAGTTTGGTCACCTCATCCGGAAGCTCTGGGATCGAAAGTGTCTGACGGAGAAGGGCGAACATCTTACGGCGTCCGACTTCGTCCGAATAGTCCAAGGTGAGGGCAATATGAAGCAGCTGCTCTACTATGAACTCCTGCTCCACTGTGTCCTCCTCCTCGTCCTCTTCGGTTTCTATCTCATCGGCCCTTCTGATCGCGTCGATCAGAACCTTGATATACCGCTCGAGGTAGAAAGCGACCTTGGTAACTTCAGGTAGCTTTTCTTCAACCAGCGCTTCGTATTTGCCGTTGTTCTCACTTCTACAGAAGTCGTTGAAGCTGCGGGCGACAAACACTGACTCTGCGCTCAAAGTCTCCCAAAAGTTGTCATCAAAGGCAATCGCCTCTCGGTAGTCTGGGCGACCTTCCCAGAACCCTTTCATGGCCTCTAGAGCCACACCGTTTTCAACACCAGAGTTGACGACGTCAATCCGCTCCAGGAGTTCCAAAAGGGCATCGAGATTTGGTGGTGACACCTCGGCTTGGCCGTTCTCAGCGGGCGGCGGCGTCCCAGCGCAGTCTTCGATCCATCTCTCCCGGAAAAGCCGGCCGGCGGCCTTGCGTACGTTCTCATCTCTGTCACGCAGTCCCCATCGGAGGAGCTTTTCTCTCATAGAGAGAGACAGATGGCGAAAGTCGCCCAGGGCGGGTAAAAGTCGGGAATAAACTGCTCTTCGTGTTGCCGCATCCTGATCACGCGCTCGTTCCAGCAGGAAGGGCAGGGTATTTGGCAGAATAGGGAGGTTCACCAAGAGCGATCTCCTCACATCAGCACTGGGGTCGTTCTGCAGGACCTCTAGCAGCTTTTCGAGCAGGCTCACTGCCGCGCCGTCGTAATCGCTGTCGTCCGAATCTCCCTTCGCTTCCGCCTCATTTCCAGCGAGGCGTCCCAGCCCCAAGACCGCCTGGACACGGACCATAGCCTCTTTGTCGCGTATCCTCTTGAGAAGACCCTGTCGCAGTTTCTGGAACAACTCGTCATCGATAGCATCAAGCGAGTTGATGATGTGCGAAATCAGTTGCGTGGACCGGTATCGCACGAACTTGTCCTTGGCTGTCATGAGCGGCAGGACCTTCTCGATAAGGTGGGCGGTCAAGCGCGTGGTAGGAGTCTCGGGCATGGTGCTAGCATCCTGGTCGGCCTCGCCGAGCACCTCGTTGTCTTTGTCGACGGCGTGACGCAGGAATAAACCGATGAAGCGAATCGTCTTCTCGCCGACGCCCTCGCTCTTCTTGACGGGCATGACGCGCAAAACGCAGCGCAGGAATTCGGCGTTGAAGTGGTCCTCCTCGAAATCGGCAGCGGCCGACTTCTTGGCGCTGGTCGGTTCATAGCAGCAGGCTTCTTGGACTTTGCGCAGCGTCACGGCAAGCTTTCGATGCGATGCCGTAGTGCGCTGGGCTTCGTGGAAGACAGGAGCTACCTGAGCGCGGAGCGCATTGTCGGCTGTCTCGGGCGGGACTTCAAGGTTTGCTGATGACGCGCGCGACGCCGTCGAGGCGCGCGCATTCAGGTTCGAGACGGACGATTTGTGTGATACGGCTCCCGAGGTCCGCGCGGACCTCGAGGTTCTGGCGGGCATCTTGTCAGAAAAGTTTCGGTTCTCAAAATGGTGATTGTTAGTGCGATAGTGCTGCAATCGAGCAAAAACGGTTCATGGTAGAATGTCGAGAAAGGTCGTGATATTGGAAGACCAATTGTTGTTTGTTTACTTAGCCCCCACAGTATGAAGTACTTCGGTACCTCATAGCCCAAAAGCGGCTTAGCGTACCATGCTTGGCGGGGTGAGAACTTGGCATTTGTCCCAAGGCTGGGCCCAAAAAAAAGAGGGTCTCTCTTCTCCGTGTAAAAGTGCATCACCGGCTTGTCAAAGAGTCGAACAGTAGGGTCTGGCTTTGTGATATTACAGGCCTTAATTTCAAATGAAATCGGTTACTTTGGAATACGCCGCCAGAGAATGCAGGAAGGCTTTTTCAGGATAGGAGATGGCCTATAATAGAGGAGGGCATGGGTTACATATGACAGTGTAAATACATGTCTTGCACTGGCTGGGGGACCCCACCGCTGATAAGGAGCGTTATCGGGATGGCGATCGAGAAAAAAAAGCAGGAGCTCTCCAATCTTGCAGCAACCGTTGTGCAGCTAAATTTCGAGACAATCGCGACAATGGGAAAGCCAGGGGAAAAGAAACGCCAACGCGATGCCGAGGATGTGGATGCCGTGGTGAAAGAGGCAATTGCTCAAGATGAAGTCGCCAAACCTAATGCGCGGGCGAAAAGAGCCCGCACTGAAACAAACAAATCACTGTTCATTCGCTCTCTTCCTCCATCGGCCACCAGCGAGTCCCTGACGGAGTTTTTCTCCCAGCACTACCCCGTCAAACACGCCACTGTGGTCTTGGATCCCAGGACGAAAACATCAAGAGGGTACGGCTTCGTCTCCTTTGCTGACCCGGAGGACGCCATTGAAGCAAAGGAGAAGTTGAACAACCACGTCCTCGACGGACGCAAACTGAGACTTGACGTTGCCCAGCCAAGAAACCGAGATGCCAGCAAGACAGACTCTGCTATCTCTTCGAAACTTGTTGAGGAAAAGCGTAAGCGCGAAGAGGACCTGGCCGAGTCCCGCAAGACAAAGCTCATCATTCGAAACCTGCCGTGGTCCATCAAGTCGTCTGAACAACTGTCGGCTTTGTTCAAAAAGTTTGGCAAGGTGAAGTTTGCTGATCTTCCAAATGACAAGGGGAAACTCTCCGGCTTTGGTTTCGTCACGATTCGTGGTCGGAAGAATGCTGAGAAGGCCTTGGAGGCCATAAACGGCACGGAAATCGATGGTCGAACTGTGGCAGTTGATTGGGCGGTAGACAAGCAAACCTGGGATGAACAACACAAGGTAGAGGGAGAGGAGGTTGAGGCGGGGGAGGTTCCGGTCAAAGCAGACAGGAAGACCAAGACCAAGAAAGCAAAGCCGGCCGAAGAAGATGACGACGACATGGAGGGCATGACCCAGGAGGACAAGGACCTAGTAAACTTTTTCAAGAGCCAGGGAGAGAATCTTGAATCTGAATCAGAGGGAGGAAGCGACGATGAGAAGGACGAGGATGATGAAGAAGGGGCCGGTGACAACGAAGATGACGATTCGGACGACGGCGGTGCTGATCTAGAGCTCAGCGATGTGTCGGACGATGAAGAGGAAGAGAAGCCCGCCCCCCGGAAAACGACCAACGAGACAACTGCTTTTATCCGCAACCTCCCGTACACCGCAACTGATGAGACGCTCAAGGCCCAGTTCGCCCACTTCGGCGCAGTACGATACGCCAGGGTTGTAAAAGACCGTGCTACAGACCGCCCAGCTGGTACGGGTTTCGTGTGCTTCTACAACGAGGAGGAGTTCAATGCTTGCGTGAAAGGTGCGCCGCGCCAGGCAACTACATCAGCAACATCTAAGCACTCTCTTCTTCAAAATGACGCCGCCGACCCAACCGGAAAGTACACGATGGACGGCAGAGTTCTGCAAGTCACGCATGCTGTCGACAAGGAAGAAGCTGGCCGCCTAGCAACTGAGGCCATTGGAGGTCGCAACGCCAAAGACAAGGACAAGCGGAAACTCTTTCTCTTGGCCGAGGGCTCTATCCCAGCGAGCTCGCCGCTCTATCAGAAACTGTCTGCGACAGAGATCAGGATGAGAGAGGCGAGTGCCAAGCAGCGAAAGAAGATGATTCAAACCAACCCCAGTCTTCATTTGAGCTTGACCCGTCTTGCGCTACGCAACATTCCTCGCGAGCTGACCTCCAAGGACCTCAAGGCGCTTGCCCGTGAGGCCGTCGTGGGCTTTGCCAAAGATGTTAAGGAGCGCCGCAGGCAGCCTCTTTCCAAGGAGGAGAATAACCGAGGTGGCCAGGCTGACAAGGATGCCGAGCATCGCAGGAAAGAAAAGAAGAAGGGTGTGGTCACCCAAGCCAAGATTGTTTTCGAGTCGAATGATGGGTCCAAGATCGCCGAAGACAAGGGTGGAGGCAAGAGCAGAGGCTATGGCTTCATCGAATACTCTTCCCACCGCTGGGCTTTGATGGGACTGCGCTACCTGAACGGCCACGCGCTCAAGAATGAGTCCGGGAAGCACCAACGCCTGATTGTCGAGTTTGCGATTGAGAACGCCAGCGTCGTGCACAGGAGACAACAACAAGTGGACCGGAACAAGCAGTTCCCTGGCGGTAAGCCTGGGGGTGGAAAGCCGCCGGGTGACAGGAAGTTCGGTGCACCAAAGGGACAGAGGGATGTCCATAAGAGCAAATCGGCATGGAAGGAATGGAAGAGAGAGAAGGAGGCCAGGGTTGCTGCAGAGACCCTGAAGGATGGGTCTAGTGCACAGCCCACTAGCAAGGGGGAGAAGAAGAACACTGACACAAAGCTGGCTCTGAGGACGAAGATCATCGCAAGGAAGCGGATGATGAGAAAGAAGAAAGGGGATTCGAGAGCGGGCAAATAGGTATGATCGTGAGAGTTTGTTTTCACGATGTGTTGGTAGAACTAGTCCGTTGTCTTGTGTGTTTAGAGCTAGTTCCGCATAATCACCCAGATGCGTTGAGCCCGTCATTGGGATTATCCATTCAGAAATTGAAACTGCCGAACAACACCCTAGTTCCCAGTTTCTTATTTGCTCCTAGTGCATTGATGGCGTGGTGTGGGAGATGCATCACATTTCTTTTCTTGCATTTGAACAACCTAATAGTCAAGACATGATATTTACATGTACCCTCGAAATACCACTCCTTTAGAATCGGCAGGTATCATCATTGGAACGTTTCCGCGCGTAGACAATTTGTCATCAGCGACTCCAAAACCAGCCAGTGGGTTTCTTATCATCTTTACTCGGAGGTCTGCCCTCCATGTTGTCCGAACCTTGCCTACTGTGTGTTCGGTCATCCGATCTGGTTTCACGTTGCTGGCTTCCGTCCGGTATTGCGCCATCAGCACGAACGGAATGGCGGACTCTTCGTGACGTTTCCTCTCCGTCGGCGTTCTTCACAGAAACGACTGTCTCGGTGTGGACGGCACCGGTCTTATCTACGTACTCTTTCTTTGTGATAGTCTTGGTACCTCCGGTCCATGTTGGCTTCATCCTTTCCGAAGAGCTAATGACGCGGACCCCTTGATCTCCTCGGGGCTTGTCTTCATCTTCTCCAATATGTTTGAACAAATCAAAGAGATTGTCCAGCTTTTTGGGGGCGGCGCGCTCAACAGCCCGGTAGGCGTCCTCCTCCGTCTCCGCGTTTTCAGTCCCACCTATCGCGGCTTTGTGCACGCGCTCAACCTTTTCAGTTGCTTCCTTCTGCCACAGCTTTTCGTCCTTCTTCATCTCCGCAACCCAGCCAAGTAGGTGTGTCAGCGGGTCGGATTCCACCTCCCGCTGTGCAACCCACTCCGCCATCGTCTGGGGCGACCTGTATGACATGCGGTCATGGAATGGGAAAAGCACCTCGTCGAGCCGGCTTTGCTTCAGATGCCAGAGATAAGCTTCGGCTTGTTTGCCAATTTCGGGTTTGAACGAGGTGCCGCCACCAAGGAGCAGCTGCTGTAGCCTCAACGACTCCTTCTGCATCGGAGAAAGCACGCGATCCTTCATCGGCAGGCCGGAGCTAGCACGAAGGAGATCATCAAAGGCGTCCGACCAGCCACCCAAGGAAGAGTCGTCCTCCTGGCTAGATAGCTCGTCCCCGGTTGCTGTGGGCCTCCATCCCAAATACCGGTCTAACAGCAGAGGCGAGTAGGGTGACCGCGTGAGGAAGAGCATCCAACCCGTATTACTCTCCTCTAGTGTGGAGCCTCGGAAGGAATCAATGATACCATCGATATCCTTCGAGCCCTCGGCCACCTGAAGGTAGTTCACTTGGGGTTCGGCATCCTCGCGGGATTGGCGCGGCCAACTGCGCCCCTCGGCCATCGGATCCGAAGGTGTGTCTTGTACCTCTCGTAGAGTTTCTGGGCTGGGTTGGGAGGGGATCGGTCCTAAGGCGAAACTGCGGGAGACGATGGATGGAAGACCGAGGACTCTTTGAAGGCCGGCGCCTACGCGCTCATCAATGTGCTGCTTGAAACGCACGAATGGATTCTTCTTGGGCGGCTCGTCGTCTGGCATTCCGAGATGGCAGGTTCAATTGACTCGGTTGGGTGCTTAACGTTGAATTAACGGTGGCATGATGGATGGACTTGTGAATGTCGACGTGGTTGTTGGTTTTGATTCGGGGAAGCTCGGGGGGTACCTCCCCGCAGAAACTCCCGGCTTATTACCTAAACCGAGCTGACCTCAAAGATTTTCTTTGAGCTCCCCAGGTCATACGAGAATCAGCCATGATGCCTACTACAGGCTAGACGACTAATATCTGCTGCTGCAGTATTCCTCACGCGTTTGATCACAGTACCAGCAGGGCTCTTGGCAAAGTGTCGCGGACGTTATCTCCGCGCATTGCCGTGTATCCGTTGCTGAAAACCGCTAAGATAGGCAGCGAGCAACTTTTTCCACGCGTTGTCGAGCAGCTGCTACGAAGGCTCAGGCCAAAAGAAAGGGTCCCCTTAGCCAGTGCGAAAATGCCTTCTTACTGTAAAGACCACCTATGGCTTTCGTTGCTACAGCCCATCTCCCATTCTGAAAAGGCCTTCCTACATTTCAATTGGGCCTTCCTGCATGTTAAAACGGCCTGTAATGCGATAAGCTCAGACCTTACCGCTTCAGAAGAGGACTGTGTGAAGATTCCAAAAAGGCATTTTCGCACTGATTAAGGGGACTTTTTTTTTGGGGGCCCGAGCCTTCGTACTGAGGGGGGGCATTCTAGATTCAAGGCACTGAAGGTTCTAGCGCCGTCTCAGAGACAAAGGAATGAAGGGATGTGAAAGGGGAAACAAGACATTGTTTCATAGTTCAGCTTCCAGTTTTGTTATTTTCTATTGCTACATTTCCGAAAGTCCTTATTTTCCAATTCTCGCATCGCTCGGTCTGTGATTGTCCCGGTTATTCCATTTCCAAGCGGACACCTGATCCCTGCCACTTGCGTTGCGCTAACGAAAAGACCGGCCGGCAACGGTGGATTGCATGACGGAAGCGGGAATCGCAGATAATGGCGCTTTACCGCGACTCCTCAGCAGAAACCAGGTCCAAAGACTTCGAGATCTTGGTTTTCCCCCGATTTCTACAGTGCACACAATCCAAAAGGTTGCGCTTGTTGTCCTCGTCGTCTTTACCGTATCTGTTCCAATACCCCCGCGTTCCTTGCTCCAGCGCTCTTCGCCTCTTCTCACGCTGTGACGTAGTCAACTCGTTAACTCTAGACAGACACCGGGATTCGCCGCGGCGGATTCGCATTCGATTGAGCGACTCTAGGCCCCAACGAAGCCCGCCTCATCGCAAGACAACGTACCCTATCGATGCCCGATGAACTATCACCTCGTATCAACAGATAGGCGCACCGCATGTGCTTGTTTCGGGACGACCACCGTGCCTTGAACTCTGCACCGACAGCGCGGTCCCGACCCGATCATGTACCTATCCGCGCTCTCTCCGACGCCCTTGCACGGCGACGCCCCGAGCGCTATTGCAGCGAGGAGTATCTGGCCTGTTTTTGATGGGCATGGCGATGGCGATCCGGCAGACGACATTCAGAACTGGTCGTCGCTTATTGGCATCATCACGGCTATTTGCGGTAACGTTATTATCGCACTCGCCCTCAACGTCCAGCGCTATGCCCACATCCGATTACACCGGCAGAAGGTCGAGGTTAGGGAGCGCGCGAGGCAAGCCTTGAAGAACGCGATGAAAAGGCAGGGGTCGGGGTCAGGGACGAACTACGGCACCGCGGGGCCGTCATCGGATAGCGCGAACGGCGGCACTACCAGGCAGAACGGGCGACGGCAGAGCGACGACACTCGCGGGTCCCACGAGACGGAGCCACTCACGGGGTCCTTCGGGTCAGGAGATTCGGGCTGGACGGAAGACTCGGGCGATGATGAGCCGAAGCTCAAATCAACCTACCTTCAGGATCCGTACTGGTGGATGGGGCAGGTGCTGATCACAGTTGGTGAGATGGGGAACTTTCTGGCATACGGCTTCGCGCCGGCGTCTATCGTCAGTCCGCTTGGTGTAGTTGCACTCGTGTCCAACTGCGTCATCGCCCCTATTTTCTTCAAGGAGGTATTCCGCCCACGAGACTTCTGGGGCGTCATCATCGCCATCGGTGGTGCTGTGACGGTAGTTTTAAGCGCAAAACAGGAGGAAACGAAACTGGGGCCGCACGAGGTGTGGGATGCCATCACGACGCTGGAATTCAAGATATATATGGGCGTCAGCTGCTCCTTGATTTCGCTTCTCATGTGGCTCAGCCCTAAGTACGGAAACCGCACCATTCTCATTGATTTGGGCCTGGTCGGTCTGTTTGGTATGTACCCTAGTGTTTCCAAGTTGGCTAAGACTAACGAGTTCATTAAGGCGGCTACACGGCACTCTCGACAAAAGGTGTCTCCTCGATGCTGTCGTCCACGCTTCTGGGAGCATTTGCTACTCCTGTGACTTATGGGCTCCTTTTTGTCCTTCTTTCAACTGCCGTGATGCAAGTCCGATATCTGAACAAAGCGCTCGCACGTTTCGACTCTACTCAAGTAATTCCCATCCAGTTTGTATCCTTCACTTTGTGTGTCATCATTGGCAGCGCCATCCTCTACCGAGACTTTGAACGCACAACCAGTGAGCAGGCTGTCAAGTTCGTGGGTGGCTGTCTGCTCACTTTCTTTGGCGTCTTCCTCATCACCAGCGGCAGGCCGCGTCATGACGAAGATGACGAAACCCTTTCCGATGTCGAAGGGGTTGAGGAGACTATCGGTCTTTCTGAACAGGGTCTAGTGGCGCCCCACACCCACCACCAGCCCTTCCGACGGGGGAGTGCTTCGACCGGATCGCGGCGGTCGTCCCGAGCATCGCGAGTGAGTTTCAGGGATACTATCAACAAGCCTCTGGCCGCTCTCGCAGGCACTGGCTTCCCGACGTTACGTGGCCCCGTACACCCAACATCCAGACCGCCACTGGCAGGAGAGGCTGAGGCGGACTCGCCGTGGATAGAGGAGCCTACCACACCACGACACCCCAGCGCAGGGCCGCATACGATATCATCGGATTCTATCCCCTCCGTCGCCTCTAATGCTGTCTCCGACAGTGAATTCCCGTCGGAGCCCCATCAGCCACATCAACATTTATCAATAAATACACCTACCACTCCGATAATAGAACGACCCGTAACACCGCCGCGGGTGTCTCTCTCTTCATCACGACCACACTCCCATCACTTCGGCGCGCCTATGATATCACCCTCCCCTTTTTCGTCAACTGTCACTGCTGTTGTGGCGGACAAACTCCTTGCGCACATGGACAGTCCGACAACACGACGTGGTCTTGCACCGAGACGAAGCAGGCCAGGCTTGAGAAACAGCCTGTTCGTACCGCAGGACGAAGCATCTGATGAAGAGGAAGATCTGGAGGGAGGGATTGGCAGCGCAGTCGAGCGTCGGCTGGGAGAGGCATCACTGTTTGCGGATGATATCATTCCCGAGGCTGAGGGGAAGAAGAGCGTCAGGGGACGTGCGAGGAGCCTGAGCCAATCTCTGGGAGAGCTGTTTGGCGTAAGGAAGGGGAGGAGAAGTACTCCTGCAGGGGAACGCGAGGGAGATGGGTTGATTGCGGGGAGGGATGAGGCTGGCTCTGAGTGATTGTGTTTTTCCAAGTAAGGGGTTCATCGCATCGCATTGGGTAGGCGCCTTTTGGTTGGATGGTTTTTTTTCTAGCTAGACCACCCGAGACTGGGTGTGGTTTGTTTAGTATGAGTGTTCCTAATTATATATACGCGATCCGTAACGTGGAGACGGTGCTGTGTTGGGCTGTTGGGATTGTCTTCAGTATTCGCTGTGCTGAAGATGGGCTTTCAGAGAAACTCTACATCTAGATCGTTCTCGCCGTTCAACCAAACCTGGAATGCGAGAAAGTTGGCACAGGGGGTCATCATGTGGAGGGGGTGGTGTGGTCACAGCCTTGCAGCAACCGGGCCTGTTCTCTAACCGCTTCCGGTAATAGTTGGGCAACGGTGTTCCTTTCCTCGCTGAAAGTTCATGAGCGACGGATGAGCAATGCCGTTAAGAACTGCTTGAAGATATCAAAGTGAACTTGTATGACTTGGGACCTCAATTGATTTGTATAGTACTGTTTTTCTGGGGCCGAAACCGGTTACCATTGCGGAGAGGTCGCTCTTTCCTGACAGCGCGGTGAGCGGCTTCCCTCGGGAGAGGCTCAGGGCGCATCCCCCGCCCCTGCCTGAAGCGGCTAGCGGTCGTTGCAGACCTGAGTCGATCGATCAGCGGAGCGGCACCCCGGATCACATCCAGGCTCAGGGACCGAGGGATTGCCGGTCTGTGGGTGTGGGGATTCGGACGGCGGGAACTTGGAGTGTCTCAGTATAAACCGGTGGCTTCCCTTTTCTTGCCGCCCTTTCTTTTGGTTTTTTTTGTGTATACCCAGTTGATTTGATTTCGTCTCGTTATCTGTCTCTTTTTGTGCTGTCTGATACCCCAACGGCATTCTGCTCTTTCAACGAACGGCTTCCCTTCAAACCGCAGACCCTCCCTCACTCCCTGAGGGCTGAAGCACGTCATTCCCGACCCACGATTTCCCGTCTAACCTCAAGGCTTTTCGTCACCAGGGTAGGGTGGAGCGCCTTTAGACCTGTGGAAGAGAAATTAGCGGACGCAGGACCGTTGGGGCTGAAGAAGAGAGCGCCATTGGGTCGCGGAGTCGAATTGACTTTGCAGTGACGCAAACAACACAGACGACATCCCGACTACCCACCACAATGACAGCACCATCCCGCCTCAAGACCATCTTGGGCCATCTCCTACCAATCACCAGGCCAGGAGAGCACGCGCAGCACATTCACCACCTTTCACCAACCTTCTTTCTTGAGAGAGCCGCCGCCATTGAGCCGGAAGCTGAGGCCGTCTACCATGTCACCCGCAACGGCAAGGTGCTGCGGCGCTCCTACATGGAACTGGCCGACCGATCGAGAGGCCTAGCTTACTATCTCGCGAAGAAAGGGTATAAGCGCGTCGGTTTGCTTGCCCCTAACACGCCCGCCTTCCTCGAGTCCATCTATGGCATTGTTGCAAGCGGCGGTGTTATTGTGCCCGTCAACATCCGGTTGAAGCCCGAGGATATCTCGTACATCTTTGACTTTTCCGACGTCGACTCTATCATCGTCGATGTCGAGTATGAAAGCTTGCTGGATTTGTTCCGGAAAGAACACCCCAACATACCTGTCATTATCGATATTGTAAGTCGCCTCGTCTTACCCCTGAATCATCCCTTGGCTGACCCACCCGCAGGACACCGATGCCAACGAGGGCGCCCTATGCGGCCCCTTTGACGAAGCCGTGTTCGAGGGCCTCGTGCACGACCGCAACACTGGCGCAAAGGGCTGGTCAGCTCTCCAGTCCATGACGGTCGCAAATGAGGACGACATGATTGCCATCCCCTTTACATCGGGGACAACCTCAAAACCCAAGGGCGTCGTTTACACCCACAGAGGGGCCTACCTCGCCACGTTAGCTAACATTGTAGAGTCCAACTTGAACGTACCCTTTGGGAAGTGCAAGTATCTATGGACTCTTCCCATGTTTCACGCCGTTGGCTGGACTTTTCCGTGGGCTGTCTGTGCTATCCGAGGTACACATGTTTGCCTCAGGAAGATAGACTACGAGCTGATCTGGAAGCTCCTCAAGGAGGAGGGTGTCACCCACTTCAACGCGGCACCTACGGTCAATACCCTTCTCTGCGCCTCCAAATCAGCCGAACCTCTTCCCAATCCTGTCCAAGTCACAGTTGCGGCCAGCCCGCCCACTGCCCACCTATTCGAGCAGATGACAGACCTTAACCTCCACCCTGTCCACGTCTACGGGATGACCGAGACCTACGGTCCAATCACCAAAGGCTATATCCTTCCTCAATGGGACAGCCTACCCAGACATGAAAAGTTCGCCAACATGGCGCGTCAGGGACATGGCTTCCTTACCAGCCTGCCGGCACGGGTCATCAAGCCCGATCATCCCAGCCATGTGCTCATAGACGTGGCCAAGGACGGCAAGGAGATCGGCGAGATCGTCTTCTTTGGAAATATCTGTGCCAAGGGGTACTACAAGGACGCCGAGGCTACCCGGAAGCTGTTTGAAGGCGGCGCACTACACTCGGGGGATCTGGCCATTGTGCATCCCGATGGAAGCATTCAGATTCAGGACCGGGCAAAGGATATCATTATCTCAGGTAGGCGATACACATTCTGCTAATTGCGAGCTCGGGTTGTGTAGGTGGCTAACAGACAGTAGGGGGCGAAAACATCTCCTCAGTTGCGCTCGAAGGTATGCTAGTTGAACATCCAAACGTGTTCGAGGCTGGCGTAGTGGCCATTCCCGACTCGCATTGGGGCGAGAGGCCTAAGGCCTACGTGACGGTTAAGGAGGGCCAGAGCCTCCAAGGTCAGGACCTCATCGACTGGGCAAAGCATAAAAGCGCAATTAGCAAGTTCATGGTCCCAAGGGAGGTAGAGGTCGTCAAGGAGTTACCTAAGACAAGCACAGGAAAGATCAAGAAGAACGTGCTACGAGAATGGGCGAAAAAGGGAACGCCAACGGAGGTGATGTAGTCGTCTGATGGTTTTGCATAGCGATGGGGCGTTTTCCTTCTTTTTCTCACTCAATGATGACTCCAGGTGCATAGTCAGTTACATGAATGTAATTTTGGGTATCACTACGAGGCGATTGCCTTCGTCTTCTCAGGTATCACGTGGCGCCGAAGGCAATGAGTCCGGAGCGGTTGTGGATTGACCACCCGTCCCATCCACCCCATCCCATCTGTACCACCACCCAACGGATACTTGCACGATGGCTCACAACCCGCAACTCACGCCCACAACGAGTTATTCCAACTGAATACCTAACAAACATTTAAAATCAGCAACATGGCGCAGCGGTAGCGCGCCAGGCTCATAACCCGGAGGTCACTTGATCGAAACAAGTTGTTGCTATGCGACATCAGGAGAACCTTCCCCTTCCTTTTGTCACTTCCCCCCTAAGAGCAGGAGGGGGAAGGGGAAAACACCATGGACCAAAACTCTATGAGAGCATCACGAATTTTCCCGGACTTGGAATGTTTGATTAGGTTGAGAACATCACGAGGGGCTCGATTGTGTAACCCAGGTAATCAATCCTACCTTCAAAGAGCAATGCATCTTCTTTACGTGGAGACCTCATGTTTTACGCCCGCCTTCCTTAAACTTTGCGACATCCCTCTCTACCCAAACAACACTGTAGCCCCCATGGCAACAACCGCCAGCCACGTAAAATAATAATCAGGATACACAAGGTACAGTATTCCACAAAGCTCACCGCTAAGCAATAAACTACATGGTCACAATACACTAACTATTTGAGGGCCAAGCCCATTGGCCTTCGCGAACGGGGTATCTCCATCTTCCTCTCAACCCACAAAACAACGCCTTGCTTATGCCGTGGCATAAAAAGGCATCGTAAACACATCAGCAAACGTAAGAGAATAAGAACGAATAGGGCGTATCTAAAGAGAGAAATAAGCAGCATGAATGCCGCAAGTACAGTATGTGGGTGACAAAGTCAGTCGTGCTCCGGCAGACCGATTAAAACAGATATAAAGGTTGTAAAGGAGGGCTCTTGTGTGATTAGAGTGAAGTTCCAGTGGGGCGTTCCCTGGAAACAGGGCGGTTGAGGAAAGAGCTGCAGAGGTTCAGCTCAAGAAGCGGCGTCTACCTGAGGTTCGGCCGTGTAACCTTGCCTCGATGCGCCGGGTGTGCTCGGCGGAGCCGGAGCAATTTCTGGGTCGGAGATTTGGATATCAAGCTGCAGGGCCGTCAGCGTTTCTGAGAACGACAATGTTTGATTTTGGGAATTTACCGTCATGTATCCGGTGCGCTTCAAAGGTATGATTTTTGGCGGTATCATACTTTCGTCGGCGCTGTATGTCTTCTCCATGTTTAAATTCCACTGCTCGATCCACTTCTCCAGATTACGAAGACGGATCTTGATGGCTGTAAAACCGAAGTCGTCCCAGAGCCACCCGGTTGCAAGTCCTAGAACACCGTCTAGGATATTCCTCCAATTATAAGGGCTAAAGGTTGGAACCAACTCGCCGTTCAGTTTCTCAATAATTCGGCGGAACTCTAGTTCATTCAAGCCCGCTGGATCCAGAATCTCGGGGTATAGATTTGAGAACGTAGGTGCCAGATCGCCCTCCAATAGCCAATCCCGGCGAATTCGGATGATACGCGTATTGGCATATTCGGGGGAATCGACCGGGACGTGTGGATTGAGATGGGGAAAGCAAGGGTGCTGCGGGCCCCATTCCTCACCAGTATCTGGTTGCTGATCCGGGTCGCCCATTATCGATGAGTCACTCGACGATATAGCAGAGCCGATGCCTGATAGCGCCGACGCTGTCGAGTGGCGGTTGTTCATGATCTCTGGGCCGGGGCCACGCTCCAGATCTTGTGAGAATCCGCCCCGGTCATCGTCCGGTGCCTGGTCTGCTTGCGCCATGACTTCTTTGCCCTTCCCCTTCTCTTGTCTGGAGATTCCTTGTTGGAAGCTGAGTCCAAGAGACGATTGCGGAGCTGGCGCACGCTGGCCTCTACCCTTTTGTCCGGCCTCAAGAGCTAGCAGTGCCTCAGGGCTGAATTGGGCGAACGAGGGACCGGCCTCTGGCGAAGGCGTCGCGCTTACGCGCTTCTCCTCGTACGAATGGCGGACCGATCGCGGAATATTGATGCGCTGTTCGCTTCCAGCACTACGCTCGATTTGGAGGCTGGCTCTGTTGGAGATCGAATGGCGATTCTGGCGCTGATCGGGAAGTATAAGTAAAGGGTAGTCGCCTGAGCCAGTGCCGTTAGCGTCGGAGGGATCGCTGGCGTTGTTCACGGGGTGTGAGAGCGGGATAGGCGGAGGGGGTGGCGTTGAGGGACGTCGTCTCCTACGGGAAGACGTTGAGGGCACCGAAGGGGTTCTGGGCGTAGAGTTGGTCGGATTCCACAGACGAGCAGCGGGCAGGCGTCGCGGAGGGCGACCGACGGCTTGGGCAGCGGCAGCGGCGCCTCGGGTACGGAAGGGCGATTGGAGGAATGAGCCCGGGGGGCTGCCAAAGCCTCGGAGGAGGCTGTTTCTGCGTGGCTCGTGGACAGGCGCTACGGGTAGCGGCGAAGGGGGGGCCGGGTACACGGGTAGTTGATATTCCGAGGCGATGCGATGGTTCGTGGCGGCAGGTGATGGCGGCGACAGGATGTTGGTGGCTTTTCTAGATGATGCATCTAAGGCGGCGGTTTCAATCGACTGCGGGTTGTTGGCTGTTGCTGCCGTGTTTGAAGCCGTCGGAAGAAGCTGTCAGTGGCGGCCGCCAGGACGGCCACACTGAAGAAATTATGCCGTGTGCGGGTCGCCCGAACCTTCCTCTCCCTCTCCGGGCTCTTCCCCACTCCCTCACGCAGACTAAACCGTGAAGATGGCCTTGGTTTGCTCGCCGAATGCGGAGGGTTGTGGCTGCCGTAGAGCAATAGCGAAATACGAATTTGATGATGGCGATGCTGTGGATGATGACACTGGCGGGCAGTCGCTGCTGACTTTGTGCCAGTCTCTCCAGCAATCTCCCAGCTACAAGTGGAGCTCAGGAGCGACTGCATTGGGGGTTTGTCACCTGCCCCCCAGCTGGCTGGAGTTTTTTGCTGCAGGTACGGCGAGAAGCGAAATGGGTCGCCAAAAATGGAAGTCAGGTCAACGAACGAGACTTGTCAATGTTCTAACACCCTAATCGACTGGAAAATCGACGTCTTGCCACGGTGCAGATATTGGCTGTCAGCCCCTTTGAGATCTCGATTCTTTGGTGTTGCGTAAGGTTTCAGCCAGGCTGGACGAAGTTGCGCGCTGGTGGGGGATGCTTGCGATTATAAAGTCAGCCAAGCACAACGAGCTGACATCCTCGTTGCTTTTGATGAGCGGGTCGAGGAATGCATTTTTGCTTGCTCGTCCGTTCCTTGGTGCCAGGCCAGTTCAATATATTCCAGGCATCCTGTGGCTCATTACGACATTTTCGCCGGGGGGGCCGCTACCTCCCAGGCTCTTGGGCTTTCATTGACTGGGGGGTTGAAGCCTTTGGTAACCAGGATTGGTGACACTCAACCGTCTACGGACGTCAGCCCCATCCACGGCATGGGGATGGATTGGAAAATTCTTCCACGGCACATCACGAGCATCCACTGGGTGAACCAGATTTCATATGGAGCCTTCTTTGCACCACCACGGATGATATGTTCGCCTCCGCGCGAGCAACGGTGCAGCCAGTCGCGTGGAGTGGCTGCTCCTTGGTCAGCTCAAGTCCGGCCAACGCCCGTGCTTTGGAGAGCATGAATTTCGGGAATATCGTTATCAGTCCAATCTCGCCATGCCTTTAGGTTCTTTCCCCTTGTATGGCAGCTATTTCTGTGTGCCACCGTTTTGTTGGTGATGGACATGAAGACCGGGGCAACGGTGAGGCAATGTCGCTAGCCCCGTGTCGGTGAAATCGTATGGTACACATATAGAGTACAGGACTAACTTCTGTGAGTTGCTCCGTGGACGGGATTCGGCCGTGTTGCGGCTGCATTTGCGGACTCTGGTTGCATCACATTTGTCGTGTCCATCTCCCGTTCGTGTTTATAGTAAATACTTCGAATGAGTGTCCAAATCAATTCAACGCTCACCATCCCAGACGTAAAACATTAGGCCGTTAGGAATAATGTTCCTGTTCGGTCTCCCAAGTGCCTGGTCAATCCGGTGGACCCGGCTCACAGATGGAAGCTGCAAAGGACGTCACCCACTTCCAACCCCAACAAAGAAAAGCGCGGGGCAAGGTGCACCCCGCCTCCGAACCCCTCTAGCGCGAGCTGGGCTGGCAATCACGGCCCCGTTTCTCCACAGACGGCCGTTGGTAGGGCAGGAAGCCGAGGAGCTGGACCTTTCCGTCGCGACGGCCCTCTTGCTTGCATTTCATTCCAGCCTGATTGGTGAGCCCCCCCACGGCCGAAGATGTTGAATATAGGCCAGCCTCTCCAGTGCTTGAAGAATAAGAGCCAGAACCGCACCTCACAACGGTGGGACAGCGAAGCCTAGATTCCCGCCAACTGCTTCTTAGCTTTCTCTCGATGTGAACTGCTGCCCCTGACGTCACGAGGAGCATTCGCGCTACGGAACTTATTACCATCCCTGCTGTTGAGTCGCTAGCCGCGACTTCCGTTACCAACGTCCTCGAGTGCTGCCTCGAGAAAGTCACAACATTCATGAAATCACATTGATGTGATGGCGACCGCGACCGAGTCGACACTGAGCCCGCGCTCTACCAGTGCGACTACCTCTCTGAACGGAACAAAGTCACCCACGGCCATGTCTACAGGTGCCGACGCGTCACCCCTTCCGGCCGGGTTCCACAGCATCCGACGTGCCGCGACTGTTGATGAGGGCGGCGCCGGCTCAGGTTACTCCTCCCGTTGGCGACCCCCCTCCAGCGACTTCAACCCCCGGTTGTCGTTTGATGGTGAGCGACGCCGCAGCTCCACATTTTCCGACTACAGCCTGTCAGAGGCGAAGCGGAATCTTCATGAAGACATCCTCAATCCTGGCGGCGCCGGCATAGTGAGCAATGAGAACAAATGGACATGGGTCCCACTGCTCTTCGCCCTGCTCCCAGCTGTCGGTGGGATGCTGCACACCAACGGAGCTGCATTTATGTCTGATATAATGCTGCTGGGACTGGCCGGCGTCTTCCTCAACTGGTCCGTCACGCAGCCTTGGTGAGTGGCTCTCCACTGTCATATCGTCCAGAGGTGACGTACTGATCTGGCCAGGGTCTGGTACCAATCCGCTCAGGAGGTACGTGTCAGAGAGGAGATGGTAGTAGAAATGGCACTTGAGGATGACAGCGACGACATGGACGGGGCCTCGCCGTTGTCGACACCACGCAAGGCAGGGGGGCTAGATGATGTGCCAGAAGAAGAAGCGGCAGCTCAGCCCGACACAACCAGACCCGACCACAGCAAAATAGCCCGCCATGCCCTGAACGAACTCTACCTACACGAGGTTGCGGCGCTCGTCATGGCATTCGTAGCCCCGATACTGGCTGCCGGAATTCTGCATATGGTGCGGATGCAGCTTAGTAGGCCTTCCGAGGGCTGGGTCTCCAACTTCCATCTCACCGTCTTTTGCCTCGCGGCCGAAATCACTCCTCTCGGACACGCAATCAAGCTCGTTCGCGCGCGCACCCTGCACCTGCAGCGTGTCGTGCATTCCAATCCGTATCACGAGGCAAAAGTCTCTCCCGCTCAGGTCGACGAGCTAGCCAAGCGTCTAGAGGAGCTGGAAGCGCGCATGGTCACGATTTCGGAGACTACGACCACAGCCGCCCTCACCGCCGGCGATACCGGCATCAGTGCCGCTGATCTACAGCGTCAGCAGGCCGGCGTCGCACGTAATTTGCGAAACTCGATGCAGCCCGAGCTCGATGCGCTTAACCGCGCAGTGCGCCGCTACGAGAAGAAAGCCACGGTACTGGCATCATTGACCGAAGCCCGAATTGGTGCCCTGGACACGCGACTTAACGATGCCATTTCGTTAGCTGCAGCCGCGACTAAGATGCAGACGTCGCAGTGGAAAGTCATGGCCGGGTTGGGAAGAGCCATGGCGGACTGGGCGATATGGGTACTTGTGCTACCTGTTCACGCGATATTGAGTATATGCATGTTACCCCTGAAGACGACAGCGGCTCTCCTCGGCGCACGTGGTAGATTGCGGGAAGACTCGGGACTGGGGGTTGGGGTAAGGCCTGGTACGGGAAAGAGGGGCGATCGAATGTCTAGGGGGGTGTCGGCGGATCGGATGCCTTCAAGGTTGTCGAAGAAATGATATTTGCGGAAGCCTGATGCTTATTTTCTGCTGTTCATGCAATTCCTGGGGCGTTTTGGGGAAGGGGGAGATACCTTGGTGGGAAAATGAGCCAGAGGGAAACGGAATGTATTTCATGAGAGCTCTGTAATGATAAAGCGGGTGCGTAGTTATACTCGCTCGCTTACGTTAACGACTATACGTTTCTTCCAAGCCTTTGCAAAAATATTCATCCCACATACCTAGCTCGGTGCTCTTTACAATCCCAGGGAAATAGTAGAACTAGTGTACCAAATGTGACAAATGGTTCCTGGGAATGGTGGACCATCTAGCCATATAAATGATTCCCTCCTGAGAAGCCCAATGCATACATGAGTCCCTTTCTCTGCTACCCCGCGCACGCACAAACTTGTACTTGCTCAGGCAAAGCCACTTTGTGTGGAGCGATGAGATTGAGTTTTCGGAGGAGCACGAACAAGGCCTCTAGCACCTCACTACCCGACTCGGTGTTTGCTAAGACCTCCCTTTAGACAGCTCTTTCGAAAATACGAGGGAGCCGTCTCGAGCTGCCTGTCTAACTTAGATAGCTCATAACAGACAGGCTATAATTAAAGTCAATGTCGACGGGGGTTCTCCATGTCGGAAAGCCCTACTCGCCATAGAGGTTTGGTGGATGAAGGCACACTTGACGCCGGGGAAACCCGCCACCTAGATGCCGGCAGGTGTCTCAACCCGGTACGCTGAGCTGTTGCTACCTGGTCCGGAGTCCGGAATCCGAGACAGTCTGGGCGATTGCATGGATAAGGATTCCGGGAACTCGCCGGATTCCAGGAGGCAAGCTCCTAGATCGCCATCCGGAGATGTGAGATTTATCTGCACAGAAATGTGGCTATCTTCGTATTCAAGAGATGCGCCGAGACCAGATGCATTACATTGTTTTTCCGCTTTGTACCATCTCGCTGACGAGATTGTAGGGAAGGCGAGGAAATGTTGCGTACTTTTCCACGCTCTCAATTGACAAATTTCCCAGTATGGTACAAGCTCCCTTCCTCCATCCAGTGTTCGTGATCGCAGTAATATGTTCCTGACAGGCGAATGGAATAGGTAGGTAGTTGTCGGCTCGACTCGGGAACGGCTGAAGTGGACAGGGCTGGGGTTGCATCTGGATCATGGGGCTCTTTCCCCAGGTCGCCCGCCCCACCCACCCCACAGGCTATGAAAATGGACCCCTGGCGGTTCTAACCAATCTCGGCTCCCGCATTGACTGACATCACCACTGAAATCCCAGTCACACCGTTCTGGTCTCAGCACTCTTTTTCTTTTGCTCCTTTTTGGGCACTCAGACCGCATGATGTCCAATCTACGAGCTCTCTTCTCTCGGCCCCTATCTAGGCGTACTGCGTACCGAACGAGGCCCTGGGAACAACCTATCAGTATGTAAAGAAAGGGAGCTGGAGGCTTAATTTGCCAGGAGAAGGAAGCTCGCCTTTTTTTGGGGGCCCAAATTTAGCACCTGCGTCTGGGATATTGGTTCCTGCAGCTGACCATGCAGCTCAGCACGGAAGATGGAGGGTGTGGGGAGCCTCCAACTCAACTTCCACCGCATGTCATACAACCGCTAGGTACTACCCCATTCACCGCGTGGACGAGCCACGACACGCTCCAACCACGGTGCCATCGTCCGGTAGTTAGGATGGCTGACGCGAATGACTTTTGCTCTCCGGCTCTGGGCTCACAATTCCCGCCACTACAGCACGTGAGACACGGGACAGAAGGATCTCTTGTCCCGCCAGGGGAGCGATGACAGAGATAGAGCGATCAGAACGGTACCCTCCAACCTTCTTTTCTCGCCGAACTGGCTTACTTATGAGTCTACGTATCCGCTGGAAGAGTGGCCGGATTTCGGACGCATGTCTTCGTTTGTTTGTCTGTGCCCGATTGGCGAAAGGGGCTAGGTCGAACCGATCGCTCCTCGGGCGGCTCGGCAGCAGGGAGGCGGTAATTTAGCTTGCATCAGTTTTGTCGCAGATGTACGAATGTCTTCCGGACCGTGGATCTCAGCTGCACATCATCTTCGCGATCCGAACACTCCCGCGCAAAATCGCAAGTGAAGGGAAGGTCAGGCATCGCGAACACACACAACAGGCGCCCCTTCGGGTTGCGGAAACTTCAGACCAGCCCCGACCTGACAGGCGTCCGTCCGTATTGCCAACAGTGCGACGGTTCCATGTGCTGGCACGGGGTCTCACTGATTGCCAGGAACGAATCGGCGAGTCGTCCTCTTACCCTGTCATGGCAAAGATGGGATGAATGGCCCCAGTTCCTGCGAATGCCCTGGCGTGGCTTGCATGGACCTGCAGGCCCCCCCTGTTCCGCTCTGCGGCGCACCGAGTTTCTCACTAGTCTCGACGCCTCCTCGCATCCCATAGCATCACCCACATCGAGTCGTTCGAAGCGGCGCTCGTTATGACGACCTCCAGCTGTGCTGTCAAACTCCCCGATTCGGCGCTGGCCACTTCCCGGCCAGCGCCACAGCACTTGTTCGCCAGTTCTTTAGGCAAAAGGGAAATTTGGGCGTGTTTGACGCGCTCCCGCTATGATGACTTGTCTCCGGCCAGGCCGTAGCCTGTGGCCCACAGAGGCCGTCGTCCCCCTTTCTCTCCAACCTTGTGCCAGTGTCTCCGGGTTTATAGCATATCTCCTAATGCCCCGCCACCTACGTGCCCTGCCGTTCCCCGGTTCTGCCTCTCCAGTTCTATGATATCCATCGTGTCTTATGGTTTGATCTTCTCCCAAACCCCTTCATGTCCCAGGTCAGTATCCTGACTAGGGCTTGGTGATCCGGGTTTTCCCAGCATCATCCTCGACCCTCGGTTCACCCAAGCTATCATCATTTCCTTCCCATTCGAGCTTCATGGAGGAGGCTCGGCTTGCCAGTACGGGTTCTTGAAGTTCCTACTCTGCGAGATAGTTACTTGGCCCGGGTCTGCTCGTTCCCATATTGCACGATCCAGGCTGCCGGCATCCTGCAGACGCGACCATTCGATGAGCGGAGGACCATACCGCACTCTTCAGTTTGAATAATGCTGTTTTTCGTCTAAACCCTTGCTCGCCTTCAACTCGATCACCCCTACGTCGCCGGAAAAGGTCGTACATCTTACAATGAGGATATCCGGATATTATGGCGCGAGCTCTCTGCTCTGCCTCTGTCTATTCTTTAATATTGCTGTGGCGGCAGCGCTGGCCCCAATACGGAGGCAAGAGGGAGGTTCGCCGACCACAAACGCGCCAAAACCAACACCGACGAATCGTGAGAATGAGTCGATTACTTCGTTGGTGGGCACGAGGACGGCAGGGAGCTCCACTGTGAGCGATACACAGATACCCTCAACCACACTATCTGCCACTGGCTCCTCTTCCTCTTCTTCTTCTTCGTCTGCTTCACCAGCTCCGACCAGCAATCTGAACTCGACCTTGTTTAACCGTATGTGACTGCTCTACCCAACCATTGCGTTTACTGCTGACCTTGCAATTTAGATTCGATTCCCGAAGGCGCACTCCCCTTGCAACCAGAAATAACTCCTGGCTGGGCAGTGGCCGGAGTTGCCCTCCTTGGCACTGGCATTATCTATGCCCTGGTCGGAATCAAGACCAAATGGCTACACACATTCTTTTCCACGGCGTTCCTGACAAGCTTGGGGACCACAGTCCTCATAGTTTATGTCATGACACCGCCGGTCGGTAACCCGATCCAGGGAGCATATGTGGTGGCTGCTGTCTGCACTGGCGCCATTCTCGGCGGATTGGCCATCGTGTTCAAAGAGATCACCGAGTGTCTTGGATGCCTCCTGGGTGGCTTCTGCTTGAGTATGTGGTTGTTGGCCCTGCAGCCCGGGGGGCTGATCCCCACTACTGGCGGCAAGGTTGGTTTCATCGCGGCGTTTACCATGGCTGGCTTCTGCCTCTACTTCACCAAGTGGACGCGGACGTATGGTCTGATTGCCTGCATATCGTTCTCTGGAGCGACAGTCGCCGTTCTAGGGATCGATTGCTTCAGTCGTGCTGGGCTCAAGGAATTCTGGGCATACCTCTGGGCGCTCAACGATAATCTCTTCCCTCTCGGCGTGGTCACATACCCACTCACTCGCGGCATCCGCGTAGAGCTTGCAGTTACAATTCTTATATTCCTTGCTGGGATCGTTTCTCAACTTAAGCTTTGGCGCATCATCAAGGAGCGCCGGGACAAGAAGAATGCTGAGCTGGCTGAGGGTGAGCGAAACTTGAGGGCGGAAGAGGAAAACGTCGGACGCCAGATCGAGGAGATGACGAGCCGCGAGCGCCGCGAGTGGGAGCGAGTCTATGGTGACAGCTCGACGAGCCAGCTGGCAGACTCAGATGATTCGGGTGTTGGGGACATGGGGAGCGAGAAGCGGCGAGTGCGTAGCAACAAGTCTGCCTCAGCCTCAGCCTCTGTGACAATCAACACCCGAGCCCAGTCACCTACGGGAACAGAGCTCGAAACAGCACGCACCGACTCGCCAATCGGGAGAGCGGCAACCCCCTTATCTCTGGCTAAGGCACTCGCTGCCGCCGAGGCCGCCACGTTGAAGGGGAAGGATGGCAGCAGGGTCATTGTTAGAGTCGCGGGTGACGATATCGTGGATACCCCTCGAGTCGAGATCCCAGTCGAAGGCGACAGGGACGCAGGACGCGCGCCATCGGCGTCGTCAACCTCGAGACGCGGATCTCAGCATTTATCCCAAGTATTCCCCACCATTCCTCTCCCATTCAAGGTACCCGAGGCGCGGAACGATGAGGACAGATCCTCAGTCGCCACTTTTGCGGATGAAGATTGTGACGGAGCAGAGCCAGCACCCCCGGCCCAGACTATCAGGGCGGAGGGTCTAGCAAGGAGGTTGTCGAATGGCTCGGTTAAACTTTTCAGGGCCTTATCACAACGTTCTGCGAGGAGCAAAATAGCGGAAGAGGGCGTAGCTAGCGGAAGCCGCGAGGGCTTGGTGGAAGCGTTACGGTGCACAAGAGAAGAGACTGACTCGGTCATTGCGAACATGGATGATCTGAGCTCTCTTGGAGATGCGGGATCACTGATGGATAGTGTAACATTCAGCAAGATCGAGCTTGATCTGGAATTGAGCAGTGGTGGAGAAGCACAGAGCTTGCCCCTATCCACAGAGAAAGAGGGGGCACCACAGCCGTCGGTACTGTCAGCTGTCGGAAACAACGAGGCGGGCAGCGGGCTTCGAATGACATCCTTATCTTCGCCGATAATGCCGGATGTAATTGAGTTGGACGACTTTGACCTAGAGAAGCCTGTTGCCGAAGAGGGGGCAGAAGAAGCGTCATCGATCAAGGACGGAATGTCTGCCAGGAGGAAATCAACCGCGTCAGTTGAATCAGTGGCCGCAAGCCTTACCAGGGGGAACCTCCCGGCAGCGCTCTCACGCGTTGCCCTGTCGTATCGTACGAACGAATGGGCAAAACACCTTAGTGTTGCTGAGATACCGGAGCCCGACTCACCGCAGCTCCCGGAACGATCGACAGAGCTGGGTTCGCCGGTTCCCAGCGAGGAGCCTGCACCGGTCGATGTGATTGAGCTGCAGCAAACCGCCGAGAATGCCGCACCGCCGCTGGCCGCCCCAAGAACAGCAAGCGCTATGTCAAGCTACGCGCTTCATCAAGCCGTGTCAAGGAGTAACTCAAGGGGATCTCTCTCAGCATACCCTGAAGCTCCGACGCCGGATTCACAGCCCAGGAATCGCACGGCGCCATACCGCTCCATGTCCGGGACTCTGAAGATCAGAACCTCGGCGCTATTCGCTCAACCCATCGCCGAGGAAGGCGACGGGGAGCTCAACCCGCTCGCAATCCGCCCCATGTCTGCTTCCCCCACGCCCAACGAGCTATCCACCTCGGCTTCGATTTCCAACCTCTACGCCTCTGACGCAGCAACCCCCTACTCCTCCCCCCACACGCTCATCGGCATGCGTGAGGCCATCCTCCGCAACAAGGCTTCGTACAGCTACCTCGTCCCCCAGTCAGCCGACATCATGCCCACCATCCCCTCGGGGCCCCCATCAGGCGGAGGGAGCCTCTATAACTACCCGGCCGCCATGGCCGCCAACCTCGACCTGGACGACCTCCCTCTCTCCCACCGCCGCGCCATGATCCGCCAGAACAGCACCACATTCACCACCAAGCCCAGCCGCTCGAGTCTCCGCTCCCTCGCCACGCCAGCGCCCACCGCCGAAACTACCACCTTCGACTCCCACCAGCCCCCGAGGCAGAGCGCCGCCCCGCCCGACGCCATTCGCCAAGCACAGCTCGCCAACTTCCGGAGCAGCGTCGCTGCGGATCTGCGGCCCGGTAGTGGGTTGGTCGTGCAGGCTGTGAATGCGCCCAAGCATGGCGGCCAGCTGGCAGGGAGCACCTCGATGCAGAGCCTGAGGGGTGCTTCTCAGGCTGCATATGGGGAGATTCTCCTGCAGAGGCAGAAGGAGGCAGAGGAGAGGAAGGAGAGAGAGATTGGGGAGCGGATGAGGAGCGGGATCATGATGGAGGCGCATAGGGATGCGTTGCGGAAGATGCAGATGGAGGTGAAGGATTTGACTTGTTGACATACCTAGGCAGGTATCTAAGAAGAGTGGGTGGCTTATGGTTGCGACCCTGGGATCGGGGCAGGCAGGCGCGCAGGCACAGCTGCTTTCGTTTTGGGCGTCGGCTTATGAGATTTATGCGCAACCGGTTAGACGTTGGTCTGCGCCGTACACCTGCGTGCTACTATTTTCGCAGAGTTCTAATGTCATCAGGAAGCCCGAGTAGAGGTACCCGGTGAGGATATCACGACAACACGTCTTTTATATATACTATGAGAGGAGGGGTTCACATTTAAAGATAATAGATATAGTTCGTAATAATGAATGAGACTGTTATTGAATGCCGGAAATAATTGAACTCGGGAGTGCGCCGGCTTCTGGTCTTGGCTGGCTACCTTAGTTATAATCGGGCGTTACCGGCCAGTGAGTTCAGCTCATGGTCGCATGGCTCGGGAGTCTCTACGCCAATTGGCGACAGTTTAACTGATACGGACCGATTCCTTCTTCGCCCACATCTCTCGCCCAATCACCCTCCATACAGGTCGCGATTATGAGCTCGTGAGTAACGTGGAAGCGACTTAGGCCCTTATTATACCACAGGTGAAGCCGAAGCCCAACCTCCAACCTATCCCCAGCCTCAAGTCTAAAATCAAACTACAACTCGGGTTTCTCGCCCGCTTACATATACATGATAAATGAGAAAATAGATAAAAATAAACACCAGCTGAACCGTACTCCCAGACTAGAGAAATCAGATTCCCTGATTAATTTGATGCATTGCTACCATCAATCAAAAGTAAGCCGGAGTTACCAACCCTGAGGTCGGTTGACGTCCCGAACGCCAGGGACAGCGACGTTGCATCCCGCGGCAAGGATCAACGGTAGATCGGGTGGCTTCCACGTGGCAGCGCGCAGGCTAGCCGCCCTCTGGGCAGGGATATTCCCGCTCAACACGCGACCCCCAATCTGCAACCCCAAACTAACCTTCCGCGTAAAGCGGCAAACTCGGGGATTCGTTGTCGAGGCGGCGGGCTACGGCCCGGGAATACCACGTTAACTGTTTTCGGGTTGTAATACCCTAGTATGTAAACAATTATTATAGCTTTTGTTGCTATTTCCTCCAAATTCTATGCATAATGACTTTAAGGTCATATACAATGGCTATGTAATAGTCCAAAAAAGCTACGAAGTGTCCGGCATCATCCTATCTTCGATGGATGCAAACAAAGCTAGATTCCCCCTCCAACTCATACATTCTTACAACATAGGTACCATTCTTACATAGCCCCGCTTCCGCTCCCCCACGGCAGCGTTTGGGGTAAACTCTTGCCTTACCCACAAGAATCCATCAGACTCCCCAAAAATTAGTATAGCCCACCGCCAACCTTTGAAACAAAACATATCGGGAAGCACGTCTCATCTGCTAACCATCTTTACGAATACAGACACCGACGTTAACTTTCACTTCGGTATCACGACGCGTCCCCTGCTCCATGAGCGTCGACGCCGACTACCTGCCCGGAGCCTCTAGCTCCTCGAGAGACTGAGTAGCCCACTGGCAGCACCGTTTTGCAAAGCGCTACTCGATAGCCGCTCATCGTTTTCCACTGTCCGGCGCGGGGTTGTCGGTGGTACGATGTCCCTCCGCGGAGCTGGGAGCTTCGGAAGCGCATCCAGTTCATTCTCCTCGTCCCGCATTGCCTCTTCCTCCTCCTCTTCTCTGTTCTCGTCCATGAACTTAACTGCTGCAGCAGCCAAATCTCTCCTCATCGACGGAGCATCGGGTAATGGCCGTCTCCCCTGGTTTGCATCCGCGGTAGCCCTAATCATGGCAGCACTTCTCTCGACATTCCACGAGAAAGGCGGCGCATTGTCGCGGAAACTGCTGCGGCTAATAGGACAAGAGAGCGCCTGCCTCTCTAACTGTTCAAGTGGAACGTCTGGCTGTCCTGTCCGGACCTTATATTTGGCCAAGCCCAGTCGAAGGCGGAGGATCTCTGCTCTCTGTAGATTTGAAATGTTAGCCTACTGTTACATTTTCCCTGGCCGTGGCGTTGGACATACCTGTCTGACTTCCTCAAGCGATCGCTGCTGCATCGGCTGCGGTCGTGGCGGTATCGGCATTGGCCTGTTTTGTGCGCGGCCCTCGAGTGACGGGACAGGTCCGGTCTGCTCGGTGTCGGGCTCCGTTACTGTTGTGGCCTGGGATGTATCAATTGCGGAATAGTCGAATACGGATGACGTGTCGGGAGATACAGATCGTTGTCGATCATCGTGATCAACAGAGACATCTGCTGCATCCCCGAGACAAGGCCGCTTTCGTGCCGGTTCACCAGATTCGTCAGCGTGTGGCGCCATGGTGCTAACCGGGCGTTTTGCGTCGCCCTCGGAAGCCAACAACGACGGCTCTGGGGTTGTGCTGGGGCACGCTAAATGCGAAATATCTTGGTGGGTGGCTGAAGAACCGCGCGGCGGGCCTCCCTTGGTCGACTGCTGCTGTTGCTTTTGCTTTAAGCCTTGATGAGGTTTGGGGGAGGATGCATTAGGATCTAGAGCGCCTAAAACGCGTCTCTTGATGGGCGATGAGAGATCCATGCTTTGGATTAGGTAGGTGGGAGAGGGAGAGCCAAGAGGCCGAAGGAAGTTGTAGATTGTCGCGTGTGCCAAGTGTGTTGTCTCAATCGTCCAATCCGCATGTACTGATATGACGACCTGGCACATACACAATCTATTTGCCTCCGCAACACGTAGGCACACTGAGAGAGACCGTTGTAGATATGACCAGAAGAAACGGGGCGTGGTGTCAGAGTACTAAGGGAGCAGAACGAGCGCGAGTAAAGGTGGAGGAGAGGCGTGGGAAGCTTGTTGACTGGTGGTGGAGTTGTGGTAATCAGTAGAGACGCGTCTCGTTTAGTCGCGGTAGGCGGTTGGGATCAAGGATGCTACCCACCTTATTTACAGTGGCCCCTCGGTGCGGGGCAAATTTCTCGGTATTTTGGCGGCCCCTGCAAGCCACTTTGCTCCCCTGTCTGAGGATCAGAATGAACGCCCAACAACGACGAGGCAACTAACACTTGATTCCCGAGTAACTGTTGGTACACGCTGGTAGTATTACAGTAGCAATCAGGGTACTAACATATATGTAGCGGGTTGTCACCAGCTGTCCGCCACGGACCCCATCGAAACCCGAGCCCCCAAAAAACCGAGCTCATAAATACATACCACCCCGCCAGTCACCGTAGTTCGGGCCCTCAATCAGAGACACGCAGTAAAGTCAATCCTGACTGACAAGTATGTAAAGAGTCACGGGTATCAACCCTAAGGCCATTTCCTGTCAAACTCCCCCCTAGTACCAGACAGGGCCACCGCAGTCAGTGGCGGCCTTCTAAAAGTAGGAAATGGTAACGGAAAGAAAACGAAACAAGTTCTGCACCAGAAAGAGCAGCAGCAATGGAAACAGATAACGGCTCCATCTCTGCACTATCCCCTGATAGATACCCCTTGAACGCCGTGACGGACCATTGCCCCTTTTTCCTTTCCACTCGTGCTCATCCGCAGTCATTAAACCCCATCGGTTCCCCATCCTTTGCCTCCAGGTCGACTACTTGACTCCTTAGCCATGCCCACTCGTCCAGTCGTGTCACGCCCCATCCTCCAAACGCCGCAAAATATGTGCAGAAACCGTCCCATGGTATCCAGAAGAAAAGAGAAAAAAGCAATCTCAAACCGGTCGTGGGCACTCTTATGTATCCATCGAATACAATGATGAGTCAAAGTGAAAAGGCTTGGAGAAGTCGTTTGTCATGTCATCTAGGGAAGAGAGTTGAAGGGACTCGGCTCCCATGAAATCGCTATCCAATGGGTCGAATCCCTCCATGCTGAAGTTGGCCATATCGTAGAGGACATCACCACTGTCCATCTGCTGCCAACTCAGATCGATGTCGATGTTCGCACCTTCCGAGATGTCGCTGTTAGGTTCCGACGCGCCGCTATCTTTACTGGACTCCGGCGTGTCGTTCGGCGTCGAAGACCTGTACGCGCTAAAATCGGCCAACATACCGCCGGCAACCGAGTCTAGCGGGGCGAAGCCAGCGAACAGATTCTGTGGGTCAATTGTAGAGTTGGCCCATGGGTCCTCCATGAGTCCATGCTGGAGAGGTGCGTCAACTTCCTGCTTGATTGGTGGTTTGCTGTCCGTGAACTTTGGAGTGCCCTCGCTCTTGATTGCGCCAGCCGCGCTCCCCTGACGCCTCATAGATGCGTCTCGAGACATGGGGGTGGCCGCGAAATCAGGCTTGCTAGACGGTGTTTGACCCTGCTTTGAGAGACTGACGTTCATGGCGGGGGCGGAAGATTGCCCGGCTTCCTGGCCGCCAGATTTCGCATTGGCTATTTTGTTACTATCGAGAGCCAAGGAGAACAGAAGGTTATCCTGCATGAATCTCATAGGATCCTCGTTCGGCTTGACATGTTCCTCTTGGACGTGGGCATTGCAAGCTTCCTCTGTCGGGAAGCCTGCGCGATGCATGTCGCAGTCAGGCTCCGGGCACGCGAATAGCTTCATCTGCGCCTTGCTGACTTCCGGGGTGGGTGCTGCTTGGGTTGAGGCCGGCAACACTTGGGCAGAGACAGGGGCTGGTTGTCTTCTGACATCCGGAGATAGTATTTTGGTTTGCGGCGAAGCGCCTGTACCCTGTTGCACTGATGGTGATGGTGCTTGGGGCGCTCCTGTTTTGCGCCTTTTGCTGATAGGTGGGGGGTTTTGAAGGTTTGACATCGTCACCGTTGGCTTGCCAAAATATGTTGGTTCCCCTGTCGGTGATTTATGACCCCCAAACGCAAAAGGCGGCTGAGACGTCGTGGGAGCCGCTGGAGCTTGTCCTGCTCTAGGCCCCGTTCGGTTCTGCTGTTGTCTCGGTGCCGGTACTTGCTTCTCAGAGTTCCCTGTGCTCGGCTGGGCCGTCTGCTGGGTCCCTGGCTGATTTGTTGCTTCGTTCCCGAGCGGTCCAGTTGACGGCTGCGAGTTCGCCACTGCAAGAATGTGATCCTGCAACTCCCTCTGCATGGTGTTGACCATGGCTCTGGCTTGTTCTAGTTCGGCTCTCGTGACAGTGATTGCTGGTTTGAATTCCTTGTGACTCTCCCCATCGGCAAATTGGTTAACAATCCGGAAGCGCTGCGGTTCGTTAGCATTGAGGCTTCCACACGAAATGAGTCCTCTGAAAACTTACCGTTCGGAAAAAGAGCTTGACCTTGGCATCATCTTTGGTGAAGGAGTACCAAAAAGTGATATTTCGACCAAAGTTGTTCAACCGTTCGAGTGTGGCGGTGATATCCGCCCGGTACCGCAGCAATTCGTCTTGTGGTATTTGCACCACTGGGTCATTAGCAGATTGCAGTTTTGCGAGTTTCGCCTCTTCTGTGCCCAATAGCTTCACGCGCGTCTTGAAATCCTCGTAGCCATGTTGCATGCGGGTCCTCATCCACTGATCGTACTTGGTTCTCTGTTCCGGGGTAAGTTGTATCGAGTTGGGCTGTGCAGTTGGCCGTTGTGCGCCGCTTGGAACCTGGCCCAAAGCCTCCCCTTGGTCGTCCGAGTTGGGACGCTTTAGTTTATTCTGTGCTGTCGAAGGCGAGGGGTTCGCGGGAGTAGATCGATTCTGCGGCAGGGGCCGGTTCTTCAGGGTAGCAGAAGTTGGCGCTGGAGTTTCCTGCTCTGCAATGCCCGAGGCTTTCTGGACCGTGGGTTGCCGTACCATCGAGGGTGTCTGAGCAGGTGTAGGAACTGGCTGCGGAGTAGGCGCCGCGGGGTTCTGGACAGGGGGTTTCTGGTCAACCAGGCCGGGGTTGTTGGCTTGGTGTTGCTGTTGCTGCTGCTGCTGTTGTTGCTGCTGCAGTTGCTGCTGCAGTTGCTGCTGCTGTTGCTGCTGCTGCTGTTGCACCTGTTGCCAGTACTTCTTGGCGAACTGCTCCTCCTTAAATTTGGCAGCTATCTTATATAAGTCATCATCGCTGAGGGCCTGGAACCTGGGACCATTCCTCCGCATCGACTGGAGCTCCATGGGGGTAGGCGGGGGAGGTACTACACCAGCAGGTAAAGGAGGTACACCGCGGCCTCCCTGTTGGGGAGCAACAGCGGTGTTTAGCGGATTCGGGACGTTCTGGGGCTGCGGGCCCCCGCCCATCATTCTTTGCTTCGCAGCGGCTCCGTTTTGGCTATTGTCATTTTGATACGCAGCTCTCTTTTCCATATAGGCTCTGAATTGCTGTAGCTGGAAGCCGAGCAGTTGCTGCTGCAAATTTGGGGGTATCGTGCTGGGCCCCTCCCACCATGCCTTCAATTGGGCCCATTTTCTGATCTCGGTGGGAATGCTGCCCCGTAGTTGCGTCAGTATTTGTTGCGGTATGTCGAAGCTGTCCATCGTTGCCCGCGCTTGAGGATTTTGCATGACAGTTGCAAAACGAGCGCGTTCGGCCAGTTGTTGCTGCACCGTGCCAGGTTGGTTGGGGGTGGAACCCATACCGCCGGGTTGTTGCGGGTTACCACCAATGGGGAACTGATTGATGTTGTTCATCTGCCCGACTGGCGGCTGCCCTGGCAAGCCAGGCATCATCTGCGGTTGCTTCGGGGGTTGGAACCCATTCATTTGGCTCCGCGACTGTACGGACCATTTGGCTAATAGCTCCTGTAATTTAGACTCCGGGAGAGCACTCAAAGACGCACGGTGTTCGGGGTTCATGGTTGCCATCATCTGCGCGAACGCAGGATTATTCATGGTCAAGTTCCCTTGCATCGGAACCGGTCGAGCGTTCAACTGATGATTAAACTGCGGGTTGAGAGTCCCCCCTGGTTGTTGGTTGTTCTGGTTTGGGGTCTGACCATTAGGTTGGCTCATGGGAATAGGAGGTTGCGGCATCGCCGCAGTCAGCGCGACGAATCCGGGGCTTTGGGAATTTGGCGTAGGTCCTGCAAGGCCTCCCGGTTGGCCTTGCATACGATTCACTGCCTGTGCCCTTGCTTGCGCTGCCGCGGGATCCAGCTTCACCTGTGGCATAAACTGGGGTTGTGATTGTGGAGGCAGCGGTGTCTGGCCAAGGCGCTGCTGGTTGTTTGGCGGTGCTTGTCCAGGGAGCCCATTAATTGGACCTGGGGTCGGGTTTCGACCTGGCATGGACGCCGGGACAACCATTTGCCCCGCCCGTTGTGCCAGAAGACCAGTGATTTGTTCGTTACGAATGGTGTCTATGTTAGACGGGAATAACTGGCCGTCTGAGACGCCTTGTTGGGGCCCAAGGGGTGTCATCATGCCGGGGTTCGTCTGGCCTTGTTGCTGAAGAACATTATTTGCCATGCCTCGCTGTTGCTGTTGCTGTTGCTGCTGCTGCTGCTGCTGCTGCTGCTGTTGTTGTTGTTGTTGTTGTTGCTGTTGCTGTTGCTGCTGCATTAGACGATTTTGTATGCTCCGTTGCATCTGGTTTGACGCCTGTGTCTGGTAGAATAGCATGGCTGGATCCTTGTTGGCCGTAGTCATCTCCTGGATCTGAGCGGGGGTTGCTCTTTGCTGCACCACTTGCCTGGCTTGGTGCTTCTGGGTCTCCGTCGCATTCTGATAGAGCTTAGTTGCGAGCTCGTTTATTCTCGCCTGCTGTTGAACGTTCTGGTTCATTTGGCTGAGTGTGTCCTTGCCGACAGCGGCATCCTGCGGAAGACCACCAGGTCCTCGTTGCTGGCCCATTGCCATCTGAAATTGGCGCTGGTCCGGTCTGTTTTGAAGCATCCCAGGGTTCATCCCCATCCCCATTCCCTGCTGTTGCTGTTGCTGTTGCTGCGGCATCTGCGAGACTTGCATCGGATTCTGGGGGTGTTGGAAGCCGCCATGCTGGACCGGTTGGCCCATCCCTCTCGCCGCCATCTGGTTCATGAACAGTTGTTGCTGCACCACTTGTTGCTGCTGTCTCTGGGCTTGCAGCTGCGCCTGTCTCGCGGCGTCGACGTTGAGTTGGTTCTGGAGAATTGGCGCATTGGCTTGCCGTCGTTGGACCATATCTTGGATCTTCCCTTGCATAGTAGAGTCATAGGTTTGCTGCTCCGCGTCAGTAACCACCCCGACAGTCATTTCGAAAGAGAAAACATGCTTACTCTATCTGGCGAGTTCAGGAAAGCGCTTTTCTCTGTCTCCAATCCATACGATGCTGCTTTTTTCCAGTCTGCCTGTGGCATGGCAAGAATAGTGTTTGAAATTCTAAGAAGAGTTAGCTGTGACCAACAGCACGGGAGGGGAAATTTCCGCCCCGCCTCTCGGGAAAACAAAGAACGCCTCCCTGAAAGGTAAATTGAGGACTAACAGGTTGATAGTTTTCGCAAGGCGGTCCTGGATCGAAAGCGAGCTCTGCCACCCATTTGGCCCAGCAAGTTGATGGGAGTTTGCGAGCTGCTGATAGACCATGCCATGAAGCTGTCTTTGCTGCATCTGGTGTTGTTGTTGCTGCATCTGGTGCTGCTGCTGTTGCTGCTGCTGCATCATCAATTGGCCATTCGCGGCCATCGGCAAATTCGCGGCCATCGCCGCCGAGCAAGAATGTTGTCAGCCCTCGAGATTATATCGCTATCGCGGCACGTTGAGTCGCTTAGTTGCCCTACAGGCAATGGAGGGGCGATACGGCAGCTTGGGGAAGTCCAGTGTGAATGGACGAACCAAGAGTCACACAGCACACGCGACGACCAAGGCGAATGTGTTGGTTATTTCTTGGTCCTTGCGCTGAGGCAAGGAGCCGTCGACTGGCTGCAAGTTGCCTTAGCGTAACCCGAAAACGTCCATATAAGAGCGGCCGTTCGTGCAACCGAGAAGGGTTCCTGGTAGGCCTGCGGAAGGACAGTCGCACTTCGGGCACCGGATGGCTCTGTTCGGATGTGCTAGACACCAGAGGGTGGTCAAGCACAAGTCGATCCGTCGCTGACGATTGGCGCTCGGCTTAGGTCTCGTGCAGGGCGATGAGGGCCTGCGTGCGTGACACCGGCATTCGTTCGCGGCAAGCAAGGATTTCGGAGCGAGTGTCAACAGGTTGGAAGAAGCCCCGGCGAGGTGTGAAATATTTATTCTGCTGCGTTGCCAGCTAAGAGGGCCTCCTGGATTCACCACGATGCTGGCGTCCTGGACCTCTTCGGGGAACCCCACTTGAGTCGAACCCTCCTCTCCTCTCGATAGAGCCGGAATAGCGCAGCTACAACTCTTGCGAAGCGCTCAGCGGAACGAGATCCAAGGCACAGGCGTGTCAGACAACGGCAGCGGCGTTGATCGAACTCGGAGGTCGTTGAATAACGGGGTCGCTTTGCCAGGCTGCTTACTAGGTCCCAACTGTTGAAGAGTTGGTCTGGCGGATCCGAGTTTCGTCCTCAGGCGGGCAGTCTGCGCTGAAATGTCCGTCAGTTGCGTTGGGTAGAGGAGCGCCGGTGTAAAGGGCGCGAGCGAGGGCAGTCGTTGTGCGTGCCAGAGGCCGGGCAGGGCAGGGAACAGGTAGTGAACTGGAGGACTAGACCTTGGCGCCGTTACAGCCTCGGAGGGAAATTACACGAGATGAAGAATATAGAGGGTAGAGAAAAAGGCCAAGGGAAGTGCCAATTACAAAATGCGATGTGCAGCACCAAATGCGACAAGGCGGCGGCAGAGCGACGAGGTGAGTTGGTGACGGCGAGGACCGGGGATAAAACTGAAGCGTTGAGAAGTGAGAGAGTGTGCTCAGCAGGCCGGGACGAGGAGGAAGGGGAGAAGGGTGATGGGTTCCGCAGCAGTCAGACTTGGCCCACCTACTGCGTAGTGACTGGCACTGCCAAGCGAGCGGTAGGTAAAGTGAAGTACCTCCAGGTACTCCGTACCTGGTGGTACGGAGGTACCTGTTGCTCCATGCGGCTAGCGCTAACACGGCGGCAAAAAGACTGAACGCTGCCTGCCACGGGGGTAACAGCAACGCGGGACTGAAGCGCCCATGATACGCCGACTCTGGAATTGGCCTTGCCTGGATTGAATTGCAGCCTCGACAAGATCCAATCCCCTCTGGATCTGGGCGATCTATCGCAGTGCAGATACCAGAGACCCGGGCGACCGCGGACGGTCGCCCGTCAGTCAGTTATTCGGGCGGGCGGGTCGCGCTGAACATCCGTCGTCAATTGCCTTTCCACAGTAGCTAGCTAGCTGCCTTGGTCAATTTTGGTAGACTACCGATCCGTCGCTAGGTCGTGGGAGGCTTGCTCTAGATCAGAGCAAGAGGTGAGTGTCGAGGGGCGCCATGCAGCAACTGCCCCCATTTACACCTCAGCTAACATGGCACATTGCATCGGCGTGGCGCGCAGACAGCTGGAGATACGCCGCATTGCTCTGCTGTGTGGACTGCTCCGAACAGCAATTTTGTCTGGCAGAGGCGCGCGAAAGAGATGCGCCTGCGATCGGTCACTCCACTGCTAAACAGCAATCGAGATGGGAGGCCCGGGACTCGCCCCTGCTTTCGCTGTGCCCGGCTCCAGAAGCGAGCAGGGGTCTGGACCCTGAGGTGCAAGGTCAACACCACACATGATGGACGCGACGAGAAAGCATCGGATCTCGTGTAATTCTTCGGGCCCAGTTCATCGTGCAGTCATTCTGCAAGCATTGCCAGAGATGCGCGGAGCCGGCGATAATGGTGGTGAGGGTGCAGCCAGAGTAGGGAAGAATGGAAGGCACAGAGTTGGGAGGGCGCGCAGGGAAAATGGAGCTTGGAGGGGCACGACCGAAGGACATGTACCGTGTACCAGGGAGTACATCAATGTCGAACGGGTAACGAGGGCAGGGGAAGCTGGGAAGACCAGACGAGAGGCTGTGGGCAGAGCGAGGTCGTGCAATTCACCTACAGCCCAGGTGCGGTACTCCAGAACTTGCGAACCTAACTCTTGCGACCAACCAGGGCGCATTTCGACGTTGAGATGAGCTGCGCTTCTCGTGATCTCCCCCCCCCCCCCAAAAAAAAACTGTCAACCATATGTCGTTGCCTGCCCTACCTACCCGTGCCTGACTTGTCGCAAAGGATTCTTCTTCATTCACCAGCGCAGAAAGTCGGTAAACACACACAGTCTATTGATGGAGGCAGGAAAACCCGGGTCACCAGCGTTCAACAGTCAGGCAACTGCAGAATACCACATTTACCTGCTATTCGTATTACTTTTCCTCCGGGATTGTAGGTGCTCAAGCAGGTTTCCCATGGATGCCCAATGATGAGGCTGTCATTGGAGGAGGGCGCAGAAAATGGACGATGCAGGTGGCTCCGCCTTTTCATGGAGCCACGGTTTTCTGGTGTTGGTATGTATGTATATAGCTGTCAACGACCGCCTGGACAGTCCAGAGGGCTCGAGCTTGAGGTCCCGTCTCGGTCGTTTCGTTACCTTCAGCGCCAGAATACTGGATCTAACATATCAATTCCAGTGCAGTCACGCGTCCATGACACACAAAACTAATAACCGTACTGCCGTTATGCTTGCGGCTAACTGCCAGCCACCAAACACAGGTGATGAGTGCGGCGCGATGAGCTGCGGAAACTGCGAAACCAAGTCTGTGTGTGGAGGTCGGTGGTGGTGGGGTACACCTGCCTGGGGAGACCTTCTTTCACTTCAACCAAGGTTTGTGATTACCATGGCCGCCGAAGTTTGATCGTTAAAGTTTGGCAGGCGCAAAGGGTTTTCAGCGTTCATAAATACCTGCCCTTCGTTCTCCAAGCTTCCCACCTCGTCCTCCATCATCTTCTCCCACATCCATCCAAAAAATTGTCAGGTCTCAGCACGCTCAAGCACATCACGCTCAAACACATCACGATGACTTCGGTTTCGCAGAGTCTTGATGGATTCCTCCTCGATATTCAACAGAACCTCACACGTCAGATCGGGAACCTCACAAGTCAGATAACCCTTGAGTTCCAGAAGGTCAACGATCGACTCGAAGATATCGAGACCCGGCTCACAAATGTCGAGACCCGGCTCACAAATGTCGAGACCCAGCTCGCAAATGTCGAGACCCGGCTCACAAATGTCGAGACCCAGCTCGCAAATGTCAAGACCCAGCTTCAGTAGTATCAAGCGCTGACATTCAAGACTCTTGGGTGGGCTAACCATCCCTGTCCATGCTTTTTAAGCTTGCTAACAGCCCGGCTACAGGCATATGAATCGGGATCGAGCAAGACACAATCATGCACTCATGATGTCCAGATTGATACCGCCAGTCGACCCTCTGACCGGCGATGAGATCGAAGGGATGCCGGAAACGCTTCATGAGCTCGAGACAATGGATGGTAAGTCTCACTCACCTTCATATTAACTTATACAATAACTGACTTCTCGAAGTGGAGGCTACGACCAAGTTGGTTAAGAGATTAGGCATCAAATGTCCTCGGGATGTTGATCTCCATCGTGGGAAGATTGGAGACTACATAACTTCGCGGTAAAATTAGTATGGCATACCGGGTATCAGAGATCAGCGATGGATGGTGGTTCGGATACAAGGCAATCAGCGACATACAGTCTATTCCACCGTAGCGTAATTGAAACATCTTCAAGCCACGCTGCCAAAATCAGTCCCTTTTTTGTCCAGTTAGCATCGCCACCCCCTACCCAGCGAGGGGAGGTGGGCTGGCCGCCAGCACGCCTCTTTCGGTCCTCCCCGTGATTTCACTTTTGGCTGGCACAGATTCTCGATCTCATCGAACGCCTCACCTTAAGCCTTATTTGCTCCGTTCTATCGCCCCAAAAGAACGCCTGGTATGTCTTTTTGAACCAAGATAGTCACGAATTGTCGCTCAAATTTCCGTTGGTCTGCCCCTAAAGGACAAACCTTTTCAGAGCTACAGGAAGTCAACCTACCTATACGGGAAGGATTCGGACGGTGCAACAACCGAAAGGGGCGGCACAAACACGGCTACCCCACACTTCTAAAGTGCATGCCCCCGAGGACATCGATGGGTGCTACTTGTCCGGCGCAGCACGAGAGCATCTTACTACTGAAGATGCCCTTGCGAGTCTTGCGTGCCGGATATCCCACGCTATGTTCGGGAAGAGGAAAAGATGGCGGCCAGTTGTCGGTGTCGACTTGGGCCGCCAAGAGCCTATCCTGAGTCTTGTCATCTTCCTGCCATCCAATCTCATCTTTCCTTTTTTCTCCCTTCAGGGCATTTCCTGTAAGACCTTTACCTCCCTTCTCAGTAAGGGTCCACGTTGGTTGCACCAAATAGGAGGACCTCGACGCGTGCTCTTCCATTATTCAACCAGCATCGCGGGGCGTTTCCTACAGCCCACCACAAGTAGCATTTCGCTCTTCAAATCACCCTTCATACCAGCAAGATCTTGTTTACTTGCGCACAAAATCTGGTTTTGACCATGATGCAAAAGCTGAAGGCCAGGCCATTCGTTTCAAACCTTGCGAGATAATAACAAAGACTCGCCTTACTTTCCAACACCTCCTTCGCTCCCAAGCGAGTAATCGTAGCCACACGGTGGGAGATCCGAGCGCGGTTTAGTATAATGATATCACAAGGGATGGCACCTCTTCAAGGACGGGTCCTCACCTTCGCCCCTCACAAGCGCAACGGCGCCAGTCTCATTCCCCTCAGGAACAGGCCGTCCCCGTGTCGGAAGAGGGGTGCAAAGAGACCCCATGGCCTGGTTTGCGGGCGCCGTTTGTGACCCCCCCCCCTTATAAGGACACTGATATTATTGCGGCTGCTCGCCAGCCCGTCTTGCATTCGTCACTGGTCCTCCGCAATCGACGAAAAGAGCAAAGGCCCCATATGCGGGCGCCGGGTGAGGAAAACGGGTCAGGCCCATGTGTTACATGTTTCCATTTAGCCTGCGTTTCTTGCCTCACCAGAGGGCAGCGAAGAGGAAACAAAAATGACGTTCCTGCATGCCACAACAAATGGTGCGCGGTGGTTGCGGGAGAGAGATACAACCGCTGCCCCTTTTCCTTTGGTTCCGCGGTCCCGCTACATTCTTCCTACTCTTCGACAGCCTGTTGCAATTTCCGCACCAGAGATATCCAGGAGCCCGTGGGAAAAGAGGAAGCATTCCAGAAACCACTCGCTTGTGATCTTGCGAGATGATCGAACCGGGAAGAATGAATGTGCTGCTGGGATGCCATATCTGTGCGCCTCCACGGCCATGGTGGAAGCGTGTAAACAGCCACAACATCGATTTGCTGGACGAACCGCAGTCTTGGGATTGTTTCCGCTGGCGGCCTTTCCGCGCCTCATCTCGAAGCAGTCTTGCTGTGCTATTGTACCTGTGCCTGTTCATCCACTTCCCGCCGTCCCGTCCCCGCTCGCTCTCAAACTTATCTGTCTTGCGGCGTTGGTCGACCTGGGACCTGGGAGCCCACATAGAAGCGAGAAAGGGAGCATTGCACATCGCACAGCGCACATCGCACATCGCCGCACATCATTCGCATCATTTCCATCGACCACGTTGCTCCCAGGAAGGAAAAGAACGGGCTGAGTGTGGGGGCTTCGGTCGTGGGTACATCATCTGCCTTTGGTGTCGGCCTCCCGTCCACTTAACCTATCCTTTTCTTCTCTCCCTGCTGCTGTTTGGTTTGCGAGTGGTTGACAATGCCACCCTGGTGCACCCGCCAGCAACCAGTCTCCCACACCGGAGGCTCACTCCTCCTGCCTGAGGTGGCACAAGTGCATCTCGAAGTCAGAGCTAGTGTGGAGGTACCTCAAGCTACCTCCCAGTTAGCTCCGGGAATGCCTTGCAGCAAGCGCAGCAAGGCGCTCGGCAACCCGTCCTGGCCGCCATGATGCGACAGTTGTTTAGCCACCCACCACAGTTGTAGGCGCAACCTAGCGGTCGCCCGTCAAACCTACCACCCTGTGCCTAAAGAAGTCCCAGGTCAACTACCCCGCGATCTTGCAGCATCCCGCCGTCAACCCCATCGATGTCCAAAACCCACACC
>Ga0247758_1000045_pt1 | contig 84868 bp, 114 predicted proteins | sample UWRJL156409C4_FD_180950 | JGI IMG/M metagenome (GOLD analysis project Ga0247758, IMG submission 180950) | Plant litter microbial communities from Arlington Agricultural Research Station in Wisconsin, United States - UWRJ-L156-409C-4 | ecosystem: Environmental > Terrestrial > Plant litter >... | reverse complement strand
CACAACTAACCCCCACACCCTCCACACCCACCACAACCCCCATCCCCTCCTCCCCCACAGCTACTAACACACCCACTGCCACACGTGTCCCCCACCTCCCCAACAACACCCGCACAAGCCGCCGCGCCAGCCGCCGCTCCAGTACCACAAATAAACCCACACCCTCCCCCTCCACACCCTCCGCCCCCATCATCATCATTACTTCCAACATCATCCCTCGTAGCCTTCCAGTCCCTCAGCTTCTCGTACTCCGCAACCTTCCTCTCTCTCGTAAGATGCGCCCACTTCGCAATGAAATACTGATGATACGCTCCCTTCTCAAAGTGATGCGAGAACGGCTGTGCACGATGGATGCCTCCCAGCTTCAGGCGGTCGGTGCGTTCCTGCGGATCGTTGTGTAGCCAGAGGGTGGATTCGCGGAAGGGAGCGCAGCGCGCCATGGCGGCGGCTGCCGAGAGGAAGGTGTCTTGAGCGAGGAGGACGGTGAGGCGGTTGCGGAACCAGGAGGAGTCGGGCATTACGCCTGAGGGGGAAGGAGTAGGGTTGTGCAAGAGCGAGGGGGTGGAAGGGTCGTCGGCGGGGAGGCCGCAGTGCGGGTAGAGATTTCGTGGGCGGGCGAGATGGAGGGTTAGGAGGGACCAAGTGTCAAAGGGAAAGGCCCAGGCGTGCTTGGAGATGTTGCAGGTGCCGCAGGAGACGGGGTAGCGGTTGAATGCTTCGGTGCAGTCCCAGGGTAAGAGGTCCTGGTAAGGGTAGAGAGGCCCGTCAAAGGCGCCCCAGTCATACCAGTACTCGGAGAGGGTGTCGAGTATGTCGGACTCGTCGTGGCGGCCGTAGCGGAATTTGAGGAGGTATTCTTCCGTCAGGCCGTTGGGGACGTCGTACTTGGAGCGGGCATGTTCGGGGACGTAGGCAACGGGGGGGGAGATGAAGCTGAGGAGGTAAAGGGGGTATGGCGAGTCAAACGGAGGCGGTGCGTCGCTGGTAACGGGCGCGTGGGGGGCAAACATGGATCCAAAAAGGGAGCGGTCGATGATATTGTCACAGAATGTTTGGCAGTTGTTGGAGCTAAAGTTCCACCGCAAATCGACGGAGGGGTCGAGCAACCGATCGACAATGCTGCTGATGTAGACCTCGATTCGGGACGTGAGGTATCCCTTGAGGATGGACGTGATGCGAGCTCCGCACTGCTCCATCTGTGTGTTCTTCTCCGTCACACTGATTCCGGTTTCGACAAGCCTGAGGCTCTCTTCGAGCAAGGCGTCGATGATTTGGTCCTCTGTATGTTCGTCAAAGAAGCCACAAAAAGCGCCACCAACGACTTGCTTCATCATGGCCTTGTAGCGTTTGGGGGCCCTGGACCGTTGTTGGGAGTACAAGCTGCGGTCCGTCCGTCCGGTGAGTAGGAGAGAGTGCTGTATGTCGCTTGAGGCATCACGAAGAACTTGCAAGTTCGGCGGGTCGCGGCTGGTGATAAGAACACCGCCATGTGTACTATATTTTGGTTAGAGACACAGTTCAGCACGGTGACCGTGTATGCACTTACTTGCTGACCCCATTCTCAATGACCAGGGGTCCGACCCGAAGGGCCATGTGGACGTTACCATAGGGGTACTCGTCGACGATGTCACTGAGGTAAAAAGGGACGTCCTCTGTGCCTTTGGTGGTGGTGCCGTAGGAGTTACCGAACTCGGTCGTTGTCTTGTTGCCGCTTGGGTCTTCTCCATTCAGGTTTTTGACAACCGCAGGGCGATAATAGATCCGATCCTCTCGCCTTACACTCTCCAAGGTTTTCTTTCCGCCGAGTTTAGACTGGGTAGAGGCGAACTTGGCCTCAGCTACCATGTCTGTAAGCTCATAGAGGCCGCAGCGGACCTTGCCGGAGGTACCCTTTGGATTAAGATGGTTTTCGGAGTTTTCAGAATCGTTGTCAACAGGGAAGAGGTTCCGCAGCCGACCGCTGCTGTCCCTCCGCCGGACATTGATGCAGCTGCAGACCTCCTGGCTGTCTCTGGCGGATACGGCCTTCCTCAAGCAGCACTGCTTGTAGACTTTGGTGACATCCGCATGGCCATAGTGGTGTTTTCTGTAGCAGCCCTCGCACATGATTTCATCGGTCTTGATGTTCCGAAACATAGACCCTCTGATTGTCTGATCGCATGCGAAACACAGCTGCGGGACAAAAACAGGCATGCAGCTTTCATCGTATGTCGAGACGGTGATCTGAGCCTGTGAGGGCTGCTTCCAGAAGGTGATCATAGCTTCGGGCTCCCGGTACTCGATGATCTTGTCGATGTCGAGAAACTGGGCAGACTGAAGAAGCATTCGTGCGCGTCTTCTCAGGACGTCGGGTTCCTGGTATTCGCGTTCCTGGAGATCTATCTTGATGGCGTGGCGGATATTGTCGCTCTGCATCTCGGAGTAGATGTCCCATCCACGGTCTTCAAGAGCCTCCGTGTAGGACGGTGCGGCGTCTGCGTCTTTGGCTGTCTTTGCACCCATCTTCTTCAGGTCTTCTTTGGCGAACTTGCGGTACCGGTTACCAAATTTGCGGGAGGTGTGGCTAACTTGGTCGAGAAAGGTGTCATAGCCATGAATGTAGAGGTCCTCCTCGTCGGGAAGCACCGTCTTGGCGAACTCATCCCGGGTCCGCCACCGTCGGAGGGTCAGGATGATGTACGGCAGTTCCCTCCTGACACCGGCCCAGTACATCTGCATCATTGCATCGTGGAGGTGGTTTGCTGCCGGGCCAATCTTTACCCGTTCAATCTCAGGGGCATCGGTGACATGGCTTCCGCTCGACGACGAGGCCGTGGGCACTTGGCCCAGTATTGGCAGCACCCGGGCTAAAAGCGACGGCATGCTGGCCACTGGTGTGCGTTCGACGGCCTTGGAGGTTTGGTGCAAATCAGAAAGTGGATGCGAGGATCGATAGGGCGTGGAAACTCCATGAGCCAACTTGCATAGAAGTCATCGCCGGCCAAAGGATGCAGTGTGCAGGGAGGTTTTAGAGGTGTGGTCAACCTGGAGCCCGGAGGCTGCCGTCAATCAATCGCCGCTGGCGATGCATGAAATGAAACGCGCGAATTTGGGGGGTGCCATTGCCCGGTATTGCGCGCAGATGCACTGCCACAGCCGGGAGCCTTGCCGAGTCACTAAAAAGCAATAGATCGGAATGCACCCCGCGCCGCCATCGCCCGTTGATGACCAGATCGGTGACAAACTGGGCAGCGCCTGCCGCCTGCGGCCCGAATTAGCGCCATGCGAGCATGCGACAAATAAGACGCTGCTATCCCCACCATGGGGCAGCCAATTCGCCTTGGAGGAACTGGACTGCATTTTGTCACCGACGACACCAACCGCAAGCATGCCGTGGGTCCGAAGGGCTTTGAAGCACGGCCCAGTCAGAGCCTCAGCTCGGTCGGCGGTTTCGACGTCGGCATCGCTACCCCACTCCAACATTGCCTCGGCCGAAGCGTCGCTGGCCGCATCCGCTGCTGTCGCGGAGCTCACAGCGGGCTTGGACTTTGTGTTTGACAGATTTGGCGACGAAGACAACCCAGGCGACCAACTGCAGTATCATCTCGAAAGGTTGTCTGAGGAAGCAGAGAGATATCCCGCATCCTCTCTCCACGATGGCGTTGGGAAGGAGTGGTCATGGTATGCGCTTGCTCTATCAGCGCTTCCGCCGGAATACTGACGCCCTCAGGTCCCCCGGCACAAGCGAGTTGCTCAAAGCGTCATTCAAATGCGCAGCCATGGTCTACGACCAAACACAGCAGTTCGGCCCCAAAGGCTTTGACATAGAGCCCGTTCTGCATCGGACACCCTCGTCCATGGGCACCGCCAAAGCCTCGTCCATGTGGAAGATCCCCTTTACCCCTGTTCCAGGATGGGCTGGCAAGACGCTCGTTGTGTCTATCAAAGGGACATCAACGATTGCCGACCACATGGTGAACATGAATGGCAAGTCGAAAGATGCCAGTGCCCTCTTTGTGCGTACTCTCCCTTTACTTTGCTTCTGCCTCCCCCGACCTAGCTCATTTTTTGTAGATTATCCCAGGCCAAGAAACACCCACCCGTGTCCATGCAGGATTTCTAGGCTGTGCGCAAGCCCTGGTGCCAGCCATCACGCAGGACATCCTCCAGCAACTCACCGCCGACACCGAGGTCTCCAATATTGTCTTCACAGGGCATTCAGCTGGCGGTGCAGTGGCATCGCTGGTATTCCTTCACTTCGCCTTTCACGATAAACCCCACTCGCAAAGTAAGCCCATCGCGTCCAAGCCCCTTCACTCGAGACCTAACACACCGCAGTCGCAAAGGCAAAGCTCTCCCTCATTACCTTCGGCTCAGCCCCAACAACAGCCCCCTCTATCACCGGGCTCTGCAAAGACCGCCCCAATGTAGCTCTAACTTTGGCGACTGTAAACGAATATGACATGATCTCACGCGCCGATGGGCCCTACCTCCGCTCCGTAGTCGACCTCTACCGCGCACGGAATGGCTTACCCCCAGTTTCTGTCACCGGGGACGCACCAAACACAGCATCATCAGATGTTGCAGAGAAAAAGGCCTGGCCCCTTCCACCACCAGCATACAACCTCGTGGGCGACATTATCGTTCTTCGCCTGCGTCTGATGGACATTGCATCTTCCAACAACGACGACACCTTCTCGCAGGCAGAAACACTTAGCACGCCAGTTGTGAAAGCTGTGGAGGTAACCCCTGAAGAGTTCTCGAAGTTGCTGTTCTGCGATATTGCTACACACAGAAGGATGGCCTACCTAGAGCGAATGGAGATGATGAGCGCGCAGGCGTGCGGTAGTTCAGCGTCATTGGATAGTCTGGTGGGGCAGGCTGCGATGGGTGATGACGAGAAGAAGTTTTCGCTCAAGTTTTAGGAAGGAAACCCTACACGATGAATTGGTCGTAACATGGGTAACATATTTAGGCATGAATGAGCGATCTTGGAAATATTATCTTGCAAAGGATTGTACGAAGCCGCAGTACAGCCCAGCAATGAACAACGGCCCCCACGAACAAGCACTGCCAAAGCACTGACCCAACAACAAACATGAGATCACAACCCCTTCGGCCGCATAGGCAGCGCCCTCCCCTTCCTCCTCGCCGCCTCCACCGCCCGATAATACCCCACCTTCTCATCCACCCTCTTCGCCAAAGCCGGCATATCCGGCCTCCCCCCCTTCTCCTTCCCCTCGATCTCCAGCTCCTCCACCAACGCCTCACAATCCCAACACCCACACCGTCTATACTCCCCCCCAAACCCCAACCTCCACAACCGCCTCGTATCCCCCGACCCCGAATCCAACGTCCCCTTCTCCAAATCATCATCATGATTGACAAACCTCCCGACCCTCTCCTTCACAGAAACGACATATCCCCTCCCCGCACACTGGTGCGTATGCCACGCCAGATCGATATCCAGCGTCGGCACGAGCATCGTCCCGGGGTTGCGACGCATCAGCAGCAGGAAGTTGGAATACCGCTCTATCGCGCGCCGGAGGGTCCCTGACACGGAAGGCGAGCGGATCCACAGGTTGGAGTTCATTTTGTCGATGAAGGATGTTTGGCGGATGACGGCGTCGCGGAGTGCGGTGGCGAGGGCGCCGGTGGTGGGGTTTGTGGTGATGGCGCGGAACATGGCTGTGTGCTGGGTGAGGGGGGTGGGGAGGGAGGCGACGGTTGCTGGGGAGGGGCAGGAGGTGAATGTGAATGCCGGGAGGAGGAGGGAGGGGCCGGTAGGGGTGGTTGATTTGGGGGCGAGGGTGGTGAAGATGCTGGTTCTTGTGGTCCTGGTGGCTGATGGGAGGGTGCATGATGCATTGGGGACAAGAGCTTCCCAGTTGGTGAAGAGGTCGAAGAGGGGGGTGGTTTGGGTGGTGTCGTCGGCGGGGAGCTGGAAGGACCAGTCGCGACTGTTGATGCAGTCGTGGATTCGCTGCCAGGGAAAGGGGAGGTCGTAGATGAGCTCGGTGCGGCAGTGTTTGTTGAAGAGGAGAGGGTTGAGCAAGAAGGCGTGCCAAACCATGAGCACGTCCAGCGATGGGAGGTTGTAACGGAACGACGCAATGTCCTCTGGCCGTTTCATGCCGGACAGCTCGGCGCGCCAGGCGAGAAACCTTGCGACCGCGAACTCGACGTATTTAGGCCATTTTTCACGTCTCCGTGTCTCGAACGTGTCGTCCTTGAGAGTCTTGGTGTCACCGCTGTAGCCGGTCTTAGTCTCTCGCTTCCGCGATATTCCCATGGCCTTGTCGATGTCATCGGAGCGGAGGATCTTCTCTCGGAGAACAAAGAAGGTCTCCAGGAGCTCAAGATGGATCGCGCACTCGGAGACGGTAGGAAGCCCAGCGGTTGAGCTTTTCTCCTCGGCTAGGGCTTTGTGTTGGAATAATTCGGGGGCCGGGATCACAGGCCCGTCGTCGCGGTTCGCAGCTGGCTTATAGACACTTGATACCCCACCGCTGTGTAAGTACCCCGTAAGGACCTCTCGACCCCTGCGGTGAAGCGTTTCGTTAGTGTTGCGGCAACTTAACGTCATTGTCGTGAATTCTGCCGCGGATCTGAAGATGCAACGAAAAAACAACGAGCTCGAAGCCGCAAAAACCGCACCCACTGATGAGTCCAAGAGGGGAGGTCGAAACTGGCTGTCTGAGTTGCAAATGTGATAACTGCAAAGAAGATCTGCATCCATCTGCTGCGGCTGATGCAACCAGCTTGCAGACAATAGTGCCAGATGCCCGCGCTTAGCTCAGAGGTGGCAAGGCATATTTCGACCCGATTGCGCGAGATTTCAGGCAGTATCGGTCACTAAACAGTACTAGCTGCAGCTTCACCGAATCGCTGCGGGGAAGCATCGGCACAGCCACCCCCATGTCCGCTCGCCTCACTTTTCCTCTAGTCAACAAGGTTCTCGAAGGATTCCAGATGCCCACCACCTCACTGTTTCAAGTCGAGGTGCTTCGACGTTCAACACCACCCCCAAGAAATCCCGATCTCGTGTTGATGTTCGAATCCTTCGGCGTGCAGTGACTGCGGCATCTTCACCATGGCGTCAAACGATAACTTGAAGATCGCCACCGACCACCTGATCGCTTTCTCCATCTTCTGCGCTTTACCGGCCCTTCTCACAGTTTTAGCAATATGGAAGCGCTTTTCTTGGCTCGGGCGCCTCAGGCTGGCGACCGTGATTCCGTTGGCCGTGGCCGGGGCGTTGGCGACAAAGCTATTCAATCCGATACGGACGGAGTCCTGGAACCCACAATACAAGGAGGCCGGTACGCTGCGAACCATCTTTGGTATCGCAAGTGTCACGGTAAGATGCCTGTGAACAAACCTCTTTACGGAGGAACCGGATCCTAACAGGAAAAACAGCAAGTCTTCGCCGCGGCGTGGGCACTGATCGTATGGTTCCTCTTGTTTGTTTTGTTGAAGAGCTCGGATGGAGCATCCGCGGAAGCGATGGTTCTGAAAAGAAAGCGGAGCACCAGCTATTTCTATCTCTTGCTAGCTGACCTCGCGATCGTGGGTTGCCTCGTCGCCGGTGTTGCCGTGAGCAGCGCCTCTTTTCCCTGGCTTCTTAACAGTTGCTCGGAACCGAGGTACGCCGAGTCGCGGGTCATGATCGGAATTCGTCTCGCGGCAGGCGACGTCAGTAGAGACGCTGCTTGTCGTCGAGGTGCGATGATTCAAGTGATGGGCATGGCATCAGCGTGAGTGAATCTGCCGAGATGTTCTCTCCTACTGGCTATCAGTACAACGCTAACGCGCCTTGACTTTCTAGAGTTCTTATCGCTCTCCAAGATGTTTTGATGTTCCCACTCATCAATCTGCCAACCAGCCTCCGCTTTGCCGTGTTCTTTGCCATTCGGTTCGTGCGAAGGCCCGGTCTGAAGCGCAGAGACATAGAGTTAGGCGAGACTTCTTATGCACCTCATAAATCGAGCAAGAGTCTCGAAGACGAGGTCATGAGTCTGGTGGCAAAGCATCCACATTATTCTGACCTTCTCTCCGTTTTCCAAGAATCCAAGGGCGTCGCATCTTCGGAGCACATCGAGGTGCTGGCCGAAAAGTGCTGCGGGAAGAGCAAACGCCAATGCTGGGCGTGTGATGGCGTTGTCTGTAATGTAAGTGCCTCCCAACCCCAGGTATACGACAATGTGCTGACAGTGTGACGCAGGGTTGCATGGTCAACCGCTCGTCCATTCCAGTCCCGCGGACGACAGCCCACATCACCGGCTGCTACGCCATCTGCACAGCATGCTACCTCGTGAAGGGTACCTCGCAGCCTGCAAAGTTCTCCGCAACGTTCAACCCTACAGACCTATCGCTTCAGCATCACGGATGCTCCAACAGCAACCCAACAGCCGTTGGAAAGATGGTAGAACTGTGTTTGGGGTGCTCGAGCCGCAGCCCGGAAGAAAACTGTGCAGATAGGGAAGAAAGAGAGCAGCGTATGCTGGCGAAGACCTTGATGAGGAGGGTACTGTGCTCGAAATGCGAAAAGCCTATACCAAAACAAAAGAGGCGGTGGTGGATTTGCGGAGCTGGTGACCATGAGTGCCACTGGGCAGGTCACGAGGTTTCAAGGTGAGTACCTAGGTTTGATGTTTGGTCGAGAAACTATCACAATCTACCTACTAGCAGAAAAGAGGAGTTTCAATTCAGAATCGCCGTAAAGCTTTCAGTGGTTAGCTTAGTTCTGTGTATATTTATTGACAGACTGGTCGAACCGACGTCTGCTTCTTCTAGGACCGTTGCGGAAACATTGCCGATGACGCTGTTCTCGTTTCTGACATCGAGCTCGGATGTACGCCCTCGACCGGTTTATCGAACCGCTCATTAGCTTTTTGCTCCATGGTGTCAGAGTGCATGACACTCAACCCCTTGGACAGGATAGAGGAGCTTGATAATGAGGAAATATTGCCATGGCGGCATTCGTGGTGACGCTTCTTCACAACCGGTATGAACTGAGGCTGCGTTTGTCCAAAAGTGCGTTGACCAGTTCAAGTATTCGTGCAAGGTGTAAGTGGCGCAGCAGGCCTTCAGCCCCCCTACCGTCGAAGAGTTCAGTTGATGTTGGGTTAATAAAGATGAGCTGCAAAGGTTTTGAATAACAATACTTTTGCCGGGACACCCCACCAGTAACCCGGCTTGCGCACCCCTCGGATTTTGGCCAGCTTTCCTGTCTTCCAAATCTTTGGCGGGGGGGAATTGAAATGGGATCTGTCACATTTTGGCCAAGCCGCTTTTGGGGGCGGTTCGCAAGATGTAACCATAAGTAGCAGTCGCCACGCTCGTTTCTGCTTTGGCATTGACGCTGGGTACCCTAAATTTTGCTTCCGCTGGTTGTCAAATTGGGTTCGGCAGACATGGACCGAATTGACGATCAGAGAGCTAGACCCGCGTTCTGCCTTGCCAAGGAACCGTCAACCCCGTCATTAATCTCGTTCCAGGCCGTACTTTTGTCATGAACTTTCTACCACCTTGGTTATTTCACGAGCTGTAACATCAAGCCCCCAAAGGTGAGCCTAGGCGTGCTGCGCCCACCGATGGCTTTGGAGAACCCCCATTTTTCGGTACTTGGCGACTAGCCGACTTGGCAGCCCCTTATTTCTCCGTGAACGGTCCCCTGTCTTCGCTCGCGTTAGACCACGACTGGTAAAATGTAAGTTTTTCGTTTATGTCCACCAGCGTAGCAGCGTTCCGCCCGGTTCGGTCAGTGTAGTAGCGTTCCACCCGGTTCGGAGATTGGGTGATACTTCCCGAATGTCGGCGTAGTTTTTGCACCCGCCTTCTAGTGTCTCCGTGCTGCACGATGGAGGAGAAAAAAAGACGGCACCCTGGATTCGCTGCTTCGATGGCTGGACCCGGACCAAGTGTAACCTGCTGGAGTGCTAAAGGTCCCAGAAAGAATTTACATGTTCGATGTATGGCTGCGGCACATGCGTTCCGGCTAAAGTGCCGGCCAATCTTGGCCCTGCAAGCATGAAAGCGGGCGGGAATGCTGCGCCGCAAGGATAAGTCTCGGACTTTCTTGTCGCTTTCTATATCAGTCTTGGCACCCCCGGCAGGGTGGTTGGCAGTCCCGGCGCCAAACCTCCAAAAGGGCAGGGTGTCAGCAATCCAAGTTCCCCGCCAGTTCCAGTCATCCTCGCACCCAACACCCACCTCGATGAATGGCGTGAGGACGGATACAATCGCCCGGCTTGTGTAGCTTTGGCGAAGAAGCAGCCCCTGCGATGGCATCGGATCCGGGTAAAGAAGTTTGCGACCCCCAGCAACAATATGACGGCGCCAGGACCTCGGCTTTGCTGGCGGTCGAGGACGCTGGTGACGCTGAGAAACAATCGAGAGACGACGACAGGTCAGTCACGGTATACGATCGAAGCGAAGCGTCCCCAAAGAGCGGCACGATCGACGTCGCCGAAGGCGAGTCGTCTCCGAGAAGCGGTACGATCGACGTTGCTGAGAGCGAGGGGACATCACCGAAGAGCGGAGCTATCGAAGTCGATACAAATAAAGTCTACGTCGACATATCGCATCTTGAAGCTAGGCCACACGGTACCGGACCAGAAGCTGTACGACACTCGATCGGATTAGAGCCCATCTCCAATATCGAAATCCTCAACGCTCAGCAGCCACCGACGTGGCTGACCAAGAAGCGTTGGTTCATCCTGGCGTGCGGGATTCTTGTGCTTCTCATTGTCGCCATCCTCATTATCGGTCTCGTTGCTGGAGGAGTTTTGACACGACGGGGAGGGGAGAATAATAGTAGTGACACAACAAACCCGACAGCGATCAACAGCACATGCGGCACGATTCGCCAACAAGTCCACCGTCAACTCCTTGCCGCATCAGCGGCAGACTCCGCCCTCTATATCTTCGCCCGCGGGACGGATGACGATATTTGGTATCGCGCCCTTGACGGAGCCGACTCGACCTGGACAGGCCCCTGGGCCAAGTGGGTGCAAATGCGCGAGAAGTTCGCCGGTGCGCCGACAGTTATCGATTGGGCGCCGCGGGGACCAACGCGGATCAGTGTATTCGCTCCCCGGCAGGACGACTTCAACGTGCTGACGGCCGGATATGATAACGGCAGCCTTCCCAACAGCTGGGAGGCTCTAGGAGAGTCGGTGGCGGGCACAATCGCGCTTTGTCGCTTGCCCGCGGGCTATGTCAACGCCGGTCTTGATCCGGCCGAGCGTATTGATCAGTGGGTGATAAACAGAGAGTCGCGCGGCATTTTCCACAACTTCTGGAACAACGCCATCAATGCCTTCCAGGAACCAGCCACGTACAAAGAATGGGAAAGTAGTCCGTCAATTCAGCCGAGCGCGTCATCGTTGGCCGTCCTATGCCGAAAAGAAGATCCAGTCCATACGCTACTCATGTACGCCAACGGCACTGATTCGGTGCGGTTTCGGCATTACACAGGCTCAACACGAGCATGGAACTCCTGGGTCGATATTGGGGGTAAGTTCAAGGGTGATCCCGTGTTGGTGCCTGTGAACGAGACCTATTTCGCCTTCTTTGGTATTCACCTGGACGGGGACATCGTCACCTTCAACTGGACGAACGCTACCGGTGTGGGGTTTCGACCGGCTTTGGCGTCCCTTGGAGGGAATTTCTCGAGCATGCCGAGTGCGGTAGTTACCCAGACAAACCCTCTGCGGCTGGATGTGGTGGCGTTGGGTTTGGATGGAAAGATCAAGCACAAGACGTTCCAAAACGGGAAATGGCGGAACGATTGGGATGACCTTGGGGTGAGCGGAAACAGCGCACCACTTCTTCTCAAGTACGAAGTAAAACCAGGTTTGGGGGTCGAGGGTCGAAATAAGACCATGATGGCGGCGATTGGAGCGGATAGCCAGCTTCAGTTTGCCACCTGGGATACGTCAACAAACCTGGCGTGGAAGGAGCTGATGTCGAGTTGGACGAGCGTGGGTGGGAATTTGACCACAAAATCGATGTGCGACTAGCGGGGGCTGGACTGGTTGGACAGCGTTGCATGATATCATCTTGGGAGTCTCGGTTGTATTTCGGGGGGGCTCGGAACTGGAAATGGCCAAAACAAATAGCGGCCGGGGAAAAACATAGGGAGCGACAAAGTAAGCACTTGTTTGACTAGAATAATTATACCAGATTTTGGATATGTTTGTCTGACCCAGTCATGCGCGCGATATGCGTCCCCGAGAGAGGTCTCCTGCACAGCCACACAACATGGTGTGGTGTGCTTCGGCTTGGAGGCGATGCTAGCGCACGACAGCCTGCAGGAGATACGCTAGGTAGCCATCCGCAGCAGGAGCCCAAACACACAAAAGGCCAACTGCCCCGCATCGTCGACGACATGCATCGGAGGGGACAATCTCAGTCAAACCGTTCGGACCCGCAGAACCATTCGATCCGGAACAGTTGACGCCAACATGGCGGAGCCGCTGGGCCTTGTCGCGAGCGGTCTCGCAGTTGGGCAGGCTGTCGCAACCCTTGGGCGCGCCATCTTCGCAGTGAAAAAGCTGTGCGACGAGCTCAACGGAATCCCCGATAAGATCGCCCATCTTCTTGATGAGCTCGACATATTGAATCCGATCTTAGCCGATGCCGAGCGCGGGTTGGGCGTTTCAAACCAGACCCCGCCCGGGGCATGGAATGACGTCGCTGCGCACCAGGCGGTCGCGTCCTGCCAACTTGCTTCTTCTGCGCTGGAGAGCCTGGCATCAAACCTTCAAGCGCGTATATCCGCGGCGTCTGGGAAGAGAAAGAAGTTGGCCAGCCTGAGGGCGCTCTTGAAGAAGGAAGAGTTGACGGTGTTGGAGCAGCGACTGGAGAGCGCTGTGCGGATCCTAATGGTGGCCCAAAATTGTCAGCTAATGTGGGTATCGCCCCTTCCATCTTTAACTTATGCACAAAGCGTGTTCGACCGCCGCTGATCTCTCCACAAGGGAACTTGTCAGATCTCAGCCAGAATTGATTGTGCGAAGGCTCGAAGCTGCGACCATGCTGCCCGTGTCTAGGGAGGCCGACACATCGGAGAGCAACGGGGTACCCAATGACCAATGGCACCAAACAAGCGAACAAATCCTTACCACTGGCGTTGAGGTCAAATCTTGGGGGACAAGCCGGCTCACCAAAGTTTGGCCACAGCCCTCGAAGTCCGGCCAACTTGCCTTCCGACAGTCACCAGGGGGCTTCCAGTGTAGGGCGGTGTCACCATCTTTTGGGTGGAGTATGCGCCAGGCCTGGGAGCTCCTGGTTTCGCGCTCATACCTCGGCTGGCAGATCCATCTGCAACCCTACATCCATTCACCAGGCAGGGCTCTTCTTATTCAACTGGCTGAGAAGGATGCAGTCGATGATCTTTGCTACCTCGTAGAGTCTAGGCAGGCAGATCTTTACCGCGACGTGGAATTACGCGACACAGTTCTCTTTGTAGGACACCCCCCAATCACAGATCTCTGAGACGCATATTAACAGGTTGTATGCTTGTAGGCTGCTGCTAGTTCCATGTCCTTCTCTACCATGCGAATGTTCATCATGCTTCTCTATTCATCTCCAGAGTTACAACACAACATGTAATTTGCTACTAATGCCTGGCCTGCCATTTGATGTACATTACGGAACGCTAACTTACTAAACTAGGCATACCTTGTTCATTATATCTCATTCTATACTGCTAGAAGTCGATCATACCGGTCATCCCGAAATCCTCAACCACATCATCTCTGGGAAGATCAAACAGAAGTGGGGACTGGAGAGAGTTTCCAGGAAAACCACTAATTGGGATGCTAACGACTACGATGCGATAGACTAGGCATGTTTCAGTCTACTTAATATAGTGATCAGCAATGGGCCGTGTTTGGGCGGCGCTTTGTTTCCCCGGCTTCGGGACACCCTGTTCCACCCATATGACAGTATCGCTCTCCGGGTCCGTCTGTGCCTTGCTAACGCTAGCTCTTTATCCCCTTTGTACTCGGTAGGTCCAGTCACTTATTCTATGTTCAAACTCTGGGTTGCGGCCAAGGGAGAAACCGACTCGGAGCTTGTCAGAGAGGCCACCGAGAACCACCTCGCGATTTTCACAGCACCGGTATATCATTGGGCTTTCTCATTTGCAATTTTCGGTTCTGCGCTTCCGGAATGTGACAAGTTTATTCGGGATACCGTCACACTTGCCACCTTGACGGCTTTTAACGATCTCTGGGATGCGAATGGGCATTCAACCCTTCTCTTGGCCCTTGTTAAGGCGGTCGCACGGGCGTGTGGCGATCAAGGGATGACACATATCCCAAGGATAATTGCCAGGATTGAAAAGACTTTGCTTCATTGGCTCCTGCTTTTGAGGGAGTCGGGGGTCGAAATTTTCGCTTATGGAAAGTGGGAGGCGAAACAGTTCAGTAAGTTCAGGATGCGACCCAATGTTGATATCGGAAGGCGGGATTATTTGCCGAGAACAAGAGTTAATTCCAGGACAGAACGGCACCCCGAGTATTGGGACCATGCATGGTGTGCATTACTTTACTCAGACGGTTGGGACAGGAGCCCACCGCCCGAGCACTACTTCAAGTTACCAGCCGCCCGCCTCCAAGAAATCAGGTATGGGCCAAAGCCTGAGGATTGGAGACTAGTCTGGGAGACATATGAGGACGAATGGCCGAGCCAGTTTTGGACAGGTGTTGAGACGCAACTTCAACGTGAAGAAGCTTTGAGGCTCAGAGCTCCGGGGGCATGGATTGAGGAAGAGGAAGATATTGAAGACGATGATTGGGATCATTGACACTAATACACGTACGCCAAAATCGATAGCATCAGATCGTTGCCTGATACAGGTATGATTTCTATGAAGCCCAAGACCCGACCTGATGCACCCCCAATCTCGTCCCAGTACGCCTACATGCACCAACGATGCCGCAGAATGCCACATCCAACAACAGAAGACACGATCAAAAGCCAAAGTCCTCACAGATACCTCGAAGTACGCCACGAGAATGCTTCCGCCCCTGTCATCCGCCTCTCAATCCCCCGAACCGCCCTCTGCAGTCTCTCCCGCGCGTCCTCATCACCAGCACTATCAACAACACCCTCTGCCATAGTCTGAAACTCCTCCTCCCAAGCCCTCACAAGCGAAAAGCACAATCTCTTTGCAGCGCCGACCGAAACAGCCGCCTCATCCGCAAGGATACGAACCCCATTGACAAGCACAGCACCTTGCCCAAGCGTCTGAGCAGCCTTCCACTCCCTGTCGAAGGAAAATACATCGTTGAGGATGCTGACGTGGTAATTTGCGACGCGCTCGAGGGGCGCGAGAAGCGATGTCTCGGATGGTGTCATGGCCAGCTCTTCTGTCCAGTAGAGGAGCTCCCTGCAGATGGGCATGCCGACGTCTACTTCACGGAAGACGAGGTATTCACCGAGTGTGGTAGCATTGCCGCGCGAGTCATCGCAATGGCAGGCGAGCATGTCGATGTATGTGGTCAGAATGGCTTGCTCTGAGGAGGGTAATGCTGCGCTTCGGACGTTGAGGATGCGAGAGAAGAGACTGGCGTGCATCCGCTCTATTGTTGTCCCTGGGCGGAAGGCTGATGGTGAAGAAAGGAGGTCTTGGAGACGAGCGACAAGGGCAGTGTTTGTGGAAAATGAGTGGTTATCGAACCAATCTGGGCGTCACTTTGTCAGATGGATGACCAAAGCACGCGAGAAAGGGGCGCATACCATCCATAAGGAAGCCTAACAGCAGTAGCTCACAAGCGAGCCGGACTCTCTCAGTGTCGCCCGTAGGGAACATAAAGAGGACAACATCGCTGAGCTTCCAGCTGACGAACCCCTTCTTTGTCCTCTCTGACGGCCATTCCCAAGTGTCGACGAGGTATGATATGACTTCACGATCGATCTCTTCATGTTTTGGATGCATAACTGGCGTGGAGAGGACCGAAGGCGGCGCGATTGCCTTCAGGGGGTGTGCTTGTTTGCTGATCATCGTACCGAGAATGCGGGAACAGGGACAAAGAAGCCGTGTAGTATTTCTTTGTCAATTCTATTGAGAGAGAAAATAGGTGACTGCCTCAAGAGATTCAAAGAAGGGATTTACGATGAAGAGGCTCGACTTCCGCCACGTGGACTGGGACAGCACCGTCTTATACCAACGTGGGCGAACTTGGATATCTCATCACTGAGACCCATTGCAACCCTGTCTAGCTTTTCACCGGATAGGCCGTCCCTGACCCCGGTGCGCACTATCGGTAACCCCTAATCCGCAAGCGCGCTGGTGGCCCAAACCGGCGGGCAGTCATCGAACTGATCGGGCAGTGCTGCAGCTGTCAAGGTAAGCTCCTGTGCAGCCCAGGCCATGCTCATGTCGGGCGGCAAAACTACCGAAACGGCTAACTGTACGGCTCGTATCTTGATGATACTCAGACCCGAAAAAACCAAGTGTGGCTGCTGGGTTGCAGCTGAATCTGCACAATGCGACCCACTCAAAAAAAATAGATTCGCATAGCACGATGCACGTCAGAAAGTTCACCGCCCGTTATCTGCCGTTGTGCCAAAAGAATTGGGGAAGCTGGACCGCGCCTCAGCGATCCCGCTAGCTGCATCGGCCGAATAACGGTCTGAGTTCTGCCGGAGGGTTTTCCCCCATTGGTTCCTGTACGCAGTACATGCACCCGCCACAATGGGTCAGCTAAAACAAGTGTGGAGCCAAGAAATAGGGGTGGTGTTTTTTTTTCATCACCACAATTCTCGACACCCTTGGCGAAAGTCTCCCAACGATTGCTCTAAACGAAAGTTGGCACCAGCCGCAAAGCTTAAATTTCTTTCCCTTGTGCATAGGCATACTTCAAAGGGGGTAGCAAGTCGTGCCCGAGGGAAACAATTCACGAGATGACGCGCCTGAAATTACACCGCCCAACTCCGGTACTCCAAGCCCTCAAGGCAGGAACAGCAAGCAACCTCAACGGCCAACATCCAGAGCACTGAGTAGGTCTTCCAGACGTCACGGGACTCGACACAGTGCGCAAGCAAGGGGGCACGGCCCTCCTCCTACCTGTGAAGGGTTGGAATGACAACCTGAACAGCAATTGCAGAGAAGGAGCGCCAGGCACTCGGAACCACACAAGGCGGGAAGTGACGTCATCTGGGCAGAAGAAGGGACCTCCATCATGATCCGATCTGTTTCCCCAGTTCCGGCAACCTGGCACATTGGCTCGGACAAAAGCTGGGGCCGAGACAACCTTATGCGTGTCTCGCTGCCTCCTTCCTATCACATAAGGATTCGAAATCGGATTGGATAGGGAAGGCGTCAAGGGGGCAATTTGGGGGAGGCAGGCATGAGTTGAAGGAGTCCAGCACGTTGAAAAGGCATCGTCAGTGTTAGATGTCTCGTTTGCGTTAGATGTTTTGTCTGCGCTAACAATGCAGAGTGAGCGTTGGCCACATCTGTGCATGTGCCTTGGTCTCTTCTTTAGATGGCACATCACATCGCCAATACGCGTCACGGGGCCTGAATGACGCGCTGCAGCCTTCCAACGCGTTCTATCGCGAAGCTGGAATCATCGCACCTGCCAGAAATGCGGTTGGTACTGAGGGAGGTTCATTTCCGAGCCTCCCACAGGATCAAGCCATTTCTCCGCGTAACAGCTCTAACCTCTTCGCACCTTTCAAACAACAACCTCCATGAAAACCGGCCAGCTCTGTCACTTTCTTCTCAACCTCGAGACTGCGTTCGTCTTCCTGTGTTTTCCAACGGCAACAATCGCCATCCAACTGCGACAGTCTACCGCCGGCAGACCAAACATCGGGCCTCCCTCGCTCCTTTCCATCAATCTCCAAGCCTTCCGCTATTGACGGGGCCTGGCCAGGCCTCGGGTACCTCTTCTCTCTTTAAGCCTCTATTCTACCACCAGACGTTCTCGGGCTTTCCAAGATCTCCTACCGCATCACGAAGCCCTCGTTTTCCTTGGCCCTTTTTCCTAACCTTGCCGCCTTTCCCCTGGTCCCCGGCGACGAACGACAAGATGAGCGGCAAGCCGGAGACAGCTCCCCCTACTCTTGCAGCCCAGATTTCAGCGCCCCTTTCAGGTGTTGATGAGGGCCTGTCTCTCATCGTGGAGCAGCTAGACCCCAATGCCGACACCAAAATCAGCACCAATGGCCGCGATAAACTGGCCTCGACCGTCAACAGCCTTTGTAGCAGCATCAACACCGACAGCGCCAACACCGACGAATGCGACAAGCTCACCAATGGTAGCAGCAAGCACGGCGATGTCGAAAACAAACAAACCGACGGTCAAGACTCTGCCTCATCAGCTAATGGAGAAGACAAGCTCGCTAACATCATCGCCGATACGTTCAGTCTCCCCGCTGGCAGTATGAGTGTCGATGAGGTCTACGCCAACGAATCTGCGCATATTCCCGTGGTTGAGAATGAGGACAAGATGCGTGTCTTCTTGGTCCAGACGGCGCACGGTCTCTCCCCCTCGTCCGGTGGCTTCAAGGCGAACTACTGTTTCCTTGTTCAGCTCGCCAAGTGTGGACACTCTTGTGCTCAGATTTGCTATGCCTTTGAGCAGGAGGTCAAGCGCACGGTCGAGCAGCTTCGTGCAAAGAGCATCGACCCGAAGCTATCACAGGAGCGCATCTTCGTCACGGACAAGTTCAACAAGCTCCATTATTTTGACATCACCCTCTTTGTCAACGATGATGATATCCTCAACATCGTCCTGGACCGCAGCATCTTTTGCGTCATCTGGCCGACCAAGGAGTTCTTCAGCGGCATCACGGAATACCTGGAAGTAGGCTGACTCTCGCACCTTCTCAGGCGTCCGGTGCTTCAGAGTGCTAACCAATGTCGTTTGCAGCATGGCACGTACGATGAAGAAGGCGAGATTAATGGCGTGCGTCCGCAAATGAGAGCTTTGGTTCACCTGTTCAGCGAGCATATCTCCCGATTCGAGCCCACGCATGTCGTGTTCAATGATGCCTTGACCATGAAGGTTGCTGCCAACCACCCTCTTCGCCCTTGGTTCAAGCGCATTTGCATCATTCACACGGCCGAGCAGCTTCCGTTCGGACCCTACAGCCAAGGTGTTTACGGGCATTGCTTGTCGCCAAAGTACGAGGATAGCTTGCTGCGCGATCTTGACGGCATCTGGGCTGTGTCGAAGGCCATACAAGAGTATTCCAAGAAGTACGGCAACCTGGACACCACGTTTCTCGTGCACAGCCCCCTGACATACCTTGACTCCAAGCGCTGTATGCCTCTCGTTCGCTACAATATCGACAAAAATGCTATTGGCATGGTCAATCCTTGCCCTCACAAGGGTATGGATATTCTAGTTCCCCTTGCAAAGGAGCTCCCGCATATCAAGTTCGTAACTTGGGCGAGCTGGGGCTCTGGACAGGAACATCTAGAAGCTCTTGATGCCATACCAAATATCGAGTGAGCCCCCCAACCTCGCTTCTAACGAGCCCAGACTAACTTGAGGCCGCCACTGCAGTGTCATGCCTACAACGCGCAACACCGACGAGATTTGGGACACCATCAAGATCCTCATTACCCCGTCGGTTTGGCATGAAGCTTGGGGCATCATTGTCACGGAAGCTCAGCTGCGTGGAATTCCAGTCGTCGCCTCAAATGCCGGCGGGCTCCCAGAGGCAAAGATTGGTTTACCTTATGTCATCCCTGTCAATATGGTCACCGGAAAACGCCACCCCGACGGCTACTATGTCGTGCCAGAGCAAGACATCACCGAGTGGAAGTCGACCGTCGAGAAACTCATGACTTCCCAAGAGGAGTATGAGAGGGTGGCAACCATGACGGCAAAGGTGTCGGCGAAGTGGCTTCGTAACCTAGACCCCCTGGCTCATGAGAAGTGGCTGCTCTCGATGATGGACAAGAGTGAGGCGCACCACTGAACATGACGATACCTTGGGGGAACTAAGGGCAGAAGATCCGGAACATGTTATCTTGCATCCGCCTATCTTCAATACTCATCAGAAAGCCCGTTCATTCTCATTACACTATCGGAATGGCGGTACAAATAGAGGCAGTTAACATGAAATTATGTTGATAGCTCAACTGAAAAGGGTCACTTCCCTTTTCCAAAGTTCCACGTCTATATCTATTCCCCGGGCATTCCTCGGCCCTTCTTCTTCTCCTTCTTCTCTTCCATTCTCTTTATTGTTTCCTCGTCTTCCTCCATCAGCTCTTTATCTTTTCTGGCTCCCGGCCCCGGCGTGTTTCCATTCACCGTCGCCTGCGAGCCATCCGTTTTAGCATATCGCTTGACTCATTTTGATTGTATGGAAGTCCTTACCGCAAGCGTGGGGTCCTTCTTCATGGCTTCAGCCTGTCTCTTGTGGAGCTAATTTGATGTCAAATGATGATGTGGATTGCACGAGGGCGAGACGCACATCTTCTCTCTCTATGCGGTTCACGGCGCAGATCTGGTCTTCTTCTCATTCCGCATGTCAGCTCTTTCATTTGATCATTTCACTGCAATGGCAAGACTTACTGGGCATGTAACCCTTCAGGTTCTTGCCGCTATGTCTGGAAGTCTCGTCGATCTCGGACTGGCTGATTTTACGCTGGGCATCACCCGAGTCGTCCATATAGGGGTAGTACACCTTGGACTGGCTATGGCCGACTGTCGACATTCTGGCGGAGTTTCCTGGGATTCTGGCTGTAGTTTGATGTTGGACTCCTTGGGCTCTGGAGTCTGGGGACAATGCAATGTTTCCGGGAGACAAGTGATTCTCGGGCGGAAGCAAACAAGGCATTGGGAGGAGTCAGCCAGATGCCAAAGTTTGCTGCTCGACATTTGTGAGTAGCAGAATTCGTCACGCTCTTGGCATCATTACATCACAGATGCGCAAGTCAAGCTGCAGCATAGACACGTCATGCTCAGCGGTAGATAAAGGGCTCGTGCCCGTTTGACGACGGCTGTACCCACCTTTCTTTCGAAATGTGGGTATGGGACGGACTAAAATTTCCGTCAGCGAGGTCATCCTCGTGACAAGATTACATCGTTGCTGGTTGGTTGGACCAAAACTTGCGATAGCTCCATGTCGAGCAAGAATTTTGCAGTCCTGACCGTTGAGGTTGCCCAGTGATTTCTACCATAGCGCCGACATCTGCGGCAGCCGATGACTTTCTTTCTCCCTTTTTTTTGTAAATATGATAGTAGGGAATAATGAATTTTAGTTTTATTCCTCTATTCTGTCAAAGTTCTGCTTGCTATGGTTACGGATCCATCACATACTAGTATTGTTTGCGAGTGCGAAAGCCAGGCTAAACGAAAGACTCTCTCTCCGTCTGAAAATGCGTTACTTAGATTCTCACACAGTTTATGCCAAACAGCGAGGCCTGGTATGTCACATCAAAGGGCTCAACTGCATGGGAAAGGCCTTACTTGCATTGTGATTTACCGTCGCAGATTGCAAGCAGGCCTTGACAACATGGCGAAATACCTTAATTACATTTGAGGACGCCGTCGTTAAATACAGGTAGGCATTTCCAGAATGGAAGATGAGGGTAGCTGGCCACATTATGGGCCTTTGAGAAATACAGGCAGTCCTTTTCAGAGGTGGAGATGAGGCCTAGTTGCCACATTGCAGGCGTCAGCTACAACCTGAAAGGTCTCGATTACATTGTAATAGGCCGTTGTAAAATGCAGGCAGGCCTTTTTGGAATGGGACATGGGCTGGAACGACAACACCAACTGAACGACCTGCGCGAACCAACCTTTTCTCCTTCCGATTCGCAACCCTCCGGCTCTTTTTCAAGCCACCTCACAACACCGCACTACCTGGCACCATGTCACCCTCGATCAGAAAGTCGATCCTTAAGCAGGCGGGCTTCAACTTCCCGCCTGGACCGGTCTTCAACGGGAGGCCACCGAATCTACTCGGCGCCGATTTGTGGTCTTTGAGGGTTCCTCCAACGCGTTTCACATAAATACCTATCCGGTAGTATTATGATATAAGTTGACGGAGGTTATGTACGGTGTATGCAGACATTCTCTAAAGGGAAATGGCTTTGCTACATGCCCGCTCACAAAATCAATATATTCATCGCGGCGATGCGATACCTTTTGCGAAGAAAGCCGAGACCTTAAAGTGAACAGTGGATGATGGGGGCTTGGATTCAGTGTTGGTGTGTTTCACGATGTCGTGTGTTTGATTGAACTCGGCGCGAGATTCCCACCACCATGTCAAACTGGGAAGGCTCGTAGCACAGGGCAACGTGTGCTTGGTGCTGAGGGGCTTGGCCGTGACTCACCCACCGTGGTTCTGGGGCTCGAGGTCCGTAGTATATAGGGTTAATCCAGCGAGACCCTTCAACCAAAGAAAGTATCACTAACCACGGTCACTTTGGCGCAGTGGCTCAAGCTGGCGGTATCGGTTCGTTCTCCTCCCGGTTGAGGTTCCTCCTGGATCTGGTAGGCAAGTGCCCATATCGTCAGTTCGATTTCCACACCTACTCTTTTTTTCGGCCTGTTTTTCTTTTTTGGTCTCATTTCTAACTGTCAACTTCTGTGGCAGTTCACCATTCGTCGGCAAGGATAGAACTACCTTTCTGGGTCACTTTGATCGCTTTAATTGTATTCTTATGTTTCCCGATTCAGCCATCGTTGGGCTTTTGCTCCATTCGGCAAGGCCACACATCATGAAATGTTCCGAGTAGATGTCACGATGCCTTCCCATAACCATTGTTTGCTCCTCATGTTGCTAGTATTGTTTGCTTCGCCATGTTCGGATGAAAAACGTGATTAAACCTGCCCGCAGTTGAGTATTCCTTCCTCAATCCTCCACTTCTGACGCGCTCAATCCTTTCTAGTGGTTTCTTGCTCGGCCACAAATCTTCTTTTCTCAAGCTTCCCCAAAGCGCGCTCTCCCATCCTCCTTCTACAACACTGCAGAAACGACTTGAGCCAATCAACTTCCTTCTTCTTTGTTTCGCAGTTTTCCCGAAACTATCTGCCTACGGTTCTGAGCCGACCGACGCCATGCCTGTCAGTGCCGGAAAGCCGGCCCTCAAGCAGTCTGGCTTTTACTTCCCGCCAGGTCCAGTCTTTGAGGACAGGGAGCATCGAATTTACCTGGCAATGTTTGGGGACGTGGGCGACAAAGACACCACCGAGATTCGCACCACAGCGCGAGAGTCGATGGTCGCTCTCTTTGAGGCGGTCATGCAAAACGTGGAGCTGTTCCGCACCATGCGCGGCGGCCCGCTTGCTTGGTACGCATCATCAACATTGGGGATAGGATATTCGAGCGTCTGTTTGGGCTAACTAACATGAACAACAGGGGAGTGATTGCCGGCGAGGTCTCGCTGTTCGTTGACCTTGGTCCCGACGAAGCCCAAGAGGTTGTTCAAGTCATGAGCGAAGCCCGTCTCGCGTACCAAGGAAATGCAGCCCCGACCGTGCTCAGTGCCTTGGCTGATCGCTTCAACGCCCTGGACGAAGAGGTCAATAGCCTCAAACATCTCGACAGCACCATGGAGGCAACGACCAGCTCTCTCGTCGATACTTTGGCAGGCCTCGACATTGATGAAGCTGGGGCGTCGGAAAAGTTGGTGCAAGACCTCTTGCAGACCTTCAAAAACTTCGAAATCTTTGACAACGACGCTTTCGGTATGGATTTAGGCCCCAGCAAGACTCTGAAACGCCTCGATATCGCTGCTGACAGACCTTGGCCGCCTGCCTACTTCCCTCTGGTCGACATGATAACCCTCGCAAGTGCCAACATCGTGGCCTCCCTGGGCGGCGTTGACCCCAAAAACCCCGGTCATGTAGGCGTCCTTGTCAACTCTCGCAGCACCCCCGCCGACCTCCGCCTCATTGTGTACCGCCTCGCTTTGATCAACTATATACCGACAAAAGACTGGGCTTTATTCCTGAGCCCAGTTGGGTTCCTCGATCGGACCTCGCGCCAAAACTGGTACCAAACCATCGGCCCCGAGTCCGCAGTTTTCGCCACAACCTCGCGATTCTTTGAGTACGCAGCAGAGGCACTCAGCTCGCGAGGCAAGCAAACTGCTCGCGCATTGGCTACTCAAACCGGACGACCTCCAGCGCGTTGCTGGCAGTAGCCAGGAGCGACTCAGCATCTGGGGCAATCATCCTTCTATGCCTCGGTATGGCACCGTGCTGATCTTCCGCCGCCTTTCTTCGTAGTCAGGCGAGAGTTTACAGGTGGTCTGGTATGATCCCTGGCGCCACGATCAGGAAGTCCAGCGCAAGTATGGAGCTGGCAAGACTGAGATCTTTGCGTATCGGGAGGCCTTCGTGCAGATGATCCATAATTGGGCCGCAGAGAGCGGAGTGAATCTGCATAGCCGTTACTGGGGAGGACCGGTCGATACGAGGTTTTCTGTTGACTCTGTCCAGCAAAGCCTGGGATACCTTGGGCACCTGCTTTCGGCGGGTGGAATTAGAGAGCTGCTGCCGGGACCAGAGGATGAGCAGGGCTTTTCGCGTCTTGGCTTTGTACGGGCCGAGTGAGGGCTGAAGAATGGAGAGTTGAGGCTGAGGTCACGTTTCGGGCGTGTGGTGGGTGCCACCCGAAAATAGAATTGAGATTGTCCTGCGGCCTATGTACTCTAATCGGTCTACGTGAAACTGGATCGAGCGCTTATGTGACATGAACTGATCCCGCAGATTGACGACTTGGTGATGCCGGAGGTCAAATTAGCATTAATGTTAGTCAGCAAGGGGCAAGTAAACAAATTGCCAACGAGTCGAGCCAAGCTTTTTGCATCACAGTAAGGAAATTCGCAGGATACCGTATGCTCTTGAAAATATGAGATCTACCCCGTCTTTTAGTATGGAAATTGCTCCAAAATTCGTACCCCCGCAATGCTCAGCCAACTCGCTGCAAATCGCTCGCATTCGCGCTGCAAGCCAAAAGGGCAAACACACCGCGAACCTCTGCTGTTGGGATGAGCGAGGCTCTGGCATCCATGTTGCCCCGAAGCGCTGTCTTTCCCTCATGTGACGTTCGTAAAGCGGCAAATGAAGCATTGGCGTTTGCAGACGAGACCTTGCAACTTGTCTCTTGTTTGCAGAACTCTGCGACGGTTCCGGGTCCATGAACTCAAGGCAGCAGCGGCCACCGGCACCCCGTTTCTACGCGGCGCACCAGCCAAGAATGTCGGTGAGTATGAGAAAAAAAAACGACCGTTGATGAATCCCAAGCCCTCAAGCCTCCACGACGCCTGCCGCAGAGCCGCAAGCCAAACGCGTTCTAATTCCGGATTGCAGCATCGCAAGGCGCGTCGTGCTCGCGACGTCGGTCCAGTAGAATTTAGCGCCTGAACATTGGCGGCACACTGAGCTGGCAGCGCCAAACCCTTTCCAGCCTTCGTGGCTGAGCCTGGGTTTCATCCCGGGACGCCAAGACAAGCTATTGATGTGGTGCAGACGCCGCCCCCTTCCTGCCCATGGCTCCATATGCACCCCGGAACAAGGAGATCTCGCGAGCCTTCCGATGAGAGACTCGCGTGTATTCGCGATCAAGCAATCGGCGAGAAAAAAGGAACCCGACGTCTGATATCGTCCTCTCTCAGTCTGTCGCCAACAAGAAACCATCCGGCTTACTGTGAAGGGAACCTGGATGGCGATCAGTAGGCCTGCTCGCTTCATCAATGTCACCATGCCAGTGCGGCTGAGAAAAGTGGGCGAGCTAGAACTCCTCCAGGGTGTCACCAACCAACAAACTTGGTCCAGACGCTGGAACACGGTGCGCTAGCGGTTTCTAATCTGGCGCAGGCCGGTCCAGAGCGGTAACTTCGTCAGTGTCGGGAGATGATGGGGCTCTGCAGCTTTCGGTGGCATGGATCTCCTTTGTGCTCGCTCCTCTTCCCCTTTAAAGGGCGGGCTTGCCCCCTTCTTTGCCAAGCGGTCCTCGGCATCCAAAGATATCCAAATATCTTCTCAAACAGGTAAGTGAGGTTGACCTCGACACTCTCAGCAATGGACGAAGTCAAGACTGCCCAGCCGGTGTATGGCGCGCCGGTAGCAGCGCCACAGCCTGTGTACGGCGCGCCAGCACCAGCGCCGGCCAGCGGAGACCAGTACATCCAACAGACCCCTCTCTGGGTCGTGGTGGTGCGTGGTTTCCAGGCGCTTTTCGGGTTCATCATCCTCGCCATGTGCGGTTTCCTTATCCATGGCAAAGCTCTGGACGCGAACGTCTTCGCATTGGTCGTGGTAGGTCGACGATCCTCTCCCGGAAGGTCTATCGCGTCAGCTAACACAGGACACAGGGCTTGATGACTTGGGTCGTCGTGGCCTACACTCTCGTTTCGGAAAAGGTCCCTGACGCGCGTGGGCTCTACAACATCTGGGCTGTCCTCGCCCTCGACCTTCTCATGGCTATCTTTTGGCTCTCGTCCATGGGCGCCAATGCTGCCCTGCGTGGAACTTTCAAATACAGCGTCACCATTGAATCTTGCTACAACGACGGAAGCACTGTCAACAGTAACTTTTGTACTGTCTCGAAGCGGGGGTTGGAGAGGAGGGCGGCTGTCGCAAACGCAACAGGACTTGCGGTCATGAGTTCTATTGCGGGCCTAAGTGCTCTAGTGATGTGAGTCTTGTCTTATTGCTCGGTTGTCAGGGAACACCGAAGGGTTGTTGGACGGGGAAAGGCCGATACTAACCTTCGCCTGACCAGGCTTTTGTTCATCGCGACCCTTGTTTTCCACGGCCGAACGTTCCGCATGTACCACCAGTCGAAAAAGTCCACCTCGCTGGACAATGCGACCACCGAAATGACGGCGCAGCAGACGCCGATGATGGCGCCCCATCAAACTCCCGCCCCGGCCCATCCCGCATACACTGAGTATCCCTCGCAGGCCCAGCCTCAGGGCTACCCGGCGCCCCAAGCGTACCCGTCACCCCAAGCGTATCCATCACCTCAAGCCTATCCAACACCAGGAGGCTATGCTTCGCAGACACAGCCCCAAGGATACCCGCAAAGTTATCCCCAAACTCAGACGTATCCGCCAACAGTACCATCGCCGGCACCGATGTCTACACCATCACCCGCGCCACATGAGCTTGGTCAGGTTCAACAGCAGCAATCGGTGCCGTACCAGCTCCCCGGATCGGAGCCCTACAACGGATATGCTAGCGCGCACCAGCAACAGCCGTACTACAGCCCTCACGGAACACCAGCACCTGGCCAGCCGTACTATCCTCCAGCACAGCAGTGATGCGACGTAGAGAGATATTTTTGGAAGAGTATTTGCATTAATCTTAGTCTGACATCGAATATTGGATTGTATATAGCTTTTAGTGTGCTAAAGTCAATACATAATAGTTGCAATGGCGAGTGAACTGGTCCTAGCAAGAGAGTCTTGGGATGGAGATAAAAAATACACGTAGAACAAGGCCCGGGGTGAAGGCGAAGTCGGATAACTTCGCAACCTCATTCAATTTGTTGTCTCATGTTTGGTCCTGCCCCATCAGCTGAAGAGTTGGTCATACTCAGCGGAGACAGGCTGAACACACTCCAATGAAGTTCCCGCCGCACGCTCCATCGCCGAGACCGGCATCTCGCTCCTGAAGGAGATGAGTGCCTACATTGTGGAAGCATCTGAACAGGGGCTTCCCTGGACTAACACGATACGGACCGTACGAGCAGCACTGCACGGCTGGCTTTGGTCCGAAACCCCCTGTTGTCGCTCATGGTGAAATCCTTTCTCTTGGCTTTAGCACTTGCCGACGAGCACGGAATGGTGGGCGAAGCCTTTTGTTAACGGGCAGGGTCCTGGGCAGTAGGTCTCGGCAGCAGCAAGTCGTCTTCTGTCACAAAAGGCAAGGGACGTATGACAGCACGTGGAAAAGGTCGAGTATTATGTGGGGCGGGAAAGCAAAGGTGAGCGCTGGGAAAGGGCCTAGGTTCTGACGCGAGCAACTTTGCCGCGAGCATCACATCCGAATTTGTGTCTGGAGTATTATGTCGGTCACTTGTCCCGTCCAAAAAAGCTGCCACCAAGCTTTCTGTCGTGATTGCCAAGTCTAGCTAAAGAGGCGAGTGGCCAAGCCCTGGACAGCGGCATCCCTGGTGCGATGGACAAGGATCTTCAGTGGTGTGGGACAGGACTCGGCGGACGGGATGGTACCAAGGATGCCGTCTACCTGTGGGGGCAAGAGCAGGAGCCGAGATCGAGATAAAGTACAATACAACGGCGTACGAGATGTGCCGCTTCTAGCGAGAGCAGAGAATGCGCCGGCACGAGTCGCTGGAAATTGGCTAGAGAACTCGCTGCGGATGCCGACCATTCTGATGCGTAGCACGGATCGAGCCCTCGTCGCTGTTTTGAAAGCTGCTGTGCGCCTGCAATGTACTGTACTTGGTACACAGACCGAAAGCGCGAGCCCTTTCAAGGTTGCAGAAGCCGAGCTCTGTCGCCGTGTTCCCGTCGCTTTCCCAGGTGCGTGGTGCCCGCATCCCTCATGGTTGCCTCGTCAGGCACGGATCGATTGGCTCGATCGCAGGTGTCCAAGCAGGGAACGTTCGAGTGCCGTTGAGATGCCCGCAGCGTGGCTAATATCCGTTGCGCGGTTGTGAGGCTTAAATGCCGTTTTATAGCGACCTGGATCGAGGGTTGATGTCATTGATCAGACCGCTCAAAGCGGGCTTGAGTGGGATGTCCCCGCGGAAGCTTGGTCGTCGGCTTCTTTTCCTGGCTTTCCTGTCTTCTCGGAGCAAAGTCGATATTGCATCCGCATGTGGGCTTAATCCCCGACTCTCGCGCAGGCGGGGGAACGCAGCTGCAGAGCTACCTGTGGTGGCCTGCGGCCCAGCATAGAGAAGTTGATGGATCCCAACCTGTGACCTTCCAATGTCGTGCGACCGGCTAGGGGACGCCTTGGTGGGCGGCGGTTAATGCAACAAAGCGCCGTTGGGTTCTTCGAGGGTTCCCAGAAGTTCTCATGTTGTTGATGCGCGACGTCGCGCCGCGTCGCAGTCTGGTTCTGGCCAGGAATGAAGGTTGACGTGGAAGTTTGCCGCAGAAGGGAGGCGAGACAGTGAGGTGTGTCCCCCGCCTCAGCTTCCAGGCCTCCGCCGTTCCTCCCTGGAGTCGCCCCACTATGAGCTCTGAGCTAGCTGGCGATCGGTGGAGTTTGGCCCCACCAGGTTTTGGGCCCGCTGAAGATCGCCACTCCTTCCATTCTTCTGCAATGTGGTCCCGCTGGAGTGGTGGGGGTGTGAAGACCTCAGCGTCAGAACTTCGTTGTCTGGTGCATCTTCACGTCCACAACAAAGCTGCTCATCCATTTGGCCAGGGTATATTGATGCCGAAATTGTTTCCGGCTCCGATGAAGTCATGATTTTTCGTATTCTCGACCCGTATATGATCAGCTGCTCATAGCATGGTGGAGGGGTTCGGAGGAAAACCGCCTTTTGTTTCCTGGTTTCGAGTCCTGCAATTTCGAGCCGCGCTGGGGCAGCATTGTGCGAAATCGGGATTCGCTTCGTATCGGAAATTCGGCAGAGCACGAAATGAGACAGAAGCCGGACGACTGCATATCATCGATCTTTTGATGCCTTCTTCCTGTTCCACGCTGAAGGATGCAACTGTCATCTGTGCCATGCGTCCGGCTGGTTGCTGGAGGGAGTGCCTGCAGGAGGTGCGTCCCCGACCGACACCTCTGGACACGGGCGTTAAGTGCAGATATTGCCTGCATGTCATATGTTCGTCTGTGTGCTTGGAAGGAAAATTAGACCTGCCTGTTTCCAAGGCCGAGTGTCCTGAAGCCATGGGAGAGACGAGCGATGTTCCGACATACTCATCCGGCTATCAGCGGCGGGGACGTTTAGAACAATATGATGATCCTAAGCAAGTCGACCAACCTCAACGCCAAAACTGGCTCAGCAGCCGAGGCAGAAAGTTTCTTGACGGAGCATCTGCACACTGTGGACCCTTCTCGCAGTCACGGGCGCACGACAGCCAGATCTTGCGACTAGGTACAAGGTGTTGCGCAACCTGGCCTCGCATCAAGAGGACAGAATTGGCCAAGAGCCGCAGATGTCGTGAGTCGCGAGCGCGGTGTCGTATGCGCGGCGGCTTAGCGTGGTGTCTGGACGCGCACAAACATCATATCTCAATACTAGACAAAGACGAGCCGATGATGCGGATTTTTGGTGTCAAAGACGCCAAACGACATGCCTGTGGTGTCTCGGAGAGAAACATCGGAGGCTGTCCGGAAAGACGCTTCACCCTTGCTTTCTCCCAGGTGGAGAGGCCCTAAAGTGTTAGCCACTAGGACAGAGGCGTGGCGTGCATCGGCATGCTAGACATCCGCTTGCCAGCCAAAACCTGTGCGTGATCTATCGCTCAACCTGCCACCTCTTAGCATGGAGGGAAACAGGCGGATGTGTTTGGATTTTAGAGCGCCTTTTTTGTTGCTACGGCAAATAATCTAGAACCGAATGTCGTCCCAGCCCCCGATCTCCCGCCAAAAGGCGACAAAGCGCGGGCTGTTGAGGCCCGCTTGCGCTATCGTGCAAAGTTGCACTGACATCACTGGAGCCCAGACCCAAGCAGCCCGAACACGCGCATGTGCCACACACAACGTCCTTCAACTGCCAACGGCGTCTCTTTATCCATCTGCAATCCGATGTACTCCAGTACAAGCGGCCGAACCGAGATGGATATGGATCGTCGGAGGGCACACAGCGCATGTTGCATATACAGGGTACGTACCTTCGTACCGGGCTGGGCGCTGGCCCACTCTGTCTGACGCGGAAGTCCACATCTCTCATCCTCGCAAACCTGGTGCTTAATGTTCGCCGAATCCAGGGCGGAAACATGACCAGCGCACGGAGCAAAATGGGTGATGATGGGATGGCAGGAATCTGCAGGGTGTATATATGGCGTCCAGGCATTTTCTCCTCCCTTCCACCTCCTCTCCCTCTCCAAACTTGAGTTGTCCCCGATCGTCGTGCCGGCCATCTCTTCACGCCCACACTCCCACGCTCCCGCACACAAAGTGGTATCCCCTTCGTTCGATATCTCTCGTGTGCCACTGTCGCTACGGCCTCGCAACTTCCAATCACTCGCCTACCTTCATCGACGACAACCAGAGACCAGATACAATGAAGTATCACGCACTCGCTGTCCTGGCCGCCTTGGGCTCGGCCATCGCCCAGGGCGTCACAGACAAAATCGCGCCCACAGCCCCGGCCCCGCCTGGCTGCAAACCCACCGTCAACGGCAAGTTCGAGATCGCCATCGTGGAGTTGAGCAACAAGTTGAAGAGGGATCATGTTATCAAGGTACGTGGGGCCGACAGCAGACAGACCCCTGGGCATCTCAGCCCTAAAGCCCGGCTCGGCCCAGCGGCAGCCAACGGGCCAATCCGGGCGCTCCACATCAGGATCCTTGCTGACCTGGGCATCGTCCAACGCGCAGAAGCGGGCACCAGCTTGCGCCGGATCCGGAATTCTCGTGGCCACTCTTTCCGACGGTGTCCTCAAGGATGCGCAGGGCCGAACCGGCTACGTCGCTTCCAACTACCAGTTCCAGTTTGACGGGCCCCCGCAGGCCGGCTCCATATACACAGCTGGCTTCACCGAGTGCAGCAACGGCTCCCTGGCGCTGGGCGGCTCGACCGTCTTCTACCAGTGCAAGTCTGGCGACTTCTACAACCTGTACGACCGCTGGTGGGCTGAGCAATGCTCGCCTGTTGAGATCCTCGCTATGCCTTGCGGTGAGGGCGCAGAGGCCGTTGGCGGTCAGCATGTTGTTGGCACCAGTGTTGTCACAACCACCGCGGTCGTCCCGTTGAGTGACGGCCAGCCGCAGGTTGTCACCACTGTGAAGGCCATCCCCATGTGCCAGATTGATGATGGTAAGTCCCCACTAAGCCTCAATCCAGATTGGTTCAAGCTCACCGCCATTGCAGGCCAAGTCCAGGGCCATACGACACCCTGCGCCTCTGTCGCTCCAGCGACCACACCGGCGTCAATTGCACCTGTTTCGCAGTACTCGGATGGTCAGATCCAGGTCACGCCGTTGCCGGCGCCGACAGGAAAAGGCACTGTCGGTGTGCCGGCACCCTCCGCGTCGGGCATCCCCAACACAACGTCAACGACGGTCCGCACGGTTGGCCCGCCCCCGCCCAGCGTTGTGCCTACGAATGCTCCGCCTACCAGCAACGCAGGCCGCTTCCAGCTTGGCTCCGGCGCCTCACTCATTGTGGGCCTCGTTGCCGCCATCTGGGCCCTCTAATAATCCACATTCAAGGGATTAGTCAGTCATTTCCTTCATGAATGCCGTGGACAAGCCTTAGGACCGCAGGAGGCACCCCAATGGGAGGCACCTCCGGGGTCCGGTTAATGTGACGGAGTGGTAATGATCGATATCGATCGGTGGCAACGACATCACGGCATTGCGACATTCATTTCTGATGACATAGCTCGTGGCTTTTACCGTTGGCACTTTGCGCCTCATTTGCATGGCCAGCGCGGAAGGGGAATGAACCGACTTGAATGAAACGGTTGGTGGGACGGAACAGGATTGTAATATCACCACCATCTTGCCAGGAGAAGTGTGGTTTGCGTCGCGAAGAGGGGATGACGTCCTTGTGTTGGGATGGAGTCGACTGGGTGATTTCCCGTCGTGATCCGTTCCTACCTGACGAAGCGTAATACATACCAAGCGCTTGTATGTAGGATAGGGCAAATACATAATATCCTCAGAACTGCTAGATTGCTAGCGAAACATTTCCTGATTGTGACAAACGCGTGAAGTTGTTGGGTTTGTGTCCTGCCGCCTGATGAGATGACAAGCATTTGCCCAAGCAGGGGCCAAATCTTGGCGGTCTTGGCAGATTTTCGTCTTTGCCGAGGTTACTCCGGCCTGCCCCGCCACTACCCAACGAATTTCTGGATCGCGACCGCGACTGAAGCCAAAGTCGTCATCGCCAACCACCTTCTACCACCTGCTACATCTCGCTCCCTCCCTTTCTCTCCAGATATCCAAAATGTCGGAATACTGGAAATCCACACCAAAATACTGGTGCAAGCACTGCGCTGTCTACGTTCGCGACACAAAGCTCGAGCGCGCAAACCACGAATCGACCGGCAAGCACCAAGGCTCCATCAAGCGCTCCTTGCGCGACATCCACCGCAACGCCGAGCAACAAGAACGAGACAAGGACCGTGCCAAGCGAGAGATCGACCGCCTCAATGGAGTTGTCTCCAGCGGCTCGGGGAACAATATGCCTGCGGGCGCAAAACAGATCTATAGCGCTGGACCAGCGCAACCGCCGCAGGTTACCGAAGCGGACAGGCAGAAGCAGCTAGAGCAGCTTGCAGAGCTTGGTGTCAGCATCCCGACGGAGTTGAGGGGGAATATGGCCATGGTGGGCGAATGGACGGTCACTTCCACGAAGGTCATAAAGGGGAGTGCTGAGGAAGGGGAGAAGAATGGGGAGGATGTGCTCGCGGACAGCGCGCGCGCGACGGGCATCAAGAGGGAACGGGAGCGCACTGAAGAGGAGAAAGAACAAGAGGAGGCTATCAACGGACTGTTTACGAAGCGCCGGAAATGGGGCGTCGGGTCGAAGCAGATGCCTGCTCTGGAGGATGCCGAGCTCGATGCGCTGTTGAGCGGCCCGCTGGTCAAGACGAAGAAGGAAGAGGAGGAGGAGAAGCCCGTGGTCAAGAAGGAGGAGACGGAAAGTGATGGGCCTGTGGGTGGAGAAGCGGAGGCGGGTGATACCTCAGTTCCCCAGATCAAGACAGAGCGCAGTGAGGGTGCTGCCGCGGAGGATGGGGAGAGGATAGCAGCGAACGCTGCGCCGGATGATCCCCCGCCCAAAGAGGAGGCAGAACCTGTGGCGGTGGTGTTTAAGAAGCGGAAAGCGAAGAACGTGCGGAAATAGGCTGGGTTCACATGGTGTCGAGCCCCCTAGACATAGATGATACCCCAATTTACAAGCAGATAATTCTCATCACTTTGCCTTTCACTTTACTTGTCTAACTGTGTAGCCTCGGTGCTGTCGTATTCTGTTATCCAGCCAGGCATGGGGCTCACACCAAAGGAAATGGTCTCTGCCCCGTGGGAAAACTGTTGAGGAGCCCTCAAACGGCTTATGCCAGGACACCAAGGCCTAGGTTGATACAGTATAGGACTTACTCGCATTGCGGAAGGCCTGTAGTAGATTTTAACAGGCCATTTGAGGGTGCCGGAAGGCCTCTCGAATATTTCATACGGCGTAGCAAGTATTTGGAGGGGCCTTGGGCATGTCAGAGAAGGCCTCAGTCCTACCAACTGAGGCCTAAGGGATTTCGGTTTGAGTCATTTTCTAATCAGGAGGGAGGGGTTTGGGATCACGAGTAACGTCTCTGATGATTTGAAGGCATCGACTTTTTTGCGGTTGCGCTCGTCGTCAGGCTTGCCAATGGTTGTCTGTCTCGGGTCAACTGGGAGAGTGAACCCTTCATCTTCGAACGGTTCCCGAGTGGTAGTCAGCCAATGCCAATTGACCCAGCCGGGACAGTTCGCGAGCGCAATGTCTGAAGCCTTCTCAACCTGGAAGGCAAGGCCAGAGAGAGAAAAAAGAAGTTGGGTTCGCCAAAACTGGGATTCAGATTCACAACCATGTGGTGATAAACAGCCATAGCCATTTTTCTATCATAACTCGACACCCCAGGTAAGCAGCCCTCAATTTTGATGGCTAGTCCAGCCACCAGAAAAGCCCCATTATCAGCCTAACGCTCACAGCCCATCCAGTTTGCCACCTTCTTGAAGCAGCAAATGCCCTCCAGAATCGGTACCTGGTGGCGCGAAGCTCAAACCTGAGGATGTGGATGAGAAAGGAAATAGAAGGAGTTGGCAGGTGGGCGAGAATTTGTAGGCAGAATTCACAAGAGGTCAAAGATCGGGTGAGAAATGCATTACGAGGAGAACCAGGCGTGGTCCTATTCAAGTCGACCTCTCAACGAGAACGGGTTGCAATTCGTACTTGATTGCCATTCATTGAGGAAGGAACCTAGAACAATACAATTGAGATGAAGGCGAAAGCAAATGAGACAACCATTGGCTGCGCTAGATGCAACAAGCATATCGCCGACGTTGAGAAGTACCAGAATTCCATTTTACTTTTAGAGACAGGCAGGTAGGTAGTAATCAAAGTTGAAGACACCGAACACTCAATATTACACGAAGATCAAGAGTTTGGGCCGGTAAGAATACGTAGGGCTGGATGACAAGACGATTTGCCAAAAGAAAAAAAAGAAAAAAAACAGGGCTGAACTGCGAGCTTTTCGAGCCCTACCGAGCGGTTTGCTCAAGGCAGGGGCGGTCGCTACCACAGCTCATCCAATTACACCACGAGCGGACTCAGGTGTTCTGTTGAGATTGGGAACCGCGGAAAATCCCCATAGACCCTCCACCGCTTCCACCCGCCCCCCTCAATCTTTGATCTTGCCTTACCTGCGGTCAAAGACGACAACCACATGCTTTGCTGTTATTACACTTGAACCCACATGACAGTATGCCAGATCGTACTTGATACATGTATTCATTAGGTAGGCACCTGTTGAGATTGAACCATGGCAAATTCTGTTGAGGTTAGGAGCTGCAAAGCTCCCTTATATATCCTCGGCCCTTCCCTTCCCTTCACTGCCATGGCCCATGTCTTTGGCATACTTTGATGTTTGCACCTGTCAGGAATCCGGTCACCACAGGCAACAGCCGCAATCTTGACTGATTCACATTTGGATCCATTTGACATGTCAAACTTTATGACCAAAACCAAACCATAGCAAACTGTCCTCCATTCAAACGTCAAACATCACTGTCACGGTCTACAAACGCCTTCAACTGCTCAATGGGCCTAAATTGCTATGACTGACGCCTCACCTGAAACTTCCAAAGGCCTCTCATATCGCTTGCTACCCCTTTGTGGACAATCTGCAGGTCTGTTCCAAGACTAACCAGGCCTCCCTTGAAACCTCCAAGGCCTCCACGATATCCACACAGACATCTACTTCAGTTCCTCACCCCACTTCTTCGAAGCCTTCATGTGCTCCTCCCAGGTCGTCAACTTATCCTCCACCAGCTTGTGCGTCTCATCGAGGCTCGCCCCACCATAGTACCCAAACTGGTCCAGCAGCTGCATGTTCTCCAGGAACTCCTGGGCCGCAAAGTCCGGCATGCCCTGGCCCTTCAGAATCTCCTTGAACTTCTCCGCCGGCACCGAGTAGAAGCTCGCGTCCTTCCCGGCCTCTGGGAACACCTTCTTGAAGGCGTTGACGACTTGCTGGGCGGAGAGGTACTCAGTCGCAGAGAGGAGGCGCTTGCCCAGGAGGGCGTCACGGTGGAGGACGGCGGCCTTGATGTATTTTCCCGTGTCGGCGGGGTCGAAGAGGGGGATCTTGGCGTTGGGGGTGGTGGGGAGAGAGAAGGTAAAGGCGTTATTGGGAGGGCTGCGGCGGAACATGCCGCCGGGGATATTGCTCATGTAGAAGCCTGGCATGAAGAAGGTGGAGGGGATGCCGACGGCGCGGGCGTATTCTTCGACTTCGGCTTTGGAGTCGAAGTGGTAGACGTTGGGGAGAGCGCCGTTGGAGACTGGGGGAGTTGGTTAATAGGAGAAAGAAGGAGAGAGGAGGAAAGACTCACGCTTGTTGATGTTGAGGAGAGAGCTCCAGATGAATTGCTGCACGCTTGTTTCCTTGGCGGCGTCAACGAGGTTCTTGCCCTGTTGGACTTCGAGCTTGGCATCCATTTTCTCCCAGTAGTTAGTCACGGCGAAGACGGCCGCGGCCCCCTCCATTGCTTTGACGAGGGCAGCCTTGTCGTTCATGTCGGCCTGTGAGATCTGTCAGTGATGGGGTCGGTCAGGGGCGAGAGAGCAAAGTACGACTTACAGCCACGACCTCGGCACCGGCATCCTTGAGCTTTTTGGCCGAGTCCTTGGCTACGTCGCGGGTTACAGCACGGACAGCCCAATCAGACTTGAGCTTGGGGTCGTTGAGGAAGATGTTGACGACCGAGCCTCCCTGGGCCCCGGTAGCGCCGAAGACAGTGATGAGTTTCTTGCCCGACATTTTCGCTGTAGTTTGGTATGAGCTCTGAATTGTTTGGATTCGAAATCTGGTTGAGGGCGTAGCAGGCGCTCGCAGCTGAGTGTGGTGTTGGGCTGTGGCGTGGTGGGGAGAACAAGGATGATTTTGCGAGGCTTTATGCAGATAAAATCCGAGCACCCTTCGGATGACGTCGATATGATCAACAAATTGGAAAATCTGGGATATTCTGCAGGCAGACAGCAATGGAAGAGGTTATAGTGATGATGGGAGTGGTGCAAAAAGATACTTCATCTGCGGACGATGCCCGATGTCTTATACTTGATGCTTGCCAAGGAAGCTGCGAAGCGGCCGCGCAGCATTTGACCCAGGTCTCCAGCCCACACGAGCAACAGTACCCTCATGTGGGATTGCCTAACCCGACTTCGTATCAGCATGTCCGATAGCCTTGAAGCAACGAACACCCAGAGTTCTGCATCGAAACAAGACTGACAAATGCGCCTAAGATGGCCAAGGTAGCAGCGGATCGAAGACTTGTCCGAGGACCGGTTGGCCGGCGCGGGACCGACCGTCGGACGCGAGGGGCTAGCAAGTGTGAGCGCAGGGGAGAATGCCCGCCAAGTCTTTGCCCGATTGGTTGCTGAGTAATTGTTGCAATTGCTGGGAGCTGGAGCTGCCTTGCCAAGTGCTTTCCAAAAGCTGAATAAGTCGGTTGTCATCACATCAGACGATGCACGGCTGCGAGCGTCTGATTGAACCTCAGGATGCGACCGGCATGGCTCCCCGCCATCGCGCGCGCGTCGGCTTTCGTGTGCGAAAGAATAAAGCGACAAAAAGACTTGAGGTAGAAAACTGGGCCATTGTTTCCAGCTGTCGTATTCCGCAACATCTAATTCGATGAAAGCTAGTGGCGGATCCGGAGACTTTGTGCCAGTGGTTGATAAGCCGATTGCGCGCTGTCTTTCTTCGGCCGAACAGCGAATTAAGACCGGGGTATGAAGGCTCGGGTCAAAAGAAAGGAGCCTTCAACCAGTGCGAAAAATGTCTTCTTACTGTCAAGCCCCCCATGTTCTTGGTCTTGGCAGGCTATGTTCGACTTCTTTTCGGTTCGCTTTCCATGCCAAATTGAAGAACTCCCATAGAGACTCTTTTTTTGGGGCCCGAGCTTCATTGGTGTGTCTTTAAATCGCCACACATAGGCCTCAATTTTGACAAGTCTTCAGTTGGAAGAGGATAGATGGTACTGGCGGGCGGTGGCGACGATCCCAACAATCTCGACGACCTCTCCTCCAGTGAGACCAGTGGTCCCATGCTGCTCGGCAAGATCGCCGGCCACAAGCTTAACGGCAGGCGAGATCTGCGCCCATCGTAGCGAAGGCCTCGACACGGCAGACCACAGCGCCGATGGTGATACCAATCGCTTTTCCCAGCATCGGTCTCAGAGAGGATACCGTAAGATTTGCTAGCGACCCCTCTGTTGAAGAGCTGGCCCCGGCCAGCAGAGTAATGACCGTGGGTTTCTCATTTTTTTGAAAGCCTTTTGTTTTCAAGTCATTTTAAAAAGAAAAAAGAAAAGAAAAGAATACCCGGCGAAGAAAAGATAAAGGGAGGAGCGAGGACAGCAAAAGCGGTTGACTTCTGGAATGCAGGTTTGAGGCTGAAATCAAGAAGGAGGAAAGCGGAAGAAGTTGGCAGGTGTGAGAGAATTTGTAGGTTGTTGACACCGCTGGTTGAAGTTGGGATGGAAATTGTACAATCACAAGGACAACTGGGCGAGTTTCTATTCAAAGATGCGGATCATCCTCTAACATGGATTGATTTGGTCGGTATTCATGTATTTAAGAAGAACCAGACAGGAAGGGTATAGGGAAATACAATTGCAAGCATGGTGCCTTACTGCCCGCAGCATCATAGCTCTCATCACTACACTAGCTCAAGACTGGATTCTAAAGCTACGGCTACCCATGTCACTCATACATAGCAGGGAATAGAAGTGCGAATGTTTCAAATCATAACTTCTTGCTCTGGCTGGTAACGTCGGTATAGCCTGGTGAGGAAGCCAGCCGTATGCAAGCATTTGAAAAGACACCGAACACATAATATTATACAAGAAATTGGGATTTGCAGGCTGTGATGGGGCTGGAGGATGAGGCAAAATAGCAAAATTGCAATTCAAGGCTACTCGCTGAGGACTCGAACAGTGAGCCTCCAAAAAAAGAAGCTGGGTTCACCATTCGTATTCCTTGAAGGCCGGGTCTGCGCAGCAAGGTCGTCCGACACACCACGAGTGATCAGGTGTTCTGTTGAAATCGGGAACTGCAAAACTGCCATATATACCTCCACCACTTCCATTCCCCTCCTTGTCCATGGCCCATGCCTTTGGCATTCTTCAATGTTTGCCTGTTAGTACACGGTGTTTGGTCCCCACCAAACAGACAAGGACCACAATCGTCACTGCTCCACATTTGAATCCATGTCAAATCGTATCACCAAGCCCAAACCATGCAAACTATCTTCCCTGCTAAACTTAAACATCAATTTCACGGCTGGTAAGCACCTTCAACTGAGGTGGGGGAACACAAAATGCCTTGGTTGGAGCTTTGTAATAAATGTCTCAGCGTGTTGAACTCCTGCATTTCTACTTGAACACACGCTCTCGGCCTGTTTCCGCTTACAGATGAAATGCTTTCCCGTCTAAAATGATGCAAAGCCCAACCGTCACTACCGCCAATATGCAAGCCGGTTTATCCCAAAACAATGCTGATGAAGAATGACAGTAATGAATGATGCTGCGTTGCCACGAACTCCAATAACCATTCATCTCCCCCCGTTTCAATAGAGTAAAAAAACCCAGCCCTTCTCAGTAGGGGCAGGTAAGCTTATACCCATAGATCGGGGCGTTCGAGAAGCACCCGCCAACACCAAGGACAACACCAGCATCGCTGCAAGTGGGTTGTGTGAACACAGTGATGAGGCAATGCGGGTCGACCTCAGTGACGGTGACGGACTGGACGCTGGCAGGGAAAGCAGTGCAGCCCGGGGTACTAGGAGAGACCACATCGTAGGACCATCCCGTATAGGAGAACTCGGGGTTTTTGCAGTCCCAGGCTGAGCCGGCGTTGAAGCGCGCCAGGACGCGGCCCGGAGAGTGCTTGTCAACGCGCTGGTTGATGACAGCGGCTTGTGTGGTGAGGGCGAGGGAGGTGATGGCGGTGATGATGGTGGCGGTCTTCATGTCGATGGTTGGAGGAATGATGTTGCGGGTTGGTTGACGTGAATGTCTGATTGTGACCCTGAAGGTGGCTCCGAAAGGAAATGATGACGAAAGCTGACGATCGAAGCTGGTGGTTGAAACTGCTGATAATGTCCAAAAGTCAGTCCATAACCCAGGAGTATTGCCTCCATTTTATATTGAATTCGATGCAACTATTTCCAGAATCAATGGTTCGGATTGACTGGGTCGGAGCTGAGCAGTGGTGGAGGCCGTGTTCCGCGAGATTGGTGATGCCGGACACAGCCCTTCGGCATTGTGGCTGCACTGGGGGTGCACTCGGTGCAAGTAATGGGCTCTGCTAAGATCTCGCTTTGGGGGCCTTCCACCTCAGCCGGCGCTGTTGGGCGGGAGAGGCACACATTCCCTTTAGCATGTGGGGCATTGCAGGAGCGACCACCGGGCTGAACAGAATGCGGGGTCTCTGATGAATTGCTGGGACACCATCGGATCGGGGAAGCTTCAACAAAGCAAGCTTTGCACTGCCTCGATGCGCAACACCCAACTCCGCCTTCCCGTCCGCAACAGCCCCCCACACCAGCCGACCAGCGGCTCCCGGATAGGTCGTCGTCAACATCGGATTGGTAGTCACTGTCACACTGAGGACGCCACGGCGACTTTCGATTTTAGGCTTGCAGCGCGACGCCCCTGGCTCCCTCCACGGCCACTATTTTGGTTCCCAAAGCTGAGCCGGCCGATTCTGCAGACGGAGGTGCGATCGCGATCGGAAGCCGGCAACGAGCATTGCCAGCCATGCGATGTCATACCACACTCCATCGCAGCGCGCGTCTGCGCTTTTGTCTCCGCAGCTGCGATAACGTCGTTGCCGCGATTGTCATGAGACGCCGCTCGGTTTTGCGGTACTGGGCTGGCGGCCTCCACAACTGTGCTCACACATCATCTTCACCCACTGCTCGTACTCAGTACGGATGGCATTTACTTTCAAGAGTGTATTCTAATTATATTTAAGTATTATCTAGGTACATAGACAGTCAAAGACAGGACGCCAACATATCGAATGCAGCAAACGCCACAAAAGGAGTACCACAAATGATCATCATCTCGCCACACCAACCCCGACCTGTGTGTCCTGGGGCGGTATACCACGCTCTTCACTCCATACTCTCGCATGGCGCACTAAAGAAGGGGCTAAAGAAGGGGTGGAAAGAGCAGCAGCAATATGTGGCTTGCCCTTCTTGTCCTTCGGAAGCATGGCCATCTCCACTGTACTCTCCGTCCGTACGGAGTCCACCGGGGACCGCGTGCGAGAGGAAGTGTAATGATGACTCGGAGCCAGGGTCGCGGCAGGGATCCCATTCTTTGGAGGAGGTGGGGGCGGCCGATCGTCCTCCCCGCCAGAATACGGGCTTCGCCTCCTCGGGCCGCGGCAGAGGAAGAACCACAGGCTGGCAACTATGAGGATGACGACGACGGGCACGATGACTCCCATGGCAATCTGAGCGGCCAATGGGAGACCGGTGCCGGCAACGCTGTCTGACGTCGGCTGTTGCCCCGCTGATGTTGAAGTGTGAGTCGGAAAGACAGGGGTGAATGTGCCTGTCTTCGTTGGGGCGAGCTCCAGCGTTGAAAAATCATCGGCTGATACAGACGGGCGTGTTTTCGGTGCTGAAGTGGTCGTTGGCCTAGAGATCGTTGTGGAGGGCCTTGCGGTCGATAGAGTTGGTGATGTTGTTAAAGCGGTGGAAGAGGTGCTCGAGTTAACGCAAAATGGAGTAGCAGAATCCCCTCCCCCACAAGTTTGGCCCTTCGCGCAACACACAGCGCCGCATTGGAATTCGCCAACCGAGCAGACTCTAGAGCAGCCAACGCTTTCGAGACCCAAAGGGCAGCAAAGGAAGGCCCCATTGTCGAGGGAGCAAGCCTCTCCCGTGTCACAACACCAATCTCCCTCGGTGCATTTTGTCTCGTTAGCAGCGCATGTCGGGCCAACTGAGTCTCGTCCACGCAAGCCCACCCCGACAAACCCAGGAGGCCGTATTGCTGCATGCGCGCGCCGAAAGAGATATTGGGTTGGTGGAACGGTAAAAATATCGGAAACCGCGGTTGCGTTGTTCTCTGTTGTCTCAATATCCCGCCGATTATTGGACACAGACCTTCGGAAGCCCATTGTTGTAATGTGAGCGGAGATGCTTCAAGCTCAAGATAAAGAATGATACGGCACAGCTCAGACCAGGAGTTTGAGGAAGAGAGGGCAAAGGGGAACAACCCCGCCGCGACTTCATCATCATATATGATTTTAGCAGATTGGCATTCAATTTCCCCTCCTGCTGATCGCGATGCTTGTTTGTGTGAGGAACTACGGGGCTGCCAAGGTGTGCCAGGCTTGGCGGTGATCGTCAACGCCGCGATGGCGCAAAGATCGGCGGCAGACAGGGGCCTGAAACTTGGGGGATCCGCGAACAGCTGACAGGCCTGCAGACTCGACAACCCTTCGGAAATTTGCGGTGTGACCCAGAATCGCATCCTCGGCATCTGCAGTTGATTGTGGCTGGTGGCTTGTGTGATGAATCTTCATTCTTGCCCCGGGCACGACGTTGTGCGCAATCAGAATCCCATTCATACGTTACGATATGGGATTGACGCGTCTTCTTGCTCTAACGACTGCAAATGTATAGAGCTGTTCCCTCTTCGCTGTGTCCAGGAGTGCTGAAACCGCAGTTGGGTTGATCAGAGTAGTGTAGGATCAACCCAAAAGGGCTCCGCAATGGAAGTCTTTGCGAGCTGTGATATAAGCCATTGAGTAGCAATCCAGCCTCCTATTGTGTTTGCCTATTGAGGTTCGATATACATAGAGTTTGAGAAATATCCTTTGAATCGGGACCAACATCATCCGTACCAAGGAAATTTTACCTCGACAAACGAACTCAGGCTTTTCTGGTATGACAACCAAATACATACCTAGGTACAAAGTCTCAGGCCAAAATAAAAAAGAAGGCCCTCATACAGTCATGTTCCGGAACAGTAAGGTCTGGGCTTATCACATCACTCGGCTTTTTGACATTCAGGGAAGCCTTTCGGGATGCCGGGAGGCCTCTTCAAAAAGTAGGAAGGCCTTTTCAACACATGAAAAGGCCCCTCCAGAATACAAAAGAAGCCCTTTCCACAATACAGGAAGGCCTTCAGTATTTATATAGGTGTTTTCAGAACGGGAGGTGGCCTGTAATGATGAAAGCCACGGGCGGTTTTCACAGTTGCAAAGGCGTGTAGATGAAGCGAAAATTTCTGTTTCCTTTGCAAAATGACATATTTTGGAATAAAATCAAATGGGAGCGCTTTATATCAGTCCCGCAGACATTTATTGTCACTACCCAGCTGTTTTGTCAGTTCACGGACCATCAAAAGGGGAAAAAGGGGCAGTTATCCTGGGGTGTCGATTTAAGAGCAGGAGGACCGTGTGTTTAGCATCGATCCTCCCACCTGGCACGTGGTTCGATGACGCTCTTGGTTTCTTACGTAAGAATTTATCCGAGGCAGTGAAGCGGATTTCAGAATTTTAGCCGCGTCGACTGGAGAGAGCATCGCATCATCTCAATTGCGCCAAATGCGAACGCGACGACACACTCTGTGCGGTCCTGATTGAGTTCTTGTTTGGAGCCCATCCAACTGCGCAGGTTGCCGCCACCATTCATTACTTATGAACCCACTTCGCTAGTCTCCCTCCGCAGGGAACTGCCTGGTTGCTTTTCTTCGTTCGCAAAGGCTCTTTGTTCTTCTCGACGCTCCTTCCCTCCTATACCCCGCGACTCTGCCAATAGGCATTCGGAGCCATGGGCAACTGTTCCTCTTGCATCGGCGACCGTCGCCGCGATGTCTACGACGAGGTTAGTCGAGCTGCTTTCTCAACCCATCGTCGCGGATTGCCCCAAGCGGTGCGACGAGGAGCTCTTGGAGATTGCGATGGCCTGTGCTGACCAAAGCAACCCGTTTCGCAGGACGACGAAGCCCAGCACCTCTTCGACGACCCGAATAATCTTCACTATGGCAGCTTCGATCAGCAGCACATGGCAGGACAGGAGGATCCGCAGGAGGTTCAAAGAGAGATTGAGGCTCTGCAGCGGGTCGTGGCACGCACGTCAGAGTACGTCTCCCCTCCCCCTTTCCAAGACCACGGCGGCGGAACGACCCAGAGCTGACCTAGCTGCATAGCAACATGGTCGACATCTACGACATCGTACCCCGGGATAAGGCTGCACATGCTGCTGCCCCCACCCCCTATGTGTATGCCAGTCAGGAGCCGCACCTGGCTCGGTACCAGACCCTGCTCTCCAAGCTGTCGTCCCACGACGACCTCGCCCCTGTGGCACGCGTTGATTGGGGCGTTCCCGACGATGACACCATTGAGATGCAGCAGAGTGTCGTGCCCATCAAGCTCGAGGGCGGCGAAGCTCTTGTCGGCAACTTCGCCGACGCTGCAGCTGCCATGCGATGATCTGCTCGGCATCCCGTCGTCCACACTCGAGGGACACACCTGATCCGTCGTACATCCACCCACCATCTAGCCGTCCGCATCTTCATCCATCAATCACCACCTGACGACAGCCCCCCGAGGGACAGGGGGCAGCCCTGGTCTGGCCCGGGGGTTGGGCCACCTGCTGACCCCCCTCCCCCCGCCAGCCAGCTCCTTCGCTCTCACCCTCCCCCCCTTCTTTTTCAGCGCGTTTCTTTTGTTTGGTCGAACGGGGTAGCTGGCGTCAATAAGGTTCGGCAAGTGTGCGGCATGGGGCCAATGTGGCCATCTGGAACGGCCCGCGGGAGCTGCTTGATACCCATGGGGGCGGGAGGACGCCTCCATTTTGTCTGGTTTGGGATCGTATGGTATTTCCCGGGCACGCATCTTGGGTGCCGGGAGGGTGTGGAGGCGTGGGAATATGGAGGGATGCGCTGTACCGCACAAATCAATCAAACGCCTTCTTTTGTTGGTGACTGGCCCATCTGGAACTGTCGTCTAGCCAATCATGACTATCGGCTTCGGGTCCCCCAAGGGCAGTTCAGCCAGGGAATCCGCACCCATTTAGGCGCAGCCACGTGCCTCAAGGTCTGCTGATACTCTCTCTGGTGGGGGACCCGGTATAAATGTCGCAGCTGCTGGTCCGTTTCCACTTGCCGCTGGAACGTCATCCGTCCTAATTTCGGCCCGCCCTCTCCGTCCTCGGCGCATCGAGGAACAGCAGAGCGATCAGCGGAGGGGATCGGGGCCAGCGGTGCGGTGCGGCGCCTCGAAGCGCACCCACAAACCATTAGCAAAGACGCTACCCGCCATATTCCGGGTCTGTCAAGACGATAAGCACTTTGAATGGAACGTCCGTGCGTGTTGGGCTTTCAACCTGGCCCATTGGGGCCCTACTGCAGCTCGCAGACGGCTATCGAAGGTGGGCGAGGGGGCCACGAATCGAAAGAAGAGGGGGAATGGGGGCAGGGCGAAAGGTGGAGGGGGTGGTCGCCAACGAGGCCTGCCGGAAGCAACAGGGCGGGAGGAAACACGCACAGCGGAGCACGTCACGTCACTCAGTGCATGGAAATGCTGCGACCCAAGCCACTCGAAGCCACGCAGGACCGATCCCGACCGGGTAGCGCCATACCAGACTGCCCGCCGCCACTCTCCCGTCATATCCGTACCACCATACCCCCCAGGCGCTGCTCGGCTGGGCCTCCCTTGTGGGGCAACATTCTCGTCCTTGCGGCTTCCTGGGGCTGCCTAACACAGCGGGTTACGGGGTTACCGTGGATTATTTCGAGCTTCCAACAAAATGGCCGCTCCCGCTCTCCCCAGCCCGGATTCAACTCCATTGGAATCCCACAACTTTCTTGGGCCCGCCGGATATGCACGGAGGAGGGGCCAAGGAGAAATCAAACACTGAGAGAAGAAAGCCGTCCTCCGCAACCCCGACTCTCCCAACAGGCCGCTACTCCTGCTGGAACCTCCCAGGTGTCGCCCCCCTTCTTCCAGCCTCTCAGGATCCATCTGTGAAACGTGGTTTACACCTCGCATGCACCTCGACCGCAGCCCGCTGGTTCTCGTCCATCTCCCATTCGTCCAGCTGGGCCGTCCACCCTTTTCTCTGGCTCCCCGGTTCCCTTTTCTGTCACGCCGACAGGCCCCTACATACACGGCGAGGCTTTCGATTCGAGAAATGCAAAAGAAGCTACCGAATATCTACCGCATGCTAGATAAGCCAAGACCTGCCGTCTCGCTGGCACCCACACACACACCCCGCAGTGTTTGCTCAGTGGCTCCTCCCCCCCTTCGTGCTGCCGAGAAACCCGACTGTGGGGGGAACAGCGAAGGGAAGGCCAGTGGGATCGCTCCCCGGATTTCTGCAACCCGAGTTTCTGCTTCTGTCGTGTTTCTCGGCAGCTACATTTGCTCGCCCGCTTTTCTTGCTCACGGCGTGCGCTTTGGACCCTCCGACTTTCTGCAAGGTCCAGGAGAGGGCAGCGGTGGAAGTGCTGGAGAAAAAGAGAGTATCCGAGGAGGAGCTATGCTGGTTAGAGACTACCGCTCACATACCGTTGGGGAAGACAGCCTGCGAGTAACGTTAGGCATCCGTCTCAACAATACTTACTCCCTTGCTTTTCGTCGCTGGCCGCTTATTTCTCGGCTCGGACTCGCTCGTCCGGTCGGGCATCAAGTCTGCCTCATCAGGACGAACGCATAGGATATGGCAGTCGAAGGAGGGAGGGCGTGAATCCAAAAGTAGCTCTCTCGTTACTGATAAAAAAGTCGTTGAAAAGTTGATTTTTTTCCCATTTGGACCGAACCCATTGCTGGTGAGAAGTATTTCCCTTTCTCCCAATATTTCCCCTATCCCGCCCCATTTACATGAAAAAGGAAACCCATTAGTCTGGAAGTCAAAACCGGGGAAACCCGCAAACAGAAGAAAACACATGACCGGTAACCGTTTTACTCCATTTCCCTTCTTCTTCGCATCCAAGGGAAATACCGACAATGTAGAAAAGGAAAGACAGAAAAAAGGCCCCGAATATGATGAATGACCACTGAGACGCCGGACGTGGAGACACCCACACACCAAAACTCCTTCCCGGTCCAGACTAGGCCTGGAGCCGCCAGCTCAGTGGTTTGCTGCCCCGACGGCCCGTCCTCGTCATGATCGGCCCACCCCCTCGGTTCTTCCCTCGCTATTTTTTGCTCCCTCTTCTTCGTGTCCCTCACATCGGCTGCCCGAGCTGACGTGCATTGCTTGCCATCAGTGGCGTGTGTGAGGAGAGAAGAGAGAGGGTGGGACAGAGAACCTCCGCTTCTTTTTTTCGAGACCTAGCCGAACAGTAAGGAAAGGAAAATGAAAAAAGGTCAGTTTTCGTCTACCCTTCCCCTCTTTAATTCTTCCCTCTCGTCACATCTCTTTCCTCATCCCTCCTGTCCCAACCGTCGACCCCTGCCTCCCGCCCCTGAGAGCCCATGCAACTGTTGGGTATGTATGCAATGCATGCGGTACCAGAAATCTTCCCATTTTCCCTTCCTTTTTCAGCTCAGGCTCAGCTCTTGCGTAGCTCAGGGGTATTGTGCCGGCTCTTTTTCCCTTTCTCCGCCCTCTGGTCCCCCCCTCCCTGATCTCTCCCGACGGCCCGTCGCCCACCACCGCGCAGTGACGAAACGACGTGAACCCCGCCCCTCAATCATACAGAGCGTATCTTCTCCTCGTGGCCCTTCCACAGGTCGTGCATTTGCCCTTGAATCTCCGAAATGTCTTGCTGGGTCTTTTCGATGGTAGCCCGCCGGTTACCCTCGCGAACCCATCGGGAGATGTCGTCTGACATTTTCCGGACGCGGCGATCCTTTTTGCTTATCTGGTCGCAGATTTTGCATTGCCCGGACTGGTACGACGTGTCGTAGACCAGCTTCAGGCCGCAGGTCTCGCCGGTCCGGTATTCTTTGTTGCACTGCTGGCGGAAGTTTCCCCACTTCCAGTATCCGCAGGACCAGCGCGTCTGCTCATAGTAGCACATGGTTGCGGTTGGTGTGGAGAGTGGATATGTCGATGCTAGGTCTGTCGAATGATGTTGGCGGCTTTTGCTTGGCTGGGACCGCAGAGGAAAACGTGGTCGCGCGGTTTTCTCTTTCAGTTGTCGCTTTCTGCGCTGCCTTCCCGTGTCTGATTCTGATCTGACCCAATAATCCACAGTTAGCATCAGGGTTCGCTTCCACGCCCCCCTCCCTCTCTCCCTCACGTCTCGACCGCCAGAGTGGCGACCCGCAAGAGCCCGGGGTGCCACAGCAGCCCTGTGTGGTGGAGCATCGGGGACAGTCACTTACCCACACTGCAGATGCACAGAAGAGGAAAAGAGTCACACGGAGGAGTAGCAGCCAGGCGTGCAGGCTGTGATGTGATTTCGTGCTCGAGTCAGGGGACAAAAGGTAGGTGGCGTCTTGTTTTCTTCTTGTCGTTGCTGTTTTGCCGAACGCGATGTATGCTTTGGTGACTTAGAAGGGTCAGTGCCTAATGACAATGATTGATGTTGGCGACGACGACGACGATGATGGTGATGCTTATACTGGAGGAGCAAGAAGAAGACTTTCCGACAGCAGCCCCCGGAAGGGGGGCGTTGGGCTGTACTTGTACTTTGATGGCATCGTTTCTTTTGCTCCAAAACGGGCGGGACACCCTCCTTCCCCGTTGTATCGACCACGACAGCGGCGCATCAAGCGGTGTCAGGTAGGGAGGGACGTGTGTATGAGCGAGGCTTTCTGTCGGTTCTTCTTTTTCCTTCCTCTCTGGCCACTTGGCCGCGGCTTCCCACCCCCGGCTCGTCCCCTATGCCCCCCTCCACACCCCAGTCCATCGTCAATCAGCGTTGCGATCACACGTCAAGTCGAGGGAGTGCCCGGCCGGTCTGGGGTGTGTGTATGTGTGTGCGTGCGATGCCACCCATGCGCTGCCGTCAAATTAGCCCGATTCCTGTCCCGCGCAGGTCCCTGTGAGTGGAGTGGCCTTCATAGGAGCCACGTTGTTCACGGCTCATTTACGACGGTCTTTTGCACACGCCATCCCCACCACGCCATGAACTGTTGCTCGACTCGGACAAGTTGCGGTGGCCAAACTAGGGACCATCCATTGGCAACGAGGGGGGGAGGCGAACGCGGTGGGTTTTTTCCCAATTCCATGCCGTCCGCCATTGGCCCGCGCCTGGCTGACCGTTTCTCGAGGGGAGCTTGCCCTCGCCGTGCCCTCCACCCTCTGCTTCCGCGTGGTACTTCCATGCATACGCGGGCCTCCGTCGCTGGTCATGTTATTGCGACCTGGGCGGGAAGGGCGACGCTGGAACCCAACGAGCGTGCAAAGCGTGCAACAGGAAAGGGGAGGGGCGGGGCGGGCGGCGAGACCCCTGTTCGCTCCTCTGTTGTTGTGTTTTCTACCTCTTGCATCCCACCATCGAGCGCCTCGGCGACCCTTGCGTGGTCGATGGGTGAGGATCTTCCCGTTTGCAGCTTGGGGCCGTTGTCAAGGGCCCTCTTCCGGGTCGGCCCACATGGCGACAAGTGTTCGGGCTAGCGTGGGGTCGAGCTGGCCGCGACCAGCGACCAGGGCAAGGGGCCCTACGGAGCAGGGCCGGGGCCAGCGACCGCCACAAAAACAGAAACATATGTTTCTTTTACCCTTCTTGAATTCTACGGCCCCGGCGTGTGCGGATACGCCCCAGTGTACCCGACTGGGCACTGGCACTGGTTTGCCCCCGAGCTCTGCTAGGCCGAGCCGAGATACTGTCTCCTGGCGTCTCTAGATTCGCTAGCACCAATGTCTCCGAGCTGGGCAGAGCAGGTCTGCGAACATGTTTGACATCCGACTGGCATTTACATGCCTCTGCTGCGACGCAGAGAGGTACTGTCAAGTGAAGCAAACACGGGCCAGCGTGGCTGGCAGGGAGAATCTAGATCATCTCAGTGAATTCGGTTCTGGGTCTGGACGCCTGCCGCATCTCTCTGCCAGATGCTCGTCTGATTGGCTTCGAGATGTGCTCCAGAGGCTTGTGCCCCACGAGTGAGCCACACGGGACGGGAGATCCCCGTTCGCCGATGGCAGTGCAGGTGGATCAGCTTGCAGAAGTGGTCGGTCACTGTACTCGTCGCAGAAGCAGGCTCGGCTTCCGCGGATAGTAAGTGCCGGCTAGAGTGCTTAGAGGGAGCGTGGGAGGAAGACGATAGCTAATCGTGGCACCGATAGATTGTCATTTCGCCATAAGGTTGGGGGGTTCTCGCCCAACACGCTATTCTGGGCCTGCCTAGTCGCACCCTTGTTTCCTTGGATCGACGGCCAGCGGCCCCCCTGGTCTGGTATCATCGACTCTTGCGACCAACGCTGCGACCACGCTCGATGCCTCGATAGGGGCGACGGAGCCATCTGATGCTAAGTAGCACACGCGCGCGGGACACTTCTCTCACGTGAATTGCCGTTCGGTGCCCCATCAAGCGACCCGCCGTTCCATCGTTCCAACGTTTAGCCATACCATACCGACCGGAGAAAGAAGATCTTCATGAAGGCGACGGGTGGTTGGGGATCCGAGGGTGCGACGTGGCGAGCCTTGACTAGCTCGTCTGGCTTGCCCACTCTGTGCTGCCCCCCTCCAACCGGGGGCACGGTGGAAGATGCATCAGCGAGTGTAGGTTATACTTTGTTTGCTGAACATCCTTTGTTCCGGCTACTTCCTGGGAAGCGGCTCTTCTAGCCAGCCACGGGACAGGGCACCCCGTTAGAGATGTGTATCGTGTACCTGGGTCGGCTTGCGCGGGCCCACATGAGGGACTTTGCCGGCAATGTCTTGCCGGCATGTATGGGTGTCGGCCTGTTCAAGTCACTTGTTCCGCGCGGGCATGAGCTGGGACGAAAGGGCCGGCATCAATGACGCATTCGATCGTGCGTTAGTCTAAGTGTTGGCTGTACATTGGAAATATCTGGGACCAGGCCACGACGGGGAAGGCCAGAGAGTAAGGCGTTACGTTTGTATGGAAGCAAAACGAAGCATCGTTCTCTTGTGGACTGTGCTTTCAGTCTATTGTGATTGTCCTCGCCACGAGCGTGAACAGTGTGGCATGCAGTTAAGTCGACCATGTCGACCAACGCTCAGGGGGGTGGCGTACACCTCGTTATGTTTTCTTCTTGTGGGGTAATACACATGCTGCCTAGATGATTGAACAACTCATGCCGCTTGGGGGAATATAGGCTGCGTAGAGCAATATCCGGCGGTGATTCCGGGGTTTCCGCGCTTCGTTGTCAAACTTTGCGCGTTAAACTTGGGTCGGATCGAGGGCCGCTGCCCGGGGAGGGGGCTGGGCTTGCCATACGCGCCACCAAGGGGCATTTTCCCTTGCCGTCAACACAGAGGGGTTGAAGGATGGTTGCGATCCAAGCGAGGACTGGACTGTTGACCCTTGCATGCGAGAAGGGGGGATAAGCCCAGAAAGGCAGCCCGGGAAGTGATTTGATGAGTTGTTCAACGATCCACTTGAGCGAATGCCGCTTGTACCTCTTGGCTGAGACCGCTTGGGTGGCGACGGTCTACCGGCTTTGGAAGGGCGGGTTTGAAAAAAAGAAATGGAGAATGGAGAACGGGAAGGAACGCCGCGAGAAGTCAATGACGCCGCGGGTCGCCATTCGAATGGCCAAGCAGAATCATAGGCGAGAAGAGGGGGGAGGTAAACATGGCCGCCTGAAACGGCCCAGGTGGCTGTTGTTGTGGTCGCTTTGTGGGAGCCTTTAAGCGCCATCTCCACGTTTAAACCGCCGACTCCGCGAGGGCCACCGCATTATCCTAGCGGGCCAATCCATGACCGAAACGGCGGCCGGGTTGAGTGAACAAGGAGCGGGCCGTTCCCTTGGGCGTGGGAACTGGGAATCGCGTGCGAAGCTCTTTAGCATCAGGTGGTTTTTAGAGATTTGCCGACTCCCGCTTGTGCCCATTCCTCTTGTTTTCCGAATACTGGTTCTACGCTTGAAGTCGTCGCCACAGCGAGCTTGAGTTTTCTCGCAAGCCCTCTCACTTTGTATCGGAAAAAGGGATACATGCAAATACAGCGAAGCCTCTTTCGAAGTTTCGGACAGTCGTTGCGAATCATATTCGCCGGAATAGGACGGGTGTAGCCCTCTGACGCCTGAGTGGACGAAGCCTGGGGAGCGACTCGTTTGAATTCTGGCTAATGAGGGGTCATCGAAGCATTCAAAATCTTCTAGAACAGGTAAGGAATTGGCCAATTGGGTCGGTACGCCAACCAGGTGAGCTTCTACTTGAGCCTTACAGGCCCGGTGCCCTCCCGACCAGGCTGGTGTCCTGATGAGCTTGTAAGTTGTCGTCGAGGTACCGAGGTACAAGCCTGAAGGGGACTGTGCGCTAGTTCGATGAGGCGGCCGAAAGCGATCGAGTCAGAGCTCGAGGCAGGGATCTAACGGGTCACCTCTCGGGAACGGCGGGTGACGGAGGGTTGTGTCTGGGAACAGCCTCAACGGAGGCTGCTTTCTCTCTCAATTGGCTGGCCCTAATTGAGGGTGTATCGGGGGGTATGGAAATGGGGTGTGCGAGGACGAGCCCCAATATCCGGTCCGATACCCCAACGACTATCAGTAAATTAGCAGCATCGCCGCCGCATGTACTTGGCAATGGCATCTTTTCCTGCCTACTGTCAGTCTCCGCCGCCGACATGACGCAGATCGAGCACGTCTCGGACGCTTCGTGGCATCTGCAGTGATGCGATGGCGGCGGCTGCTGCCCTCTGCCTGGGTTGCATTTGCGAGGCTGCAGAACTGTACGACATCCTTTTTGCGGGCACTGCAAATCTCTGGCGGACAGGGCATTTTGGATCTTCTTGCCCTACAGCTGTACCACGCACAAACGGATGCAGGGCGCCAGAAATGGCCGCTGCATCAGCTTGAGGCCGCCGTGCAGAGACAGCAGCAGCAACACTCCCCTTTGCCGCGAAGGGCGCATGGCGAGCTTGAGCTGTCAACAATCTAGACCGATAGCGACGTTTTCGAACCGGTCTCAAAGGCACGACGAATGCTGCATGCACCTTGTCGGGGACCTCGCGTCTTGGGAGCCTTCGGATGGCGGTCGTCGGCGCTCCCAAGCCAAAACAGGCAACAGGGGCAGTGATAAGATGTTATGGCCGCAGCGCCGGAGGCCAACCGCACAAAACACGTCACGAACCCGCGATCAGACCGAGGGGGATGAAGTGGTTTGGTGGCAGAGCCGAGATTTGCTGGCGTGGTACGCTCGGAGAATTGTGCTGCCAGGCGTCACTCCACCGATGATCCAGCGCCAGATGTTCGGTTTGGGTTGTCACGACAGCCCCAAATCCAGTTGAGAAATGTGAGATGTGACCAGTGACGACAAACCCGAGCTCTCGAAAACTCCGCCGTGACCATTTGTCCATGGAGTCGTCCTCTGCCTCGCAGCGAGCTTGCTGGTGCTCCCAAGGGCGTGCATGTAACTGCTCTGCCCCTGCAGGGAAGGGTGCAAAGCCCTTTGGACCTGGAGCGCCGAGGGGCGAGGGGCGAGGGGCCGCGATGGTAGCTAGCCATCCACTCACCGGCGATTGGAGAGCCCGGCTTGTGGAGGAGAGGCGCGCCGATGCAGCTGGAAGCGAAACATGACCAGGTCCACCACCACCACGGCTGTTGTGCTGCGCAGATGGCCGGATGAAACGGACCGTCGATTGGAATTCGGGGAGCTAGGTCAACCCCAATCTCCAAAATTGGTGCTGGCCGAACCCCGCACTGGCTGTTCCAGGGCCGAAGTCTATCGCTCCTTATCGCGCCGGAGACATTCCCGTCCACTCAATCCACCGTTTCTCCTGCCTCCCGAGGCGAGACGGGACAGACGGGTCTGGGATCACCACGAAGTATAAAAGCGCTGATAATGCCTATTGCGGATTGTTATTGATGATGTGTACAAGACGATGTTTCCATGGGGCTAAAAAGGCGCTGCAGGGCAGGTAAGCTAGCAGCAGGTGATGTCGTAACAACCTGAAAGACCGCTGTGGGCGTCGCATCAGAGTACACGGGGAGGGGGCCTCTTCAAGGAGGCGGGGGTTTGGGGAAAGGTCGACAGGGGTTGTTGCCGTTTTGCTCGGCTTGATGGTATTCCCCCGCGAAATGCCTTGGCTCCCCACCTGCTAGTGACGGACGACAAGGGGCCGCCGGGACGTGCTGTTCGTGGCAGGCAGACACTCTAGACAAAGCCCGCTAGGCGTGACGACACACGTCTCACCTAACTGTTCGCAGACATGCACCGTGCCAGTCTCTCGTGAAGACGGTGTCAAATACGCCAGCCCGACATGTTCGTTGCTGCTGTCGTCTGCACGGTGATCTCCTAGTTCGGGTTATTTTCCGGCCCCTCAAAACTGCATTCCCAGCATCGCTCGCCTCGTCTGGCTGCAGTGCTGCGCAAAAAGCACAGCATCGCGAACCAGGCGCTTGCCACGAACGAACCTACGGCGCCGCATCCGGCAGCGTGACGCACGCAACGCACCTGGACGCAAGGATCGTGCTCCCGCCTCCTCCCTTGACCGAGAAGGACATTGGCACCTCACCTCCCGCCGCGCCTCTCACCTTTTTCCCGAGCCGGCAGGCTAGCTCTAGGTCAGCATCCACCATCTCAGCACCCAACACCTCACCCAGCAAGCACCACCCCATCCGTTGTCGCCATCCGCAGAGCGGCCCAGACGCCAGCCACCAGCCTTTCGCCCACTGACCGTCCCGGCGGCCACCCTCCAGGGCCGATTCGCCATTTCCTGCCTGTCTCGATCCTGTTTAGCCGCACGGGAGAGCCGTCATCGAACGTCGCCCCCATTCTCTGCTGGCCGTCCCTGCTCTGCCGGCAGAATCTCGCGGGTCCCGCGATTGGCGACCGCGTCGACGCTCTGCAAGCGCAAGGGGAAAGGGGAAGACAGCCGACGCCGCCGCGCCTGTCGCCGTGCGTTGCGTTGTGTGCGCTGTGCAGGCAGCGCGTCCGACTGTCAGCTTGTTACGTCTGCGTTCAAGGTCCTCTCTCAACCCTCCCGGCGCCAAGACGAGCCGATGTACGCTGTATACGTCGAAAAAAGGTACTATAGTCCCCGAGCGCTGTGAGACCGGGCACCAGGGCCATCGGCATTGCCAGATCATCGAGCGTGAGGCGATTGCACGCAGGTCGCCGCATTGAGTAATGGAGGAACCTCGTGCCCCAAGCCCATCGACCCAGGAGCCATTATCGCCACCGCCAGAAGCAGAACTCGGTGAGAGTGTTGGCTCTGGAAGGGCGGATCCAGACTCTGCCGCGGCTGTCCAGCTCGCGAGCCAAGCAAGCCACCTCACGCTATCAACTTCTGGAATCGTTGCCGAAGGGTACGGAGCCAAGCCTCCCGGCATGAGCTCTTCTGCGTTCCGGGTGCCGTACTTCATCACCGCGTCCCCGATAATGCCGCCGACTGCTGATGCCCAACGCCCCCCCGAAATAGCACAAGACAGAGGAGCAAGGGAGTGGCAAAAAGGGGTTGCCATCACGCACGGGTGTGAGTTTCCTCCCGGCGAATCCCCCCCTTCCCCATCCGTAGAGGGGACTGTTGGCGCCTATACCGCATTCAACCAGCCCGTCGCTGCCAGCACCACGGTAGTCGTGAAACAAAGCACAGTCCAAAACAAGCAGCTGTTGGACCTGCCGAACGAAGTGTTGCTCCAGGTTCTGAGTAATCTGGAGGTCTGTGATCTGTTGGCAACCTCCAGGGTGCGTCCAGTCTCTCTGTCCTCTCCGCGTCTAGACCTTCGTTGGCCCAAGTACCCTCATCGGTTTAGCTCCTTGTCTTCACAGCCGACGCAGGTTGAGGTGGCGAGAGAGTCAATAACCCCTGACCATCACAGGCCGAGAGGTGCAGGCTGTCTTGCCTCAATCGTGCTCTCCCTTCCTCCTCTCCTGTCTTCGTATCCCAGCACGGTATCTGCCGCAGCTAGATCTTTGCCAGAATCGAGCATCTTCTGAGAAGTGCAGCTAACCTTCCAACTAGGCCTCCCACCTTCTCCGCTGCCTCGCTCTCTCACCATTCCTCCAGCGGCTCCGCCTCCGACACACTCGGGCCGTCCTTCCACCGTTGCTCACCTCTCCCTCGAGGCCATCGTTGGCCGAATTGATCCGTCGCCATATCTTCATGACCAACACAACCGTTGTCTCGCGTAAGCTAGCCCGAAAGCTCGTAAGCATTCGCCTTCAGCGACGGCTGGCCGCTCGCCCGTCTCCCGAGGCACTTGTCGAGCGCTGCGTTCTACCTCCAGAGTGCGTTCCCTATGGCTATTACTTCCACGGCAGTCTGCGGGACCGCACAACTCCTGGGGCCAGTAGTGGGAGCATGAGAGCCGGCACGAGTCCTGCCGCCGCCTTCCCGGTGGCTCCAGCCCTCGTCGCAAAGAAACGCGCAGTCGAACGCGAGCGCGTTAAAGACGGCCTCAGGCGTTGGGTTGGCTCCGTGTGGGGAGGTGAGGTGCGAAGCCGCGGGGAGGGCGTCCGACAGTGGGAAGAGAGAGTCGGCGTCGGCAGGGTGTGGAGGCTGCGGAGGTTCTGGGAGAGGTTTGCAAACGGGGGATACACAGGCTCAGGTTCTTGAGATTTGAAGGTGAAGCGTGGCCCATGTGATGATATGTGTATGCGTATGTGTGCGTAGATGTCTCTGGGTTTGTCTCTGTCTCTTGTTGTCTGCTTCTTTGCTGGCGTCTTGTACGATACTGACTTTAGCGGCTGGCGTTTGGCTTTTGTTCATATCCTAATGAGCTAGTTCATATGCTAGGCATGTGAAGTGTTTTTACCAATACCCTCCCTGCTCTCCTAGTATACCACACAAGAGCCTCGCCGCTTGCGAGAAGATATGCTTCGAAGGTAAGGGCAAAAATGGAAGGCGAATGACAAGCTCAAGAACTCGACGATCTTTGGGCTGAACGAAGGAAGGGGGACTAGGCTGGACGGAAGAGCCGCCCAAGAATCGAACCTCAATATTACTAAGGCCGAAGATGTTAGCGGACGTAAAGATAGTTTGTTTGAGGTCAGCTGCCTCACTACAAGGAAGTGTCCCTGAAGTCCGTTTCTTTTTTCTAGGTCGCCAGTGGTACCCGCACCTTGTATCCTAACCTTGATATTTCATGTGGAGGCAGACACCCGAGACGCGACAATGCCTTTATACTGGTAGTTCAAGCTACTTTGCTGCTCGTCGTCGTTCTTTGACGCGTATGTACTATACAAGACTAATATACAGATGATTCCGCACGAATCTGCCGGGTTATACGATTTGCTGCCTTCCACTGATCCGCTGACTAACCTCGGTGAGACATTCCGCGCCGCTTCCAGATCAGACCTATGTCCGGAATCTGAAGCCCACCCAATCATCCTCGGCTTCGTCCTCATCATCGTCGTCTTCATCTTCTACTGCGGCGTTCTCTTTACCAAGTGCAGCGACTTTCTGTGTCTTCTCGGCACCAGCGGCTGTTGCGGTTTCAGACGAGCCACCTTCTCCTCCGCTTTGTAGCCTCAATGCTTCACGACGCTCTCTCAACTTCCGCGCTCGCGCTTCGAGTTCCTCCATGATCTCAAATTCGGTTTCAAGGGCTCGGGTGGCGTCCTCGCGCTCATCCTCGATTTCAATGTCTGCAAGAGCGCGGCGTTTTTCTTGGGTCTCTTCTTCCGACTTGGCTGCTATTTCAGCAGCAGACATGGCCGGCGCAGAGATGACCGCGTCGGTGTTTGCGAACCCAGCAACGGCTGGTGGCTTGGCGCTGCTGGCCGATGTGCCATGGACCAAATCCGCCTCGAAGGCCGCCCATACGTCGTCAATTGGTGCTGTAGATGTCGCTGGAGGCGTTGTGTCTGATGGGAGTTTCGCTGCTGCATCGACTTGCTGGGGTAACTGCGCAACAGTCGCGTCCTGTGGTATCAAGGGCGACCGTCCCACCGGCGCAGTTTTGGGCGTTGTAACCGACGACACCCCGCTCATGCCGTTAGTACTGGTGCTCCCTTCCCGGAGCGCGACTGGTGTTGCTGGCCGTGAGGGGATCCGCATCTCCACGCCGGGGGCTGGCGCACCGGATGGACGACGCGTCAGAGGCGGCGTCAAAGGCTTGCTCCCGTCTGCTGTATTCGCATCCTCTTTGTTTTCCTTGTCTGATTGGTCCGCGAGGGTCATTTCAGGCTTGCTGCGCTTCCTACGCACGGCTTCCTCGTCCGCCACGCCGGCCATTTCCTCATCATCATCGAGCTTGCGCTTGTTGGATGCCCCATTGATATTGCGGGCCTCGTCCCCAGCGCCGGAGTGGCCATTTGCCGCGCTATTCGTCGATGATGCTGCTTGCTGCTGCAGAGTCTGTAGTCGTTGGCGGTGAACAGGACCACGGACGTGTCCGTCCCAGAGATTCTCGGCCTTGATGTGCTCATGGCACACGACGCATAGTAGTTTGCCGGCGTCCGAGTAGGCGGCATGGGGATGCTCTATCCTGCGGGCTTCACGCTGCTGCCGTAGGAGAGCGCGGACGTCGGCCATGTCGACCCGGGAAGTGGGCCGGCCCGGGGAGTTAAGAGTGGTCAGGGGCCGCTGTCGTACAAGGCGGTCGGAGTCGGAGGCGGCAGAAGAGGAGAGAATTGACCGCGCTTGGGGAGTCTTCGGTCTTTGAAGCGGCGGAGTGCGGTATGGTCAGATTGGAGTCTAAGATGATGCCCCTGAGTGCGTCAATGGCTTGTGAAAGGCAAGCCTGGGCTAGCGAGGACGTGGGCGTTTGTTTGGACGATGAGGAAATAGGATGCGCTGACTTGCGTTGAGGCGGAGGGCTAGCCACATCTTGAAGCTTTCAAGCCACGATGTGGGTCATGGGATGCGCGGGGTGGGAGCTTCAGCCACCCGAGGCTTGGCACAAGCTCTGTTTCTTTGTCAATTGTTGCCGATCAACATCGCGACCCGCCTTTGCCCCTCCCTGCCTTGTGAAACGGCTTTTGCGATTGCGCCTGCGATTTCTTCTCTTTAGGCGAATGACGAGGGAACTGTGCTCCTCAGTCCGCGACAGAAATGGCAGGCCATGCGGTATTATAGCCTCGTACACTCGACTCTGAGATCCCACGACGACCAAACCCACGAAGCTTGCGCCGATTCTTCGTGACGCGCCTATCTTCCAATTCACGGCTCCAAACGCGGCAACACGTACTATCGCAATCCGTCAGTATAAGCACATACAGAACATACTTCTGATACAATGGCAAACATCGAAGAAGACTCGTCCAAGGTGACGTCGCTCTGGCCAGACCCGCCGGTGTTCTGGAAAGACTTCACCCCAGAGAACATTGCGCGCTTCGAAACGACCAAGCAGGAATACGCCGAGAAAAATGGCATTGAACCGGAGGCTGTAGTCCGGATACCCGATCTCCCCGAAGAGCTCTGGTGTCTTCAGCCGCCCGCCGAACCGGAGGACGGGAAATGGAAGGTTTACGGCCAGGAAGTCACTGTTCGTTGCGCTACATCACCCCCCGTCATGGGCAGCTGCTGACTCTCCACCGCGCAGCTTGACGAAGAGCTTCGGAGTCTTGAAGCAGGAGGCGTCCAGCGACTTGGCCCCGTCAAGGAGCCTGAAGGCCAAGACGGAAAACACATCGACCGCGCCTTCGAGTTGAAGAAACTCGCAAAATCGGTCCTCCTCAACTTTTTAGAGCTGATGGGCCTTATGGGACATAATACCTCACATGTATGTTCTACACTTGTTGAGCCGCACTTTATTACGCGACACAGCTGACAAACCCTTCCTCGCCACGCAGGCCCAAGCGAAAGTTGACGACATCAGAACGCTATTCCTTAACTTCCATCACATCCTGAACGAGTATCGGCCGCACCAAGCCCGCGAGCAGCTTATTCAGATGATGCAGGACAGGCTCGATAGCACACGCGCCGAGACCGCAGCTGTTAGGAGCGTGGTGGACAAGGCGAAGCGCATGTTAGAGGGGCTTGGGAGTATGGAGATACCGACTGTCGAGCCGATCCAGCCATCTTCAGGAGGGCAGACACCGGGTGGGACACAGCGAGGCGGTGATCAAGAGCTCCAGAATGAGGAGTGGCGACTGATTGATACCGAATTTTCGTGATGGGCCAGAGGAAGGGAAGATGGGGCCAAAAGGGCTCACAGTGATGTTGGCTACGAAAGATACCGCGCACCAAATTAGGTGTCAAATAGTTACGTTTACGAGATTGCATGAGGGCAACTTGGTACCAAGGCTTTTTTCTTTTGCTTGCAAGTGTCTAGTGGAATCCCATTACCTGCATCTCCGTAATGTGCTGATTGCAATTTGAATGTGCTTGCCTTCTTGCAACACAGCATTTGCACTTCACCCTTCACCCGGGTGTGCATGAACATGCCGGCTCTTGTTGCGGGGATAGCGGCGATCATATCAGCCCTACCAACACGCCGCTTTGATAGGGACCGGGGTCTCAGAAAACGGATCCAAAGTGGATATCAAGACAAGTTGGTAGTCGGGTTTCGGTATATATCCCCGCGAACCTGGGCTTTTCAAGATCAAGACATGTAATCAACACAGAGACACGCAAGAATCGGGCTCCACAAAACGTACTACACACAATTGATTCCCTACAGCCGCTACATCGCTGTCCCTCCCAAGACATAACGGGTGGGAGGAGCGAAGCCGCAAAAGACTCCAACATTAATACTCCATATCGCATACAGTCCAAAAGCCAATGTTTCCTACGCTAAGAAACTGACCCGCCCAGCCCAGTCGTTGTCCGTCCACATCCTTTGCCCGGCCGAAGAAAAAAAGTGCCGAGAGCCGTCAAAGCCAAACCAACTCCCACTCCAGATCCGCCCAACTCCAGCTCGATTATGGACGAAAAATTCTTGAGAAGTCTTCCCCCTCCTAGCCTCGCCACTTTCCGTCGTCTGTCCATCTCCGAATGAAACAGAGTACCCCCATGTGAGAAGAACGAAGAAAGCAAGTTGTATATACTTTTGATATCATATATTCACCCCAACAAAGAGCGGACATCAAGAGAGAAAAAAAAGGCGTCATATCCGCTAATCCATCCAAGCGTTCGGTGTCTGCTGCGGGCCCAGTCTGACGGTAGCCTTGAATAAAAACGAAGGACTGGAGCGCTATGCCATCAAGTGCCGAACAAAACATGTCCCACAATGCCGTTCGCGGTCGTAAAGTTATGCCTAGCCTTGTGTCAAGTTGTAAGATCTGCCACCGACGAGCTCCCGGGCTAGAAAGCTCGTTCTGAAGGATAGCAAGCAACACAAAGCCTTATCAGAATGCGATGAGGTCATCGCATTTCGCGTTACCAATTTCAGTCGTAGTTGGGATACCAGTGGCCACGTTCAGTATTCCCACTCGGGAGCCGTCTTTACTCATTAAAAAGCTCAGGATCAAGCGGCCCAAAGTCTGGACTGTAATAATAACCGCCATAGGGAACGTAATAGCAGACAAACTCCCCTGTGGGTGCTATCACTTCGTGTCGTGCGTGGCGCGGCTGGGACCTGGCGACGGGCGACTGGTTAGCTACAACTTGGGGTTGGGGATTTGGGTTAGCTAACTCACTACCGCTCTGGCCTGGTATTCCACCCATTACCGTGTCCTCTCCCTCTACTTTCTAAGCAGGGGGGGCTCCCGCGGCGGCGGTGGCCTGTGGCGGGATCGGCGGTGGCGGAATGGGCGTTTGTCTCGGAAGGGCCGCAGTAGCAGCATGCGGAATAGGCGGCGGTGGAATGGGGGTATTTCGGACAACCGGGGGGTGATGGGGAGGTAGAATCGGGGTCTCAACCGCCGGGTGTGGCGCTGGTGCCTGTTGAGGTTGCGAACGACGTCGCTGCGCAGGTGCAGGTACCGGCACAGGCGTTACGGCCGGTCCGCTGGGAGCGGCCTCTCGCTGACTGCCTTCCTTCTCCAGTACCTGGCTGAGGTATGGCAGATCTTCACGGGTGCGGGGGTCCCGCTCGTATAGGCCCCGAATGACTTCCCACTCCCCGCGCGTCATCCTTTGAGCTTGCGGCAGTAGGAACCCAACAGTGGGGCTAATGATCAGAGCTCCGAGAATCTCCTGAGCTACGGCTTCAGCGGCTTTCTGGGCCGGATCATGAGTTTGAGAAAATCTCGCGGTGGCTTGATTTGTGTGCTGACGGCCAGGCACGGATGGCTGCTGTTGGTGCAATGGCGGATTACCATGTTGACCTGTATAGGGGGAAAACTGGCCTTGGGGAGATGTGGGGGAAAACGCGGGGGCCGGAATAGACTGGCGGCCATGGTGAGGGAAGCCGGGCTGCGACGGTGTCGGGGTTCCCGGAGACTGGGCGAAACTAGACTGGGCATGTTGAACATGCTGAGACCGTACAGCTTGGGTCGCCTCAGCTGTACCGTGCAGGCGAGCTAGTGTATCTGGATCATTCCTGTAGACAAATACGGCCAGAAGCATCGGCTCAGTCCGCGTCTCGGGAATGAAGTTATCCTGCAGGTTCAACATGAACTCCGGATGGTTTCCCGTGCCAGGTAGCACCGGCACCAAATAGGTGTCGCGGACATTGGCGACCCCCTTATCGCCGATGACGCCGTAACGCTTCTTGGAAACGAAGTAGTCGAAAATTTTCCTAAACTCCGGCTTCGATGCTTCCGACGAAGGTTCGAGGTTGACAACAACAACATCGGTAGGAGCGTTGTAGCGCAAGCCACACAGATATACGACAGCCTGCTGCTCGTCGATCCGGCCACACACTGACAAGGACTTGGGGATGAGCTGTGTATATGGCAGCTGGATGCTCTCGTTCAGTTTAGCGCCACCGATATGCTTGGCAGCAACAGATACTGTGGCGATGGTGTTCATGACGAGGTTTCCCCTCCAGACAACATCAGGATCTGTTTCGGCACTGGGCGAGTAGGGTGGCGATTGTGAGCCATCGTCGAGCAGCCGATCAACTTCGGGATCGACACCAGGACCGGCAGCAGGCGCTGTGACTACTGACAGTCTATGCTGCTGTTGTTGCGGGAGCGTCGGCGATTTGACGCTCGAAAAGACCTTGTTGATATCGAAGTCCGTCCGGCTGGGGGAGTGCTGCGTATCCACAGAGAGATCTTGACCAGGCTGAACTGGGGCCTCGGGGGGCTGGCTTCGAGAAGCCTTCTTCGACGGCTGTCGTGGGACTGGCGCGGACGGGACTTCATCGGTTGTCATCAGGGTGTCGTCGCCAACCATTTCCTCACCCTTGTGGGTTTTACGGATACGTGGCACACCATCCTCGGTGATCTTGATGGCTTGTTTCTCCGCCCTCGCCTTCATCACTGCCGTTTCCTTCTGCAGCTCCTCGGAAGCAAGCTCCTCGCCCTTCATAGCTGCAAGCATTGTTGGGGTAAGAGTGCCGGCGAGAAGACGGGAGGTAAGATCGGCGTTGTTTTTCAAATTGAATACCAGTGTTCTTATCTGACTGGTATATGCTGCTGGGCTTTGGTGGCTGTCATAAACAGCTCGCTCGATCTGCAACGCGAGGCGCTCGGCACGATCTTCGGAAGAGATACCATCAGATGGCACGAACTCGCCTTTTTTCTCAGCAACTTCCAGCGAATGATTCAGCGATTTGAAAAGAAGCCTAGTAGGGTTCTGACGAGTCTCAGGGTGTTCGCTCAGTTTAGCGGGGATGTCGTTCGGAGGGGTGTAAGAGGGCAATGGGGCTGCGTGCGTTTCAGTCACTTTCCGAACCTTCTGTGGTAGCTTGCAATTAGTGACATAGTTAGGATAAGATTTCCAAAGGGCATGGGGAGCAGCGTACTTTGGTCTCCTTCTCTTGGACACCATCGACAGCCTTCCGCTTTTGGCCGGCGGTTGGCTTTGGCTCCTTATCCTTCTCCGCATCCTTCTTCGACTGGCCGGAGACCTTGGGCTCCCTGGGTTCTTTGGGTTCCTTGGGTTCCTTGTGTTCCTTGACCTCTTTATGTTCCTTGGCCTCCTTTGGTTCCTTGGGTTCCTTTGGCTCCTTGGGTTCCTTAGGTTCCTTGGGTTCCTTAGACTCTCTCCGTTCCTTCGACACCTTTGGCTCTTTTAGCTCCTTCACCTCTTTGGGCTCAGGCATCGGGGATGACTTGGACTTCTGCGAAGACTTGAAAGTTTCCTCCTTAGGGTCGCTACCCCGGCGCTTCCTGCCAGCCTTCTTGGGACCCTTCTTTTTCTTCTCGCCGGACTTCTCGTCCTCGTAGGCCCTGCGTCGCGATTCCCATGGTCTCTCGCCTCGCGCGATGGCAGCAACGGTATCCTTGTGGTCTTCGGGCCGGCATTGTTCGCAGAAGTACTTCTTAGGTAAATCTTCCGAGTACTGGCTCATTCCCATGCAGATATTGTGCTGCCAGGCGCCGCAAGCGTCGCATGCGATCCATGGCTCGTCGCCCTGGTCGGCATCTTGCTCTGTCGCGCCGCAAATGCATCGGATGATTTCGACCTCGGGCTCTTCAGGCTCGGCGGCCGCCTTCTTTCCCTTCTTGCCGCGCCGCTTGGGAGCTTCTGGTGTCTGATCGAGCTGCTCGAGCGCCTTGTGCTGGCCCTTGGTGGCCCGGACGGATCGGCGAGGTTCTGGGTCTGGAAAACGGGTGGAAGTTAGCTGCTGCTCGTGACTGCTGGGTGGGAGCGTCGATATGGCCGCCGTCACCGTCACCGAAGCAGCGCGCTCCGCGGGGGGGCTGCGCGCCGCCGGGGTTCGGCCTGCGGGTCTGCGCTTCTGCTGCTTACCAGACATGATTGCAAGAGTGATTCGAGACACAATTGTCCTCTTATGGCGCGCGTGTCTACTGCGGGTGGCTCAGGGCTTGCGCGTGAAGAATCTTCACACAGGCATTTGACAAGGCAGGATATTTTACGAGGAGCTAATCGATGAAGTTGCGCAAATGGTCGGTGATCCCAGAAAAAGGAAGCACCAAAGACACCCTGCTAAAGACCCCAACAATCGATGTCCTTGAGACTTCTCCCTGCCTGTTTTGCCAAAGGACGCAGTTGGGAGGGCTGTGGGAGGGTCAAATGGAGGTGCAGAGGAAGAGAGCTTTCGGAAAGCTGGTCGCGGGGACGTGGCGTCCAAGCTCCCTGAACCTTGCGCGTGCGCGCTCGCGTGCCGGCTAGGAGTATGAGCGGGGCGCACTGGGGCGCTTTGCGTTCAGACGGGAGGGTATTCGCAAAGTCGGCGCGACGTCAGGACAAGATGTGCTCTTCGTGCCGAGCCAAATCCAGAGTGAGGGGATCCACGGCGCGCTGCAGGTGACGGAATTGTGGAGGTTGGAAGAAGGAGAGTTTGTTGGAGTGGAGGCGAACTCGCGATTGGAAATTGTCAAGCGCCGAGCGGGGAGTTGGTTACAAGACTTATGTAAGCAGCAGGTGAAGCGAGTGCGTGCACGGACTACACCCTTGCAATGCAGATGTTCGCCTGAAGTTCAAGGCACCCAAACAGCTACGCGTGTGGACGCTTGCCTGGAGCTACAAGCACTGCGGCTGCAACTGGGTTGAGATTCAGCATCAGCCTTCCAATCCGCCGTCCAAGAACAACTCGCACCCCACGACTACCGAATTGCAGGTGCTTGCTTCACCCGCTGTCTTTCCAAATCCCTCCTAGCCTCCCCCGCCTGCCAGTCTCCTTTTAGGCTCGCCATCATGTCGAGAAGATACGATTCCCGAGTAAGTGACACAGCGACCGCCGAGAGTTGCGAGCGGGCTGGAGCTCGACCGAGGACCACGAAGCTTACCATGCGCTCCAGACAACCATCTTCTCGCCCGATGGGCGCCTCTACCAAGTCGAGTATGCGCTAGAGGCCATTTCCCACGCCGGCACGGCCATTGGTATCCTGGCAAAGGACGGAATCGTGCTGGCCGCGGAGCGCAAGGTCACCTCGAAGCTACTCGAGCAGGACACATCAGCGGAGAAGCTTTACATCCTGAATGAGTGAGGTCGCTCCCAAATAGACAGTTGAAGCTCCCCCAAACTAACCGGTGCTCTGCAGCAACATGATTTGCGCCGTTGCAGGCATGACCGCCGACGCCAACATCCTCATCAACTATGCCCGACAAGCCGCGCAGCAGTACCTCCGCACATACAACGAGGACATTCCCTGCGAACAGCTGGTCCGCCGGCTCTGCGACACGAAGCAAAACTACACACAACACGGTGGTCTGCGACCCTTCGGTGTCTCCTTCATTTACGCCGGCTGGGACCCCCGGCGCCAGTTCCAGCTCTACCTGAGCAACCCGTCAGGCAACTACGGAGGCTGGAAGGCGACGAGCGCTGGAGCGAACCACGCAAGCGCACAGAGCTTGTTGAAGCAGGACTACAAGGAGGATTGCTCGCTCAAGGAGGCATGCGGGATGGCGGTGAAGGTGCTGAGCAAGACGATGGACTCGACCAAGTTGAGCAGCGAGAAGAGTAAGTATCCCCTGCGCATATAGCAAGGATTAGATAACTAACCTTCAAAACAGTCGAGTTCGCAACGGTGGGCCAAACCGAGGACGGAAAGATCTATCACAAACTATGGAGCGCCGACGAGATCACGGCACTGCTGAAGGAGCATGACTTGGCGAAGGACGAGAACACAGAAGACAAGTAAGATGCGGTCTCACACTGGGAAGCGGAAAGTGGGCGAGGCAGAAGAATAGAGGCGTGCTACCAAGCGTCTTTTGTACCAATTAGGGCGAAATGCTATGCCAAAAAGACCCAAAACTCCCATGCTATGTGTGCACCATGCTGTCCAACTATCTCGTACAAGAACCAAAAAGATAGCGCCATATACGCGAACATGCAACCGTCCATATGGCGACCAAAATGACGAGGCTATTGTCTCAATCGTCCTACCAGGTGGAGTCAGCACTACTGTTTGTTAAGCTCGCTCAGTTCATATCCTACATTCGCTCTCGAGCTCGAGCCACCACCCTCCTCTTCGTCGCGCACCCGACCATATCGCACAGCATCGTCATCGGCCCCCGGAGGACCAGCATACGGCTCGTCGCAGCGCGAGCTGCTCAGCCGCGGCCAGTACCGCCGGTAGCTCCAGTAAGTGATAGTCCAGCCAATAAGCGCCCCGACGCACACATCGTATACATCATGGCGGTAATCTTGGCACCGGCTGATGGCAATCATCAGCGCGCCCAGCAGCGGCGTGAGGCACAACAGTGCCCGGACCAGATCCCCGCGCACCAATTTCTCAGTGTGATCTCCTGCGCTATTCACCCCGGCGCCGTGCGCAAAGATGCGCATCTGCCCCGCAAGGAAAAGACTGAGATAGCCCAGTCCGGCGAACGAGAAGGAGCTGTGGCCCGAGGGAAAGGAGCGCCACCCGTCGTGAAGCCTGTGGTGATTTGTTTGTGTGCACACGTCAATAGAGACGAGAGCATCGTGCGGTGTGCCTTGCTTCGGGATACAACGCGAGAGCAGGTCAGGGCGCGGCCGGCCGACGGTGTTTTTGATGATGTCCGTTAAGCAGACGGTTAGAGCCATGGAGATGGCCAGCCCGAGGATTGCAACATGGTGTTTGTGCGAAGACCCTTGGGTTGCGACATTGTAGACGACCAGGAAGATCAAGGGGATCAGGACGGCGTAGATGATGTCGAGGCCTGTAAAGGGGTAGACTTCAGTTAGGTGCCCCTGGAGGAGTGGTTTGGGCGGAGGGAGGGGGCGATCAACGCACCGATAGGAACCCGTTCAACTTCTGCATGCGGGAAGGATATGCGTAGGTCGTTGAGGGAGAACATGCGATGGAACGGCTCGACGAAGAGGAGGATCTTAGGGCGGTGTCGGTTGATTAGCGCGTGGGTTAACTTTGGCCGCGAGCGTGGAACAGTAACACGAGAAACGTACCGAAATATAGCAGGAAACGAGCAAGGCGAAGCCTATGTAATCGGCGGCATAGGATCTCTACAGAAGATGCCTTGTCAGCGAGACTTCACGCAGTTTGCGACAGGCCCGAATGTTAACTTGCGTGCCAGAATCTGGTGGCCGAGGCCAGCAGCCCGGATGGGGCAGCCCTGGAGGGCGCCATGACAATTAGTCACCGCCGTCGAATGGCTTTGAATGTGTTCCAGAGCATTGGATAAGAATCACGCAGAGGCGGTCTCAACAGAACGAAGCAGCATCACCAGAGGTTTTGGAGAATGGCAAGTCAAAGTCTGGACAGCTCGCGTGTCATCGCGCAGCTAGTGAAGGTCCCGAAGCCGCAAGAGCGGGCCCTTCCCCAGACTGGCGCTGCAGGGATCCTCATTGGTCTCAAATTACCCCTGCGCTGTGTTCAAGTTCAACATCTCCCTCTCTCTCCAAATTCCTGGACCAAACCAAGGAATAATCTCGTCCTTCTTCTCGCCAGGGTCGATATCTCAGTTGACCCTGAACACGGGACCCCTTCAGCAATTTCACCCTTTCAACTTTAGCACATGTTGTATCCACCTCCTGCAAATGGATGGGATACAGGGACAGAACACCACCCTGCATTGTACCACCAAGCTATCATATTCAACATGGGGAATAATCATCAATAATTATCCGCCCTGCCCATCCGCACCCTGGTCCCTTTTTCGATACGCTATCGACTGTCACTTTCTTCAAAGATGTCTATTATAAGACCGATACACTCCTTCGTTGGAGTTGAGATGCAAGTGCACACAGTGAGCCCTCATCCAGCCGTCCACAGTCAGGTCGCTCTCTTCAACCCCTTTCCTACAATCTCAAGCCATGCCCCGATCCAGATCCCTCCTTCCAGCGCTACTGGCGCTCGTACCAGTCCAAGCAAGTGGCTTCGGTGGATTCGCTCCCAGGGATGTTGAGTGCTGCCCCTGTTCGAAGCCAACACCGACGGTGACCGTTACGATCCCAGCCTCATCATCGATATATGTGAAGACGGTTACCGCAACCCCATCGACCCTCGCGCCTCCTCCAGCTATCGCCGTGACCGTCACCCATCCAGCGCCACCTGTCGCTCCACCCCAAGTCCAGACCGTCACTGTGACTTATCCTGGTCGTGGCTGGCCAGGAAAGGTGCCGCCACTTCCAACAGTGACGGTGACCATCCCAGGCGAGGGCTCCGGGACCACACACTACGAGACGATCTACATTAGTGACAGCACAACCGTCCGCCCTTCAACCATCACTCTCACAAAGACCATATCCCCTTCCACCCTTACGTCCGTCTCGACCACCACTGCATCTGGCACACCACCAGGGCGTAGCGGAAAGCCATCGCGACCAACCAAGCAAGCCACCGTGACGGTTAACACAACTGCCACTCCTCAGCAACCAGCCACAGTCACCGCAACCATCACCAAGCCTCAGAAACCAACAACGCCCCCTACCCAGGATGAGCCCAGGCCCAAAGGCTCACCTCCATCGAAGCCCTCCGAATGGGACGAGCCGCCGTACCAATTCCCGGATCTCCCCGACTGGGGCCACAGCCCCGGAGCACCCACCCGCCCACACCCCGGACCGCAGGGCTGGACCTGGAACTGGGACCCCTGCCGTAACGACAGCGACTGCCACGATGATAAGCCATCACCTCCTCCCACCGTCACACCCGATCAAACAGCAACCCAGATCACCACAGCCGAGAAAAGAACCCGCACCAGCACCGTTGAGGTGGTGAGAACCAAGCCCAAGACAGCCACAGCCGTCGTTACCGCCACGGCAACAGCACACGACGATGAATGCAAGACCACGTCCACGACACGTGTGACAGTCTATAACACCGTAACTACAACGATACACCCGACAGCGACAGTGCATACACCGCCGAAAAGGCGGTCTCTCAATCACGGAGGGATGTAGTGCGGTTTATCTTGGGGGATGTTGGTGCCGTTGAGGGTTTTTGTTGCGCACAGGGACGACCATCTGCTGGATTCATGGAGGGCAATACATGTAGCATTATCGATGTAAGGTGGTTGGAAAGTTGGGTACGGCGTTTGGCGCAGTTGTGATTCATTTTGTGGACTGGGTACAGGGAACAATGGCAGAGATAATATCAGGCAGTCTGTATAGATCAATACAGCAGTAAGACCGAAGATCAATGTTCTTTAATTTGCGGCAAAAACGTTCGATGTCGCTGGGCAGTTCCACAGGGAAATCCCTGGCAGTGATGCTGGAACCAGGGCACTACGCCAAGGTAGGTAGCCACGAACATGGCACCACAGCCAAGAGAGCAGAGAGCAGGGAAAAGGGAATTCGGTCACGCAAACCCTTTGATCAACTCCTTGAGGTTATTGGCCATAGGCCTTATCATTCACTCATGCTTGCTCAAACCTAACATCTGCCTTATTAATGCCAATTCCCCGACTTGGTTTGGTGGCCGCTAATCAGCACCCAAGACCGGGGAGAAAACCAGATAGAAACACTCCCGGATGTCAGCCAGGTATCGAAGTAAACGCCCTCTCAGTCCGCCAAAACAGGGTAATCATTTTGCCGGGAAAAAGGAAACAAGATAAAACAACAAGAGAGTATATGGTGATGGCTCCGGCGTTCTCCCTGAAGAATGACCCAAACGCTCCTAACATGCTTGAATAGAAAGCAAAAACAAGATGCATGGTCTCCGTATGTTTTCCGCCGCTTCATATCTACTCATACTTCACCACCAATATCTCCAGTGATGCGATTATGAAGGCCATACGGACCCTTAGTTTGGCCCCTGTCCCGTAAAGCCGGGGGCATGGTCTCCCAAAGACATTCATCGTTCCGCAATCACCCTTCCTCGGCGATTAGCTGTTGCACCTCTGCTTCATTAAGCAGCTTGCGCCTCCCCAGCTCCTCTGGCGGCTTGCCATCACGGACTGCTCCAAAATCGAGGATCTGGAATGTGGTTAGCACAACTCTCATATAGAGTAGACATTTTACTCGCCTCCACGTAGGTCAGGTTGCCTCGCTGCACAGCTGCCACACAGCGGCGCTCGTCGAATTTGACTTGCCACACACCCCCAAGGTCGGTGAGTAGGTCTTGGATGCATTCACCGGTATGGATATCCCACATCTTGACCGTCTTCTCGCTGCCGGAAATGACCTTTCGCCCATCATGTTGGAAGCAGGTAATAGCTCCAGTATGCGCCATGAGGGTGCTCTTGCATTTGCCGGTTTCAGGGTCCCAAATTCTGAGCGTGCTATCTGCTGCTGCTGATACCAACCGCTCGTCGCGCAGGTCCAGGAGGCCCACAAGTAAGCTATGCCCCTCTAGTGTGTGCATGCAGGCGCCGGTGTCGAGGTCCCATATCTTCACCATCGAATCCATTGAGCCCGAAATGCAGCGGTTCCGCTTGTGGTCAAGAACCACCGAATAAACCTTCTGGGTATGACCCTGCAGAGTATGTAGAGTTTCACCGGTGCTAATACGCCAAACCCGGACATTGCTGTCGTAACTGCCCGACACAAGAGTGTCTGCATGGGCCGCGATAGCTCGAACAGAATGTGAGTGACCTGCAAGAATACGGATAAAGTACGGGCATTGGTCGTCATTGGCCGGGGGCCCGGTTTGAATATAACGGCGAGATCCAGCTTCTGGCAAGCGCCAGACACGAAGCTGACTGTCGCGAGAACCCGTGATGATCAACGGCTTCGGCGGCATCATAACAGGCACACCGTTCTGGACCTTTCCGGTGTCTGTCGGCATGAGAATTTGCAGGCACCGCACCGTGGACGTATGACCAAAGAATGTCTGAGTGCAAATTCCCTTCTGAATGTCCCAAACTCGAACTGAGCGATCCGTGCTGCCAGAAACCAGCGTGTTCCCTTCGTATTGAAGAGCCCAGACACCGCCTTCGTGGCCTTCGAGCTTGGTGCGCAGCTTGCCGGTCTTGGTGTCGTAGACATGAATCAGAGTATCGTCGCTGCCAGTGATAATCTTGTCTTCGTCGAACTGAAGGCATGTGATGACGTGTCGGGGATGAGCCGCGAACGCAACATGGCCAGGCTTCACCTTCCCGCTCGTCCAGCTCTGTCGTATCATATAATGTCGACGGTAGAGAGACTTGAATAAGTGAAGCTTCCGCAAGCTCGAGAGGCCGATTTGCGGATCGGGGACAGCAAGAGCAGCAGCATTAGCAGCCGAATTAGGACCTTCGGACTTGTGCACCTTGGCAACAGTCGTCTGTCCATCGTCCCTCAACTCTTGGGTTCCAGCCCTCCGCTTGGCTCTATCAGCGTTCATGTGATTCAAGCCACGCTTCCGCTTCGCAGCTCTCGTCTTAGGGAACGACTCGGACTTCTCTGCCTTAACAGCTCGGAGCAGCTCGGCCTCGCTCAAGGTAAGCCTGTTTTGAAGGCTCAGATCGACCTCGCAACCCAAAGCGCCAACAGGATCTTGCCAGCCCCAGCCTTGGGCAATAGCTTTCTGGAGCTCTCCAGGGGGGAGCACAAATCCATCTCTGTCGAAGAGCTCCTTCCAGCCGGTTTCGTTGCTGTCCACGATATTGCGCCAGTTCTTTGAGACCTGCGCAGCCCGGCAGAGATCCCGGTGGTCCAAGTATGAGAGGACGTGAAGGCTGAGTTCCAGTGGCAGCTGCTTCAAGAAATCGCACTTCAAAGCCGGGTTCACAACGTCCGCCACAACATGCAACGTTTTGCGCGGGCATCTTCGCAAGAACTGGTACATCATCCACGTCTTGAGTTCGTTTGGCATAGCATCAAAGCTTTCCAGCATAGACCGCGGGTCAGCCAAACCAAGATGGGCGGGTTTCGGGCGCGATACTGCAGCATCATAAGACAGATCTGTGAAAGAGAGATCTTGCTCTCCATCTTCAGTCATTTGGCTTTCGGGAAACCATGATCGTCGGTCGGTGCGAACAATCTGTCTGGAAAACTGCATGTCATCTTCTGGGTCGTCGTCATCTTCATCGACTTGGCTCGGTTGAAGCTGTGCGGCCGCAAGGGTCGGAGAGAGTCGTGGGCTAGGAAGACTGGCATCTTGAGCAGCCGCAGCACTGATACTGGGTCTCGCTTGAAGGGCCCGAATCGTTTGCTGCAGCGACTCATCTGGGTCTGCGAAGGGGAGCAGGTCGGCGTCGGTTATGGGTGGCGTCGCGACATTGCTAAACACCGTCTGAGACTCGCTCGCCGCCGGGCTCGCCGCATCGTAGATGGACGTCGACTGACTGGTAGCCGAGTCTGCATTGTCGAGGTGTAAAAGCCGTAGCCGAGAGGGGCGGTCGAGAACAGGCGGTGCGACTTCGGACGTGTCGGGCGTCGCCAAATACCCTGCTGTGTGCCGGCTTGCTCTCTCCGTCTCTCTCCGTGTGCTCGAGCCCTGTGTTACTGCACGGCGTAGCTTATCCGCAGCCGTCTGTCCGCCACTGCTCTGTCTCCCGGGTCGTTGTAAACTTCTCGGAGGATACGCCGTGTAGGTGGGAGATGCAGACATCCCGCTAGACCTTTGTGATCTTCGTAGACTCTGCTCTGGGGGCGATGCATGAGACCGGCGTGTGGGCTCGGCCAGCGCGGCGCCGACGTCCGGCTCGATGCTCATATTCCCAGCACATTCGATGCTTTGGGAGCGGCGGATCTGCTGTTCTGGGGTCAACACGCGCTATCGATAACGATAAGTGTAAGAAAGCAACTGACCATAAGATCCGACTCGTCCTCACAACTCCACACATTGTCCTCTCCGTCGCCGAGATCAAACGTCAGCTTCCGAAGTTCCGGGGGTGTCGGTCGAGAGGCAAGAGGATATTCCTTCGAGTCAAGGGTGTTCAGGTCTCGAGGCTCGCGAACAAAAAGCGGAGGATACGAGCGTTTGGTCGTCGTTGTGGTCGTGACAGTCTTGGTCTCGATGCACTCCTCGGCAAACTGCATCTGCATCATTCGGCGGTGTGTCACAGTCGCATCGTCCTCCTCCCAAGACATCGAGACCCGTTGGCTCGATCGCGGGCGGCGAGGTTCCATAGCCGTAAGGTCTTGTTCCTGACGTCCGGATAGGGGCGGTATTGAGGGGGCGTGTCGGTCACCGAGGGATCAGGCTCTTTGTGCAGCCCCTGTAAGTCGTGGCGATCGAGTATGAAGGCAGAAATAGGCGATGGCTCCTTGGTGTTAAAAAGTGACTGACAAACACAAAGAATGTCGACGGGGACAAGAGCTTGTCTGGGCCGTCAATGTCGGATGTGTTGTCAGAGGCCAACGCGTGCCGGGCGACGAGCTGTCGATGGCCAACGCGTATTCTCGCCGGTTCCCCCACAAGCTGAGATGAAAACCTAAAATTTCGGTATCATAGTGGGTTTGGCAGTCGAGAGAAAGATTCTGCCGGTGCAATAGTATTGGCAAGGAGACCGCAGCGCCGTTGGGTGATCGGAGGAAACTGGGAGGCGGTGCGGAAGGAGCGAGCGCCGGTCAACAACGCAGGACCAAAACCAGGATCCGAGTCATTAGGGGATCACGTCAGGGCGAGCAACCCGTGCAAGGAAGAGGCGATGGGGAGAAGGGCCGGTCGCTGTAACCTGTTGCAGTTGAGAGCCAAGTATTGGCCTGAATCTATCGCGATCTCCTTTTTTGTCGTTGTGAGTGATATGATGACGGGCTGTGAACAGGAGAGAGAGTCCCGGCGGCGGAGGCCAGACCCCAACCCAGGTCGATTTGGCACTTCTGCTGGTCCCGTCTCGCAGCGTCCCGCCTGCCCGCAAAACTTTTGGCCTGCCGAGTGACCTGACCCACACTCATGCAGCTTGGCGAGCCACTGCACCAGCCACAAGCACGCCCCTCCAACGGTGACTGATCCCGCGGTGCCTCCGAAATCCACTCGAGCCTTGCCACCGACCTCTTTGCGATTTTCAGGGGCTTCACAAAGAATTTCTACGAACCACGGCCTAGGGTCTGCTTCGGAGTCGCGGAGCTACCCCTCATATCAGATCATGTCTACTGCGTCTGTGTTTGCGGGCTACACAGACATCTGCCGTTCGTGATTGAGGGGAACCTGAAGAGGGGCACGGAAGAGGCCGCATGCACTAGCCACACCTCGTACGCCACACCGCCCAAAGACCCCGGGACCCCAGGAGGGATTCTTGGTGCCGCAGACCCTGGTTGGCTCGTTTCCTGATCGCTCCTCAAACACTGGCCTGGACCAGGGACGAGCAAACGCACAAAAGGGGGTCCGAATACCCTACACTAGACCTGCGATCTCCTTTGCGATCTTTCCGCCGCCTCTCGTGTGACATTGCGTGGAGTGGCGGAGCGGGAAGATTCTTTTGTTCTCGAAGAGAAGATCAAACGGAGCGTTTCGTTGCTTACCAACACCAATCCGGTGGGAGCCCGGATCGTCCGAGAACTGAGCACGCGGAAAGGGATGGCAGCTCCCCGCGTGCTTCCGGCTCCCTCCCATTACAGTTGTTTCCCGCCCCCTCCGTGGAGATCGGGTTTCTCATTGCTTGATCACCGAAGCCCGCAAGGCCATCCAGCTTCCGTCCCCGAGGCTCCGTATGACGCACCTGGGTTGCAGTTGAGATTTAATCGATATGGGGAGATCAAACCCCACCTCCCTAGGTCCCCTCTACCTACAAATCAGGGGCGCTGCCGATGCACGAATATGCAACCGGTTACAGCGACCTGTTGGGTTTGCAGAACACGCGCCGCGCGCTGCACGCACCGCAGCTTTGGCTAACAGCAAAACTGCCCCCAATCCTCCCTGAAAAGAACTACCCGGTCCCTCCCGGAAATAGAGGAATATGCACGTGGAAGACTGGCGATTCACGGAGGAGACCTTGATATGATCCCGGATTTGGACACAACAGGCCACCATGGTATCGCCAATCAGTGTCGATTGCATCTCCCGCCTCATGAGGCCGTTAAGTGGTTTGTTGTGGCTACCGGGGTCGCCAGCCGCCTCTTGGGCTGTTGTGCACGCCAGGCAGCACCGGTCATCCTTGGCCGTTGGTCTGTCGGAATGCTGTGGGATTACCTATTCCGACGGAAACGAGGCGCCTCGGATTGTCAGCCTTTCGGTTGAGTTCGTAGACCGAGGTGAAGAGCCATTCGCTCGCCAGCGATCATAACCAATCGCCCCCTAAAACGAGCAAAATCCCCGGAGAACGCCGCCTCTTTTTTAGACGAAGGAGCACCACCGCCGAGAATAATTGCAATATTGCATCAACTTCTTCTTTACCCCTATGAAGGAGCTTTCTTGTGTCTCAAATCTCAAATGGTGATGATAAAAGAAAATTGTAGCAAACGGGGTTGGTGGGACGCACCTGCCTTTGATGATGCCTTCCATGGCGACTTCCTTCCTTCGCTGGACAGAAACATGCGAGATGCCCAGAAGTTCGAACCTCGTAGTCCCCTTCAACTTCCCAGGATTTAATCAGATGCATCATTCGCCGTCCACATAATTGCAACAGGTCCTGGAAGATCTGCTTTTGTCTGCGAAGATGCCGAAGACGCGGCAATCACATCGTCCAGCGCCGAGCTGCCCGCCAGAACGAGATTTTGAACTGTGCAAGGTCATCTTCGGCGCTGCGGTACGTCGCAAAACTCGGATAATCTACTGCCTGTCGCGCCAATACTGACATTATTGAAGCTGAGTCAAATTCTGTACGCCCGGTAGGAGGTTCCATTCCGGGATCATCGCGCCCACGCGCTTACAAGTCCCAAAATCTAGACACGGTTTCGCGCCCTCGCTCTTCCAATCTGTTTCGATCTGCGACCTTATCTCGACGCCTTTCGATGATCTTCTCTCGTCAGGTTCTCCCCTGAGCCATTACGATCAAGAAATCATCAGGGACCAAGGAAGCACTGTCTTCCTGCGTGCAGACCTAAAGGACTACGACCTGAGCAGCTTCTTAGGGATATTGGTCCGCGATTTCTAACCTTGAGACCGGTGTGTGTCACTGACGTTGTTACTAGACGTCGGACATCTTCTCGCTGATCGAAAAGGAGGAGCTGGTAAAGTTCCGAATCAACTTTCTGCGGTCTGAGAACTTGAAAGACGACAACCTCCTTGAGTATTACACAGTTGTGCTGAAATACGACCTCGAAGGGAATTACGGCATGGATATTTGGAGGGCGGGTACCATCGAATGTTACACCTCGAACAGTGAGTTCAAGCTGTGGAATCTTGGGGACTACCTCAGTCGCCTTCCCTCTTTGACAGGTATGTAATGGATTCGTCTCCGCGGAATCAGTACGATTGAATTAACATTGGATCAGGTCCCGTCTATTGTACTCTCGCTTTCCATTCGACCAACCGCCCTACCGAGAATTTGATTGGCACTTGGAAGTTTGACCACTCAGACTTCGACAATGCCAAACTCCGACTCCAGCAAAGACCTGAGTACTGCTTTCAGAGGATTGCCCGCCTTAAGTATGTGTCGGCATCCTTTCTCTCTTCTCGTACTCGCAGGGCTAATAATCCTCAGTGTTGGACCAGCTGTAGACTGTTCTCTCCCCACCGTTTCGTCCCCAGAAACAGACGATGCAGAATTAAGAGATACAGAACTAGGGGATGCAGACATAGGAGATGAACAACCAGAGGACGCAATAGCAGATAAACCACCTGAAGCTGCCACATCTGACCGTTCCACAGACGTCGACTACGAAGTCCCCTCCGAATCAGACAGCCCAGCTTACAAACCTCCGCCTAAGAAAAGGCAGACTGCTGCAAAAGAGAAGGAGAAGAAATCGGCAAAGCCCGTCAACAAGCCAAAGCGTGCAGCGGCGAAGATGGCCTCCCAGCCGCATCCTCTATCCCCACCCATCACGGGCATTTCCCGGGCAAACACGTCGAGCGCCCGGAGCAAGAAGAACTCCGGAAAGGAGTCTACAAAGCCCAAGGCTAAAGGGCATCAGGAGCAGTCGCTGAAGAAAAACAAAATGGATGCCCCGAAGCCAAAGAGAAAAGCCAAACAACCCTTGCTAGTAAGCTTTATCAAGTGCCCTGTCCCACATGGTTTGTTGCTTATTATTATTTGCCCTGACAGATATTTTCGGATCCCGCATCGAACTTGCCTGAGACGCAAGACGCAATTCGAGAGAGCCAAATCAAGCATCAAAGTACAAACACTGGCAAACGGCAAAGAGACCAAAGCGCCAACACGGCGGCCTATTCTAACAAGAAACAACGCCAGTTCGTTCCCGAACCATCTTCGGGACAATTCAGATTGATCGATGGTGTTGTGTTAACCTCAAGCCCGATACGGACAAGCAACTTATCGTCAGTTGGCGACACACCTCCAGTTAGTGACCAGACTATGGGAGGTGGTAAAGGGAACAATCGATCAAAGCCCAAATCTAAGAGCACCAGAGGCAAAATTGACACTCGAGTCCCCGCGAGCATACAAGCAACTGAAGCAATGCCCAGAAAGGAGTCTCTTCTTGGGAATGACTTCGCCGACACGTTGAGTTTCAGTGATAGTAGTGATTGAGGGGCGAGGAAACAAAAAAAGAAAGAGGCACTTCTCCGAGATCTTGGTTCTGCGGTAAGTGATGATGGTGTAGATTGACGAGAGATCTTGACGGAGCATTTTGCCCCCTCTCGGCTGCAATATGGACACTTCTCTCTCTGCTTTCTATATTTACTATCCCCTCCTTTCCAGCCGTAATAGAAGTTTATTTTGCGCATTGAGCTGTGTTTTGGGGCGGGGCATACTGGGCAGCGGCGCCAACACGAACTTCCCTGATTCTGTCACTCTTTATGGGCTAACATTCCAGAACATTGTCGTTGTTATATCCATGACCTATCGTTCCATTAGAGTCAAAATTTGCACCATCTCTACGAGGCCAAAAATGCAATTTCTCCGTGTCTCGGGATCAGGGGATTTCCAGCAAGGTTGCCGCTAGTCTACAGCCACTGAAGTGGCTAGGACATTAGTGTCGGGCGTTCGTGGTGATGATGCAATCTTGACGAATATTCCATGGCTAACATGGCGACTCGGGGCTTTCTTAACCCTGGGTTCTTCTTTCGGGAAAACTGGGTATTGGAATTCTTTCCAGCAAAGCACCATTCAAACAAGTGAAACATCCAGAGTATTGTCAGATCACTGAAAGCCCGTCCTAGGCAGGCCTTGTTCCTCTCACCATGACGACCCGAATTGGACTTAACCACATCGACATTGTTGGCCCGCTGCTGCGTACGGCCCCCTTTCCCCCTGACTGATCCATTTGCTGTCTTGCCTCACCAGTCCTCAACTGACATGTCGCTTCAGCGATCACTGGTGGCTTCGCCGTCCCCTTCACGGCCTACTTTGCCCTCCTCAGCACCCGCGTTGTTCTCCAGCGCCTGAATGACAAGGTCTTCCTCGGGGATGCCGAGGAAGTGCCGATCTCCGAGGCGTCTATTACGGATGACGGCAAGCACCATCATCATGACCACGACCATCACCATCATCACCACCACCACCCACTCTTCGTCGCCACAAGATGTCACGCCAACTTCGTTGAGCATGTCCCACTCGCGCTGGGCTTAGCTTCCATTGCGGAGCTGAATGGCGGTAGCAAGCAGGCCTTGACGCTGTCGCTAGGTGGCTTGTTTGTGGCGCGTGTGCTGCATGTCGAGTTTGGCCTGCGCAGACCGGGCTCAACGGGCTTTGGACGCGTTGTCGGATACTATGGGACCATGGGCGTCATGTCGTTCCTGGCTGGCTATGCTGGGTGGTTGGTTAAGGACTATTGGTTTGCGGGCAAATAGGGGTAGGATTTGTGCGATATGGAAGGGACCATGGCGTCCGTAAAATCAGGGTCGTCTAGCTCGGGGGCGAGAGGCTGGCTGAGTTAAGGGGGGGCTGGAATGGGATTGAAAAGATGGAGGATAGATATTGTAAAATATGTTGATAGGTAGAAAATAGGGTGATTCACAACCCGAGGAATAAAGTAACGGTGTCACGGGTGAGTGACCTCGCCACCTCAACCAGTATCCAATGATTAGTGACGGTGCATCCATCTTGCAAGAGATGAAGTACCACGACATACCTGCCATCTTGTCGCTTTGCAGCCGTCGGCATAGAAACAAAGGGAGAAGATGAGAAACGTGGCTCCATACTGTGAAGATAAACAGATCGGTAAAGTTTGATGTGTTTTTAATCCACACGGTATATCGCTTGACCGGTCAATCAACCTCCCCAAATTCTGCCCTACCGGTATCGTATGAGCTGCATTGCAAGAAAACCTGGGGTGACGGAAATGGGATGGATATCTTTGCAACAAAGAAGCCCCCCACGTGCATGAGGGGAACCTCGTCACGCCCCTTTGTTGGGTACCCACTAGCTGCAAACAAACTCGAGCATAAGGAAGTGTGCCAGCTACTATTTCAATCGCCTGCACTCGTCGGGTTCTCCGGGAGCCACGAGGTTGTATCATTTGCTCGACCTTCAATTATGTTGCTTCGCAGCACTCGCTACATGAACTCTCAGCTGGAACACTCGCAATGTCCAACAAGAGAATGATGTACGACTGCAACGTCGTAGTCGTTGGGGGTGGCCTCAGCGTTCTGCGCGGCGAAGTTCCGCTGTGTGGTCCTGGAGGCCTTGGATCAAGTTGGGGGGAAGACTATCGGCCTACACTCCGCTTGGATCAATGACACCAACCAAAGCGAGGTATACGAACAGTATATGGCCGGCACCAATCTCTGCCAGAAGAAGGACGGGAGATTGCTTCCATATGCGTCCGGGTTTGGCGAGGTTCGTGTTCCCTGTACTACGAGTGTACTGCGAGTTTGCTAACAGTAGATCTGACAGGACAGCCAAGACCCCGATGCTTTGCGACTTCATAGGATGCTCAATAATTGGGCCGACGTCTGGCTGGGTCCCGACGCTAAGGCTCTCGACACTGTGACACTCAAAGCTCTGGCTGAGGCCAACTACACCGATAAAGTGGCGGCCGGAGATGCGGCAGATTCCCTGGCGGAGGCTTTTCTCGGCGTTGGAGCCAGGGAAGTGAGCTCGTTGTTTATGATTGAACTGATCAAGAGCGCAAAAAGCCTGGAGTACATGAGCTCGAGCATGAAACATGGGGGCCAGTATTTAAGGATCAGACAAGGTTGGATTTCAAACCCTCTTATTCCTCGGCGTGGCAACTTACACGTCTTATAGGAGCGCAACCTCTAGCGGCCCGCCTCGCCAATATTCTCCCCAAGGGGGACGTCATTGTTTCTGCTCCGGTGCGCGAGATCGAACAGAATAGCGATTTGTGTATTACAACAACGGCAGATGGAAGGATCTTTCGCAGCCAGAAAGTCACTGTCTCCACTCCGACCACCGCCCACCACGATATCGAATTCCACGGAACGATCAATAAGCCCTTCCCGTCCGCAAAGAAAGCCCTTGCAGACCGAGCTATATCTGGATACCATACAAGGGTTGTTCTAACCTAATCAGCACCATGGTAGCGCGAAGCCGGTCTTTTAGGAGTGATGGAATCGACTTCTGTCTGCGGTCCTGTATCGTTCACGCGTGACACCTGCACCGAGGACGACGGACACTATAGCCTAACGTGCTTTGTTGTTGGTGAATCCGGGCGGCAGTGGTCAGCTCTCTCTATCGATGATCGACAAAGGAAGATTGTAGATCACGTCGAAGAAGTGTTTGGATCAAGAACAAAGCGGGAACTGATTCCGAAGCCCATTTCGATTTTGGAGAGGCAGTGGCCGGATGGGACTCTCCCAGTGATGCCGCCCAATGAGCCGGACAGTGAATCTGGGGAACAGATTGGAATGACATGGGAAAATGTGCTCTTCATTGGCACTGAGACAGCCGACGTGTGGAGAGGATACATGGAAGGAGCCTTACGATCTGGATTGAGAGGCGCCAGAGAGGTGACTCCATTTCTCACCAAAGGCGTTGACCAGAAGAGGCCCAGGCCGTCATTGTAGGTGACAAGTCAGGAAACCGTGAGTTCTAATAAGATGTTGAGTTAGATTGTTTGAGCTTGAGCCTAAGATACAACGAAGTCTAACAAGAGCATTCGGTATGATCGGTGTTGGCTTTCGGGTATCTTCGAGAAACAGTTTCGAATACGTGGCAGCAACAAAGCGGTGTAAATGCCGTTTGCTTCCTTCAGTTGGTGACTGAAGCGATGCAAAGGTGAAAATTTGCCAGAAGACATCGGACGACTTTTGCTCAAAGGCAGCTGCCGGCCATTCACATTTTTTAGCCTCCACCTGCCTCGTGCTTACCTTTCCTCGACACCGTTATAAGGCATCTGCCGTACCCCGTGACGACCACCACTGGCAACATCGTGGCTTAGACGTTCTTCTAGAACAACTACTGGAAGTTGCTTCGCATCTGCACACCTCGGACTTGCGGGGCATGCAAACTGACTGGCATCTCTTGCCGTCTTTGAGCTACCGTTCGAATGAAGGCTGCACAAAGGCAGGGCTGCACAAACTATTCCCTCTAACTCTACTAGGCTTCACCTCCGACTCAACCTCTGCGCACGACTGCAGGATCGCATTCAAGGCCGGGAAATCGCATCCTTGTCATCCTGATCCGGATCGATAAGGCCCACAACTGCATCGCGAATACCCCACGTCGCCAAGCCGAGCCGCAGGTCCCCACGTGGCTGCGGGAAGCGATCCTCAGGTGTTGATTGGCTGCCGACAAGGTAAGCCGGCATTGGCTCCCCGCAGAATGACCTCAGTGACTGACCACGCTAGGCCAAACGCCGTTTCTGTCTCCGCAAGGCCCATCGAGGTCCTGTCCGCATGTCGCTCGCACAGCGGCAAACGCCGGGCTTTGTTAGCTACCCGGCCGCGACGAATTATAGTCGCCGCTGTTCGACCTATACCTTCTACGTGGGCGGAAACAGCCCCTTTCCTCTTGACCAAAGCTATCACAAGCCGATTGGCAGCGCGATGAGCCCCGCCCAGAGGGGTACGGGCAGGGCCAAGAAGGCCTCCGGCAAGCTCCCAACGCGGTTCCAGCCCTACCGCAGCGTCGCACCTCGACCTCCTCGCTTCCATCACTTCCTGAAGCTCCCTGCCGAGATTCGCATCCAGATCTACCGTCACCTTGTCAAGCAGCCCGATGCCATCGACGTCTGCGGTATCTGGAACGACCGCCCTACAGCCAAAATCGCCGGCCTGTTCCGGGCCAACCGACAGATCCATGCCGAGTCCACGCACGTCTTCTACACCATCAACACTTTCTGCCTGCTCGAGCAGTGTGACCAGTGGAATGGGGACTCGGACCTCATCGAGACTAACCCTTGGAACATTTGGCTGAACAAAATCGGGACGGCAAATGCCCTGTCCCTACGCCATGTGCAGTTGCGTATCCGCCACGAGCGTAACATCGACTACTATGCACAGCAGATCAAAGAGCTTGCCACCCAGTCTCCTCGAATCTGCCGCCTGGCTATCGTCGTCGAGAAGCACGCATCGACCCCGAGCTTGGGAGCCGGCCTCCGTTTGATGTGGAACTGGGAGCCTAACCAAGTGAACCAGCTGACCCTTTGCAAACTGTCCAAGCTTGTCCCCAGCGTTGCTATGCTCAAGGACCTCAACATCCTCGTGCTGGCTGGCAGCGAACAGCGTCAGTTCCTGGATACTGTTTGCTCCCTTTTCCAGGTCCGCATCCAAGTCATTGACGAAGCTGATGCCAAGCGCGACCTCAACGCCTGCCAGCTCCTTTGGGACCAGAAGAAGCTATACGACGGCATTCTTGTCAAAGGCTCCCCGGGCCGTATTATTCGCTCCGGCAAAAGCGCCGCCGAGTCAGAGTACCTTATCGAGATGGGCGAGGCGGACAACCGTCGCAATGACAATGGCGAGAGCGACGGACTCGAGAACAGCGACGACAATATGGACCTGGACGAGGACGAGGATGAGGATGATAGCGGCGTGGCCGCATAATAATCGAGAGGATCCTCGACTGATGGGTGGGCGGATGGGAGCGTAATTAGAGGGCAAGAGGAGGACACAGTCAAGTTGCATTTTCGGGTCTTCTCGGGGTTTCTTGATATTTGGTGCTCAGTTTCGTGCTAGGATACTGGTTTAGTTTGGCGTTCCTGGCGCGTTTGGCATGGGTATACCCCTGGGGTTTGGCAGTGGTTTCGGGCACAATTACGAATGTTACGCAGAACCCGGCGCTAGGTCATAGGGGATATGTATGGATTGTACCATCTTGGTAAGTTTGTCGCAGTTTGTAACGAGTGTAGCCCATCTGCCCTGCCAAGTATCGGTAGTGAGCAGCAAGCTAGCCGCCAGAAAAATAAGCTTTTGTTCCGAACCTCTCCAAGGTGACGACGTAAAATATCGCTGCTCGGTTTACACGAAGAGAGCGGACCGTTCGTAAAATACAGTAAGACCTCGCCTACATTACTGGAAGTCGTGTTGTATTGTGGTGGACGCACGCCTCGTGACTGGCCTTGCGTATATTACAAAACACTCGAGAAATGTAAGGCCCCCGACAAATGCAGGAAGCTGTTCGTCTACAAAGTATGCGGTGGAATACTGCAGTAGATGAACACCACACGGCTTGCACCGGCATAGACAGCCAACAGCCCGAGCCCGAGAACTGAAACATCACCCACCTCAACTGAAGGATCGTCGGCCAAGCCGACAAAAGCATGGCAAGGAGGCTGCGAGCATCTGGGAGTAAGCCTTCTCGGTGAAATT